>Ga0210388_10003420_pt1 | contig 12443 bp, 8 predicted proteins | sample IncBWC19OmetaG_FD_155485 | JGI IMG/M metagenome (GOLD analysis project Ga0210388, IMG submission 155485) | Forest soil microbial communities from Barre Woods Harvard Forest LTER site, Petersham, Massachusetts, United States - Inc-BW-C-19-O ... | reverse complement strand
ACCGGTCCCCGATTCGAACTTGTCGGTCGAGCTGAACAGCGGCTCGCCGGTGGCAATGTCGACGTAGAGCCCCGCCTGGTGGTTGTTCCAGTAGGCGTTGTCGAACGGCGGCTCGGTGCCGGCGTTCTGGGTCACCTCGTACTGGACGCCCGTGAGCGTCTTCTTGAGCTCTGCGGTCGACGGCTTGGTGTACTTCTTCTGAGACATCACTCGCCCTCCTGTGGGGTCGCTCGCCCTCGGCGCGGACCGACTCCAGCGCGCGGCGCCGACCAGCGCGATGGCAACCATCGCCGCGATGGCGATGGGGACTGACGGCAACAGCCTGGGTTTCAGCTCGGGCTCGGGCGACTTCATGACGACCTCCTGTGAAGTGTACGATCGCCGGAGGCGGCGGTTACGGTAGGGGTGGTTCGGTGGCCGGGTCGACGGACAACCGGGCTGGCGCGTCGCCCCAACGGAAGGGGTCGGCCATGAGCCTCTCGCCGTTGAGCTGATAGGCGCCCGCGTAGATGTCGAACCAGCAGACTTCGACCGGGACCACCAGGCGGGCGGGCGGCGGGACCTGGACCACCTTCATCGCCTGGAGCACCTCGGAGACCAGCTGCGAGCAGAAGAGACGGCGGTAGGCCGGCGTCTCTCCGAAGATCTCGGCCCAGATCCTGTGCGCCTCGTTGATCAGCCTCTCCCACCATCTGGCGATCCGCGCGACCGGCGAATTTTCGTGGAAGTGGGTGAGGAAGCGATCGAAGAAGGGGTGGTCGAGGTCATAGAGGCCGGCCTCGACGACGCCGTCGTAGTTGTATTTGTCGAGCGCGTTGGAGAGGTAGTAGTCGGTCAGCGTCGCGGGGACGACCAAGGCCCGGCTGGCCGGCGCCAGCGGCAGGTAGAAGCAGGTGTGGTCGGGCTGGTACCCCTCCAGCACCTCGGCGAGCGGCGTGGCGGTGATCCCCTTGCTCGTCGCCTCCAGAAGCGAAAGCGGCGCCTGGTCCGTCTGGCGGATGACGATCCCGACGTGCGAGATCCCCGAATCGGTCGCGTCCTGGATGAACGCGTCGACCGTCGAGATCCCGTTGAAGGCGAACACGTCACCGGGCGCGACCTGGCCGCAGCGGCCGGCCAGCAGATCATCAATCGAGGCCAACTTGGTCATCAGCTTCATGAGGTGGATCGGTCCTCTCCCGCCAGCCATTTCAGCGTCCGGCAGCCTACACCGGCTGGACGCGTCGGCGTATTCCGCGATAGAAATGGAGCGTGCAAGCGCCCGGAAGGTGACGATGGACTTGGGCGCGGTCGCGTTTCGCGGGACGACGCGTTTTCGTCTGGTTCGCTTCCTGGGACGGGGCGGAATGGGCGTCGTCTACGAAGCGTTCGACGAGACCAACGCCGTCCCCGTCGCGCTGAAGCTGTTGCCGGTCGTCAGCCCCGACATGCTCCTGCGCTTCAAGCGCGAGTTCCGGGCCGTCGCCGACGTCCGCCACCCCAATCTGGTCCGCCTCGGCGAGCTGGTCTCCGAAGGATCGCAGTGGTTCTTCACCATGGAGCTGGTGCAGGGGATCGATTTGATGAGCTACGTGCGGGGCGTCGAGCCACCGACCCGGTCGACGCTGGCGCCGGTGCTGCCCTCCGACGCCCCGACGCCGATCGTGATGCCCGGCGAGGCCGTCCGCCGGTACGATCCTTCGTCCGGCCTCCCGCTCGGCTCGCCGCCCGGCGGCAACTACCGTGAGGACCGGCTGCGGCCGGCGCTGGCGCAGCTGGCGCGCGCGCTGGCGGCGCTGCACGACGCGGGGGCCGTCCACCGAGACGTCAAACCCTCGAACGTGCTGGTGACGGCCGAGGGGCGCGCCGTGCTGCTCGACTTCGGGCTGGTCAGCGCGGCGTCGATCGAGACCACGCAGTCGGGCGCGGGGACGCCCGAGTACATGGCGCCCGAGCAGGTGGCGATGCAGCCGGTCAACGGCGCCGCCGACTGGTACGCCTTCGGCGTCATCCTGTTCGAGCTGCTCTCCGGGCGGCTCCCGTTCGAGGGGCTGCCGCACGAGATCCTCTACCGCAAGCAGCACGGGCGGGCGCCCCGGGTCGGCGCGCTGGCCCCGGGCGTCCCGGCCGATCTGGCGGCGCTGTGCGATCGCCTGCTGGAGGCCGCTCCCGAGCTCCGCGCTTCGGCGGCCGAGGTGCTGGCGGCGCTGGCGCCGGCGCCGGCCGGGCGGACCATCGATCCCCCCGCGCCGCGCGACGACGCCGTCCGCTTCGTCGGCCGCGAGCAGGAGCTCGACGCGATGGAGGCGGCGCTCGAGGCCGTGCGAAAAGGGGGCGGTGCGCGCGTGCTCATCGTGCGCGGCGAGTCCGGGGTGGGAAAATCGGCGCTGGTGCGGGCCTTCCTCGAGACGCGCCTGGAGACCAACGAAAATGCGCCGCCGATCCTGTTGACCGCCCGCTGCTACGAACGAGAGCTGGTGCCGTTCAAGGCGCTCGACGGCCTGGTCGACGTCCTCACCGGCCTCTTGCGCCAGCTCGACCCCGACACGATCGCGCGCATCGTCCCCGATCGGGCGGCGGTCCTCCTGCAGGCCTTCCCGGTCCTGGGGCGGGTCCCGCTCATCGCCCACGCGCCGCACCAGCACGTCGGCCCCGACCCACGCGAGGTCCGCGCCTCGATGTTCGTCGTCTTCCGCCAGCTGCTGCGCGCGCTCGGCGAGCGGTCGACCATCGTCGCCTACGTCGACGATCTGCAGTGGGCCGATGCCGACTCGATCGCCCTTTTGTCGGAGGTGCTGCGCCCGCCGGACGCCCCGCGCCTCCTGCTGCTGGGGACGCTGCGGACGCAGACGGCGGGCGATGCGACCGGACGATTTTTGGCGGCCGACGTCCCCGAGCAAGAGCTGGCACTCTCGAACCTGGGGGATGACGCCGCCCGGATGCTGGCGCGGGAGCTGCTGCTGTCGGGCGGCGCCAGCGATCCCGATCGGGGCGCCGACGTGCTGGCGCGCGAGTCGTCCGGCCACCCCCTCTTTCTGCTCGAGCTGGCGCGCACCGCACACCTGCGGCGCGGCAACGGCGCTCATCTGACCCTGGACAGCGTGTTGCGCGCGCAGATCGAGGCCTTTCCCGAGGCGACGGTGCGGGTGCTGCGCACGCTGGCGATCTCGGGCGCCCCGACACCGGTGCGCATGTTGCGGCGCCTCTGCGAGCTCGACGGCCCGACCGCGGTGCGCCTCTTCGACGAGCTGCGGTCGGCGCGGATCGTCTACTCGGTGACCGAGCGGGGGGACGAGCTGCTCGATTTCTCGCACGATCGCATCCGACAGGTGGCGCGCCAGTCGACCTCCAGCGCCGTCGCCCGCGACCTGCACGAGAAGCTGGCCGAAGCGTTCGAGGACGCCAGCAACTCGCTGCGCGCCGGCGGACACTGGCGCGAGGCCGGTCACCCCGATCGCGCAGCGGTTCACTTCGCATCGGCGGCCCGGCGCGCGGCGGAGGCGCTGGCCTTCGATCGAGCTATCGAGAGCTACACCGACGCGCTGGCGCTCGGCAACTGGTCGGAGGAGCAGCGGCGCGAGATGCTGGTCGGCCTCGGCGACGCGCTCTCCAACGTCGGGCGCGGTGCGGAGGCCGCCGCGAACTATCTGGGCGCGGCGCGCAGCGCCGGACCGGCGCAGGCGATGGACCTGCGGCGGCGGGGCGCCGAGGAGCTCATGCGGAGCGGGCACCTCGACGAAGGACGCGCAGTGGCCGACGAGGCGCTGGCCGACGCCGGCATGAGCTTCGCCAAATCGCCGGTGCGGGCGCTCATCGCCGAACGGGCGGCGCTCTTCTTGCGCGGACGCCGCTTCAAGCGCCGCAGCGCCGAGGAGATCGCCCCCCGCGAGCTGGCGCGCGCCGATCTCTGCTGGTCGATCTCGTCGGGGTTGGGGCTGATGGATCCGGTGCAGGGGGCGCACTTCCAGGCCCGCAGCCTGCGGCTGGCCCTCTCGGCCGGCGAGCCGTACCGGGTCTCGCGCGGCATCGCCGGCGAAGCGGCCTACGCGGCCGCGCAGGGGAACGACCAGCGGGCGCAGAAGCTCCTCGGCGAAGCGTCGGCCATCGCGGCCCAGCTTCAGCATCCACACGCCACCGGGATCGTCTCGCTGATGAGCGGCCTGGCCGCGCACCTCGGGGGCCGGTTCGCCTCCGCGCTCGATCACCTGGCGACCGCGGAGCGGATCTTTCGCGACCGCTGCGTGGGCGCCGCCTGGGAGCTGAACGCCGTCCGGCACTTCACGCTGGAGTGCTTCTACTATCTGGGGGCGCTCGAGCGGTTCCGCACCGAAGCGGCCGAAGGTCTGAAAGAGGCCAACGATCGCGGCTCGGTCTACGCCGCCACCACCTTGCGCATCGGCCTGGCCAACGCGGTGTGGCTGCTGGGCGACGATCCGGCGCGCGCCCGGCAGGAGACGCGGGAGGCGATGGCCGCCTGGTCGGCGCAGGGCTATCACATCCAGCACTGGTACCAGCTGATCGCGGAGACGCAGATCGATCTCTATCAAGGCGACGGCGAGAGGGCCTACCAGCGCTTCCTGGCCGGGTGGCCGGCGCTCCAGCGCTCGCTGCTGCTCCAGATGCAGCACACGCGGATCGTCGCGGTCCACCTGCGCGGGCGCGCCGCGCTGGCCGGCGGTCTCGCCGCCACGGGGAGCGAGCGCAGCGCGCGACTGCGCCTCGCCCGGGAGTGCGCCCATCGCCTGCGCCGCGGGACCGGCTGGGGTGGCGCGATGGCGGCGCTGCTCTATGCCGGCATCGAGCAGGCCGAGGGGAACGCCGGCGAAGGAGCGGCCTGGCTCCGCAAAGCGATCGACGAGACCGGCGCGCACGGGCTGGCGCTCTTCAAGGCCGCGGCGCAGATGGCGGCCGGCGCGCTGGGCGGTGACGCAGCGACGGCCACCATCGGCGAGACCTGGATGCGCGACAGCGGCGCCAGGGCGCCGTGCGCTCTCGCCCGGATGCTGGCGCCGGGGATCGCGGGTGGCTAGGGCGCACGCAGGCTGAGCGTGCCCGCGGTCGTCTGGCCGCCGCCTAATAGACTTGGAACTGGCCGCTCAGGATCAACAGGCCGAGCATCAGGAGAATCCCGGAGTAGTACCGCGCGTCGCCCGACGGAGGGTCCATGTTCCAGACCGCGTTCACGTAGCTCGAGCGGTCGCTGTTGGTCGATGCGAGGGCCGAGATGCCGTTGGCGACCACCAGCGACGGATCGTGGCTGGAATCGAGGACCATCGTTCCGTCGAGGCTGAAGATCCTGCCGTAGGTGGCGATCCCCTGACCGCTGAAGAAGGACAGGAGCTGGTTGCTCTCCGTGACGTTCCAGGCGTTCCCCCCCGACCAGATCTGATCGATCACCACGTTGATCTGGGTCCGATAGCCCTCGGGCTGAAAGCTGGCCCAGCCGGCGAGCGGCGTCCCGTCAAACCCGGCGCGCACCGGCATGAACCCGGTGGTGGCGTTGGCGTCGCTCTGCCAGAAGCTCCGGGCGCGCTCCGCGGCCGCGGTCCAGTTCGGATCGGCGTCGGCCTCGGCCCACAGCGCGTAGTAGCCCGGCATGATCACCGACGGGCGCGTGACGCCCGCCGCGGCGACGTTGGGGACGTCGAGCGGCAAGTTGGCGGCCGCGTCGAAGATGTTGGTGACGCCGTCGACGACACCGCCGTTGTCGTCCTCCTTGTGGCGCAGCGTGTGGAAGAGCGCCAGAGCATCCGTCGCGTAGTCGATCGCCCCCGTGCTCGTCCACCGATCGTTGGCGAAGATGAGCGCGGTGACGAACTGCTCGAAGCCGTACGGATCGAGACAGCTGGTCGCGGTCCCGTCGGCCGCGTCACAGAAGGAGGGGAAATATCCGGCGTCGGGACCGCTCTGGTCCTCGATCACCTCCTTGGCGTACCTCCAGAGCTTGTCGAACTCGTCCTGCTTGTTGAACTCCACGCAGATCATCATCCCGAGCCCGATCCCCTCGGTGCGGATCTCGTTGTCGTGGAAGGTGTCCTCGATGTACGCCTCGTCGTCACCGACCGGGACGTAGATCGCGTACGCCGGCGAGACCGTCAGCGAGCCGTGGAAGATCGTGTTGAACGCGTTGTTGAGCTTCGCGCTGATCGCCGCGTCGGTCTGGCCCAGCAGATCGCGGAAGGGGTTCGGGTACGAGGCCGGCGGCGTGAGCGGCAAGAGCGCCTTGCTCTCGGTGTCGTTGTAGCCGAGCGAGTCGGTGGTGGCGCCGCAGGCGCCGAGCGCCAGCGACGCAACCGTCATGCACAAGAGCCCCCGAAGCGAGCGGGCCGATGCGGTCATTTGCCGACCTAGTCGCCGAGCCGCGTGCGCACGCGCGCCGCGAGCACGCTGTGAGGGTGGTGCTGCAGGAACGCCTGGGCGCGCGCCCGCGCGGCGTCGCTGCGTCCGCTCTCGTCGAGCGCGTCGATGCGCAACACCTCGGCCTCCAGCCCCAGCCGGCCGTGGGGATAGGCGCGTCCGTAGGCGTCGAGCCGCGCCAGCGCGCCGGTGGCGTCGCCCCGGGCGAGCAGCCCGCGCGCGGCATCGAGCGACGACAGCTCGTGAGCCAGCGTCACGGGTGGCCGCGGCGCGTATCTCGGGCCGTTGTTCTCCCCGATCTGCTCGCCGGGCGCACTGGCGAGGAGCGCCGGGGGAACCTGCGCCGGCTCCGGCTCTGTCGGCCTGGCGGCAATCACGAGCGGCGCAGACGCCCCGCGGTTCGCTGGATGATGGCGCTGCCAGGCAAAGTAGCCGACCGGCACCGCGGCCGCTGCCCCGACGATCGAGACGGCCGCCAGCAGCTTGCCCCAGGTCATTTTTGCCAGCGACGCGAGCGGCACCGCCTGCGCGGTCCCCGCCAGCAGCGTCGCCGATCCGGCCACGCCCAGCGCGGTCAGCGTCCTCGCCCGAGCCGACCCGCTGCTTCGATAGGACCTGCCCGCATCCAACAGCGCGCGCTCGAGAGCGCTGGCGCCCTCGTCGCGCAGACGCAACGGCTCACTCATCTCGCGCATTCCCTAGCCCTGACCTTCCCGATTGACGTACCCCGCAAAGCCACCGATGGCAGCCACCCGCTCCCGAAACTCGGCGCGCGCCCGGCGCAACCGCGAGGCGACCGTGCCCCGGGGGATCCCCAGCGCGTCCGCGATCTCCGCCGTGCTCATCTCTTCGAACTCGTGAAGGACGAACGCGGCCCGCAGCGGCTCCTCCATCTTCTCGAGCACGCCGTCGAGCAGCTCACGCATCCGTTTTTGGTCTGTCAGAGCCTCGGGCGTGGCAAATCTCTCGACCTGTTCGGGGGCCTGATCGGCAGAGACCTCGCGCCGGCGCGCCGCCGTCCGACGGGCGTGAGCAGCCAAATTGAAGGCGATCCGGAAGAGGAAGCTCTTCTCGGCACCCGGACGGATGTCGTCCAGCCGGCGCGCGGCGACGATGAACGTCCGTTGCACCTCGTCGTCGATCTCGGCGTGCGGCGTCCCCGAGTTCCGCAGCACGCGGGCCACGAAGTCGATGTGCAGATCGACGAGACCACGCAGCCGAACGTCGCGAAGCGCACGCTCGCCGCCGCGATCTTTCGAATGTCCGAGCGAATCCTGTAACGGGAGGTCCAGCGGAACTTCACGCGTGACCTCCCGCGGAATCTGCACCGGGACGTCGCGCTCGCGAGCCGGCACGTGAACGCCCGGCAGCGCGCGATCGAGATCGCGCGTGTCGAAGACCGCTGCGGTGGTCATGATCGTCCGGGGTCTCAATTCCCGCTCCCGCGAAACCTGATCATACAGCGACCAGCGCCGTTTTTATAGGCCGTGGGAGAGACCGAGCGACAGGGTCGGGGAAACCGAGGCCGTGGCGCCAACTGGTTGATTTGTCATGGTCGTGGTGGTGATGAAGCGGCGCGTAGCGACCGGAAAGTCGACCCCGGCGTCGACGTCGATCATCAGCCCCCCGCCGACGGGCGCTGTCAGGCGGAGGAGGGCGCCGGCGCTCCCCCACCAGCGGTCGACAGAGCGCGGGGTGTTGACCGAATGATCGGTCACCGACAAAACTCCGGCGGTGACCCGGGCGCAAGGCTCGATCCGGACACGACCGCCGAGCGTCCAGCCGGGACAGGCGGTGGCGGCCAGTGCCATCCAGGCGATCCCGAGATCGTCCCCCGATCCGAAGAAATCCCCCGGCAAATAGAGGGCGCCCAGCGTGACGGAGGGCGTCAGACCGTCGCGGGTGGTGGTCCAGAGGCGACCCCACAACGAAGCGCCGAGGCCCAGCGAGGCCCCGAGGACGCGGGCACCCACCATCGAGGCGCCGACCCGCGGACCGCTCGGACGCGCCGGTCGGTGTGACGGTTCAGTGACGACCGTGGCCGCAGGCGCCGGGACGACCAGGGGCGGTGGCGGTGTGACAGCAGCTGGACCGGGGGGGACCGATCGCTCCGGAAGAGCTGACACCGGTGGTGCGGCCGGCTGAGCCGGTGGCGCGACCGCTGGCGGCGCCGGAGAAGAGACCGGAGGCGGCGCCGCCGAGAGCGGCGCCGGCCCCGGCGCGGGGGGCGCCACCGGAGCGGCCCGAACCGGAGAGGGCGTGGGCCCGGCCGGGGACGGAGCGTGGACGGGAGACGGCCCGGCGGTTTGCCTCTCCGGCGTCGCCGGCGGCAGGAGGTCGGCGGTCGGATCGATCGCCAGCGCGGCTGTCAGCGAAAGGACCTGAACCACTTCGGCGCAGGTCGCGCCGTCGACCCGCCGGGTCTCCGCTTCGCCGCCCGCCTCATTGACGCGCAGCTCACCATGGACCCTCCCGCCGGTGCGGGTCAGGTGGATCGCGAGGCGGACAGCCGTCTCGCCGGGCCGCGCGCGGTGGACGCGTCGCGCGCGCGAGAGCACGCCGGAAAAGAAGGCGTCGGCGTCCGAGCAGCCGGCCGGCGCGTCGAACTCGACGCGGACGGGCACCGAGACCGCGGGGCCGGTCTGCGCGAGGGCGACCAGCGCCCAAAGCCCGATGCCGGCGGGGGTCACGATTCCACGGTGACACGAACTGATCCTCCCGCGCCAGAGGGGTCGCTGTTTTGATCCTTCCCAGCTTTGAGCCTTCCCGGCGACCCCGGTCAACTCACCCTCAGTGAGCCCGAACGCGGCGGTCGCCCCTCGCGCGCCGTCCGTGTCTATCTGATCGTCCTGGCGCTGGCGGCTGCCTGCCGAGCCCGCCCCGATGCCGGCGTCGAAGCACCTCCGGCCGTCGCCGTCGCCCCTTTGCGGATCGCGATGATCGCCAAGAGCGCGAGCAATCCGTCGTTTCTCGCCTCGCGCCTCGGCGCCGAGAACCGCGCCCGGGCGCTCAGCGCCGAGCTGGGTCGGCCGATCGAGATCGAGTGGCTGACGCCGCCGCGCGAGGACGCGGCCCTGCAGGTGCAGCGCATTCAACAGGCGGTGGCCGAGAAGGTGGGCGCCCTGCTGCTCTCCTGCTCGGACGTCGAGACGGTCACGCCCGCCATCAACGACGCCGTCGCCCACGGCGTCCCGGTGATGACCTTCGACAGCGACGCGCCCGATTCGCGCCGCTTCGCCACCTGCGGCGTCGACGACGTCAAGGCCGGCCAGGCGGTGATGAGAGAGCTGGCCCAGCTGATCCCCCGCCGGGGCAAGGTGGCGGTGCTGGCGGGGAACCCGGACGCGCCCAACCTGCGCCGCCGCGTCGAGGGGGTCATGAGCGAGGCAGCGCACCACCCGGGCCTCACGATCCTGGGCCCGTTCTTCCACGTCGAGACGCCGCAGGACGCGACGGCGGCCGTCATGCGCGCCGAAGCGGCGCACCCGGACATCACGGGCTGGGCGATGGTCGGCGGCTGGCCGCTCTACACGCAGACGCTGCTGCACGAGATCGAATCGGGAACGCCCAAGCTCATGGTGCCCACCATCGTTTCAATCAACGCCATTCCGCCGCAGCTGATCTACGTCGAAAAGGGGCTGGCGCCGGTGCTGCTCGCGCAGCCGACCTATCTTTGGGGCGAGGTCGGCGTCGACGCCATCGTCGACAAGCTCATCCGAAAGAACGCGGTGCCCGAGCGGATCCCCATGGAGCTGGTGCGGGTCACCCGCGACAACCTCGGCGCCTGGGTCCGCCAGCTGCTCGCCTGGGGCTTCGTCGACGCGCCCGAGGAGTACCTGGACCGCCCCTAGTCAGCACAACCCACTTCAGCCGAGGTGATCGCGTCGAGCGTAGGCGAGCTCTGCTCGCCGGAGCTCATCGCGGGAGGTTCGGAACCCTCCCAGGGTTCCGAAGTCACTCGAAGTCGCAGCAGTAGAGGGTCGCGGGATACCCTTCCATGCTGGTGCCGGCGAAGCCGGGGTCGGGACAGTTCATCGGCGGGTAGTCGTCCGAGGGGAGCTCGGGCCCGTAGCAGGCGAAACCGAAGCGTCCGGTCGCGCAGCCGGGGACGCTGAGGTCCTCGTTGCAGGAGCTGCCCGGTGGAGTGGCCGCCGGCGGGTAGCAACAGAAGCTGTTGACCTTCCCGGACGGTGCCAGCACCGGCGTCGAGCAGACCAAGTAGTACTGGTCGGCGCGGCTCTTGTTGTCCAGGAGATCTTGCCCCTTGGGGATGGTGCCGGCCGGCGACGTCGGGCACTGCCATCCGACCAGGCCCGCGGCGCAGCCGAGCCCGTCGAACTCATTGCACCCAACCGGCAGATTGGTCCCCGAGCAGCAGTAGTCGACGTACTCGTCACCGCGAACGCCTTGGCCGCAGGTGATGCTCGGGTTGTAGCTCTCCGGCCGGTTGATGTTCTGGCACTGATAGTCGTAGGTCCCGGCGGCACACGAGGCGACCGGATTGTAAGCGCAGGTGGTCGGTGCGCTGGTGCAGCAGTAGGACTGCGGCCCGGAGGGGACGCCACCGTCTGGAAGCGGCGTCTTGTCCGCGCAGATGATTCCTTGCGGGACCCCCTGGACATAATTCGCCTGCAGATCGGGGCGCGCGCCGGTTCCCGTGCAGCTGTAGCCCACGAGCCCGAGGTTGGCGGCGCCGCCGTCGGGCGTGACGTTGCAGCCGGCGGTCAGCGTGTCGTCGACGGTGCAGCTGCCGGAGAGCGGCGCCTCGTTGGTCGTCATGCAGGCGGCGAAGAGCACGCAGGGGAGCAGCCAGACGAGTCGGTGTGGTTTCATCATCGCAACCATCCTGGCGGCGGTTGCGGCGCCGGCAGCACGGGGAAGACGCAGTTGATCGGCGGGTCGCTGGGGGTGACGAAGCTCTCCGTCACGGTGACGTCCTGACCGGAGATGTATCCAGCGAAGTTCACCGCGCCGGGACCGAGCGCGATCTGAGAGAACTCGGCCGCGACGGCTTCCGGTCCGGTGTTGTCCACGATGACGTTGTCGAGACCGATGTTGGTGGCCGGATAGAGCGCCGAAAAACCGTCCAGCGTGACCACCGGCTGAATCTGGCCCAGGCAGGTGACGTCATGAATGTTCTTGAAGCTGATGCCGTTGAACCGCGGGTACATCGTCCCAGAGAAGAGAGGGTTGTAGGCGGTGCTCATCAGGATCGCGTTGTTCACGTCGCGCATGCAGACGTTGCGAAACGTCACGTTGGTGACCGGGCCGCCGCGGCTCACGTCGGACTTGACGCGGATGCCGTTGAAGTCGCCGGGACTGGCGCCGTCTCCCACCGGACGCGAGTCGGCGTCGATCGTCAGATCGCAGACCGTGAGGCCGGTGACGCCGCCGTAGGTCTCGCTTCCGATCGACATCCCGTGCCCGGTCCCGAAGTGGTTGTGCACCACGATGATGTCCGAGACGCCGTGGCCCCCCTTGATGGCGATGTGGTCGTCGCCGGTGCTGATCGTGTTGTGCGCCAGCACGCCGCAGGTCGCAAAGCTGGTCTCACCCGGATCGATGCCGTCGGTGTTGCGCGACAGATGCGGCGTCATGGGCAGCCCCTGAAAATTGAGCCAGCGCGACGGCGTCAGGATGGTCACCCCCCAGACGATGAAGCCGGCTCCCGGCGAGGGGCATCCGGCCGCCATCCCGCCCGCCGGCGTGGAGGTGATCTTCACGTGGAACTTGGGCGAGTTGTGCAGCGTGATTTTGTACATCAGGAAGTTGGTCACGCCGCTGCGCAGATCGATCAGCGTCGGGTTCCCGATGCTGCCGTCGATCGTCTGCAGCGCCGACGAGAGCTGCCACCAGGAGTAGTCGTGCCCGATGAGCAGCTCGCCCCCCTGGCCGTCGATGATCCCCTGGCCGACGATCGCGGGGCTGGCGCCGTTGACGGTGATGAAGCTGGTGCAGGCGGAGGAGTCGTTGACCCCGACCTTGGCGCAGTCGCCGGGGCTGGTGGCCGTCTTGTTCGCCTGGTAGTTGTTCGGATCGCGCGAGGCGTAGAGCGTGACGCCCTGATCGATCCAGAGCGTCGCGCCGTTGATCGTGAGCGGCCCCGA
>Ga0210388_10003419_pt1 | contig 12450 bp, 8 predicted proteins | sample IncBWC19OmetaG_FD_155485 | JGI IMG/M metagenome (GOLD analysis project Ga0210388, IMG submission 155485) | Forest soil microbial communities from Barre Woods Harvard Forest LTER site, Petersham, Massachusetts, United States - Inc-BW-C-19-O ... | reverse complement strand
GCTTCCAGCCCTTCAAAGCGGAAAGGCCGGCATCGGTGATCAGCTCATCGGAGTAGAGATTCAAGTCGGTAATAGCGGGCGCGTCCTTAAGTTGCTCCAGGCCATGATCGCCGATGCGCGTGAGCGACAGGTCCAGATGTTGCAGATTCGGTAGGCGTGCCAGCTCCGGCAGATCGGAGTCCGTAATCCAAGTCGCGCGCAGATCCACGCCCACAATCTGCCCGGTTCCGTCGCGCGTGACAACCCCGCCCGCTTCGGTGATCCAGGACGTATGATCCGTAGCGGCCAGGCACGCGGTGGCCGCGATAGCAATCAATGAGAGGCGCACCATAATCAACTCCTGCCTCGGCGCGCCGGCAGCGCTGAATCGCGATCGAAGATGATTTGGCAATTCGGCAGTCCGGCTTTGAGTAGCGCTACCCCTTTCTCGGTGATCAGCGTGTGGTAAAGATTCAGGATCTTGAGGCCCGACATCGATTTCAGATCCTCGACACCGGCATCCGTTACTTTGGCCATGTTGAGCCGCAATTCGCCGAGACGAGGCAGCGCTTTGAGAGTGCCGAGCGCTTTGTCGGACACCGCCGTATAATCCAGATTCAGCACCCTCAGGTTCTTAAGACCCGCGAGCATCGCCACGGCATCGTCATTCGTACCGGTGCGCACCAATTCCAGCTTCTCCAGGTTTTCCAGGCCACGTAGGCTTTCGACGCCCTTGTCGGTGAACCGGCAACTATTGAGCGCCAGCTCACGCAGATTGGCGAGCATCGCCACATGCTGCAAGCCCACGTCGCCAATATCGGTTCCGTTAAGCTCCAGAACATTGAGTTGGCTAAGGTTCTGAATATTCGCCATCCCTTGGTCGGTAATATCGGAGTAACTCAGCCGCAGCCGCTGCAGGCTTCTCAATTCGCTAATCTGCTGGAGGCCCTCATCGGTAACAGGAGAACTGGTGAGGTCCAGTTCGATAAGTGCGGTCAAAGCTTTCAAGTGCGCCAACCCTGGGCCTTGCACCAACGTACCAGCCAGCCGCAGCGTTTGAAGGTTCAACAGGCCGCTCAAGCTTGCCAAGCCATTGTCTGAGACCGAGGTATTGCTGAGTACGAGCTGCTTCAAACCAGTCAAGGATTTCAGCGCGCTGAGACCGAGGTCGCCCGTCTCCGTCGCCTGCAGATTAAGAGTTTCAAGATTTCCCAGTCCACTGAGGTATTCGAGCTGCGCGTCACTTATGCTAGTGGAGACCAGTGAGACGGCTCGAAGCTTGCCATCTTTGAATTCCGCTTTCCCACCCAGTGCTTTGATCCACTCGGCAATCGCCTTTTCACTCGTCCCACTCGGGCGGATGGCCGCCGCCGAAGCAGTTCCCGCCGCGCTACCCACAAATTCCACCGCGCAACCCGGCACCGCCGCATGTAGGGCTTCAACCCCCGCTGCTGTTACTCGGCTGTAGCGAACATCCAGCGCAACCAGTTCCGTCAACGCTCGCAGCTTCGCCAGGCCCGCATTGGTGACGTGGGTGCGGTAAAGATTCACCTCCCGCAGATGGACCATCCCGGCTAAGATCTCCATGCCCGCATCGTCTATTTCCGCTCCCAGCAGATTCAGCTTGCGCATGGCCGATAAATTCCGTAAAGAAGCGAGTCCGCTATCGGTGACCTTCACACCGTAAAGATCCAACTCCTCGAGTTCCGTGAGGCCGCTCAGATGCTTTATCCCTTCATCGGTAACCGCGGTATTGCGTAAATCAAGCCTCCGCAGTTCTTTGAGTCCTTCCAGACCTTTCATGCCCTCGTCCGTGAACGTCGAGTCGCTCAAATCCAGCGATTCCAAGTGTACGAACTTAGTGAGATCCGGTTTCACAACTTGGCTTTGCGCCAGTCGAAGCTCCTTGATGTTGGTAAGTCCGGTCAAGTGGGCCAGACCTTTATCCGCGACGTTGTAAGTGGGCAGGAAATGCAAACTGAAGTAAAGGCGCTCCAGATTTTTCAAACCAGCGAGATATTTCAGATCGTCATTGTCGTCCAGCGGGCTGTCCGAGAACGGTGTCCACATTGACGCCGGCAGATAGAGCTCACGCAGTCCAGTGAGGCCGCTGAGTTTTTCGAGTTTCGGTGGCTCAATGAGAGTGTTGGTTAGATCCACACCGGTGATATGCAGCTCGCCGGTGGGCAGGTCGGAAAGATCGCGCAGGGGCGTCCGGCTCCCTTCCAGAACCACCCGGCCGCCTTGCCGGATCACCCAATCGGCGACATCCCTTTCGGTCGCCGCCGCCATTGCGAGCGTGGCCGAAGCCAGCAGGCAAAAAACCGCGCTACTAAACACCTTTCCGCCAGCCTGCATCCGCATTGCTCTTCACTTCCAGGGTAATCGATCCGTCAGCATTTGCTGGCTGCTCAACTGCCCACGCAACCGGCTTCATCACGCCCGGCCGGATCTCGATCTGCGCGGAAAGAAGAATTTTGCCGGTGTAGCCCGCCGGAAGCGTGAACGAAGCTTGCCGGATGCCCCCGCCAAAAGGATGGCCCGCGTCCAAAGATCCGCCGAGATTCAATTTCCCGTCCGGGCTTTTAAGTTCCAGCCACAGCACTCCCGGAACTCCAGCAACGCCGCGGTTCGCAACAGCCACAATTAATTCCGGAGCGCCATATCGCTTGCGCTGCCATACCCACGCGGGACGCAGCCGATATCCAAGATTGGTGCGCAGCCGCTCGAAACCACGCGGGAACTTCTCGTTGTAGGCGGCCAGATTCGCCGCTTCCGTCCACAGCGCCCAATAGTTGGACTTTATGTCCAGAACATGCAGCATGTAGTTTTCCAGCTCGTTAACCCCCGCTGCATCCAAATTGATTTTCGACGAATCGGACCCGCGAAAGTAACCGTCTTCGAGGATCGAAGCCAGCCACGGCGGACGATTGGCCAGTTCTTCAATCTGAATCGGCTCTTCCACAATGATGCTGTCGCTGCGAAGCCACGCACCCGCCCGCACTGCATTGTCCAGCACCTGCCGATTCCCTACAGCGCTGATGTCGGGCTGCGTGTTCACTGCCAGCGGTGTGCGTTTCCAGGTCCCCAATTGCCGCGCGGTCATACTTACAAAGGTGCGTTCCGCGGTTAGGTAGTCCGGAAACGGATTCGGGAAATTGCTGGTGTGCCCCTCGCCCCAGAAGCCGTACTGCATAAGATCCATCCACTCAATCAGAGGGTCGCCCTCAAATTGAGCAGCCAGCAAGTCGTTCAGCTCGGCGAAAGCTCTCTGGAACTCCGGGTGATCGTAGCGCGGCTCCATATACTCGGCGGCGTTCTGCCCCGGAATTTTTCCGATCTTCACCAGCGGAACACGGGAACGCAGAAATTCCGGAAGCGCCAGCTGATCCGGTTGGAACGCCTGATTGGAGAGCTGGATTCGAAACGCCACGCGCAGGCCATGGCGCTTGGCGGCGTCCAGCGTCAGCGCCCAAATGGGATACAGATCCAGCCGTCCGGGACGTTTTTGGACGTTGCGCCAGTCGCATCTTATATAAAGGACGTCGACGAACGGCAGGCTGGCCATTCTCTCCACGTGCTGTTCCAGCGTCTCGCGTCCAGCGCGCGCGGCCAACGACGGACCGCTTTCCTCCCACGTGTAACCCACCAGCCCCAGCCCCGGATTTCGCAACGGCTTTTCAGAAGGCGTAGTGAACAAGATTGTTTGCCAGCCTTCATCCTGGTCGACATCGAATGGACCCTGGTTCAGGCGCTGGCGCACCGGCGGACCGGATCCGAAATCGAAACCTTGCCACACATGCGCGGGAACGTCGGCGCGTGCGCTAATCACGGGCAGCGCGGCAACGCCTTTCAGCAAGTCTCGCCGTCTCATATGTTCGCAGGTTTCCACGATTCTCGTCCCCTCGCTAACCCGGGGCTACCTCATCTCGCACAGCATGTAACCCCGTGCGTTAGCAAGGGGACGGCATTGACATTTGGCCTCTCGCTGCCGGAAAGTAAACAACAGAAGGATATCGAAAGAAAAAGAAAGAGTCAAATGACCAGGCGACAATTACTGGGAGCTATCGCTGCCGGCGCCGGAGCTCCGGGCTGGGCACTACGCGGCCAGAATGCGGCTAAGCCAAATAGAATCGCCTATCGCGATTACGCGCGGTGTTTGCCGGAGGCCATTCGAACGCTCGCTTCGCTAGCTTATGATCGCCGAAGCGCGCAGATCCGGAAACTAACCACGGCTGCGGCGATTCAAGAGCGCCAGCGATGGGCGCGTGAGACCTTTTGGAAAATTGCCGGCGCCACGCCGGACCGTACTCCTTTGAATACTCGCACGACAGGCGGATTTGACCGGGAACGGTATCGCGTCGAGAACCTGGTTTACGAAAGCCGCCCTAACGAGTGGATCTCCGCGAACCTGTATGTCCCAAAGCATGGCTCGGCGCCATTTCCCGGTGTTCTTTTCCACATGGGCCACGCGAGCAACGGCAAGGCCTCGGATACCTACCAGCGCTGTTGCCAAGGCCTGGTACAGCTCGGATTTGTGGTGTTAGCCTTCGATCCGATGGGCCAGGGCGAGCGGATCAATTATCCCGGCCCCGACGGTCTCTCGCGCCTGCCTTCTCCCGACGACGAGCACAACATGGCTGGGAAGCAAATGCTGTTGATCGGCGAAACGGCGATGGGCATGCAAACGTGGGATGCAGTGCGAAGTCTGGATGTTCTGGCGTCGCATCCGTTGGTGGATCCGAAACGCCTCGCGTCCACCGGGCAATCCGGCGGCGCAACCGTAACCATGATGCTGGCCGCGGTGGACGACCGGCTGGCCTGCGCAGCCGTCTCATCGGGGAACACCGAAAATTTCGCGTGCGAGAATTTTCTCCCGCCCGGATCCGTTGACGACGCGGAGCAGAACCTAATCGGCGCCGGCCCGCTGGGTTTCGACCGGTGGGATCTGTTGTGGCCCATCGCGCCCAAGCCTTTACTCATTCTCACCAGCGCGCACGATTTCTTCGGAACGTATTCGCCGAATTACGAAACCAACGGCCTGGAGGAGTACGGCCGGCTGGAGGCTGCATATCGAGTGCTCGGGAAGGCGGATCACTTGCACCGCTTCGAGTCGCCTCTGCCGCACGGGCTCTCGTACGTGATGCGGCTGGAGACTTACCGCTGGCTAACGCGATGGTTGCAAGATGGGCCGAAGATCGACCAGGAACCTCCGGGCGCGCCGGAGCCCGATCGCAATCTGTGGGCTACCGAATCCGGCAGCGTAGCGCGTGATCTCGGCAGCAAGACACCTTTCCAGCGGTCGCGGGAAATCGCGCGCACTATAAAAACGCCACCCACGCCGCCGGAATTGCCGCGCCTCCTCGGAATGGAGCCACAGCCGACTCATCCGCGATTTCGCGAACTGAGCCGCGTGCCATCGCGCGGTTGCGACATCCTGGCCGTGGAAATTCCCACCGCGGAACACGTTTGGGCGCCGGCCTGGATATTTGTGCCGAAGCAGCGAATGCGGCGCCTTTTGGTTATCGTCGAACCGAACGGGCGCAACGCGCATTGGGCGGAGGGTGGGCTCTACCAACAGCTGGCGGCGGATGGAACGGTAGTGTGCGCCCCCGATCTGCGCGGCATCGGCGATCTGCGGCCGGAATATAGCGCCGGCGCGCCCGGCTACACCGGTGAACATGTAAGCGAAGAGAGTTATGCCTGGGCGTCACTGATGCTGGGCCGGAGCTTGCTTGGGCAGAGAGTGACCGATCTCATAGCCGTGATCGAAGCGCTTTCGGCGGGTGAGTGGGGAAGCACACCGCTGCTCGCCGCTCGCGGAGCATTAACCGTTCCCGCGCTGTGTGCGGCCTTCCTCACGCCAAAAATCGCCGGGCTTTATTTAACGGATCACCTCGTCAGTTGGCGAAGTCTGGTGGAGACTGAAAACTATCATCATCCTTTCGCTAACTTTATTCCCAACATTCTTCGGTTTACAGACCTGCCTGCAATCGCAGCCGCCTTAGCTCCCCGCAAGGTCACCATCGCGGGAGAAGAAGCGCGGCCAGCTTACTCGGGTTCGCACATCGAAGTCCGAGCACAAGCCGCGTGGGATGCGGCCGCCTTGTCGCAGTTTTGATCAAGCACCGACTTCCCCACGGTCGCGGTTCGGAAGGAACGCTCGTTACCGAGCCGCGACCCGGCGGCCCACCAAAGGTAATGAAGACGCTGTTGTTGGCTGGCGAAAGCGCCTGCACTACTATCCATCAGTTTCTTTGCGCAGTGCGACGATTCGTGGGGCGTGGTCCGCGGCCGACGCCCCTCGTCGGCCCAGCTTTGGATGCGGCTATGCTGCTCCGTGGGGCAGGCGCTTTCGCCCGCCAACGCGCGTCTTCAACGGAGCCGGTGCTCTTGGCTACGCGACAATCACTTCCACACCCTTACTACGAATGGCTTCCAGAGTTTCCGGCTTGGCCCGGTCATCGGTTATGATGCGGCGCACACTGTTGATCGCGCCGATCACAGAAAGGCTCCTGCGTCCTAATTTGCTGGCGTCCGCAACCACCGTAACCTCGTGCGAAATACGCATCATGTGGGTGTTGAGCATGGCTTCCAGCAGATCGGGAGTGGAGAATCCTATTTCGGGATCCAATCCATCGACACCCAGGAAAAAATGATCGGCGTGCAATTCAGAAAGGAAGCGCTCGGCCTGCGGACCCACAAACGATCCGGACACGTGGCGCATCACTCCGCCGATCATGATCACCGAAATGTTCGACGCATCCACGAATTCGTCGGCTATGTTCAGCGCGTGAGTGATCACGGTAAGAGGTTCCAGGTTGGCCCGCTTCAGCGCGCGAGCCACCTCCACCGTGGTGGTGCCGGAATCCAGAATCACGGTCTGATGCGGATGCACCAGCTTAGCCGCGGCCCTGCCGATGCGCGTCTTTTCGGCATGGTAAATGGTCTTCTTGATATTAAGCGGGAAATCCTGATGCGGCTCCTGCGGCAACATGGCGCCGCCATACGATCGCACCAGAATACCTTTGCTGGCCAATTGTTCCAGGTCGCCGCGCAGAGTAACCGCGGAAACTCCGAAACGGCGGACCAAGTCGCCCACGGAAACTCGTCCATCGTTCTTGAGAAGGCGTACGATCTCGCGGCGTCTTTCTCCCGCCAGCAGATTGGGGCGTTTGCCGGACATTCAGTTTCTCAGTTTAAGACAGCCGGCTGATGAAATTCCGCCGCCGAGGTGCGGCAACGGCGCGATGCACCCCGTCAGGGGCTCCAGCCAAGCTCGAAACTCCGGCATATCGTCGGTGGGTTCCTGGGGTAGCCAAGATGCCGGAAATAATCGCTCTCGGGCGGCCACCTCCGCGAGATCGGCTAAGCCCGTATTGCATTCGTACGCGGGCCCTGGTTTGCGTTCCAGCGTGATCATCTTACCCGCGACACCCTCCAATCCGGCGCGGACAGCGGCGCGGCCACAAGCGAAAGCCTCCGCCCGGTCCACTTCCGACACCAGCGCAGCGCAAGAGCGGCCCAACAGTCCGGGCTTCTCGCTGCGGGCGCTAACCTGAAGCGATTTGGACAGCCGCTGCGAAAGGACATGAGCGAGGTTGAGCGCCAAAGGTGCGCGGCTGGATGCGCGAGTGTCCGCGCCGAATGGTTCGCCCTTTTCGTCGAGCTGGCCCTCGCAGACGGCAATCACCGCGCGGCCTAAGCGGAGGTAACATCGCTCCACGTCTTCCGCCAGCCGATCGAACGGAAGAGGACGCTCCGGCATGTAAATCAGGTGCGGCGCGTCATCGTCATGGCGGCGCGCTTGAATGGTTGCGGCCGCTAACCACCCCGCATTGCGGCCCAGAATCTCCACCACCGTGATTCCTGGTAGCGCACGATTGTCCGCGCCGATGTCGCGCAGCCCATAAGCAAAGAAACGCGCCGCCGACGCGTAGCCGGGACTGTGGTCCGTCATGGCCAGATCGTTGTCGATGGTTTTGGGCACTCCAATCACGAACGCTTCATACGAAGACTTGGCTATCGCTTCGGACAGACGGAGCGACAGTTCCATGGTGCCGTTTCCTCCATTGAGGAAGATGTAACGGATGTCATGCCGGCGAAGAACATTCAGCATAGTCTCGAAATCGTGCTCCGCGATCTTCGCGCGGGATGAGCCTAAAATCGATCCCGGCGAGAGCGCTGCCTGCACCCAAAACGAGTCGGATTCGGCTAACAAATCTGCAAATGTTTCTTCCAGAATTCCCGTTGCGCCACCCAGCGCGCCGTAGAGCTTCTCAATCCCGGCGCCACGGCATTCTTCCACGATTCCCGCCAAACTGGAATTCAGGACAGTGGTTGGGCCACCGCCGTGGGCCACGATTGCACTCCCGTGAACTTTCAATTACCCCTCGTCAAGCGATTATACCCTACCATTTCTTTCGCTCTCTTGCTAGAATCGTCTTTTGATTTCGTTTTTCGAGAAGGATAAAGATTGGCCGAAGCCACTACCATCGGACCAGGAGCTGCCGAGTTGCTGAGCGAAAACAAGGAGGAGCAGGAACGCCACGGGTACATTCACACTCTGCGGGAAATTCTCCAGCAGCCTGCCACCTGGCTCGACAGTGCGGAGCGGATGATCGCCAAATCGTCGGACTTGTCGCGGCGGATGGAGGGTATCCGGTCTTTGGTTCTCACCGGTTCGGGAAGTAGCGAGTATGCGGGCGCTTGCGTTCGGCTAGTGCTTCAAAACACGCTCGGCATTGCCGCTCAGTCTGTGGGAGGGGGCGCGTTGTTGACGCACGGCGCTAGAGCTGTCCCGCCGGAACGGCCCGGATTGATGATCTCGCTGGCACGCTCCGGCGACAGCCCGGAAAGCGTAGGCGCCGCTTCTTTAATGCTGGATACAGAGCCGCTGGTGCGGCATTTGGTGATCACCTGCAACCCGCAAGGACGTCTCGCGACTACCTACCGGGATGACCCACGGGTGGAAGTCATCGCTCTCGATGAGCGCACCAACGACCGTAGCCTGGTAATGACCAGCAGCTTCACGAACATGGTGCTCGCGGCGCGTGGCTTGGGCTTGCTCCAGTTCCCCGATCGCTATCGCGCACTGAGCCGGAACTTGAGCGAGAGAGCCGAACGGTTGCTCGAAACCTGCTTTCGTGTTCTGGCGGGCGTGGCCGCGAAAGATTTCAGCCGGGTTCTGTTCCTGGGCAGCGGATCGCGCCACGGTGCGGCGCGCGAGTCTGCCCTCAAGATGCTGGAGATGACCGCCGGGCGCGTCGTCGCCATGAGCGAGACGTATTTGGGCTTAAGGCACGGCCCCATGAGTTTGGTTCATGCCAATACCCTGGTAGTTTGTTTTTTGTCTTCCGATCCTCAAGTTCGGGCCTACGAGTCCGACTTGATCCGTGAGCTGAGCAGCAAACAACTCGGCCTGGGCAAATTGATTTTTGGTGAGCGCATACCGGTGGATCTCGCGGGCCCCGCGGATGTCCTGGTGGAGTGCGGCGGCGCATCGCTCGAAGACGAGGATTGGCCGGTTCTGGATGTCATCGTGGGCCAGATTTTGGCGTTCTTCCGCTGCCGCAAGGAAGGTTTGCATCCGGATTCACCCTCGAGCGATGGCGTGATCCATCGCGTGGTCCAGAATTTCGCACTGCACCGCCCGGAGACGGCGCCTTGAGCATCCTGATCGCGGGCGAGTTGAATCTTGACTTGATTCTGCAAAATTATCGTAGCTTTCCAGCTTTGGGACGCGAGGTGCTGGTGGATGACGTCACCCTCACTATGGGCAGCGCGTCCGCGATTTGCGCATGCGGCCTGGCCCAGCTCGGAGATGCGGTTGTGTTCGCCGGAAAAGTGGGTTCAGATCCCTGGGGCGAGCTATGCAAGAGTAAACTCCGAGACCGCGGCGTGGATATATCTCGAGTAATGGCTGACCCCGCGCTCAAAACGGGAATCACCGTTTCCATTTCATCGCCAACCGATCGCGCGCTAGTCACTTATCCAGGAGCGAGCACCGCGCTTCGTGCCGAGGATTTCAACCCGGAGAGCTTTCGCGGGTTCCAGCACCTGCACATTTCCTCGTTCTTCATCCAGCAGGGACTTCGGCCGGGCATTAAACAGCTCCTTGCTCTAGCCAGCAAGTGCGGGCTGACCACGTCGCTCGATCCGGGCTACGATCCGGATGAGAAATGGGGCCGCGACCTGCTGGATGCGCTGGGTGAAGTAGACATATTTTTTCCGAACGAAGTGGAACTGGAAGGCGTGACCGGCTTGCGCGATCGCGAGGAAGCATTGCGCAGCGTGGATAATGGGCGCACTCTTACGGTGGTGAAGCTTGGTATCGACGGTTGCATGGCCTTGGAATCTGGAAAGGTCGTGGTCACTCCCGCGTTCCGAGTGGAACCCGTCGACACCACCGGCGCGGGCGATTCGTTCAATGCGGGTTTCTTGCACGCTTGGCTCAGGGATGCGCCGCTTCGCGAGGCCATGAAGTTCGCCGCGGCATGCGGCGCGTTATCCACACTCTCTGCTGGAGGAACAAGTGCGCAGCCCACCGAGCAGGAGGCGCGCAGTTTTCTGGCGGAACGCGAGGCCCAGCCGATCGGAGAACGGAATTGAGCGGCATACGGCGCAGAGAATTGCTGACCTCCGCGGGCGTGGGATTCGCTGCCGCTAACCTGTCATCCGCTCCCGCCAGGGCTCAGCAAACCACGCGCAAATCGTTGGACATTTCCGACTACGAGCCGAAGAGCATGTTGCGCGTGAAGGAAACGCGCGTGGAGCGTTCCCGATTTCCGGTGATCGACATCCACACCCATCTCTCGTTCTCAAAGGTGGCAAAGAACGGCGTCCAGATGTCCGAGGAGCGTATTTATACCGGCGCTCCTCAGGAACTGCTTGCGGTGATGGACCGTAAGAATCTCGCCGCCATGGTGAACCTCACCGGAGGCTATGGTAAGGGCTTGCAGGACGCCATTGCCCGCTACGACAAAGCTTTTCCGGGGCGCTTCTATACCTTAACGGAGCCCTGGTACAGCCGCTTTTTGGAACCGAACTATCCGAGCTTCCAGGCCCAAGCAATCGAAGACGCGCACCGGGCCGGAGCCAAGGGTCTGAAGATCCTGAAAACTTTGGGGCTGTATCTCAGAGAGAACATCACTTCGGGAAAACTGGTGACGGTGGATGATCCCCGCTTCGATCCCATGTGGGACGCTTGCGGCCGGCTGAATATGCCAGTAGCGATTCACGTTTCCGATCCCGTGGCCTTTTTCACGCCCACGGACCGTTTCAACGAGCGCTTTGAGGAACTGAACAACCATCCCGACTGGTCCTTCTACGGCAAGGATTTTCCCTCCAACGCGCAAATCCTCGACGCCCGGAACAGAGTGATGGCGCGGCATCCGAAAACTCAATTCCTGGTTCTCCATGTTGGAAACTTTGCCGAGGATCTGGAGAACGTGTCACAAAATTTGGACCGCTTTCCGAACATGAGCGTGGAGATCGGCGCCCGCATTGGTGAACTGGGCCGCCAGCCCCGCGCCGCGCGCAAGTTCTTTGAACGGTATCAGGATCGAATTCTCTTTGGAACCGATGCGGTGCCGCACGGAGACGAATTTCCTCAGCAGGTCTTCAACGACAAGCTATACGAAATCTATTTCCGGTTCCTGGAAACGGACGACGAATACTTCGACTACGCCCCGGCGCGCGTCCCGCCGCAGGGGAGATGGCGCATTTACGGCATCCAGTTGCCCGATCCGATTTTGCATAAGGTTTACTACCAGAACGCCGCGCGCATGTTCGGGTTTTAGACGCGATCTGTGAAAAAATCCCCGCAGAGCAGCATAGCCGCAACCAAGGCAGGGCCGGCGGGGGCGTCGGCCCCACGAATCGTCGCAGGGCAGCAACGAAACTGATGGTTGGTAGTACATTGACGTTCGCCTGCGAACCGATTTATTCACAGCTTCTTACGCTCGCAGCCCGGAACCGTGAGAGAGTTTCCATGGGCCTGCCGGCCACCAAGTGTCATGAAGACGCCGAATTGTAGCCCCGCGCGTCAGCGAGGGGACTGGCGTGGAACACGCGCGGGAAATCAGTAATCCGAACACACGTCTTGAAGGGAGCCGCTGCGTTCTCCGCGCCAACGCCCATCCTCTCAATGAGTTACCCGGATCTCTCGAAAACTTCACATTCTACCGAATATATGAACATAGGACGTGAAAATTGTTTTCTGACGTCTGTTCGCCAGGTCGGTACGGCGTTTTCAGGCAGCGTGCTGCTTCGAGCGCGGTCCTTGCGCTGTTCGCATTTGGTGTCCCCGCACAGGGGCAAACACTTGAGTTAAGCGGCATCGCCGCCGCAACCGGATTTACGGCTCTCGGTGGAATTGTTTGCCTGGCGGCTTTCTGGATTCTGGCCCTGCGCCGCCGCTTGCATACGCAAAATAGGGAATTGCAGCAGAGCGAGGAACAGTACCGGTTA
>Ga0210388_10003418_pt1 | contig 12456 bp, 18 predicted proteins | sample IncBWC19OmetaG_FD_155485 | JGI IMG/M metagenome (GOLD analysis project Ga0210388, IMG submission 155485) | Forest soil microbial communities from Barre Woods Harvard Forest LTER site, Petersham, Massachusetts, United States - Inc-BW-C-19-O ... | reverse complement strand
CGTGCCATCTCAGCAGTCACCTGGGCGCGGCGACGTATGAGGGCTGCCTTGGAATACATCCACTTGCCCTCGGGCAAAATGTGATATCGAAGCTGCACTTCTATATTGCGACGAAAGAAAAGATGCTGTACTTCACGCCTGCCGAGGCTTCCGGGAAAGGTGACGTAGCGGCACCTGTAGCTGCGCATTGAACTGGATCAATCTGTGGAGACTTTCTTTCCGGCGATCTGGAACATTCTGCACGATGGCGTGATCGTCGAACAGCCCGCCAGACCAAGAATCGCGCTATCTGTGCTTAGTCTGGAGCTGAGTCAGGAGGTCTTGCAACGCGTTGCGAAGAATTGCAATGTGCTTTGGGCTCGTGAGGGCGGCCCAGCTTTCATCGACTTGCTTTCCGGCGGCCATCGCAATCGGTCGAAGGGTCTCGCCTTTGCGAGTGAGGAACACCAGCTTAGCGCGGCAATCGATGCGTTCGACACGACGTGTGACGTAGCCGCGTTTCTCCAGTTCTTCGATCGCTTCGCTCACTGTTTGCTTGCGGGCATGAGCTGATTCAGAGTTGATGTCCATCAGGCCTGCCAATCGGATCCATTAGACAGGCTCGTTAGCATATTGGTGCTGTAGGGCGAGCGATAGGTTAGAGGGGTCCGCGGGGTGTCGCCGCCCGTACACGCGTGCTGCCGAGGACAGTCAGGGGGTACGACGCAGCGTTACAATCGGTGCCGTCAGGAGTGGTGGTGTTCTGGATTCACGTCTGTTGGCTAAATTGGTATGCCCCGCCGATCCCTCGACGAGTCGTATAAGCCGTTCCATCCGCTACAATTGCCGTTAGGAGGAATCTGGCATGTCTGATTTGAAGGATCGCGTCGCTCTGGTCACAGGCGGCTCGCGTGGCATCGGCAAGGCGGTCGCCTTGGCGCTTGCAAGGGGCGGGGCGGCTGTTGCTATCAATTATCGCGAGCGCGGCAACCAGGCGGATGCTGTTGCGGACGCCATACGAAAAAGCGGCGGCCGCGCGCAAACTTTCCGCGCGGACGTCTCGCAGAGCGCGGCCGTCCAAGGTTTGGTCGGTGACGTTGAAGCACGTCTGGGCCCAATTGATATCCTGGTCAACAACGCGGGCATGGCCGCGGCGCGCGGTCTCGACGACATCACGGAAGAGGATTTCGAGCAGACCATGGTGGTGAATCTGAAGTCAGTCTTTCTCTGCACTCAAGCGGTCTTGCCCGGCATGCGGGGGCGCCATTGGGGCCGCATCGTCAATGTTTCCTCGATCGGCGCACGCATCGGCGCGGGCTCGGTCAGCATTGCCTATGGAGCGTCCAAGGCAGGCGTGGAAGGATTGACGAGGGCTTACGCGCTGCGGCTTGCGACATCGGGCGTGACGGTGAACGCGGTGGCACCGGGCTTGGTCGATACGGATATGGGCAAGCCACTGATGGAGGCGGGGGTCGCGAGCCGCATCCCGGTCGGGCGCGCTGGAACGGGAGACGAGATCGCGCAGGCTGTGATCTTTCTGGTGGGTAACGGCTATGTGACCGGTCAGACAATTGCGGTCAACGGCGGCTCGCTGTTTTCTTGAGGCAGATTCGGCAGAGTGCGCAGACGATGCTCGCCTCCTATAACCATCAATTACCGGGACGGGAATGACGACGTACCCTCGATTACCTTGGGAAGGCGGGTGCCGGTGCGGACAGGTGCGCATACGAGTCAGCGCGCCGCCGATCCTCACGATGGCCTGTCATTGCAAGGGCTGCCAGCGGATGAGCGCGAGCGCTTTTTCGTTGGGCGCGGCGATACCGAGCGAAGGATTCTCGGTGATCCAAGGAGAGCCGGTGATTGGCGGCCTGCACGGCGCCAACCGCCACTATTTCTGCCCTCATTGCATGAGTTGGATCTTTACTCGCGCGCACGGCATCGACACGTTCGTCAACCTGCGGCCGACGATGCTGGACGACGCGTCATGGTTCGCGCCATTTATCGAGACTTGTGCGAAAGACAAGGTGCCTTGGGCAGTGACGGGTGCGGTGTATAGCTTCGAGACTTTTCCGCCGGCCGCGGAGTGGGCAGGGCTCATGGCGGAATATGCGAAGCGGGCACGATAGCTGCCAAGGTGCCTGAGGAACCCTGCGAACCGGCAATACGAGGCCGGATAGCACGACGAGATAAAAAGTGTGCCGCGGTCGGCTGTCTTGCGGGCGTTCCGTAGCATCTAATTGCGACAAGCGAAGCCGGGATCGTCGATTGGTGGCGGACAAGGAGGTTTAGGATGTCGATTCTCTATCGGACTCTTATCGCCTCTTTGCTGATATGCGCGCTTGCCCCTAGGGCCAATTCCAACTCGACGGCTAATGAAGATGTCGTCGCGCTGCGTGAAACGGTGATCGCGTTGGCCGGCGATCGGGATCTTAAGTCGACGCTCGACTCATTCGCGCTATCGCAGGTGCGGCTGGTTGGGGCCAACGATCCGACCTGGCGGCAGGATAATCCGAATTGGGCTCCCGTCGAGAATTTGGTGCGCGATGATTTGAACAGGGATGTGGGAGTTGTGATTGTTGCTCAGCAACGGGATATCGCCGACCGCTGGGATCGTGCTCTGTCGACTCACCTGACATCCGGCCAAACCCATCAGTTGGTAAAGTTCTATCGTTCGGAGCTGGGTCAGCGATATCTTGGCTTTCAGAAGCAACTCAAGGGCCTGCAACTAGGAGGGGCATCGGCCGTCGTCGCAAATCTGGTTTCGGGTGATCGCAAGCAAGCGCCCGACGCGTCAAGTCAAGTCGAGGCAAGAAAAAGAGTGGCGACGCTCTCCTGGGTAGTGATGATCTTTCCTGCGCTGACAACAGGCACCAACCAAACTTCGAATCCGGCCGCTACGAAGATCGTCAACGACATGATGGTTGATGCGCTGGCCAAGGCGCGCGGCCGTGAGCTCGATGAACTTGGTGCGGAATACGGCAAGGACCTCTCTGCGTTCGCGGCATTCCAAGGCTCGCCCGAGGCCAAAGCTCTTATTACGGTGTACGGAGTTGTGGCCCAAGAACTGCAGTCGGATCCCACGGCTCCGCAAATCGGATTTGCTGCCGCCTTGCGGCGTTCGGTGGAACAACACATGCCCGAGTGGAAGGCCGCGTATGAGGCGGGGCGGGCGAGCGCTCAGTGAGGGAACGGGAATTTTTTATGCGTGTGATTCCGAAGTTGTTTGCAGGTTTGATCTTGAGCCTTTCGCTGGCGCTGCCCGCGTTCGCGCTCGAGACCTTTACCGATGAAGCCAAGGCGCAACAGCATTGTCCGAAGGACACCGTCATCTGGTTGAATCTGCCGACGATGATCTGGCACTACAAGGGGCAGCGCTGGTATGCGAATACCAAGCACGGTGCTTTCGCGTGTGAGAAAGAGGCCGGCGTGGCAGGGGCGAGGGGAACGAGGAATGGGCAATAGGGATGTGGGCGCGGACATCGCCTTTTGATGCAAGGAACGCTCTGGTGTTCGGCATATGTGGTTGTGATTGTCGTTGACTCAGAGGCGCTCAAAGGGCGATGCTGCCGCTGGCTTAAGACCAATGGCTCATGAATAGGTGTGCGGGCAGCCTGTGGCGGCGTTCATCTGGATCAAACTGAGAGTGGGGAAAACAATTGAAACTCACCGTCGTCGCAGCCGCGCTCGCATTCATGGTGATCGGGGCGCCGGTAATTGGGGAGCAGTTCCTAAAAAGCCATAACCCCGCAGATTCCGATTTCTTGACCTCCATTGAGCGGGTGGGGCCCTGCAAGATATCCACGCCTCCCGTTGCCGGCATACGTGTCCCCTACCAGTTATATCCGCCGTGGTCGGTGCAATTCCACGAAGAGGGCACCGTTCAGATGGAACTCGTCTTTGATGAGGATTGGTGTATACGCAAGGCGTCGATTGTGCAATCCACCGGGTTCTGGCGGTTGGACGAGGTTTCTTTGAAGTACATGATGACGGTCAAGTACCAGCCGAAGCCGGGGTCCATAAAGATGAAAGACGGGTCACCCACTATGGTCGTCAAACTGGGATGGGGAGCGAGTCAGGGGAAGAAGTGAGTTGTGATGACGGTTCCTTTCAGCGTCAAAATTGTGGTGCGAGATCGGGGTCCGGGCGTTTGGAAAACTGCGCGCGTCGATATTTTTGAAGGCAACGACGCCGCAGCTCGCCAAATTGGGAGCTATGAGCGGAACCATGCGGGATGGTGCGCCGAGACGTTTTCAACCTTTATACAGAATGATCGCTGGTATGCCCTCTATGCCCCCGATTTACACCGCCACCAGAATCATGGAGCGTTCCGACGCAATCTTCACTTAAGCAATTCGCGAATTTGTTTGACGGCGTAATCCACCTTCATATCGAACTGGCGCTTGCCAAGCTCAGCCGTCGAGCGGCGCGCATCTCCAATAATGCCATTGTTGATCCGCTTGACGTTCCGATCGGATGTTTCACCTTTCCGGGGTACAGGGTCACCCAGCGAGTTGGCCAGTTGTTCTTTGCGTACCCAGTCACGGTTGCCGCCGAGGTAGATCATCTCCGAAGTGTCGGGTATCCCACCGTGAAGGCTTGGCGGATAGCCTTGCACAGATAACCATTGATTGAAATCGTCACTGGCCTTTTGGTAGACATCTCCGCAATAGACCACGCGCACTCCCTCCGCGGCGTACTTTGCCGAGAGTTTTCTCGCTAGATCCTTAAGTTCGCTCTGGCCGCCGCCGTGATCGCCCATGACAACCACGTTTTTGAAGCCGTTTTTGATCGTCTGCTCGACTACCTGTTCGTTGATTGCCGCGAACAACGGTCCTGTAAGCCCGATAGTGCCCGGTAATTCAGGATTGGCATCGTTAACAGAAAATGGCAGCACAGGCATGGCCAGCGCATTGCCGAGCCTTTCAGCGATTGCGATCACGGTGGCGTGTCCCATCAGCGTGTGGCCTCCGTTGACGTTTTGGGGACCGCGCTGCTCGGTTCCGCCATTGTAAATGAGGGCTGTTGTTTTGCCTTGCGCTATGGCGTGCTTGACCTCCGGCCAAGTCAGCATCTCGAAATCCACTCGCGAAGCGCCAGCCGCCGGCTGGGCAATGGCAATGAGCGGACAGAGGCAAAGCAGGCAAGTACCCGCAGCGAGAAAACGCGCCACCCAAGACCGGGCTCTGTTCGCCATCGAGGTACCCCGTTTAGATCTGAACAATTGGAACTGCTCCGGGGCAGTATAGTGCGCCCAAGGAACGGCGGCCTGTGGTGTAGGTCCTGCGATTGCAGCACCGCCCAGTGCACCTAAGAAGACACTTCCTCCGATCTCCGCAAGGATGATGAGCAGATGGCCGAACTGCGTCAACGAGTAGGCCGCCAGTGCGGCCGAGCCTCCAAAGAGCGCGTAGATGCCGGTCAAAGATAAGAGCGCCGTCAGAGCGAAGGCGAGACCAATTCGAAGCGCGGTTGCAATGGGAGCGTACATTTGGCCGCCGGCGGCGCTGCGCACTGGTAGTTCGACCCTTACCAGCACGATTCCCGCCCAACTATACTTGTTGCGCGATTCGCCGACGGCAGCAGGTTTTGTCTTGGCTCCTGCCGTTGTTGCGTCTAAACTGACGTTCGGAATTTCCTGCAACTTAGCGATACGCTGGGCCGATTTGCCGGACCTCGCTTGAAATTACGGCCCTGAGTACCGTCAACCGGAAAATGGTAGCTATGCAAGAAACTCTTTTCCTTCGTTTCGCACGACACGGGGCGTTGCTTCTGCTTGCCGGTCTTTTCACCGGTTTCGGCTTTGGCAAATTTCATAATCACCACACCGGCGAAGCTGCGCATCTCACAGGACTGATCGGTGGGTTCGGCTTAATTGCAGTGGGATGGGTCTGGCCACGATTAAAACTCGGCCGGCTCTGGTCAGAGTTGGGGGCTTGGACTTTCATCCTCTCGATGGAATTAAACTGGTTGGGGTTGTTCTTAGCGGCGGTGCTCGGCAGCGCGCCTGGGACACCCGCAGGATCGGTTGGCGCGAATGCAGCCTTATGGGATGTGATTGGCGGCCGGCTTCTCCAGGCAGGCGTGGTCCTGTCAGTTCTGGGGACGCTGACCCTGCTGGTCGGCCTGCGCCCGACTCGTCAAAGTGGTGGCGCGGCCGAGTGAACCGGAAGGAAGCGGGAACGCAGTTGATCTTTCAGCTGGTTATGTCCGGACAGGCGCAATAACTGCTGCTTTTGTTCATCGGAATGATATAACTCGAGCATTCGTTGGAGGGATTTAGCCTGTTTCGTATCCGGTGACGCCGGTTCCAGCTCGGCGGCCAATTCACCCGCAATTCCGAGTGGACGTCATCGAAGATGCATCGCTCAAGCTGCGAAGCGCTGATCGAAATGGCGGTCTATCGAGCTTTTTCGAATCGCTCATCCTTGCGGACTTCACCTTTCAGGGTGAAACGATTCAAATGCGCCGGTGAGACTTTACCGACCATTGTCACGCGCACTTTTGGCTTTAGTTTGTCAAACAATCCCATGGTATTTTCAATTCGCGTCTAACCTACAGCCAAATGCTTTAAGCAAGCGTTCAATGCTCGTTGGTACTATCGCCGCGGACGAACGGCCGCACACGGACGTCCGGACTGGGTTGGATAGTCATGGACGGCGTGGTGTGCCCGGACGGCCCGGCCGAACGAAGAAGTCTCGCGCTGCCGCGCCAAGAACGAAAATGATAGACTCGTGCATCTGCGGGGGCGGCTGGCTTAGGGAGTCTCACTACGACACCGGTCCATGACGTATCGCGTCGAGGATTCCTGAAATATGGCGCGTTGTCGTTGGCCTTCGCGTCGGTCATTTCAAGAGCGCAGAGTGTGACGCCGCTTCGCGCTACCAGCGGCACAGCGGCACCCGAACGCGACACCTCGCCAATCACCGTCGACACCGACACCGACACCGAGAAACACCTAACCATCACCGTGCGCATTGATGCCAGCGGACCTTATCGTTTCGTGGTCGACACCGGCGCTGACCGCACAGTCTTGGCCACTGACGTCGCCACCGAACTGGGCCTGGTGTTCCGCGAGAACGTTATGTTGGAGGGAGTCGTACGCGCCGTCAAAGCGGAGACCGTTACAATTCGCGAGTTGTCCATTGGGATGGTCCGCTACCAAACCCTCGTTGTGCCGACATTGCCGCGTTCCACTCTGGGAGCTGACGGGTACCTCGGTCTTGATACCCTCGATGGCCATCGTGTGACCTTCGATTTCAAGAATCACACTCTGCAGATCGGCGCGCCGCACTCGAGACTCAGTACCCTGCTGGTGAGAGACAATGAGGCCCGAATTCGCACCGTGGGGTCGTCGGGACATTTGCGCGCGCTCAATTGCATGGTCGACGGCGTACGTGCGGCGGCCTTCATTGATTCGGGCGCGGACCTGTCGGCCGGCAACACGGCGCTATTTGACGCCTTGGCCAACCGCAACCCCTCCTATGGCGACATTGGTCGCATTTCTTTGGTCGATGTCACCGGCGGCGAGACATCGGGAAACGTCACCCTGGTCAAGAAGATCCAGATTATGGAACTGGAAATCACCGACTGCCCGCTGGTGATTGCGGATTTTAAGGTGTTCGATGTGTGGGGACTGACTCAGCGCCCGGCGCTTCTGATCGGGATGAATTTCTTACGGCGGTTCTCAAAGGTGTCGATCGACTATGGATTGAAGGAACTTCGCTTTGATCAGGCCAGCTTGATCGCTCCCGTACTCGTCTGAACTGCGGCCCTGCTTATTTGAGAATTGAACGCCGGATCCATCGCAGCCGGATCATTGCGCCTCGGAGGCGACCATGCAGCTGTGCGATTTAGGGCGGTGCTTGCCGCGCAAGGATTTGTTCGAGGTCGTCATTAGCTATGTCCTTAAAGCGGTTGAGGCGATCGGCAAATAACGCGCGCAATACACGAGTCTTTTAGGCTCGAACAAATCGTTGCGCGGACAGCCGGGGTCAATTGGTTCGCGGCGCCGAGATCGTCGATGAGTTGTGCTTGGCGGCTGCCGCGGATGCCTGCGACGGTTGCCATGCCGTCGCGGCGACGCGTTTGAGGATACGGCGCTCGAAAGCGTGTTATCCGATCTAAGCGTGGGCCGGCTCATCATCGTGGGAGCTGAAACAGATGCGTGCATTCGCTCCACGCTGCATGGCGCGTTTGTCCGAGGATACGATGCATTATTGGTCAGCGACGCCCATACGACGTTCGACCAAACAAAGTGGGGCGCGCCAGCGCCGGCACAAGTCATTGCGCACACCAATCTTTACTGGACGTACCAGACTGCCCCCGGCAGGACTGCCGGTGCGATTGCCGCTCATAAGGTGGAATTTCGAAAGAAGGATTAGGGGGTCCGAAAAGCACGAGCTGGAACTCATCGGCATCGCCCAGCAGACGATGCCGATGATTCGCCGGTTACGCGTCAGCGGCATCTGAACCGGTGTGAGATCCGTCGATGAAAGCGACTTGGCGGCTGCGCGTGTTCACTTCAGTGCGCCAATTTCGATCAAGCAATCCGCTACATGGGTTTCGCGTCACGCATACATCAAGCCGCTCGTTGCTACGCCACTATCAGGCGTGTAGATGCTTCGACTACGCAGGCTTGGGTTCGATCGAATTTTGGAAACGAAGGAGAAGCAGTATCGCCAAGCCCGCGCTTGCCAGCCGAAGGAGGTTCCCTATCCATCCTGTTGCGGCCGTGTCCGACACCGCAAAGACCGACCACGCCGCGTTCAATGAGACGTGGAACACCCATCCGCTCCAAATGGTGTAACCGCCGAGAATGTCCAGAATTGCGAAGAGCATTCCGCCGGCAAGGGTGATGATCAGAACTTGGATGGCCACCGCACCGTCGGCGCGCACGCCTATCCAATGAATCGTGGCGAACAAGATGGCCTGAACCATTATCGCCCAAACAATTGGCCAGCGAAGATATCGGCGAATGAAAATGAAGCCAAAGCCGCGATAAAAGATCTCCTCCGATAAGGGGAAAATCAGCGCCAGAAACAGCAGGCTCCTGAGATCAAGATCGCTCGCGATCTTTCCCTGCCAGCCCAGCCCGATCCAAGCCGGCGCTGTCGCCAACAGCGTCAGTGCCGGCGCTTTCCAACCACGCCTCTGCAAACCTAGTTTGTCGATCACGTGCCACCGCTGCTTAGGTGACAGCAGTGCGGCGCAGATCACTGCAAGCAGGACCATGAGCAGATTGTCGACCAGCGAACGACCGAACGGAAACGGGAAGCGCGGCAGCGTTAGCCCAGCGACACTCGCGATGTCGCGCAACTCTGGCCCGCATGCGAGAACGACCACGACTACGAAAAGACTCACGAAGAATCTATTTGGAAGCGAAGGCATTGAGAATGACTCCTGAGCTTGATCGCATCATCCCGGCCCCGGAAGACAAACAGGCGGATCCACTTGTGTGAGCATACAAGCTAACGACCGTTGAGTTCACCGAGGTTGGCTCAAAACGATGGCGTCCCGGAGGAAGCCTCTGAGGAAAACGCTGGTAGTTAGCGTTGTTGCCGCGGGTTTCACGCGTCGCCGGTCGCCGAATCACACCCAATGATGCGCGGCCACTTTGTGCGCGAACGCGATCGCTGACATGTGAGGCTGCGTCTGCAAGGCGAAGAGGTATCCGACAGCGTTCATGATGACACCGTTCATTAAGAGGGCGGCGGCGACGGCGGTGAGTTTGGTGGTCATGGTGTTCATGTGCGTCTCCTGAAGTAACTGTCATCGATCCTTACGGCCATAACACAGCAATGGCTGTGCAAGTTGCAGGCACTCACTACAAAAGGGCTATTTGAGGAGAGATTTTCATCGGATGCGCGACGGGGTGGCCACAAAGCGACCGCGGACAGTCAAACGGACAAGCCGCGGACAAGTTGGACACGTGCTCTAGTAGCCATGGGCGGTTTGTACGCTCCGGGAAACAAAAGAAGCGCTCCACTTGATACGCGCACGAGGATGCTAGGAGTCGATCATTGCGTCTCAATTAGCTGAGCAAAGAGAAAGGCGCGCGAAGACGCGGCCGAGGTCGTCCAGATCATTCGATCTCTGCGGCACGGCGCCAATATTCACCGGGGCGAATGATGGGAATATCTCGGATCTCCCGCATATCGAGCAGGTCGCGGTCAACGCTGATCAATAATGAGCATTCTCCGGCAATCGCGGTACCGAGCACCGGGACGTCCGTGGAGTCTCTGCATGCATCTGCCGGCAGATCCGTGGGCAAGACTAGAATGGAAACGCGCCGAAGAAAGGCGACGATTTGACCCGCATCGCGCGCTGGAAATTCGAACTTTTCCTTAAGCTTTCTGCTGAGTTCAGCGAGGATAAAGTCGGAAATCACGAGATCGTGATGGAGCAGGATATCCTCGAGAAGCTCCGCGCAAACGCCGGCGCGGCTGATATGTGCCGCGATCAGCACCGAAGAATCAAGAGTGATTCTCACTTCTTTTTAAGTGCCTCGAATACTTCCTCGTCGGTATTGATTCCGCCGGCTTGAGCGCGTGCGACCAGTTTGGTGCGCAGGGTGCGAAATTCCGCGACCCGCAAGTAGCGCTTCAACGCCTCGCGTGCGAGATCACTTTTGGAAATCCCGAGTGCGGCGCTCTGGCGCTCGAGGGCTCGATCCAGATCGTCTGGTACGCGAAGGGTGAGGGTGCTCATGTATTACAATGTACTACAAGTGGGGTGTGGATCGTTACTTATTTTTCGGGCCGCTGTAAATCCGTCCCTGGAAGCTGTGGCAAAAACGTCCTGTTTTTGACGCCTCGAAAAACAAGTAAGGCGATCCACTGGCGAGGCGCGCGAGGATCCTAGATGGCCTGATTGCATTCTGGCCGGCATACCAAAAAAAGAAGGGCCCCTTGCGGGCCTCGAAAGAGGTGGTACCAACGCCTGGTTGCCCCTTTCTGGACAGCAATTCGGGAGCTGCGAAACGGCCAAAGGCAAGATGAAGAGGTTGCGGTGCGACATGAGTTCCGCCATTCTTCGCATCAGGATTTGGATGACGGGCTGCCATCGATGGGTCGCAGGGTTGTGCATCCGCTGACCGTGATGATGAGTAGGCAAGCAGTTAACCATCTCATGGGTTGCCTCCATGGGGCCCGTACGCGTAGACGCGTGCCTATCTCAAAATTTCCAGGCGACCGCCAAATCGGCGCCGTGATCGAGTCGAGGTGCGAAACTGACCCGATAACGCGTCGCGGCGATTTCTTTCCAGTGCTCGCCGGGCGGTATGACGGCGCCAATCAGTGCACCAAGGCCCCCACCGAAAAGGGCGCATATGCCGGCTACCGCGCCGGTGCTAACGATGTGACCTTGTCCGCTACCATTTCCCAGCGCGCAGCCGGCAGCCCCGGCGGCAGCGCCGATACCGGCACCGATCGCCGAATCGACTCCTCGAGAACGCGGACCTTCACTTACGTCGAGCTGCGCGATTTTCTCGCGCAGTATCGATACGGGCTCGGTGCGACCTGGAACGTTTAGGGTCACGGAGTCATCGCTCACCTTCTCGACGGTGCCGATGACTTTGTTGGGCGCGACGCCTGGCGCCAGAATTCGAACACGCATTCCGGGAGTGAGTGATTGCTGCAGCGGGCTATCACCGTCCGCTGCGATGGCGGAGAGGGAGATCAACAGCACCAGCGCACAGCAGAAGCTGATGTTAAAGAGTGGCGTATTCTTATACCCGGGCATGAGTTACTCCCGTGGGTTCGAGTCTCATAGCGAAATACGGAGAATCAAAGGCATGAGGCCGCCGCAACTCTTCCGCTGATGAACGCGTGCGGAACACCGTCAGCCGTGGCGTAGCGTCCGGTTAGGCGGCCCTCGTTGTTTATTCCCTGCGCAAATGTGGCGACCGCTCCGGGCACATTGAAGCTATGCAGGTTCCCGGGCCGGCCGTAAAATCCGTGTGCCGTGCTGCCGTCACCATAGGTGCCAACCACAATTCCACAGTCATTGATGCCAATAACTTGTGTGCTGACCGCCCCCGAAACGACGACGCTCACGAACTGGCCGCTGGGTTGGCGCAGAAAGCCGACCAGCGTCGAGGTTGCATCCGTGTAGTAGCCGACGAGCTGTCGTAGGTCATTGATGCCCCCGACGACGATGCCTATGCCCGTAGGATCGGACAGTTTGAAGCTGATCGGGGGCCCGCGGCGGGGAATGATGAAGCCAAACTCATCGGCATTGAGGTCCACAACGGAGTAGGTACCGGACACATCGCCTAAGTTGTTGACCCCGCGCAGCGCCGTAGCAAGGGCACCGGGAAAATCCACCGTCTGAAATTTTCCTTCGATGAGCAGAAAGCCACTGCTCACATTGGCGCCGTAAAAGCCCGCAATCACGCCTTCGTCATTGACCGCCCGTAGCACCGTCAGTCCGGAATTGTCATTGGGATTTACGATCGGCGTACTGATGCGGCCGTCAGAT
>Ga0210388_10003417_pt1 | contig 12457 bp, 10 predicted proteins | sample IncBWC19OmetaG_FD_155485 | JGI IMG/M metagenome (GOLD analysis project Ga0210388, IMG submission 155485) | Forest soil microbial communities from Barre Woods Harvard Forest LTER site, Petersham, Massachusetts, United States - Inc-BW-C-19-O ... | reverse complement strand
CGGGCCTCGCGGTACAGACGCAAGGACACATACTGGCGGTGGCGCATGCGCGCCAGGGTACAGTCGAATTGTTTGACAAGGTAACGGGGGCGCACCTGCGCGCCTTCACGATCCCTGTGTCAGCCGATGCCTCAAATCAGCTGAGTGCCACCCCCAATGGGGACCTGTGGGTCATCGCCGGCGCATCCGTGCTGCGTTACACAGCACTGGATTCAAACCCCACGCTCGCTGCAACGATATCGGGGCTGAGTCATCCGCTCGCCGTCGCCGTGCACCCATCGAACGACGATCTGGTACTGGTTGCCGATGGAGGCTCAAGTGAGCAGGTCAAGGCCTACGATCGCAATGGTCTGCTGCTATGGACTTATGGGCAGGCGGGTGGCTACGGCAACGATCCCACCGTCGACGCCCGCAAGCTCTGGTTCCGGTTCGATGCGACCCTCGAGCGCACCGCGCTTGCGGTTCAAGCCAACGGGTCCTTCTGGGTGGTCGACACCTGCAACGATCGCATGCTGCACATCTCCAACGATCGCAAGTACCTGGAGCAGATCGCCTATCTTCCCGCGAGTTACAGCGCGACCGTCGATCCCGCGCAACCGAGCCGGGTGTTTGCGAACTACCTGGAATTCGAGGCGGGTCCGGGACCGCTGGCACCCGGTCCATCAGGAGGATGGAAGCTGCTGCGCAATTGGCTGGCTGGATTGCCGCGCGAAGCTGATTTTCCGAAGGCGCGCAATGGCGAATTCGGCGGCCTTCAGACCGTGGTCACGCTGAGCAACCAGCGCACTTATGCCTTGAGCACTCTCCCCGACCACAATCTGGCGCTGCTCGAATTACCGGCGCAGGGAGCGGCGCGATACGTGCGGGGCCTCGCCGCGTACAACTCCGGTGCCACCGCGACGGTGCTCTATGAGAATGGCGATCTGGGCTTCGCACGCGTCGGCGCGAATTCGCAGAGCGTCTATCGCCAGACCCTCATGAGCTTTGATTCCGCCAACAATCCCGTCTGGCAGCTCCTGCCCCACGAAGTCGGGTCCGCGCCCCTGACTCCGGATGCTCCGTCCGCGGCCGGGCGCATTCCGCTCACCTCATCCAACGCACTGATCGTCCTGGATCCCTCGGTGAGTGGCACAAAGGGTGATCGTTCGACTCACTTCCATCTGGGCGCCATCGAATTCGGCAGCAGGAGCTGGCTGTGGAAGGCGAGTCCGGTCGGAACGATCGACGAGCCAGGAGCCTTCCAGACCAGGGCGATCGACGGCACTGTCAATTATGGCGGCGACAATGTCTGGGCCGCCGGCCATCACATCGTCTACGGCTACCATGGGGAAGGGTTCACGGATCCGAGCAATGGGCGGGCCGGTGAAGCGAATCAGTTCATCCATTTCCATGATGACGGACTGTTCATCGGCCAATTCGGTGTCCCATCAACCCGCGTCACGGCCCCCGCACCCGCCGCCGGCGTGGGTGGCAACTCCTTCAGCAATATCCTGATCGAGGATCACTCCCGATTGTTCTGGTACCACAACGATGAGTCCCAGCATGGCGGCGTTCACCGCTGGACCATAGACAATCTCGCGAGCGTTGCCGAAATGGTCGGTACGGGCCGGCCCGGCGGCACGATCGAATTGCGATAATCGTCGTCGCGCAGTCTGATCAGCCATTGAAAAGATAAACGGCGAGCAGTGATCGGCCCTGGGCATGGGCCGTGGGTGCTGCCACGAACTTCGCCGCGGCACGGGCCCACAGATTTGCGGCCCGTCGACAACAGGTCATGGCGGGGCTGACCTTGTAGAGTGGAACGCGCGTTCCCACGAGGCGGCCCAACGCACCCGTGAATTGCGCCCGGTGATGGTGATAGAGCTGCTCGCCGATGAGCGGCTCTATTGCGAGGTCCTCGAGCGTCAAGGGGGCGACCTGCGTCAGATAGCGCAACGACTCGGCGCGCCAACGCAGGACGTGGTGCGGCGGCGCGTTCAGCGGCGTATGGATTTCCGCGCCGATGAAGGCATCATTGTTGGGCACCGCGACGAACAGGCGACCGCCGGGGCGCAGTACGCCAATAATCGTTCTCAGGAACTCAACCGGATTTGAGACGTGTTCGAGGACCTGGAACAGGGTCACGTAGTCAGCGCTGCCCTTCGGTAGGTCCGCGGCACGCGCCTCGAGGACGGCGAGCCCGGCGGCCCGGGCGCGCCTTGCCGCATCGGGATTGAGCTCCAGCCCGCGTTTGCGATCACCGGAAACCTTCAGCAGAAAGTTGCCATCGCCGCAGCCGATGTCGATGAGGTCGGGATCGTGCGGAAGCCGACGTAGGGTTTCGGCAAATTCCCAGCGATCCTCAGTGTAGTACTCCTGCGCGCGTCCGAGCGCTGCGTAGAAGTCGGCGGATCCCTCGCTGGGTGGTGAGTAGAACTCGAGCCCGCACAATCCGCAGCGGCGCATCTCGATCATCGTGATTTCTGCCGGGAATTCCGCCGCCACCGGCACACCGTATTGGCGAAGATATTCCGTGTGCAGGTCGCGCACCCGGATGTGCTCGAGAACGCTTGCTTCGTGACCGCCGCACACCGGGCATGCGACCGGCGACTCGGGGCGTTGATAGGCGATCTGGTTACCCATGAGGCTTGAAGTCTGGTCGTTCATCGATTGCGCAGCGGGAGCCTACACAGCCGCCACACCGAGGTCGAGTGGAACCGCGCGAGGGCCGTCATCTGCCTGTAGTACGTGTGAATGTAGAATTGTTGGGAGCGCCCGCAGGCATGGAGCCTTCCTAAGAGCGCGCCCCACACGCTCCAGGAGGTATGAATGAAGGCGTCAGAGCTACCCGCCATTCTGGTGACGGGCGGGGCGGGGTATATCGGCAGCCACACCTGCAAGGCGCTGGCTGCGGCCGGCTACCTGCCGGTTGCCCTGGACAATCTGTCGCTCGGACACCGCTCCGCGGTCAAGTGGGGCCCGCTCGTGGTGGCCGATCTGCTGGACCGCCCTGCCGTCGAGGCGGCGATTCAGCAGTACGACGTGGTCGGCGTCATCCACTTCGCAGCCAGCGCCTACGTCGGCGACAGCATGCGCGATCCCGCCGCGTATTACCGCAACAACCTGCTCACGACATTGGAGCTGCTGGACGCCATGCGCAACTGCGGCATCCAGGCGTTCATTTTTTCCTCGAGCTGCTCGGTATACGGCAGTCCCGTACGGCTGCCAATCGACGAGGCACATCCGTTGCAGCCGCTCAGCCCCTATGGCCAAAGCAAGCTCGACGCCGAGAACGCGCTGCGTTGGTATGGTCTTGCCTACGGCATCCGGTGGATCGCCCTGCGCTATTTCAACGCCGCTGGCGCGGACCCGGCCGGAGAGATCGGCGAGGATCACGATCCGGAGACCCGCCTGGTGCCTCGAGCGGTGCTCGCCGCTCTGGATCGCGGACCGCCTCTGGAGATTCTGGGCACGGACTATCAGACGCGCGACGGCACCGCGATCCGCGACTACGTGCATGTCGCCGACCTCGCGAGTGCTCACGTGTCGGCACTGCGCGCGCTGTCCCGGGGGGTCGAGTCACAGGTACTCAATCTCGGCACGGGACGGGGCTTCAGCGTGCTCGAAGTCATGCGTTCGGTGGAAGCGCTGAGCGGACGGCCCGTGCCGCACCGCCTCGCGCCGCGGCGTGCCGGCGACCCGCCGGAGGTCGTCGCGGATGCTTCGCGTGCCCTGTCAATCCTGGACTGGCAACCGACCCACAGCGCACTCGAGGAGATCATCGCGAGCGCACTGACCTGGCACTCACACCGCCTCGGAGGCCGTGAGGCCATCGGTCGGACTGCAGAGGCGGGCGTTCGGGTTGCAGCCCGACTGGCGCTCTAGGCACAGGCGACCCGGTTTCATGCTCATTCAGGAAGCATCGTGGTTTGAAGCTCAATTGGAACGCCACGTGGACGCCGGCGCGATGGTGTTGAATCTCGGATCCAACACCCTGGACTTCCGCACACGTCAGCAGCCGCACATCGATCGGCATCTGTTCGAACCACTGCGCCGCCGGGACGTGCGCACGATCCACGTGGATCTGGTGGATGCCGAGGGCGTCGATCTCGCCGGGGACCTGACTTCGCGCGAGTTCTTCCTGCAGGTCAAGGCGCTGCGTCCCCAGGTCCTCATCTGTTCTAACCTCCTGGAACACCTGCGGGAACGACGCGGATTCTGCGACGCGCTGGTCGATCTGCTCGATCCGGGCGGCATCGCGTTTGTCTCATGCCCGCGCCAGTTTCCCTACCACCCGGATCCCATCGATACCCTGTTCCGGCCTGACGTGGCCGGGCTCAATACCGAGCTGCCGGGGCTGGAACTCGTCCACGGCGAGATCGTTCCGTGCGGCACCCTGCGCGAGTTCGTGGGACCCGCCCTCGAGCGACGGCTGTGGATGAGATTCTTCGCCAAAGTCGTCTTGCCCGTGCGCGCGCCACAGCAGTGGCCGCTCCTGCTGCGCAGCTTTGGCGACATCAGCGCGACCTGCGCCGTCTTTCGCAAGCCCGCTGCGGCACGTCGCGCCGCGTGATCTACATACTCGTCAACGAGTACAGCGAGACTCAGGGGGTCATCAACGGTGGCGCCCAGAGTGCCCGCAATCTTCTGCTGGGCCTGGCGCGGCTCGGGGTGCCGTTTACGCTCATCAGCACGGCCGCCGCCACGGACCCGGACACGTCGATGACAGTGATGAGCGGCGAATGCCAGTTCGGACCCATTCATTATGTTGCGGGCCTGCCGACGGCACAGAATTGGCGTGATACGGCCCTCTACGCCGCGATTCGCCCCTTCCTCGAGAAGTTGCCCGGCGGGGTCTTTCATCTCGTCGAAGTCAATTCGAATGTCGGCACGTGGCTCTGGGCCCTCGAGGGTCTTCCCTTCAAGACCGTCGTGACCGGGCTCGATTACGCCTGGCTGTGCGCGCGCTCCCACCTGCTGCGGGCGGACGGCAGCATCTGCCGGGGCCCGCGCTCGGTTCGCGAGTGCACCCGCTGCTATTTTGACCACGCGCAGCCTGCGAAGCGACTGGCGCAGCGGACGCTGCTCGGGCTCACCCGTCTGCCACTGGCGCCCCGCGCGAAGCGGATACGCCTGGCGAACCAGGCGCGACTGCAGATTGCCGGACGATTCAAGATGCGCGCGGCGGAATTCCGCACCGTCAATGCGCTGATCGCCCCATCGCGTGCGCTTGAGGCGGGCTTCGTCGAAAATGGATTCCCGGCTGAGCGCGTGGCTCACATTCGCTACGGCACCGTGCCCGGCAGCTGGATCGGCTTCGACGAGCGGCCGCCGCTCGCACAGGGAGTCACCATCGGATTCATCGGCAAGCCGACTTTCGACAAGGGCCTGGACCTGCTGTTCGCGGCTTTGGAAAATCTGCGCCGCGCTGGCTTGGGCGACCTGCGCCTCATCCTGTTTTGCGGGCCTCATCCTTCAGGCTTCGCGCGGACAGTTCTGGCGCGCGCCCAGGCTGAACCGTCGTGGGTCGAGATCAGCAGTTTTGACGGGCGCAGCTCGGCGTCGATCGATGCGGCGCACCGGCGCATCCACCTGCAGGTGGCGCCCTCGCGCTGGAGCGACAATCTGCCGAACGCGGTCCTCGAAGGACTGGAGCGGGGTACGCCCGTGCTCGCCTCCGATCACGGATCGATGCGTGAAATGGTCGTCCCGGGCGATAACGGCTGGCTGTTTGATCCGGCGGGTGGACTGGAGACACAGCTGCGACGGATTCTGGCGGCACCCGAGTTGTTGAAGTCATTGCCTTTTCGGAGCCGCCCCACGCGCCCCCCGGGCGATGAGGCGCAGGATGTCGCGGATTTGTACGCGCGACTGTGACGCCTGTGCGGGTGAATCAGGCACCCGCGGGCGGGGACAGGACCGTCTCGGCCGCAAGCTGCGCGTACGTGGACCATGTATGCCGCAGTGCCTGCTCGCGCGCATTCAGGCCCATCTGCTGTTTGAGTGCCGGATCGCGATAGAGCTGTTCCAGCTGCGCGGCAATGGCTTCGGCGTCTCGAATCGGGACCAGATAACCGTCGACACCGTCGCGGACGATGCCCTCCGCACCATGGTTCGTCGCTATCACGGGAATGCCGCATGCCATGGCTTCTAATACGACCAGCGGCATGCCTTCGATCAGGCTCGGCAGAACGAATACGTCCGCCTGCTGGAACAGCGTCGCGAGCTGCGACTGCGGAACGTTCGGCGTATGCCTGAACGAACCTTCGTATCGACTATAGACCTCGTGGCTTGCGACGTAATTTCCCACCACATGCAGCTCGCAGTCCGGCCTGCGGAATTTCTGATAGGCCTGGAGCAGATAGCTCATGCCTTTGCGCTGCCCGATCTGGCCGACGAACAGCACGCGGAACACACCGTCACTGCGGGGTTGAGTGCGCGGGGAAAAGCGCTCGGTGTCGACCCCGTAGGGCGTCACCGCGATCTTGCGGGCGTCATAGCCCATGGCCACGAAGGTTTGCCGTACGAAGGACGAGCCGACGAGGATGCAATCGGCCATGGCGCATTCGGCCTCGAGCCGATCGGAATATTCCCGAGGCAGCTCCGCCAGCCGGGGTAATGCTGCAGCGAACGCGGGTTGCAATTGCGCTTCCTCCGCATACAGCCGCGCCTGGTAGCCGTTGTGCGCGATCGGATAGCTGAGCACCGCACGACCGCCGGAGCGGCGCACCGTTTCAAAGGCGTACTGGCCCGTGCCGTAGCTCGCGACGACGATCTCGACGCCGGCCGCCAGGCGACCCGCCTCCCGGGCGACCGCCCGTTCGGCCGCGAGGATCAGGCTATGGGCCCGTGCACGGCGCCAGCCGTGTGGCGCCAGCGGCAGCCGCCCAACGAGCGCGCCCAGAAAATCCTGCGGCACACCCGCCTCGGTGATCTTGCGCAACGGCAGGCCGGCTGGCGGTATTCGGCGCCCGAGTGTACGGCCATAGAGTTTGCCGATACCGGGCGTGTGCTGGATGAGCCGCTCCGACCAGCGACCGCGATTCACATAGGGACGAACATAGTCGCGCAGGACCCCGCGCCGCTCCAGCTCCACGCCCAGACGGTTGATCTCCGGAGCGCTCAGATTCGCCACCAGGACCGAAGTCATCGATGCCGTCCGCTCAATCGCCGCTGACTCATATGACGAAGCCTTCGCGCCGTGTGAAATACTTCAGCTGCGGATCGAGGCTTGCCACCGCCTTGGCCGGTACGCCGGCGTACAGCCGATGGCGCTCCTCGTGTGCGCCATTCACCAGGGCGTTGGCGCCGACAACACAGTAGTCCGGAATGACCGACCCGCCGAGCAACGTGCACGCCGTGCCAATGAAGCAATAACTGCCGATGACGACGGGTTTTGAATCCTGCCGGCATTCCCCCAGGTCGATGCTGTGCGTGAGAATCTGCGAGCGATATCCGGCAACCGTGGTAAAGCTGCCAATGCTGACCTGGTCGGTGCAGTCAATGATGTGCCGATGCGTGATGGCGCCGTGCGCGCCGAGCAGCAGCTGCGGGCGTCGCGCCGTCAGGTGGGCAAAGTGGGGCGGCTGATTCAACGGATAGGCGGTGATCCAGTTGAGCCGCCCGATGCTTGCATGCTCACCCAGTTCAACCAGCTCCAGGCCCTTGCACACGGTCAGATGCCCGATGCGGGCGCCTCGCCCCATGATGAGTCGCGTTGGGAAGACCCAGGCCAGGCCGATGCGGCTCTCGGGATGCAGCTGATACCGATAAAGGCGTTGCAGCGCCCAACGCTTTGCGCCCCATGGCAGAACCATGATGAGCAGACGTAGCAACGCACTCATGCCGCGACCGCGACCTGCCGATATAAAGAGACCAGCCGTTCGATCAGGGCGGATTCGCCATAGCGGCCCGCATTCTGCAAGCCGCGGCGCCGCAGCTCCTCGCGTGGGCCGCCTGCTTCGAGAGCGAGGATTGCGCGCCCAAACCCATCGTGATCGTCCGCATCGCACATCATGGCCGCGCCGCCCGCGACCTCGGGGAACGGCTCGCGATCGCTGCACAGGACGGGACAGCCGCAGGCCTGGGCCTCGATGATCGGCCAACCGAATCCTTCGAATCGCGAAGGAAAGAGCAATGCCAGGGCCCGGTTGTACAGCGCCTCGAGCAGATCGTTCGACGGTTTCACAACCTCGACGATTCGGTCCGCGACCTGCAATTGCAACGCCAGCTGCCGCAGCTGCGCGGTGAGCGGCTGACCGGCGAAAAGCAGCCTGCCATTCCAGGATGACGCAATGCCGGCCAGCGTCCGCAAGGCGCATTCACGATTCTTGCGTCGCAGGTTCGAGCCGATATTGAGCACATAGGGACGGCCGTCGCGCAGTGCAGGCACGGCGGCGATGCGCTCGCGCGCGACCCGCTCGTCCAGCACCCGATAGGGATGGTTGAGCGCATTTGGCGTCAATACGATCTCGCCGGGATAGCCGCTCAGCAGGCGCTGGGCATCGTGCATTGTTGCACTGGACACACAGGCGAGGGCGCGCGCCCGACGCAGCCCCCCGAGAATGTGCTTTTGCAGTTGACGGCCGGTGAATGTCGCCGGGCAATCGGTGTCATCGCCCAGCGCTCCGCGCACCGCCAGCAGGTCGTGACACGTCACGACATAAGGAACCGGCGAGCGGCGCGGAACGTAGACGGAATTCGAATGGTCGCACACGTGGATGATGTCAGCGTGACGGGCCGCGCGTGCCAGGGCGGGCGGTCCGAGCACGTATTTATCCAGGTAGCCGATCCATTTCCACAATCCAGTGGCGGAGCGTCGCGCGGCGTTGAGCACGGGTCGCGGAGCGGCAATCGTGACCTCGTGACCCGCCGCCGAGAGCCCGTGGCGCAGCAGCTCGGTGTAGCGCTGCATACTCTCCTGCGCGTCCGGCTCATAGTTTCCAATCAACAGGATTTTCACAGCAATCTCAAGGCCTTTCGCACAGCATTCACTGCGATTGTGTCAATCACAAGACAGGCGCCGGGCCGCCTTGACCTGCTGGAATGGACTGGGCAACACTGCAATCCATGCAAGAGTTACCGTATTCGCCGGCAGTGACACGGGAGAAGGGACGCAGACACATCGTCGCACTGGTCACGGTCTTCTACCTTCTGCTCATCTTTGAAGGCGCCTTGCGCAAGTGGCTGCTGCCCTCGCAGGGCCAACTGCTGTTCTTCGTCCGCGATCCGGTCGCGTTGGCCATCTACGCCCTGGCGCTCCGCCATTCGTTCTTTCCGCGCAACAGCCTGCTGACGGTGGGCCTGGCTTTTGGAGTCCTCGGCTTCCTGATCATCCTCTGTCAGGCAGCCGGCGTGGCATCGGGCATCAGCCAGTGGCCCATATTGGCGGTCTATGGCTGGCGCAATTATTTCCTTTATATCCCGCTGCCATTCGTCATCGGCGAGGCGCTGGAACGGACCGACATCGAGCGGCTCGTGAAACTGACCCTGCTGATGGCAATCCCGATCGCGGCGCTGGTCCTGGCTCAATTCCGCTCGCCGCCCAATGCACCGATCAACGTGGGATTCGGCGCCAGCAGTACGCAGCAGTTCCACGGTTTGACGGTCGATATGAATCATACGCGGCCCATGGGTACGTTTACCTCGGATGTCGGCCAGAAGGAGTTCGTGACGAGCGCGCTCGCCATGCTGCTGGCGCTGTGGATCGTCCCGACGTCGCGAAGATTCATGAAGCCGTGGCAACTGGGAATCGGAACCTGCGCGTTGCTCACCTGCCTCGCCGTCAGCGGCAGCCGTGGGGCCATGGTACAGAGCGGAATCATTGGGGCCGCAGCCGTCGCATCGGTGGTCGTGGTGGGAAAGGCGGGGTCATCCACACGTGCGATCCTGTTGCCGCTGGGAATCGCGTCGATCGCCGTACTGCTGTATCCCATCGTATTTCCGGAAGGCTATGGTACGTTTCTCAATCGCTGGAACACGGCTGCGGTCGCCGAATCAGGCCAGGGCGGGATCTTTGGACGCGCGCTTTATGGCTTCGTTGACTTTGTCGGGCTGCTGGGTGATACCCCGCTGCCAGGCTATGGACTGGGTCTGGCCGGCAATGCCAGCCTGACGCTCGGCGTCACGATTCCCGGATTTACCGGGTGGGCCGAGACTGATTGGGCCCGCCATATCGTGGATCTTGGGCCGGTCGTCGGTCTGGCGTTCATCGTTTTCCGCTGCGCGCTCACACTCTGGCTGGGTGCGGTGTGCGCCGCGGGGGCCCGCCGTTCAGGCGATGCGCTGCCTTTCCTGCTGTTCGCCTTCGTCGGCCTTGACGTGATGTCGGGGCAGCTGACCGGCAACGGCGTGGTCAACGGGTATGCGTGGCTCTTTTTCGGTTTGAGTCTTGCCGCGTCCTCGGCACACACGCGCGCCAGTGCGGCGGCGACCATCGCGGCGGAGCCGGCCGCAGCGTTACCGCGATATCCGAACCTGATGCGCTAAATCAGCAAAGACGCGCAGGTACTGCCCGGCCACGTAGGCCCGCGTATGACGGCGAAGTTGCTGCTTGGCACGCTGTCGCAGCTCTTCCTGACGCCCCGGACTGCGCAGCAGCTTCTCCAGCACGTCAGTCAATGCCACGACGTCACCATTGGGAAAGGTCTCCCCGCTCTCGCCGATGGCATCGCGCAGTCCGCCGGCCGCCGAGCCGACCGGCACGCAGCCGCAGGCCATGCCCTCGAGTGCGACGATGCCGAAGGGCTCCTTCCAGATCGAGGGAATGACGATGAGCCGGTGGGCATTGAGCAAAGCTGCGAGTTCGCTGCCACGGCGTGCGCCGGCGAACCGGACCTGTGCGTGCAGATCCAAAGCTTCGACCTGGCTGCGCAGATTCGCCTCTTCCGGGCCGGTGCCGATGATCGTGACGGTCGGGTGCAGACCCCGCCCGGCAAGCGCCCGCGTTGCCTTGATGAGCACATCCGCGCCCTTGTCCGAGACCAGGCGGCCCAGGAATACCAGGTCGAGGTTGCGCGCAATGTCGGGTACCTCGCGGAAGGTCGCCTCATCGTACGGGTTGGGAATGATCGTGCACGGCGTCGACAGATCGTGTGCGATTGCCGAGCTCACTGCAATTCCCGTCGCGAACCGCAGCGCGAGCCGCTTGGCACCGCCGGCGAGCCCCGCGCGCGGGATCCACACGTGGTGGGCAACGATCCACGGCCGTCGAACGAGAAGCAGCGGCCAGGCGCGCGGCAGACTGATGTTGTTATGGAAGAAGACATCGCACCAGCGAACGAGCCCGAGCAGCGTGGCGCCGGATGGTTGCCGCCAGATCGGAACGAGGTCATGGTCCGACTTGTCCGCGGGCGTCTGGGTGATCAGCCGAACTTCGTGGCCCTGGCGAGCGAACTCTTCCGCGAGCATCCCCGAGACGGACTCCAGTCCGCCGATGCTTGGCGCGAAGACGTGGGAGGAAAAGAGGATTCGCACTTTACTGAGTCGTGTTCGCTCAGTAATAGCCGGTGACCGCCTCGCGAGTCCCATTGAGGACGGTGCCGATGATCGGCAGGTCGCGCAACAGATCGAGCGTGCGCACCAGTTCCTGACGCTGCGTGCGTCCCTCGCTCACGACCACCAGTGCGGACTGCACGTGCCGCGAAAACGCGAGGGCATCATCGGCCTGAAGTACCGGGGGTAGATCGAACACCAGCACCCGATCCTTGTAGCGCTGCCTCAATTCCTGGATGCAGTGCTGCGTGCGATTACTGGACAGCAGCTCGGAGGAGTCCTGGCAGCGTTCACGGGCGGGTAACAGCACCAGCCGCTCATAACCCGCAAGCCGTACCATCGCATCCTGCAGCGGCTGTCCGCGTCGCAGGCAATCGTCGATGCCGACGCGGCACTCGATGCCGAATCGATTGTGGATGCTGGGCTTGCGAAGATCGAAGTCGACCAGTAGCGCAGTGCGATCGTGTTCCGCGGCTATGGCAATCGCAAGATTGATTGCGGTGAGAGTCTTGCCGCTCCCGGCCGCCGCACCGACCACCGCCAGCGAATTCGCACCGAGATCCGTCAGCCGCCGCAGCACCTGGGTCCGCAGCAGTTTGTAGGGACCCCCGTTCACGCCTCCGGCGCCCGGCGGTAATATCCGCTCGCGTTCGATCACCGTCGGATCGACCTCCACGATGCGCGTAAGGCCGGTCAACGTGTCGGTGTGTTCCGGCTGCCTCAGTTCGACCTCGCCTGCCGAAGCCCGCGTCCGATCATGCCGAAGTATGATTGGATCCACCATTGGGTCAGCCACCGAGGTGGCGCATCGCCACGGCCCAGATCACATCGAGCGGCCGGTAGAAGAGGTGGACCGCAAGCACCGCCAGGACACAGCAGCCGAATGCGCTGAACATCGCGTACAGGCGGTGACGCCGCCGCAGCGCAAGGTCACCCTGCGTCAACATGATCGGTATGACGGCGAGCGGCGGCACCGAGACCAGGG
>Ga0210388_10003416_pt1 | contig 12458 bp, 10 predicted proteins | sample IncBWC19OmetaG_FD_155485 | JGI IMG/M metagenome (GOLD analysis project Ga0210388, IMG submission 155485) | Forest soil microbial communities from Barre Woods Harvard Forest LTER site, Petersham, Massachusetts, United States - Inc-BW-C-19-O ... | reverse complement strand
AACCCTCAACTCTCAACCCTCAACTCTCAACCCTCAAATATGATCCCCCCGCGAGCAGTCGTAAAAAAGCGAATCACCAGTTACCAGTCATAATTTACCCGTCATACTTCACCAACCACTCATCCCTACCCGCGGCGATGATTCCTGTGCGCAAGCTTGTAAAGGTCAATCTTGCGGCTCAGCGTGTTGCGGTGAATGCCCAGCAGCCTGGCAGCGCGCGATTGATTGCCGTGCGACCGGTCCAGCACCCGCTTGATAAATTTCTTTTCAAATTCATTGACTGCTTCATCGAAATGGATCCCGCGCTCGACCATCAGGCCAACCAGCGTTTCGAGTTGATCCTTCACCGTAGCACGCTCCGCACATGAGTTGTACGCCGCCGGACGTTTCCGGCGGCGCGCCTAACTGAGTTCGTGGCCCGTCAGCTGTTTGTAGGCTTCCCTGTATTTTTCGCGCGTCGCGGCGACGACATCGGGGGGCAGGTCCGGGCCGGGCGGTTGCTTGTTCCACCCGATCCGTTCGAGGTAATCGCGGACGTATTGCTTATCGTATGAGGGCTGCGCGCGGCCGGGCTGGTAGCCGTCCGCCGGCCAAAAACGTGAGGAGTCCGGGGTCAAGGCCTCATCGATCCAGATCAGTTCGTTGCCGAGAAGGCCAAATTCGAATTTCGTATCCGCCAGGATGATCCCGCGGGGTTCGGCGTAAGCGGCGGCGCGGCGATAAATGTCCAGGCTGATGGCGCGCACTTTTTCGGCGAGTTCCGCGCCGACGAGCCTGACCGCGCCGTCAAAGGAAATGTTTTCATCGTGGCCGGTTGTGGCCTTCGTTGATGGTGTAAAAATCGCCTCCGGCAGGCGCTCGGATTCGCGCAGGCCTTCCGGCAGCGTGATCCCGCAGACTTTTCCTGTGGCGCGATAATCCTTCCATCCCGAGCCGGACAAATATCCCCGCACCACACACTCGATCGCGAGAGGTTTCGTCCGCTTACAGAGCATGGCGCGGCCTTCGAGCTGGGAGCGATAGTGCGCGAGCTCGGGCGGGAAGTCAGTTGCGGTGACAACGTGATTTGGGATCACGTCGCGCAAGAGGTTGAACCAGAATAGCGAAAGCTGAGTCAGCACGCGGCCCTTGTCCGGGATCGGCGTGGGCAGGACAACGTCAAACGCCGAAAGACGGTCGGTGGCGATGAGCAGCAGCTGGCCGCCGACCTCGTACAAATCGCGCACTTTTCCGCGATTTAAAAAATGAATTCCCGGGAGAGTTGTCTCCCATACGACGTTATTTAATTTCGGAGTAGCCACAGACGACCTGTCCCTTCTGAGAGGCGGACATTCTAGCGTACAGTCCGGCGATGTCAACGGAGAAGAAAAACGAAAAGTGGAAAAGTTTTTTTTCGGGAGAGTAAGGAGAATGGTATGCAAAGTTTTTCACTTCCTGTTTGGTTTTCCTGGATCGTGCGGAGCATTCTTTGTGGAAATTGAATCAGGAATTTCACGGAAAGACGCAGGCAGATTGTGACGGGGTGGGTCTTCTGTATCGGAAGCCTCAGCCTGGGGGGAGTGCTCGGTTGCGCGGCGGACCCCCACAGGCTGAAGCCTGTTCTACTTGAATTTACGCGGCGTTGGTTGCGGCTTGCGCAGCGGCTGGCTCGTCCCAGCGGACGGACACCAGCTTCGATACGCCGGGCTCTTGCATCGTCACGCCATACAGGACTGACGCCATCTCCATCGTCTTCCGGTTGTGCGTCACGACGATGAACTGCGTGCCCGCGCTCATTTCGGAAACGAGTTTGGTGAAGCGGCCGACGTTGGCTTCGTCTAGCGGCGCGTCTACTTCGTCCAGAATGCAGAACGGGCTCGGCTGATATCGGAAGATGGCGATCAGGAGCGCCAGCGCCGTCATGGCTTTCTCACCGCCGGAAAGCAGCAGCACGTTTTGCAGGCGCTTTCCCGGCGGCTGCGCCACAACGTCGATGCCCGGTTCGCCGGAGCTATCGGGCTCCGAGAGCCGCATCTCGCCGGTGCCGCCGCCAAACAGCGTGTGGAACGCCGTAGCAAAGTTCGAGTTGATGACTCTGAATGCTTCCTCGAATTTCAGTTTGCAGACCTCGTCAAGTTCCGTGATGGCTTGCTGTGTGTCCGCGATGGATTGCAACAGGTCGGTGCGCTCGCGCCCCAGAAATTCAAAGCGCTGCTCGCACTCGTTGTATTCTTCGAGCGCCATCATATTGATCGGACCCATCGACTCGATCCGCGTCTTCAATTCATGATATTGCGCGTCGGAAGAGCGCAGCTCTTCGCCGGTGAGCAGGGCGGGGAATTCCGCAATCAGGTCTTCCGGCTGGGCGTTCAGTTCCTCGACGCACGATTGCCGCAGGTGCTCGCGTTCGGACTCATTGCGCGCGCGCTCGATCTCGAGTTTGCTGCGCTCCTCGCGGAAATCGCCGAGCTTTGGGCGAGCCTGGCGAAGCGAGTCGTCCACCTGCGCGCCGCGCACACGGGTCGACTCAAACTCGCGTTCCATCTCCGCGCCGCGCGATTCGAGCCGCAATTTTTCCGCGCGCAGCGATTCGACCTGCCGCTGATACTCCGCAATCTGCGCGGCAAGTTGCAGCTGTTCCTGGATCAGTGAATCGTGCTGGAGGGCCAAGGCAGCGCGCCGCGCAGTAAGCTCCTGAAGTTCATGCGCCAACCGCGCGGCGATCGTTTCCGCGCTGGCGAGGCGTTCCGCGAGGCCGGCCATTTCCGCGCGCCGCGTAGCCAGGTCTTCCTGCTTGGCCTGCGCCGTTTGCCGCAGGGCGATTTGCTGCTCCATCGCCTGCGCGATTTCCTGTTCGGCTCCGGCGCGGGCGTTGGATATTTCGCCGCGCCTGTGTTGCGCTGCTTCGGCGCGCCGCTGGGCCGCGGCTGCGTCATTGCGCAATCGGGCAAGTTCTCCCTGGCAATCGCTCAATTCGATGCCGAGGCGCACCATGTCGCCGCGTGCCTGGTCGCGTTGCAGCGTCGCCGCCACAGCCAGTTTTTCCGATTCAACGTGCTGGGCCGTGGCCTGTTCGAGAGTCACCTCGCTCGCGTGAAGCTCCTCTTCAATGTGATTGAGCGCGGCCTGCGCTTCCGATGCCGCGCGCTCGAGTTGCAAAACTTCGGCGTCGAGCGAGCGCAATTCGCGCTTCATGCCGAGGGGGCCCGCTTCCGATGGGCGCCCGCCGCTGACGACGCGGCCCTGGTAAGTCGTACCGTCAGGCGTAACGAATGAATACGCAGGATTCTCGCGCGCCAGCCGCTCGGCCGCCGTCGCTTCTTCCACGAGGAAAGCGGACTGAAGCCGCGGCAGGAACTGTTTGGCTGCCGGGCCAAGCGGATCACGAAATTCGACAAGGCGGTCGAGGCGCGAAACGGTTTCCCGCTCGATCCCAAAAGGAGTTGGCGGTTCGTTCGGCTGCAAATTCAGCTTGCGCAGCGAATCCACAAAAAATGTTGCGCGCCCGCCGACTTCATCGCGCAGCATGGCAATGCCCGCGCGGGCTACGTCAAATGTTTCGACGACGACGTATTCCAGTTCGTCGCGCAGAAATTGCTCGATGGCGCCCTCATATTTCTGCTCGACCTCGGCGTAATCAGCGAGAACACCAACGGCGCGGAACCCGGTGGACTCTTCGCCATTCTGGCTCGAAGCAAAAAGTTTCTGGACCGCCTCATCCGTGTAAGAGCGCTCGTTCAAAATTTGCTCGACGGACGCACGCCTTGCGCGGCCGCTGGCGAGAGCATCGCGCGATGCAGTTGCTTGCGCCGTCGCCTCATGCTGCTGGTGCCGAAGATCGCCAATGCGCGCTTGCGCGTTCCGAACCAGTTCTTCCAGCCGGCGCGCGCGCTCGAGGATGGATTGCCAGTGCAAATCGGCGGCCTGCGCCCGCTCGCGGTGATGCAGCGATTCCTCGAGCAGCTGCTGTTCCCGCTGCTCGTGACGCGTCACGCTTTCGATATGGTGCGCGAGAGTCTGTTCCGCCTGCGCCTGGTCTCCGTGCAGGCGCGTCAGTTCTTCGCCCAGTTCGGCGGCTGAGCGGCGCAGCGCGGCAATGCGCTCTTCGGCGGAAATGTGCGCGCCGGAAATCTCAGCGGTGGCGGCTGCCAAATTTGAAAGGATCGCCTCGACGCGCGAGACTTCGCATCGGATTGCGGAGACCGATTCGCCATGGGCTGCGACACGCGCTTCGACCTCTGACATTTGCGCAGCGCCCTGCTCGATTTCTATATTTAATTGCTGGAGCCGGCCCGTCAGCTCCGCGGTGCGCTGCCGGTTGAACAGAATGCGGTTCTCGCTGCGGTCGAGTTCCAGCGCCGTTTGACCCAAAATATTCTGATGCTGCCGCAACTCGCCCTCAAGTTCATAGGTGCGCGAAGTGAGCTTTTCCTGTTCCGCTTCCCACTGATGAACGGATTGGGCTTCCTGGGATTCCTGCTGAGAAATTCCTCCAACGAGCCTCTCGAGCCGGTCCGCCTCGAGGTCCAGTTCCTTGGCTTTGCTCGCCAGCACCTGTCGCAGCAGGCCGCGCATCTGCTCGCGGATTTCGGCGTAGCGGCGCGCCTTTGACGCCTGCCGCTTGAGGGACGCCAGCTGCTTTTCGACTTCAACGTAGATGTCGTTCACTCGAGAAAGGTTTATTTTGGATGATTCAAGCTTGGCTTCCGAAAGGCGCCTCTTGGTTTTGAATTTCGTAATGCCGGCGGCCTCTTCGATGATCGCCCGGCGATCGGTCGGCTTCGAGCTAAGAATCTGGCCGATGCGGCCCTGCTCGATAATGGCGTAAGAATCGGGGCCCAGCCCGATGCCCATGAAAAGATCCTGAATGTCGCGCAACCGCGCCACGCGGCCATTGATGAGATACTCGCTCTGGCCCGAGCGATACAACCGCCGCCCGACGACAACCTCGCCCGGCTTCAAGTTCATCGCCGGTTTTTCCGCCCCCGCCCGCTTTTTCTTCAGAAACGCAGGCTCTTTTGACTCCGCGCTCTCCACAAGCGGCTCAAGTGTGTCCACGCCATCCGCCGCAAGCTCAGAACTCTCTTCGCCGTTCTCCGTGTTCTCTGTGCGCTCTGTGTTAAAAGGTTTTGCGGTAGCACCGTAAGCGCTATCCGGCACGCCAACAGGGCCGGCCGTTTCATCCTTATGAGGCCCCAGCACAAACTCCGCCGCCTCAACCAGCTCCGGATCGACCAAAGTCAGCGTGACTTCCGCAAGCCCGAGCGGAGGCCTCTTGACCGTCCCGTTGAAGATGCAATCGGACATCCGCTCAGCCCGGAGCGATTTATGGCTCTGCTCGCCCAGCACCCAGGAAATGGCGTCCACGATATTGGACTTGCCGCAGCCATTGGGGCCGATGATGCACGTGAGCCCGCTTCCGCTGAACGTAATATTCGTCTTTTCGCAGAACGATTTGAATCCAACCAGCTCGACTTTGCGCAGTTTAAGCAAGATCTCCCCTTTGTGGCCTCCGCCGCGGAGCGGCCGGATGGTCCAAGCCCTTCAAAATGTTTTCACCAACACTATTCACTATGAGTCGGAAGAAGCGTATTCCGCTTACTCGGAGGGGTTCGAGCCGCGACAATCTCGCTGAAGGGTCGTTTAGCAGTGGCCCAGCCGCCTGGCGCTACGATGGCGGTTACGGGAAAACAAATTAGCACGCGTCACTCGCGAAGTAAAGACGCAAGCGCGTATCCGCTAACGTGGGGTCGATGGCCGAAAACGAGGGCGAAACCAGGTTCGAACCGCGGAGCAATGAAACTCGGTTTCGCCCTCTTGCTGCATCGGAGGGGTCCTCGAACTACTGCGATTGTGACGATTCTTCTTTCACTGTTAATGCTACGAGCTGGCCGGCCTGGTCCGGCTGGTAATCCACGCTAGCCGTCGTACCGGCGGCGACGTGGCCTTGCACGGTCGTGGTCTTGTCCACAACAAAGCGCATGGGGTGCTTGTCGTTACCCTGGTTCACGTCCATCGAAAACGCCTTGCCGCCGGTCTCAACTTGAGTCACTTTTCCTACGACCGAGTGCACTTTCGGGGCTTGCTGGTCCTCTTGAGAATTCTGATAGGGCGGATGAGCCTGGCTGGAAACGGCCATCAGGAAGCCTGCTAAGGCGGAAAGAAGCAGAAGCTTTCGAATCATGAGCATGTTCCTCCTGGGTTGTGGGAGGGCATAGATAAGGGTGCACATGTAGTTCCACTCCATGAAAAAATGAGTGCCAGTACCGGAAGTTGTGCAGAGTGAGTTGATTGCATAATTCGAAGGGATTGAATCGCCTGGATCTGACAGCCGGCGGCAGCAATTTTTTCCGAAGGCATGCAGAAAGTTTCTACGGTAAACAGGGTATGAGTCTTGGCGCTCCCACTTACGATGCTGGGCCTTTCAATTCGCTCTAAATTCGCTGCGTTGTCAGATTGATGGATAAAAGTGAATCCATATCGTTTCGACTGAGTCCAATGCGTCTGTAAGAATTTCAAGCTTTGCGGTCGTATTGTGTTTTCTGGACCTGTTGTAAGCTATGTTCCCAATTCGGAAGGGGAGGCTCTTGAATCATGTTGTTCGACTTCAAAGAAATTCCGGCCAAGGAATGTTACAAGCTGCTTGTCTCCACGGTGACGCCGCGGCCGATTGCTTGGGTGGTCACTCAGAATGGGGAAGGATTGCTTAACGTGGGCGCGTTCTCATTCTTCAACGTGTTTTCGGGCGATCCACCAGTTGTCGCCATCGGTATTGGGAGCCACAGGCCCGGACGGACAAAGGACACGCGCGTAAACATCATGGAAACGGGCCAGTTCGTCGTAAACCTGGTCTCGGAATCGAATGCGATGCAGATGAATATCACCGCGATTGAATTCGACTATGACGTTGACGAATTTTACCAGGCCGGGCTGACGCCCTTGCCTTCCGTGACTGTGAAGCCGCCGCGCATTGCGGAGAGCCCGGTCGCGATGGAGTGCGAGTTGATGCAAATCGTGGACTGGGGCGACAATGGCCTCATCCTGGGCCGAGTGCTGGCGATGCACGTCCGCGATGAATTTGTGCTCGATGAAGCTGCCCATTACATCGACACTCCGAAATTAAGGCTGCTCGGCCGCATGCACGGGCGCGGCTGGTACGCGCGCACTTCCGACTTGTTTGAAATGCCGCGCATCCCCGTCGCCGAATGGAAAATGCGAAACGTAATTCGTGAATCCAGCAAGTAGGACAGGCATTCAGCCTGTCGGGGTTGGTCCTGATTCAGATCGATCGGGGAAAATGTTTATGAAAATTGGTGTCCTAGGTTCCGGAATCGTCGCACAGACCCTCGCTGCCGGCTTCTTGAAGCATGGCCACGAGACAATGATCGGCACTCGCGACAAAGCAAAACTGGCCGATTGGAGCCGCTTAAATCCAAAGGCGCGCGTCGGCGGATCCAGCGAGACCGCGGGATTTGCCGAAATTGTGGTCCTCGCGGTCAAGGGCACAGCATCGGCGGATGCATTGCGTGCCGCTGGGAACGGCAATCTTTCTGGGAAAGTGGTTATCGACGCTACTAATCCCATCGCCGACTCACCTCCCGCAAATGGGGTCCTCAAGTTCTTCACCAACCTCGACGAATCCCTCATGGAACAATTGCAGCGGGAATTTCCGAGCGCCCGCTTCGTTAAAGCATTCAGCTCCGTCGGCAACGGACAATTCGTCAACCCGCAATTTCCCGGAACAAGGCCGACGATGTTCATCTGCGGAAACGACGATGCCGCGAAGAAAACTGTGACGCAAATTCTCGATCAATTCGGCTGGGAAACCGCGGACATGGGGAAAGTCGAAGCCGCTCGGGCCATCGAACCATTGTGCATGCTCTGGTGCATTCCCGGTTTTGTGCGGAATGAATGGTCGCACGCCTTCAAGTTGCTAAGAAAGTAAAAGCGTTTCCTCCGCGAAAGTCAGCTAGCTCAATATTGCTTCCATCACTGGCGCCTCGCGAATTCCCCCCGCGAGCTTCTCGGCGAATTTATCGAGTTCTACCCAGTCCGTGTACACGTAATCGCGCGAAGTGTCCAGCTCTCCACCAGCCTTCTTGGCGATGCATCGCATGATGAACCTGACGAGGAAATTGTAACGCGTGTAAAGCAGGGCTCCCGCAATGGGTTTGGCGATGGTAGGCAGCCATTTTGTTTCGTAGAAGAAATTGTCGAGCATTTTGTCGACATCCTTCACGAATCGCGCGTGCTCTTCCGGAGTTGCATCTTTCCTCTCCGCCCTCGCTTCGCTGAGCGTGACGGATAAGAAGGCCGTTGTCATGCGTTCCAATTCCGGGCGATGCGCCTTGACGAATTGGACCATCTCTACTTCGTGATTTCCCTGGTGTACCGACGCCGCGAGTACGGCAGCGGAATAATTGGCAAGCGAAAATGGAATCGGGCGGCACACCGAAACAATATCAACATCGAACCCGAGTTTTCGGAGATCGGCCCCAATGCGTTCCGCGATTCGTTGCGTGTGTCCTTCGCGGGTGGCGAAGAAGACGCCGACGCGCTTTAACGGTGGGCTTGGTGCATTCATTTCAAGATTCAGCGCCAGGTTGTGCGCCGGACCCAATGGGATGAATGGTGATGAACTCATGGCTCACCTCCACCAGCATTTTGCTCGTAGAACGTGCGGAACACTGTGACTTGCGTCACCGGTGAGGGTTTCAGGTGTCACGGTAGCACAGGCTTCAGCCTGTAGGGGTGCAATCGTCCTTGCAAGGACTATCGGAACCCCACAGGCTGAAGCCTGTGCTACTTGGAGGCTAGTCGATCCGGTAGTGGCACCCACGGCTCTCGTGGGCCTGGTCGGCGGCTTCGAGGATGAGGAGAGCGGTCAGGATTCCATTGCGCAGGCCGATGATGGGGTCGCTCACTTCGCATTTTTCGTAGAAGCGCGCGATTTCCAAGTCCAGCTCGCGCAGGATACGCATGGCGCGGTTCAAGCGCCGCTCGCTGCGGATCAGTCCAACGTAATTCCACATGGTGTGCTGGATCGTCAGCCAGTCCTGCGCGATCAGCGCGGGGTCGGCAGGCTCGTTCTCGTAGCGCCAGTCGGCCACTTGAGGAAAGTAGAACTTGTTGCCGCGCTCGATGCACTCTGCGGCCTGGGAGCCGGCGCGCGTGCCCCACACAAGGCACTCAAGCAGGGAAGTGCTGGCAAGGCGATTTGCTCCGTGCAGGCCGGTGCAGGCAACTTCTCCGACGGCGCGCAGGCGGTCCACGGTTGTGCGCCCCCACGTGTCTGTGGCGATTCCTCCACAACTGTAGTGCGCCGCTGGCACTACAGGAATCGGCTCGCGCGTCATGTCGATTCCACGCTCCAGGCATACCGCGTAGATTCCCGGAAAGCGCTCACGAAGCTGTTCGGCGGGTTTGTGCGTGATGTCGAGAAAGACGCAGGGCTCGCCCGATTCGAGCATGGTCTGATAGATGGCGCGGGCGGCGACGTCTCGGGGAGCGAGCGATCCCGCAGGGTGAAATTTCTCCATGAATTCCTTGCCCTGGCGATCGACGAGCCGTCCGCCTTCCCCACGCACCGTCTCCGAAATCAGGAAGCAGCCGTCGGGCGCGAGGAGCGCCGTGGGGTGGAATTGCACGTACTGCAGGTTGATGCAGCGAGCGCCGGCACGATAGGCCATGGCGATCCCATCACCGCGTGCGCCCGGAGGGTTCGTCGTGTGCAGAAAAACGCTGCCGAGCCCGCCCGTCGCAAGAATTGTTTCCTTGGCAAGGATCGAGGATATTTTCCCGGTGTTTTGGTCGAGAACGTAAGCCCCCACGCAGGTAATCGGGAGGTAGACGTCGGTCGGCTCGACGGAATGGTGCGACGCGGTCAGCAAGTCCACGGCTGTGGCGTTGGCAACCACTTTGACTTTCGGGTGAGCCTGCACTCTTTCATAGAAGGCGCGTTCAATCGAATAGCCGGTGCGGTCCTTGAAGTGAATGATTCGCGGAATGGAGTGGCCGGCCTCGGAAGTGAGATCGAGTTCGGACGGATTTTCAGGCGAAGGATCGAAGGGAACATGGAGTTCATCGATCAAAATCTCTTTCACGAGGCGCGGACCTTCGTGGCTCAAAAGCGAAGCAGCTTCGGGTGAACTCAGGCCAGCGCCCGCGGAGAGGATATCTTCGATCAGCTGCTGAGGCCGCTCGTCATGCCCTCGATAGATAATTCCGCCCTGCGCGCGGTACGTATTACTGTCCTGGGGCTCGTGAGCGCGCGTGAGCAGCGTGACTTCGCAGCCGCGTTTCGCGGCATCCCACGCGGCAGCGAGTCCTCCGAGGCCGCTGCCAATGACTAAAATGTCGGTTCGAGTCGTATGATTCATGAATTAGAAAAAATCACGCGGATCGGAAATTCATTCCGGCTCAATCTCAAAACTCAGATCCACTGCGGGAGCTGAATGGGTCAACGCCCCTACGGAGATCCAGTCCACGCCCGCCTCGGCGAATTCTCTCACGTTATCGAGCGAGATTCCTCCTGATGCTTCCGTCCGGATTTTTTTGGGCGCAGAGTGCATGCGCACTTCGTCTACCGCTTGGCGCACAAGGGATGGGCTCATATTGTCGAGCAAAATCACGTCGGGGTTTTCTGCAAGCGACGACCGGAGTTCGTTCAGATTGGTCACTTCGATTTCAATCCACGCGGCTCGGCCCTTGGCTGCTTGTGCGGCCTTCAATGCGGCAGAAACCCCTCCCGCCAGCCGAATGTGATTCTCCTTGATCAGGACTGCCTCGCCGAGGTCTCTGCGATGGTTTTTGCCACCACCCACGCGGACCGCGTATTTTTCGAGGCCGCGCAGGCCTGGCGTCGTCTTTCGCGTGTCCAGAATCTCCGCTCCTGTACCTTCGACGGCGCGGACAAACCGGCGTGTGAGAGTCGCGACACCGCTCAGGCGTTGCAAGAGATTCAAGGCGACTCGCTCGCCCGTCAAGAGAGAGCGTGCGCAAGCCGAAACTCGCGCGGGCACTTTTCCCGGCGCGAGTTCTTCGCCGTCATGGGAAAGGATCTCCGCCTCGGTGTTCAGATCCAGTAGGCGGAAAACTTCGACGAACAATTCGATCCCGGCAAGAGTAAGCGGGGCTTTGCAAACCACTTCGCCGCGGGCGCGTTGCCGGGCGGAAACCGTCGCCTCGGTGGTGATATCGCCCGCCCCAATATCTTCGGCGAGAAAAGACCGCAGCAAATTGTGGCACGCGGAAGCGTCAAGGTTTGGGGACATAGCGAGAGAGGGCAGCCGGTTAACTCATCTCCAGCATGCGGAGAATCGGCTTCAGGGCGCGCTGGCGCAGATTTTCCTCGAGAGTGATTTCCGGCTGGCGGTCGCGCATGCAAAGATAAAGCTTCTCCATCGTATTCAGCTTCATGTGCGGGCACTCGCTGCAGGAGCATCCGCCTTCACCCGGCGCGGCTATAAAAGTTTTCTCCGGGCAAGCCTTGATCATCTGGTGCAGGATGCCGCTCTCGGTGGCCACGATGAATTCGAGCGCGGGGTCGTGCGTCGCGAAGTTCAGAATTCCGGTGGTCGATCCCACATAATCCGCGTGCCGCAGAACGGATTCGGGGCACTCCGGATGCGCCAGGACCAGGGCCTTCGGATGCCGCTCCTTGAGCTGCACCAGGCTCTTTTCGGAAAACATTTCGTGAACCATGCAGCTTCCCGGCCAAAGCGTCATTGCGCGGCCCGTTTTCTTGATGAGAAAACGCCCCAGGTGCTGATCCGGCGCGAAAAGAATGGGCTGCTCCGGCGGAATCTGGCGGATGATTTTCTCGGCGTTGCTTGAAGTGCAGATGATGTCGCTTAGCGCTTTGACCTCGGCGCTGCAGTTGATATACGTGATGGCCACATGGCCGGGGTAGCGTTCGCGAAAGGCCTTAAACTGAGGAGCGGGGCATCCGTCAGCCAGGGAGCAGCCTGCCTTTAAGTCGGGCAGCAGGACGAGCTTCCCAGGGTTCAGTATCTTGGCCGTTTCGGCCATGAAAAGGACCCCGGCGAACACAATGGAGTCCGCCTTGGTGGAAGCGGCCTGCTGGGAAAGTTGCAGGCTGTCGCCCACGAAATCAGCGAGGTCCTGAATATCCGATTCCTGGTAATAATGCGCCAGAATCACGGCATTCATCTCGCGCTTCAGCCGCCCAATCTCCTCTTCGAGATCGAGGTGAGCCAGGGAAGGCATATTGCCGATTTGTACTGGTGCGATCATGAACTTGGCCAACATTGCGTTGGCCGCCCCCACTCCTATTATAGCCGCCGCATAAGTGGGACACAAACGGCCGTCGCCGGACCCAAAGCTTCGCCGGGCCAAGGGTTCCGGTTCGGACCTTTCTGTTCAGTTTGGGATGAATGAGCCATGGCAGGGGGGCATATGGTCCCAATGGAGGGCGATGTCCGGGGTACTCTATGCGCCAGTCGTCTGAGTGAGCATTT
>Ga0210388_10003415_pt1 | contig 12459 bp, 7 predicted proteins | sample IncBWC19OmetaG_FD_155485 | JGI IMG/M metagenome (GOLD analysis project Ga0210388, IMG submission 155485) | Forest soil microbial communities from Barre Woods Harvard Forest LTER site, Petersham, Massachusetts, United States - Inc-BW-C-19-O ... | reverse complement strand
TGTGGTGTACGTCGGGTCCTCCGATACCGCAATGATCAGCGCCATGACCACGCACAACCCGTTACCTACCACGATAGGCTGTTCCTGGGGTTGGACACCCGCGGATCCCAGCACGCTTAACCCGTACTTCCAGAAGATGGCAGCTCAAGGCCAGAACTTCTTTGCGGCCTCCGGCGACGCTTCCACGTGGTCGTCAAGGAATGAGGCTTGGCCCGCGGACAATGCGTTTGTCGTTTCTGTCGGCGGAACGGACCTGATAACCGCCAGCGCCGGTGGGGCCTGGAAGTCAGAGACCGCCTGGGTAGACAGCGGCGGAGGTATCTCGCCGGACTCTATCGCCATCCCCTCGTGGCAGCAGCTCGCCGGCGTGATCAACTCCACCAACCGGGGTTCGACAACCCTTCGCAACGGCCCGGACGTCTCGGCAAACGCTAATTTTACCTTCTACGTCTGCGCCGACCAAACCACCTGCACCGCAAACGAATTTGGCGGCACCAGCTTTGCGACGCCCATGTGGGCCGGTTACATTGCGCTGGTCAACGAGCAATTGGCTGCCAATGGAGAACCAACCATCGGATTCATCAACCCAACGATCTACTCGCAAAGCGTAACGTCCAGCTATGGCACGGAATTCCACGACATCACGAGTGGCACGTCCGGCAGTTTTTCGGCTGTGGCCGGTTATGATCTGGTGACCGGTTGGGGCAGTCCAAACGGAACCGGCCTGATCAATGCCCTTGCCCCAACGTCGAGCAGTCCTAATTTCACCATCTCGACGTCGCCCGGTTCGGTCTCGGTGGTCCAGGGCGGCAACGGCACATCCACAATCACGACTGCCGTTTCCGGAGGCTTTAACTCGGCCATCGCCTTGAGTGCGAGCGGCCAGCCGGCAGGCGTCACCGTTAGCTTCAGTCCCACGTCTATCGCCGCGCCAGGCTCCGGAAGCTCGACCATGACCATTGCCGTGGCCTCAACGACCGCGATCGGCACGTACACGATCACCGTCGCCGGCACGGGCGGAAGCACTACGCAGACCGCTACGGTTTCTCTGACGGTGACCGCCGTGGTTTCTGGCAATTTTACCCTCTCCGCGTCACCAACCAGCTTGACCATCACTAGGTCATCGCACGGAACCACGACGATCACAATCGATCCGTCCAACGGCTTTGCCGGCGGCGTCACCCTGTCAGCGACCGGTCTGGGCACTGGCGTTACGGCGTCCTTCAGCCCGAACCCGACGACTGGTACAAGCACACTGACCTTGACGGCCAGCAGCTCGGCGACGACAGGAACGCGAACCGTAACCATTAGCGGTGTTTCGGGTTCCCTGAGCCATACGACGACAATCAGCCTCAGAGTTCGTCGTTAACCGTAACCGGTAGCGCGGAGTAAAAACGCCGCGCATCCCAACAACACGAAAGAGACGGTATCCACCGCGTCGCCAGCCTGCACCGCTGGCGGCGCGGTTCTTCGTGCAGATTTCATTCTTGGAGTTTCCGTTCGAGCGCGCCCTGGGCAATGTGCAGAGCGGTTGGCGAAACTCCGCCTGCCTTGGCTGATTTCTAGGTTGTTTTCCGAGGAGAATACGAGAGACACCCGCGGAAACAGCCGAGCACCTTCGTGAGAATCTCAATGCGGCAACGCTACGAATTCCTTCCGAAATGCTCACCAAGCTTGACGCCATCGGCGGAGGTTCTGGGCGGGGATAACGGAGAGAACGTTTCTAGGCTCGGCCGTGGTGAAGAGTGAAGACCTGCGAGCACAACAGCCGCACGCCGAAGGGGACCGTGCATTGGAGGCATTTGTCCTGCCCGCGCAAAGTGCGACGAATGGTCCTGATCGAGACGCGGAGCAGTAAGATTCTGTGCGGAGCGAAGGGAAGCGTCAGGAGGACGCTGGCAGCCAAAGCTGGGGGGAGGAAGCGTTCCTCGATCTCACAAAGGAGGGGTTCAAGAGCCAAAACAAGGGTTTCATGGTCTGACAATCTAGTGCGGTCGGGAACCGGAAAATCGGCACCCTGGCTTGTTTTATAGATAGAGAGGCGATGCGGGGAACTGATGAGTGACGAATCCGTGCCGTTGGCCTTGCCGCTTTCGCGCTTTACAACGGACATGTGCGAGGCCACCAACCTGTATCGCGAATTGCAGAAGCCGCTACTGCGCTATCTGGTGTGCCTGGGGCTTTCGAGGGATGAAGCGCAGGACGTGGTGCAGGACGCGTTCTTGAGTTTGCAGCGGCATTTTGCGGCGCATGGGTCGAAAGAGAGCATACGAAGCTGGCTGTACCGAGTGGCACACAATCAGGCAAGGAATCGGCAAAAGAGCTACGGGCGGCGTTTTGCAGCGCCCCTGGATGCGGGAGTTGAGTCCATTGCGGACCAAGAGACGCCGGAACGGGCGGTTCTGAAAAAAGAGAAATTCGAGCGGCTGGGCAAAGCGATTCGGTTGTTGACGGAGAGCGAACGCGAGTGTCTGTTGCTGCGGGCCGGAGGATTGCGTTATCGGGAGATTGGCGAAGTGATGGGGATTTCGACGTCCACTGTGGGTGATACCGTGGAGCGCGCGATCAAGAAATTAGCGGAGCAGTGCAATGTGTGACTATACGGGAAGACTGGTGGCCTGGCTGGACCGCGAGATGCAGGCGGACGAAGCATCGGAAATGGAACGACATGTTGCCGCGTGCGCGGAATGCCGGAATTGGGCGGCGGACGTGGACAGAATGAGTGGCGCGTTCGAAGACTACTGCGAGGCTTTGGCGCAAACGAAAGAGGAGCGCAAGGCAAGTCGCGTGGCACCGATTTTCTGGGCGGCAGCGGCGGCGATTGTGCTGGCAGTGATGTTTCGATATCCGTGGGGGCAAGTTGCATCGCCGATGCAGCAACCGAGCATGACGGTGGTTCGGGAGATGGATTCGTCGCCATCTTTGACGGTGAAAGCGGCTGAAAATGTACGCGCGCCTTCCAAGGCGGACCTCCACGCGGCGCGGCGACAGGCGGCAGATCGTATTGCCAAGGGCACATTATCCCCGGGACTCTGCTCGGGACAGGGCTGTGCCCTTCGAAAGGTGCAAGGTCAGAGTGCGAACTGGGTGGCGGAGGAACCGGCAATCCAGATTGCGATTCCCGCGGAGGCGATGTTCCCGCCGGGCGCGGTGCCGGAGGGAGTGAGTTTTGTTGCGGACCTATGCATTGGAGCGGACGGGAGGGTGGAACAACTCCGCCTGCGACCGGCTCGATTCGAAAGGAGAACGGATCAACCATGAGAATTAAATTGGCGGTCGTTCTGATGCTGGGAGCGGCGACTGCATCGTGTGCAGTCGCGCAGGAGAAAGGTGACGTGTTCTTCCGAACCGGCGGCGCGGTTGGGGCCGGTATCGGCGAAAAGATCTCACGAACCCCGGTATTGGGAGCCCCGTACAGCGCCATGATAACCAACGAATCCTCGCAGCTTTTGGCGGATGGAAATCGTATCACGCAGAGCAGCAGCGGAACTATGGCGCGCGATTCGCAAGGACGCACCAGGCAGGACGCGCCGCTGCCCGCCATTGGCAACATGGCAGCTGCGAACGCACCGCACTTCGTGTTCATCAATGATCCCGTGGGGGAAAAAACCTACACATTGAACTTGACGGAAAAAACGGCCCAGAGTTTCGCGATGCCGCGGACCGGCAGTGGCACCGGAGTGGGAGTTGGCACTGGTGGATCTGTGGAAGTGAATACGCTTTTCCTCAAGCTAAAGCAGGAGGCGGAGGCCAGCGCATCAGGGCAAACGGCTGAAATTGCAACGCAAAAAAACTTGACCATGATGGACAAGGTCAAGGCGGAGACCTTGGAGGAAGCCACGGAGGTGAACACGGAAGATTTAGGTACGCAGACAATGGAGGGCGTGCTCGTCACGGGGACACGCACGACGAAGACGATTCCGGCGGGACAAATTGGAAATGAAAAGCCGATCAGTATCGTGATCGAAATCTGGACTTCGCCAGAGCTGAAGACAGTGGTGATGAGCAAGCGAAGCGATCCGCGGATGGGCGAGCAGACGTTTCGACTGACGAATATCGTGCGCGCGGAGCCGGATGCTTCGTTGTTCACGGTGCCGGCGGATTTTAAGGTGATTGATGGGCAGCAGACGGTGATCTACCGGATGAAACAGTGAAAAAACTTGACGATTCTGTTCAAGCTGGAAGAGTGCGCGCTGCCGTCGCCTTAGCTGCATACTTATCGAGGACATCGTCGAGTTCTTTCGGGCGGATGGGTTTGGTCAGATAACCGTCCATTCCAGCAGACAGGCCGCGCTCCATATCTCCTTTCATAGCGTGTGCAGTCAATGCAACCACGGGCTGATGTCCGCCGGTGCGCACTTCTTTTTCTCGAATCCTTGCAATGGCTTCCATTCCGTCCATTTCCGGCATTTGTACGTCCATCAGGACCAGGTCATAGCTTTCCTTCTCCAGCGCTTCAAGAGCTTCGCGGCCGTTCGCTGCAACCACAACCCGATGGCCGCGTTTTTCCAGAAGACGCATAGCCAATCGTTGGTTTACCAGGTTGTCCTCCGCAAGCAGTATGCGCAGGGCCTCCGTCGGCTCTCGTGCGTCTTGCAGGGAGTAACTCGCTACGAGTGGAGTCGCACCCTCTTGTTCCGAAGCCCCGAGGCTGCGCGTGATCGTCTCGCGCAATTCCGACTGCCTGATCGGTTTCAATAGATGGGAAGCGATACCCAACTTCTTAGAACGTGCGGCGTCCTCGCGGTATCCCGCCGAGGTGAGCATCATGATCCTTGTGGTGGATAATTCTGGCCTCTGCCGGATTCGCTCGACAAGCGTGAGCCCATCCATTCCCGGCATACGCGCGTCGACGAGAATCAATGCATACGGTTCTGTGGCCTGCCGGCCAGCAGACAACTCCGCTAGAGCCTCTTCTCCGTCTTCCACGGACTTCGCTTTCATCTCCAAGCGCCCGAGCATGCCCTCGAGGATTCGGCGGTTCGAGCGGTTGTCGTCCACGACCAAAACCTTGACGCCTCTTAGAATCTCCGGTGTAGGCCCTGTTCCAATGGGCGCTTTATTTTCAGGACTTTTGAACTGCAACGTAAAGTGAAATTGCGCTCCCCGGCCGACCTCGCTTTCGAGCCAAATCTCGCCTCCCATCATGGCGACCAGGCGCGAGGAGATGGTCAGGCCCAGGCCGGTCCCCCCATATTTGCGAGTTGTGGATGTGTCCGCCTGAGAGAAGGGATCGAATATCAGCTTCTGCTTCTCCGGAAGGATGCCGATCCCCGTATCCGACACTGTAAAGTGCAGGAGTTGATTGCCGCTTTCTTCGGCTCGCAGCTCAACCTTCAGAGCCACTTCACCTTCAGCAGTGAACTTGATGGCGTTGCCCATCAGGTTGACGAGGATCTGGCGCAGCCGGCTGGAATCGCCTCGCACGACTTCCGGTACTTCGGGCGCAATCTCACAAAGAAGTTCTAATCCCTTTTCATCGCAGCGCTGCGCTAGCGTCTTGAGCGTTGCTTCTAAACTATCCCGCAAGTTGAAATCTAAGGTTTCCAAGTCGATCTTGCCCGCCTCGATCTTCGAGAAGTCGAGAATGTCATTGATCACCATGAGCAGGGAGTCGGACGACATCTTGACCGTCTGGAGGTACTCGCGTTGCTCCAAGGTGAGCTCGGTGTCGAGAGCCAACTCAGTCATACCGATCACGCCGTTTAGAGGAGTGCGTATTTCGTGGCTCATGTTGGCAAGAAACCCGCTCTTCGCCCGGTTGGCAGCTTCGGCGGCGTCTTTAGCCCTTCGCAGCTCTGCTTCCGCCTTTATCCGGACAATAAACTGGCCCATACTCTCAGCGATCGTGGAGATGGATCTGAGGGTGTCCTCCCCGAATGGCTGGAGGCCGAACGTGGCAACCACCCCGACAACCTGATCGTCGATGATCAAAGGCTGGCCGGCAAAAGCAACCACCTTCTCCTCTCGAGCCCATTGCTTCACGGAGAGGTTGGCGTCTTGCAAGACGTCGTTCGTGAAATAAAGTTTACGTTCCTGGGCGATTCGCCCGATCTCCAGTATTCCTATCGCGCTCTTGTGAATGCAAGCATCGGTTCCCGCGCTGGCTTCGAGCTCCAGAACCTTGGTCGAATCGTTGAAGCACCAAACGCCGGCGAAAGCTAGATCGAGGTAACGCACGAAACCTTCGACGCTCAGTTTCAATCCTTCCTGCAAACTGCGACCTCGCGTCAATGCCGCCCCGACTTCGGCGGCAAAACTCTCCAGGCGCGCCCGTTTTGCCAACTCAGCATCTGCGCGCCGCCCTTCGGTAACCACTGCTCCCAGGCAAAGGCCCGTCAGCCCCAGCGCCACCATGGCGAGTTGCACAGGAGGATGTGCCCCGCTGTGTGCGTGTGTGATCCAGGCTGCGCACATCATTCCAACGTTTACGCCGAACGTGGTGAGCGCTGCTCCTGGCAGCCCGTGCCGAACGGCAACCCAGATCACCGGGATGAAGAGAAGATAGAGAGGCTGATAAGGAGTTGCCGGCGCGAAGCCGAACACCAGCCAAATGGCTACCAGAACAGACATCGTTTGCGCGGCTGCTTCCAGAATCTGAGTTCTGGAAACGTGACGCCATCTAGACACCGATGGGTGAATGTCACCCTTGGATCTCAGCCAGGAGCTTACCCGCGGCGCTACATAGACCAGCAGAAAAGGAGTAAAGCTAACGATCGCAACCGCGTCGCTGACCAACCAATCTACCGTCGTCTTGATCATCTCGGGCCGCTCGATGAGGCCATCTCCCAGCAGCGTTAACATTCCGCCAATTGCGGCAACGACAGCCGCAGGGAAACAAACCAGGACGAATCGCCCGACGTCGCGCAGCGTGCCGAGCTTCAGATCCAATCGCCATCGTCCGCGCCTCCGGAGTAAGGCCGCACCAGCCATGTAGGGGACGTAAAGCATTGTCGACCCCGGAAGTCCGCACCAAGAAAAAATTGGCCGGTGGTAGTTCACCATGGCCGCTAGCACGCTGGAAACGAATACCAATGGCAAACATCGGATTCCTCCACACAACATTAGCGCGAGGCTCAGCCCCACGGGCAGATACCAGGATGGCGCACCCTCCCATGTCAGCGATGCTGTCGATGACCCGTCTGAGAGCAGGAATAGCGCTATAAAGATCGGCACTAGCAGCAATTCCTTGTGGAGGCCACTTCGGTCCCTCCGGTGCTGCTCGCCAGAGGTCTCGTCTGGCAATGACGGAACCCGCTCAGATCGATGCGCGAGCTGATACTCGGATATTAGTTGGTGACGAAACCGATCCCCGCTGTGTTTACCGGCCATCATTTGAATAATCACGTGTGGACATGGCCGAAGGCTTGCCACGCCAGCGGTATCGCTGGGACTCTCGTCGGCCAAGCGAACCTGTCTGAGCATAGCCGTCCCCTCGATAGCATTCCTGCCCTCCTCTCAACTTCCTGCCAAAGCAAAGCGAAAGGTGGAACCCAGCCTGGAGCCTGTAGCCCGCAGATTCTTCACTCCTCGACGATTTGATTGCGCAATTTCGGCGCTTAGTTATTGACTGAAGCGGCCAGTCGACTGCCAGGGGGACGATTTCAGAAGGGGTTTTTATTATGACGCGTTGGCCAGTGAAGTCAAGAACAGCAATTATCTGCATTATCTGCTAGTACATGCAGTGCAATCACGGTCGGAATCGCAGAACGTATCCGCATAGTTTGCTCTCCTGAGTTCGGCGGCCATTGGTTTCTTCACAGAATTCATGCGGGTAGCCGACTTCAAAGTGGCAGAATTCATGCAGTACCTCGCGTTCAGGTCCACTTCCTTCGAGGCAGACGCTGACTCTTTTGGTACATGGTTCAACGCCACGAACTTCGTTGACTTGGGACTTGGCTCGACCTACGCTTTAAGCCCCCGGATGGGTGACTGCAACCCTCCCAATTGTCGCATCATCGCCGAGCTCTATCTGCGGTTGAAGACATTATGAAGACCGTCGGGACCGAAAGCTAAAGACAAGAAAACATGATCTTTTTCCTCCTTCGAGTTGCTCTAACCGTGCTGATACTGGCAGACGGGGGCGACTCCCGTCCGGGCGATTTCAAGATCATTGGCCCAGGCGGGGGTGGGGCAATGTTTCATCCAACCATCAGTCCACACGACTCCAATACCGTCCTTGTCAGCTGCGACATGACCGGGTCCTATATCACCCACGATGGCGGCAAGTCTTGGCGCATGTTTAATCTACGCGGGGTCGTCCAGTTCTTTGTTTTCGATCCTCTCGATCGGAAGGTGATATATGCGGGATCCAACGGTTTGTGGCGTAGCCAGAACCAGGGGGAGACTTGGAGCCTGATCTATCCGAAGCCGTCATCGATAAAGAGCATTACTATGAGCTCGGATCACTCAGACGAAGAGCTAGTTGCGGAACCGAATCCTCTGGGTAACATCACGGCAATGGCCATCGATCCCTCCAATTCCAAGATTCTTTATGTTGTCGCACGTGACAGAAGAAGAGGCACGTCTGCTCTTTTTGTCTCGCGAGATGGGGGCCAGAATTGGACAAAGGAAGGAGATCTGCCGGGACTGGCTGACAAGCTGTGGGTGAATGCTACTTCACCAAGCGACAGCCGGACCCTGCTTATTGCAGGTCCGCATTTTATCGAAGAGAAAGCATCGTCTGGCATGCGGAGGATATCCGGTCCCGTCGCTAAGAACTTCACTGATATCTCCGTAGGATTCAGGAAGGATGGCAAAGCATTTATTTATGTTATTTGCGATGAAGCTGCCTTTGCGTCGGATGACCAGGGAACAACTTGGCGAAGGGCCAGCTTGGGTCAAGGTGGTGGAAAGATGCGAGCGATCGCAACCAGCTTGGACAATCCAGACACAGCTTATGTCTCCTACAAAGATCTCGAAGAAGGTGGAATCAAATGGCTAGGGGTTGCCAAGACCACGGATGCGGGTCGCAATTGGCTTCCGATTTGGAAAGAGGACAGCAATTCTGGCGCTAAGCCTGGCGCGAATGTTCACGATGCTTGGATCACCCAACGATTTGGATCGGATTGGGGCGAGAATCCCTTGGCTCTTGTCGTGGCGCAGCAGGACGCCAACATAAGCTATGGGACGGATTTGGGAAGGACCATGCGCACGACGGACGGAGGAGCAAACTGGGACGCTGTTTATTCTCGAAAATCCAGTGAAAACGGATGGGTCACGACTGGTTTGGATGTAACAACCGCTTACGGCTACCACTTTGATCCGTTTGATCACAACCGGCAGTTTATCTCCACAACCGATATTGGACTTTTCCGCAGTGAAGACGGCGGGCACTCCTGGATTAGTTCCACTCGAGGTGTACCGAAGGAGTGGATGAACACCACGTATTGGATTGAGTTTGATCCCGAGGTGAAAGGGCGTGCCTGGAGCGTGAATAGTTGGACGCATGATTTGCCGCGACCAAAGATGTGGAGAAAGAAAGGAATTCGGGACTATCGGGGCGGCGTGTGCCGTAGCGATGACGGGGGAAGGACGTGGACAAAGTCGAACGTCGGGATGGAGGAAACGGCAGCGACGCATATCCTCCTGGACCCGACGAGTCCCGCCAATCGACGCGTGCTATACGTTGCCGCGTTCGGGCGCGGCGTATATAAGAGCGTGGATGGAGGCAAGAGCTGGAAGCTGAAAAACGCCGGTATCACCCAGAGCGAACCATTTGCCTGGAGAATTGTGAGGGATAGCAGAGGAACACTCTACGTGCTGGTGGCGCGCCGTTCAGAGGATGGAAGCATTGGAACGGAGGAGGATGGAGCGATTTACAAATCCACGGATGGAGCGGACACCTGGAGCCGAGTGACGCTGCCCGAGGGAAGCAATGCTCCAAATGGCTTGGCAGCTGATCCCAGCGCACCGGATCGACTTTATCTCGCGGCGTGGGCGAGGAACAAAGGAGAACACGGTGAAGGTGGGGGCATCTTCTTGTCGCTGAATGCAGGAAAGACCTGGACGCAGGTGCTAGACCGCGATCGGCACGTCTACGATGTCACCATAGACCCACGCGATGCAAGAATGCTTTATGCATCCGGGTTCGAGTCTTCCGCATGGAAATCAAACAACCACGGGGAAAGCTGGACGCGCATTCCTGGTTTTAATTTCAAATGGGGACACCGCGTCATTGCTGACCCCGAAGACCCCAAGAAAGTTTATATCACAACCTTTGGCGGGGGCGTCTGGCATGGGTCCGTGGATGGAGAAAATCGTCCATTGGACATCGTTACGCCTGAGCTTCAGCCTGGACGATAGGGAACAAACCTTTTGGCGGGAAAGAGACATAACGAAAAGAGAGCCTTGAATCTAACCCATCATCGGGGAAAATCTCGATAGAATCTTCGTTAGCAAAGATCCCCCTGCGAGGCGATGCGGATGCGATGGGCGGTCCTGTTTTTATTCTTAGCGCTTAACGCCTTGCCCATTCAGGCTCAGGTGCGGGTATGGGAAGGTTTTCTGAATCTTCCTACATATGAAGAAGGAGCGCCAGATCCCAATCCTTCCTTCGACCAGTTCGCGATCGATCGATATAGCTATCCGTACACGCTGCGGAAACAAATAACCGATCATCGTCGAGATCACCGCTGGCGTGCGATCTACCTTGAAAACGAATACTTGAAATGTTCGGTATTGCCGGACTTGGGCGGGCATATTTATACGTGCATAGACAAAATCAGCGGGCAGCCGATGTTCTATGCGAACCCTTCCATCAAGAAAGCCAGGATCGGCTATCGCGGAGCCTGGGCCGCATTCGGGGTCGAGTTTAACTTTCCTGTTTCTCACAATTGGGTCTCGATGTCTCCTGTGGATTTCGCATACAAAGGCCACGAGGACGGAAGTGCGTCGATCACCGTGGGCAATATCGACAGAGTTTATGGAATGGAGTGGTCCGTCCAATTGACTCTTCGTCCTGGTTCCACCGTTCTCGAGCAGCGCGTCACACTAGGCAATCGAAGCGATGTGCGCCGCCGTTTCTATTGGTGGAACAATGCGGCTGTTCAGGTTTGGGACGATTCTCAGATTCAGTACCCAATGCGCTTCGCCGCGACACATGGGTTCGCGGAAGTCGAAACATGGCCGATCGATTCACACGGGAAGGATCTCAGCGTCATACGTAACCAGACCGACGGACCAGTCTCCTTGTTCGTCCATGGAAGCCGGGAAAACTTCATGGGCGTCTGGCATCCTCGAACAAACACCGGAACTGCGCATTTTGCCGACTATGCCGAGCTGCCCGCCAAGAAAATTTGGTCCTGGGGTGTTGACGCCGATGGTCTTGATTGGCGCAAGGCACTCTCCGACGACAATAGCGCCTATGTCGAGTTGCAAGCGGGCCTGTTCCGAAATCAAGAAACATACGCCTTCCTTGAACCGCGACAGGATATAGCTTTTACGGAATACTGGATCCCCGTCCGGAATACGGATGGGATCTCCCGCGCGAATCTTGCCGCAGTGGCGCATTTGGAGAGAAAGGCGGACACGTTGGTGGTATCCGTCAACGTCAACCGCAAGCTGTCGGGCGCTTCCATCCAGATTTCAGAGGGAAACATTTCCTTGTTCACCGAGAAAGGAGATTTTTTACCAGAGCGAGTGTGGAAGAAGGAGATCCGCCTTCCCATGGCCGGTAGGAGGTATACGGTTGAACTCAAGGATAGGGAAAATGCCGTGCTATTGAGGCAGACCGAAGGAGAGTACGACTGGACGCCGGAATCGGAAATCAAACTCGGCCCGCAAGTTTCCTACCTTGTGCCGGAAGAGACGCTTCGAACCGAGGACGATTGGCTCCAGCAGGGCATGTCTGAAGAACTAAACGGCAACCTTTTAGCCGCTGTCGGAACCTATCAGAAGGCTCTGTTAAAGTTCCCGGCAGATTGTGAATTGTTGAAAGCGGCGGGACGACTCGACGCCAGTCTCGAGCGCTTCGACGATGCGGTACCTCATCTGGCGTCCGCCCATGCCCGAAATACCACCGACTCCGAAGTCTCGTATTATCTGGGAATCGCATTCGAGGGTGTCGAGCGTGAGAAAGATGCTGTGGAAGCTTACCAGGAAGCGATGCGATCACCTTCCTTTCGCGCGCCTGCGGCACTGCGACTTGCCGAATTAGAGGCGCGCCAGGGTGCCTGGCAGCAGGCGGAAGACGATCTTACAAAAAGCCTCCAATCTGCTCCGGACGACCCGCGCGCAGCTGAAGAACTGGAAGCTGTGTTGCGGGCGCTCGGAAGAACAGAAGTAGGGGGAAAGCTAGCAGCCGAATGGCTCGCACGCTTTCCTTTGATTAGTTTTCTAGACGAAGAACTCGGAAAGCCGAACCTCGTGCATCTGGCGGCCGATCCCTATCGTGTCCTAAATGTTGCATCGGAATACGCTCGCTTGGGACTTTACCGTCGCGCGGTGGAAGTTCTCTCA
>Ga0210388_10003414_pt1 | contig 12460 bp, 8 predicted proteins | sample IncBWC19OmetaG_FD_155485 | JGI IMG/M metagenome (GOLD analysis project Ga0210388, IMG submission 155485) | Forest soil microbial communities from Barre Woods Harvard Forest LTER site, Petersham, Massachusetts, United States - Inc-BW-C-19-O ... | reverse complement strand
CCGGAAACGGTCGCTCGAAACCCGCGGGGGCCACCACGACCGTGGTCCCGCCGACCAAGAGCGCGCCGCGGTGCGCCGCGGTGTCGATGCCCTCGGCACCACCCGAGAGCACGGCGACGCCCGCCTCCCCGAGCTCGCCCGCGAGCCCTTGCGCGTACTCCGCCGCGCGTGGGGTCGGGTGCCGCGTTCCAACGATCGCCACGGCCGGCCCACGCGGCAGATCGCCGCGCAAGAAGAGCCGCTCGGGCGGCGCGTCGAGATCAGCCAACCGCGAGGGCAGAGCGCTGCCCACGAGGCAGCTTTCGACACTGGCGGACATCGCCCCGGGTCGGGCAGGGCTTCATCAGGGTTGCGACTTTGCCGAACGATTCCGCCAAAACTAGAGCGATCGCGGTAGCCCGTGGTAACAGGCCGTATGCGTTTCGTGGTGGCCAGCCATGGCCATTGTTTCGACGGCTTGTCGAGCGCCGTACTCTTCACCCGGCTGATGCACGAGCGCGGCTTGCAACAGGCCGACTTCGAGTACCGAGCCTGCGGCTACGGCACGAGCCAACAACGGACAGAAGACAAGCTCTTGCTCGGCGACGAGAACGCCATTCTCGACTATCGCTTCAGCACTTCCCCGAAGTTGACCTGGTATTTCGATCACCATCGCACGGCGTTCCAGTCCGACGCTGATCGGCGTGTGTTCGAGGACGCGGGGAGCGGCCAGTTTTTCTTCGATGCAAACTACAGCTCGTGCACGAAGCTGATCTTCGACACCGGCGCCAAGCAGTTCGGCTTCAGCGATCCGAAGCTCGAGCCCTTGGTTCGCTTCGCGGACATCGTCGATTCCGCTCGTTTCGAAAGCCCAGAACAGGCGATCGACCGCAGTGACCCGCAGATGCGGCTCGTCAGCGTCGTCGAGCATTACGGCGACGATGCGTTTTATGCGAGCCTAGTCCCCGAGCTATTACAGAAGCCGCTTTCGGAGGTCGCCAGCTCGAGCCTGGTGAGCGAGCGCTACAAGCCGCTCGGCAAAAAGCACGAGCGCTTCGTAGAGCGTGTGCGCGCCAAGAGCGAAGTACAGGGCCGAGTGGTGTTCGTCGACCTGACCGAAAGCGTGCTGGAGAGCGTCGGCAAATTCGTGACTTACGCGCTCTTCCCGAAGTCCGTGTACTCGGTGCTGGTCGGTGTCTTGAAGGGCGGCCCCAAGATCTCGGTCGGCTACAACCCGTGGTCGGGGCAAGCCTTGGACGCGGACATCAGCGCCATCTGCGCGCGCTATGGCGGCGGCGGGCACCCGGTGGTCGGAGGGATCTCGTTTGCCGCCAACGAGGTCGAACGTGCGCGCTCCGTGGCGCACGAGATCGCGAAAGAGCTTGCTGGCTGACGCGCTCGCTGCGTGGCGCCGCCCACAGGGTGAACGCCCCTTCGTGCTCGGTCATCGCGGCGCGCGCCACGCGGCGCCAGAAAATACGCTCGCCGCGTTCGAGTTGGCACGCCGCGAGGGCGCCGATGGCGTCGAGCTCGACGTGCGGCTCGACGGTAGCGGGCGCGTGATCGTGCTCCACGATCCGACCTTGAGCCGGGTGACCCGCGGCGCGGAATCACGCCACGCGGAGGACATCCCGAGCGGCGAGCTGTCAAAGCTCGACGTGGGCGCGGGCGAGCGCGTGCCGCTGCTCGCGGATGTGCTGGCTTGGGCGAGGACGCACGATCAGCGCGTGAATATCGAGCTGAAATCCGACGTGCGGAACGCGCGTTTGCTGCTCGCAGGAGTCGCCCAGGTCGTCGCGAGCCAGCCGTTGCCTGCCGTGCTGTTCTCCAGCTTTCACCCGCGCTTCGTTTGGTGGTTGTCAGGGCACATTCCGAGTCTGCCGCGCGGCTGGCTCGTGCATGAAAAGCAACGCTTGTTGAAGTACGCGCCTGGCTTCCGGCTGCTCGGCTCGAACGCCGTGCACCCGGAGCAGGTGCTCGCCAGCGCCGGGCGCGTCGCGCGCCTGAGGCAGGCCGGTGTGCTCGTCAACGTGTGGACCGTCAACGAGCCGGCGCGGGCACGTGAGCTCAGCCGATTCGGGGTCGACGCGATCATCAGCGACATGCCGGGCAAGATCCTGAGTGGGCTGTCCGCGTGATCGATCTGACGCCGCGCCCGTCGTACTAGCTCGGGCTTCGAAGACGAGACGCGACGCCGAAGGCTGCGTGCACAAGGGTCGCGCTCGGCGACCATTGAATCAAGGCGAAAAACGTCGGCCGCGGCGCGCCGACGCGCGGTGACTCGACGGCGCCGGGCGCGCGCTGCGCCGCGTGTCGGCGAGAGCCGCCAGAATTTCGTGCACGATGCTCACGCCGGCGATGGCGGTGATCCCGGACGGGTCGTACGTCGGCGCGATCTCGACCACGTCGAAGCCGATCAGCTCTGCGCCCACGAGCGCCCGCAGGAGCTGCTGTAACTCCCACATGTTGATGCCGCCGGGCAGCGGAAACGCCGTACCTGGAGCGCTCGCGGGCTCGAGCGCGCTCACGTCGACCGACACGTACAGCGCGCCCTTCGTGACCAGCTTCCGGATTTGGCTGATGACCGCGTGAATGTCCCAGCGCACTTCATCGGTGCTGACGATCTCGAAGCCATGCGACAAAGCGAACGACAGATCGTCCGCCGATGAATAGGGACCGCGAATGCCGACTTGCATCGTCGAATCCGGCCTGACTAGGCCCTCTTCCACGGCGTGGCGAATCACGCTGGCATGGTGCAACGCGGGGTCACCGACCGCGCCCGATGCGTTGCTTTGCGCGTCGATGTGGAGCAGACCAAAGGCCTTCTTTTTGGCGCGTTGAATGCCGCGCAGCACGCCGAGTGTGAGCGTCTGGTCACCGCCGATGAAGCCGCCGATTGCGCCGGAACGAGTCACCAGCTCGGCGCGCGCGGCGACGGCTTCCAGCGCGACGAGCATGTCATGCGGAGGAACGGCGATGTCTCCACCGTCAGCCACGCGCAGCTCGTCGTATACGTCGACACCGAGCGCGGCGGAGAAGGGACGCGAGAGCGCTGAAGCTTCGCGCACCGCGCGCGGCCCGAAGCGCGCCCCCGGCCGAAACGACGTGCCACCGTCGAAGGGCACGCCGCACAAAAGTACGTCCACGGCCGGGACGGTGCGCGGGTCGTCGTACACGGGTAGCCGCAGAAAGCTGGGGATGCCCGCGAAGCGCGGCACCACGTCCGAGCTGGGCGGTCGAAATTTGCGCGCGTCGCGATTGCTCGCGGGCGGAGTCGTCGCGCGCGGGGGCGTGCTGGCTCGAGCCGACGTGGTTCGCGAAGAGACCGGCTTTGCCTCACGCTTCTTAGTGGCTGAAGGTTTGCGCAAAAGCTCCTGCCTTTAGCATTCCGAGACTGAACGCCGAACGGCGCTTACTCCGAACACGGAGAATAGCGTACCCGTACCCCGCCTGGGGGAGCCTGGTGGAACAGACCCGGGTCGAGCGGCGGATTCTGCGAAACATCGACATTTTCCAGGATCACGTCCTGGTTGCCATCGGGCACTTGTAAGCGTAGCCGGCCCGGTACCTCGGCCTGACAGCTTGGGCCGCTCGGAGGCACTGGCGGATCGAGGCCGTCCGGATCGAGGCGCGGCCCCGACATTTTCGCCGGGTGGTGCCCCACCAATTGAGCACGATACAGCTCGATGCCTTGTTGCACGACGCGTACCTCGGTCACGCGCACGCGCTGGGAGGTGTAGGGCAAGGCGTAGTCTTGCGCGACGGGCACGAGGTGAATTTCTTCTGTCGCCGCGCGCGTGCTCGCGATGCGCACCACGTATTCACCCGACTCCCAAGCGATACTCGCCTCGGTCGGCTGGTGCACGAGCACTGGCGCCTCGCCGCGCAGGAGTTGCACCAGCGCCGTCGGTGGCACCGGCACGTGCGTGAAGCGACCGAGGTTACAGGCGTTGGCGGGCCCGCGCAAAAATTGCTTTTGGCGCAGATCGAAGAGTGCAAAGTCTTGACCGTCCGAGGTCACGGTCGAAACCGTGGCGCCGAACGGGCTGACGATGTCGAGACGCAACCTGTCCGGCACTGCCACGACGTATAAGAGGCTGCCCCGAATGCGGCCAGCTTCACCAAAGTAGTCGATTTTGGCTTCGCTCGTTAGCGCTCGGCTGCAAGCGGTGGTCGCCCGCATGCGGTCGAGCGCGGCCTCCGCGTTCGGAAAACGCGACGCTGGCGGCGGCGTTGCGCAGGCCCCCGCGAGCAAAGCGAGCAGCGCCGCAGCCAGCCCGTGCTTAGCCACGCAGCGCGTCCAAGAGATCGAGATCCGGGTGCGGCAACGCGATGCGAGTCGCGAGCAGCCCGATCTCGTGTTCTTCACACAAGCGCACGAGACCCGCGCCGTCGATCACCGAAACCGGACTGGCACCTGGCGCCGCCGCTTCTTCGCGCGCGCCGCTCAGCACTTGGCCCGTGGTGATGATCAAGCCGGCAAGAGCCGGACCGTAGTGATGCAAGGCGCCGCGCAGCTCCGTGACACGTTCGCGGCCGACCTCGCGACCGTCACGTCGCACGACGACGGCGGTCCGCAGATCGCCTGACGGACCGCGCGCTTTGCCCGACAAGTGCAGCTCCGCGCCGTGCAACCCGGGCCGCCGAACCTGCGTCAGCTCCGAGAAACCAAGGCGCTCCAGGACCAGGGTGAGCAGCTCGCCCAAGCCGCGATGCGAAAGATCCTGCAAGGAGCGGGCGAAAGAGCGGCGCACGACCTCGCGGTAGCGCTCCGCGGTCTGCAACAGATCGCGCTCCAAGCGAGCGAGCTCGCCGTCGAGCTGCCATTCGGTGAGGCCGAGGCGAGTGCCCGAGATGCGGAACCGCGGGCGCTCGCCGCGTGCCAACGCGCGCGTGTTGTCCGTGCGCGCTGCTGCGAGCAAGAGCCCTTGGGTGGCAGCCTGATCGCCTGCCAAGCGACCGCGACGTTGCGCGGCCTCGGCCAACGTTTGAACCGCCACCGGTCCTCGACCCCGATCGAACCCGAGCAGCACTGATTCCACCGCGTCGGCGAGATCACGGCCGACCAAGTCGTCCATCGGGCCAGTCTGTTCGGCGCGCGCGTCGCGTGAAAATCCGCGGTCGTCACGACTCGGGCCGCGCTCACCGCGGTCACGCCCGCGATCGCGGTCGCCACTGCGATCGCGGTCGCCACCGCGATCGCGATCGCCACCGCGATCCGGACCGCGGTCGGCGCGCTCCACATCGCGACGCGGACGATCCGCGCGCTCGGCACGCGGCTCGCCGTTGCTGCTGCGCGCTTCGAGCTCTTGCGTCAGCTCTGCCGGCAACACCGCGGGCGCGTCGGAGACGGTATAAGACGGCAAATCGTCGCCGCCGCGTTCTTCGCCCGGGCGACCACGACCGCGACGGCGACGGCGACGGCGCGATCCGTTCGCGTCCGCGAGCGCTGCGTCGTTTGCGCTGGGTGCAGCCTCTGCCGCACCACCAAAAATCGGCTCGTCGTCGTCGTCCTCGGACGCGAAGAGCTCGGTGGCGTGAGCCGCAAGCTCGGCCCGCGACCGTTCGCCTTCGTCCGGAGTACCAGAGCCTCCTTCTTCATCGTCGAAGGTCACGTGCGACGCGTGGGGCGAGCTGGACGCCTCCGAAGCCGGCTCTTCGACGGTGTCTACGTCGGGCTCGCCCGTGTAGCCCTGAGCGGCCAGGCGCTCGAGCGCGGGCGTGCGGTCTGCCAAGCCCTTCTCGATCATCGCTGGGTCCCATTCGCGCAACGCGAACACGCCAGGCTTGATGCGCACGAGCGGATTTTCTTTGTCGCCCTTCTTCACCAGCGCAGCGAGGCGCGCGCCCATGGTGACCTCGGGGCTCTTGCCGACGTGACTGAGCAGATTCTTCTCGATCGCTACGTCGGTGATTTCTTTATAATGGAGCGGCTTACCTACGAGGCGCAAAACCTGCGCCGCGGCTTCCGTGAACGTCATACGCTGTCGACTCTTTCGTTATGGGAGAGAACTTGCGTTCTCACTGCCTGAAGGTGCCTCCGGGGAAGCGCACATTCGCTCCCGCCGTCGGCAGGACACCTTCCACGCTGACGAGATAGCACGCCGGCCCTGGTCTGCGAAAGCGCCGTATTTTCGGCCTTTCCGGGCGGGGCACCGGGATTGGGCCTGCTTGCCTCGCTTTCCGAGTAAAATGGCCGAGGTGGACCCGGCACGATTGTTCGACGAGCTCCTGGGCATCGCGGCCCGCGCCGGGCTCGAGGTCCGCACGCGCACCTTCCGCGGCAAGGTCCAAGGGAAGGTGCCCTTCGCGGGCGGCTTGTGCACGGTGGTGGGCAAAGCCATGGTGCTGTTGAACTCGAACGCGAGCGCCGTCGAACGATCCGTCGCGCTGGCCGATGCTCTCACGAGCCTTCCGCTCACGGATGTCGAGATGAGCGCAGACGCTCGACGCTTCCTGAGTGAGCGCGCGCGTTCGCGCTCGGGTGTCGTCGAGCCGGACTCATTCCCCAAGCCGGGCCTCGCCAAGACGGCCTCCGCACGGAAGAAGAAGCCGCACCAGCAGTGACGGCGCATGCCAAGACATTGCTCAGCGCCCGGCCGCGAATTATCGTCGAGGCGCCTTGAAGATCGAAGCGCAGATCGAGCTTGCCCCGCGTTCTACGCTCGGGGTCGGCGGCCCTGCGGCGCACTTCGTGCGGGCGACCAATGAGGAAGAGCTCGGCGCCGCCCTCGCCTGGGCCAGTGCTCGAGAGCTCGAGGTGCGCGTGCTCGGCGGCGGCAGCAACATCGTAGTCGCCGACGCGGGCTTCGCGGGTCTCGTGATCGAAATGGCCATGCGCGGCATCGACGTCGCCTCGGACCACACGCACGTCGAGGTCAGAGCTGCCGCCGGTGAGCCCTGGGATGAATTCGTCGCGACCACGGTTTCACGCGGCTATCAGGGGCTAGAGTGCCTGAGTGGAATTCCAGGGCGCGTTGGAGCCACACCGATTCAAAACGTCGGCGCGTACGGCCAAGAAGTCAGTGAGACGATTGTGCGCGTCGTGGCGTTCGACCGTCAGCGCGAAGAACGCATCGAGCTCAGCGCCGCCGAGTGCCAGTTTGGGTATCGCGACAGCCGATTCAAATCGCGCGAGCCCGCTCGCTTCGTAGTCACGGCGGTGGACTTTCGCTTGCTGCGCGACGCTCCGCCGGCCATCCGCTACGCCGAGCTCGAACGTTGGTTCGGTGCGAACAATTCGAGCGCCCCGTCACTCGCGGACGTGCGCGAGGCCGTGCTCGCCTTGCGGCGCGCGAAATCGATGTTGCTCGACGCAAGTGACCCGAATTCGCGGAGCTGCGGCTCGTTCTTCGTGAACCCGGTCTTGTCGAATACAGCGTTCCAGACGTTCTCGGCGCGCGCCCGGGGCGAAGGCGACGTGCCGAGCTTTCCGCAAGCAAACGGCTCGCTGAAGCTCTCGGCAGGTTGGTTGATCGAGCACGCCGGCTTTCCGCGTGGCACCCGCGACGGGAGCGTCGGGCTATCGACGAAACACGCGCTCGCGATCGTGGCCCACGAGGGCGCGCGCGCCGCGGACGTAATCCGATTCGCCGAGCGCGTGCGCTCCGGGGTCACCGCTCGCTTCGGCGTGGAGTTGCAGCCGGAGCCCGTATTTTGGGGGCTCTCTGCGCCAGGCGCCAACCCTGCGTAAGTGCCGGGCCGGGGCTAAGCGCTCGGCCTGATTTCAGCGCCCTGACCGACGCTCTGGTAAATCGACTCGATCGCTTCATCGAGGCGAGCGATGTCACTGCCGCCGGCTTGCGCCATGTCCGGACGACCGCCTCCGGAACCGCCCACGATCTGCGCCGCGTTGCGGATCAAGTCGCCCGCCTTGAGGCGATCGGTGAGGCCCTTGGCGACCGCTAGCACGAGCTGCGCTTTGCCTTCCGTCTCCGAACCGACGAGCACCACGCTCGGCCCGAGCTTGTCACGCAACTGTTCGGCGAGCTCACGCAGCGCGCCGCGGTCGGTGACTTCGGTACGCACGCCGAGCACCTTCACGCCCGAGATGTCGCGTGCTTTGCCGAGCAAGGAGTCGATGCCGCCGCCGCTCCCACCGCCGGTCGCGAGCTTGCGCTGCAAGTCGTCGACCTGTTTTTCGAGGGCGCGTTCGTGCTGCAAGAGCTTCTCGACCTTGTCCGCCAAGTTCGTCGGGGATGCCTTGGCAAGGCCCGCCACCTTGGCGAGCGACGCCTCGACCTCGCGCAGATAGGCCAGCGCGCCGTCGCCCGTGACCGCGATGATGCGGCGTACGCCGGCTGAAACGCCTTGCTCGCTGATGATCTTGAATAGGCCGATGTCACCCGTGGCCCGCGCATGAGTGCCGCCGCACAGCTCGGTCGACTCGGCCATGCTCAACATGCGCACGACATCTCCATACTTCTCTTCGAAGATCATCATCGCGCCGCGCGCACGCGCTTCATCCATATTAAGCACTTCGGTGCGCACGGTGTGATTGGCGAGCGTGCGTTGGTTCACTAGATCTTCGACCTTCGATAGCTCTTCGGGCGTCATTGCCCGCGGGCTCGTGAAGTCGAAGCGCAAACGCTCGGGACCGACCAGCGAGCCCTTTTGCTGCGCATGCGAGCCGAGCACGCTGCGCAGTGCCCAATGCAGGAGGTGCGTCGCGGAGTGATTGCGGCGCGTGCGGTCGCGACGCGCGCTGTCGACGGCCAATTCGACGCGCTCACCCACACGCAGCGTGCCGGACTCGACCCGACCGCGATGCACGACGAGGCCGTTCACGGGCTTGAGCGTGTCATCGATGATGACCTTCGCGGAGTCGCTCGAGATCACGCCCTGGTCGCCCACTTGGCCGCCAGATTCGCCGTAAAATGGCGTCATTTCGCAAACGAGCTCGACCGCATCGCCCGCTTCGGCTTCGCGCGCGAGCGCGCCATTTTTCACGATCGCAACCAAGCTCGACTGATCGCGATCCTTCTCGTAGCCCGTGAAGCGCACGGAGCCGCCCGGCACTGCTGCCAGCGCTTCGCGATACACGGACTCGATCGCGTGATCGCTGCTCTTGAAGTCAGAGCGTTTGCGCGCTTCTTCGAGCGCGGCGTCGTAGCCCGCTTCGTCGACGGCGAAACCGCGTTCGCTGCAGATCACGTTGGTGAGATCGAGCGGGAAGCCGTACGTATCATACAGCTGGAAGGCATCAGCGCCGGACAGCGTGGTCTTGCCCTCCGTAGCCATGACGTCGAAGCGCTCCTCGAGCAGCGACAAACCGCGCTCGATGGTCTGACGAAAGCGCACCTCCTCGCCCTCGGCGACGGACGCGATGTGATCACGCCGTTCACGGAGCTCCGGGTACTCAGCGCCCATTTCGTCGACCACGCGCAGGGCCACGTCGTGCAAAAACGGTTTCTCGATGCCGAGGCGGTGCCCGTGGCGGATCGCGCGGCGCATCACGCGACGCAGCACGTATTCCTTACCGCTGCGGTCGGGCATCACGCCTTCTGCGATTAGGATCGCCGTCGTGCGCGCGTGATCGGCGATCACACGCATCGAGACATCGTCGGGAGCCATGGTGCCGCCGTACGGTTTACCCGACAGCTCGCTCGCGCGGTCGACCAGGGCGCGCAACAGATCCGTGTCGTAGTTGCTGGTTTTGCCCTGCGTCACGCAAGCGAGACGCTCGAGGCCGGCACCCGTATCGATGCTCGGCGCTGGCAGCGGGTCGAGCTTGTACTCGCCGCCGACAAAGCTGCGGTCGAACTGCATGAAGACCAGATTCCAGATCTCCATCCAACCGAAGCCTTCGACCGTTTGCTCTTGGCCGAACAGGCTCAGATCGACGTTCGGCCCGTTGCAGAAGAAGATTTCGCTGGACGGCCCGCACGGGCCCGTCTCGCCCATCTGCCAAAAGTTGTCGTCCTTGCCGAGACCGCGCACGCGGTCCGGACCAAAGCCAGTCAACTTCAACCACAGGTCACGCGCGAAGGTGTCCTCCGGTACGCCGTTGTCGCCGTTGAAGTAGGTGAAGATCATGCGCTCGGGCGGCAGCGCGAGCTCCTTGGTCAGAAAATCCCACGCAAAGACGATGGCCTCTTCTTTGAAGTAGTCACCAAAGCTGAAGTTGCCGAGCATCTCGAAAAAAGTGTGATGACGCGGCGAAGGCCCAACGGCCTCGAAGTCATTGTGCTTGCCGCTGATGCGAATGCACTTTTGGCTCGTCGTGGCGCGCTTGTAGCTGCGCTTCTCCCGCCCGAGGAAGACGTCTTTGAACTGCACCATACCGGCGTTGGCGAACATCAACGACGGATCATTGGCAAGAACGGCCGGCCCGCTCGGGCAGATCTCATGGCCATTCTTGCCAAAGAAGCTCAGAAACGCGGACCTCAACTCGGAAGAAGTATTGCTACTGGACGCCATGGCTCGGCCCGCAGGTGTAGCATGGGACGGCACGGCGCGAAGCTCGAAAGCTCGGTCGGCGTGCCCTCCTCATGACCAACTCGGCCCTAGAATTTGCGGAAGAACACGCCTTGGGCAAAGTGCTCGAGCGCGTGCGCCTGGATGGCGACGTGTTGCTGCCGAACGGCGGGCGAGCGCGCGCCACGCTGCTGCTCACGAAAAGCGGGCTGTGGCTCGCGGCCGCGCGGGACCGCTTCAACGGGCTCAAGGTCGATCTGCTAACGCGCGGAGATTTGCGGCTCGAATCCGGTCGCGTCCGGGACCGCTTGTGCTTCGAGCGCGAGACGTTGCTCATCCCGGCGGGTCGCCGCAGCGCAGTCGAGCGCCTGATTGCGCTCGGTCGCTTGGCGTCGGCCGGCGGCGAGCGCGGCGCCGACTTGAAAACGTCGCGCCTGGTCCACGCGCCCGACGAGCTCGGCCGGGCATGGCTCGGTCGCGAGCTCGCAATCGGAGAGACCCTCGTGTGCTGGCTGCACGGCTCGAACACGGTTTCGCTGGCGTCGCACTTGATCGGGGAATCTCAGTGCGAGCCGTACCTGTTCGTGACCGACCGGCGCGCAGCGGTCGTCGCCTGGTCCAAGGTCTTCGACTTGACGTACAGCGCACTCGACGCCGGCACGCTGAGCCAACACGCACAAGGCGAGAAGACGGAATTGCGCGGTTCGAAAGCGACCTTCTTGAGTCGCCGAGCCGACGCCGAGGCGACGCGCGATGCCTTCGAGCTGATCGCGATCGGTGAGCCGAAAGCACGGCTTTTGGAGGCCGCGCGCCGCCTTTGGCTGAGCCGAGAGCGCGAGCGCGACGACGCCGCTCGCAGTCTGGATCTACTTCATGCTGCGATCGAGTCCGGTAGTCGGCGCGCCCGCTTTGCGCGCCTGTTGGCGCTGGCCGATCGGAGCGAAGCGGCGTCGCCACTCGATCGCGCCGAGCTGAGCCGCGCGCTATCAGCCGGGCAGCTCACTCCGGACGGTCTCGCGGAGCTGTGGCAGCGCTGGCAATTTTCGAGCGACGCGGCCGCGCTGCTGGTGCGAGCGTTGCTCGATCTGGGCGAGGCGTCCCTGCCATTTGCTCTAGCATTGCAGCGCCGGAGCCAGGAAACTCCATCCGCCGACGAAGAGACCGCGCGCGATCAACTGCGGTTGGCGCCCTTTGCAGTGGCAACGCGACTTGCGAGCACGACGGCGGACCCACGAGATCTCGAACTACACGACGTGCTTCAGGTGCATGGTCTGGCGCGCCTCGAGACACGCGTGCAGCCGGGAGCCACGGGCTTGGCACCGAAGCCACCCGCAGCGGCGCTATCGCCGCTGCTCGTTGAAACCGCGCTCAGCCATCCGCTGGCTCGAGGCCAGGGCTCGCTCGTCGTCGGAGTGCAAAAACTAATCGCGCTCGCGCCCGAGCCCGATCAGGTGGCGCTCAGCGACTACTGTGAGGCGCTCAATCCAAGCGAGCAACCCGAAGCAAGCCGCGCGCTCGCTGCAGCGCGCTTGGCGTTCGCGTTGCCCACGCTGCACGCCTACGTATCACGCGGCAAAAAATCGATAGGGCTACGCGGCTACGAGGGCGGCACACCCTATATTCTGCTCGGAAAAGCGCATTTGGACCAAGCCTCACCGTACGCGATGAGCGAGGCCGAGCTGTTCTTCGCCTTCGGCGCCGAAGCACTGCACCTCAAGCTCGGCTTGACGCGCGTGACCTCGAGCGACGTTTGGGCCGGCGCCTTTGCGCACACCAAAGGCGGCGTCGAATTGCTGCTCGGCCTGTTGCCCTTCGTGAAAGGGATCCCCCTCGGCGCGGGTGTGACGAAGGTGCTGGAGCGGATTCCCGAACCTGCACTGCGCAAGGGTTTGGATGCGCTGATTCGCTTCGAGCGCGGACAACGCAAGCCCGCGCGCCCCGGCACGACCGAGGGGGCGCTCTCGCTGGTCAACGAGAACCTGGTTGCGGCGCATCGCCTCATGCAAATGAGCGCGGACCGCGCCGGGCTCTTGCTGTGCGGTGACCTACGCTCGAGCTTGCGCGG
>Ga0210388_10003411_pt1 | contig 12466 bp, 10 predicted proteins | sample IncBWC19OmetaG_FD_155485 | JGI IMG/M metagenome (GOLD analysis project Ga0210388, IMG submission 155485) | Forest soil microbial communities from Barre Woods Harvard Forest LTER site, Petersham, Massachusetts, United States - Inc-BW-C-19-O ... | reverse complement strand
TGGCGAAGTCGCAAGGGCAGAGATACTGCCGCTAGAACCATCGATCGTGAAGCCAAGGATCATGCTGTCCGCGAGAGTTGTTGCGTTGACGGTTGCGTAGAGGAAGTTCCCCGACGGATCCACAGCTAGGCTGTTGACGGGAGAAGCAAAATTAAAAGGTGATCCCATGACCGATGTTAAAGCCCCAGTGGTTGCGTCAATGTTAAAGCCTTCGACCGAGCTCAGGTTGTTGTCGATTGCGTAAAGAAATCTTCCAAGTGGATCCGAAGCAAGAGTGAAGGGCAGATTTCCCGTATCGAAGGGCGAGCCCGGGATATCGGATAAAGCTCCCGTCGAACTGTCGATCGCAAACCCTGCGATGCCGCCGGAGAGCAAAGGTGCGTACAAAAACTTTCCGTTGCTCTCCATGTTCAGGTAAATGGGCTGGCCGCTCGACGGCACGGTGAATGGCGAACCGGAAACTGGCGAAAGCGATCCCCCGTTCACAAGATATGCGAGGATGAGGCCATCAGTAGGATCATTCGCATAGATGAACTTTCCATTGGGGTCTGCGACCACCACTTGAATGTCGGCGCTTTCCATAACGGTTGAGAGTAAAGTCAATTCCCCAGAGCCACCATTGACGCCAATTTGGTAGAGAGCCTGCGGATTTGTTGCAATTGCATAAAGATACATCCCCTTGGGATCGATTGCGACAGACTCAAGGTCTCCGAGAGCCGAAAATGGCGCTTGGGCGGTTCCTAACGAAATGTTGGGACCGTTTATCACATATGTGTTAATTTGTGAAAAGCAATTGTCGATCACAAATGCGTACTTGTTTGAAGGCGTGACGGCGATAGTAGGAATAGTTCCGTTACTGTTGCAAGCCTCGCCGCCGGATGCAGTCGGGACACCCAGCTGTCCCGTGCTGCTATTCACGGTCGCAAAGTAAAGATTTTGATCGGTGAGCGAGAATTCCCAGAGATACTCTCCTGCGGAAGGACTGCCTGGCCCACCGCCGGGTCCGCTTGCCCCCCCGCCGCAGCTGCCAATCCCGAGCGCTAAAATAAATGTAACGGGCAGTGTGACAAATGCGTTCCACACTTTTGTTTTCATGCACTCGCCTCGCACTTATAGAAACCGTACCTGATATCACATAAAGTTCTGGCGGTAAATACAATTGCAAAGATGGATATTACGACGATTTCTCAAACAGACTCTCGCTGTAAGCCGGAGGCACAACTAACGCCTGGTAAGTCGCGTAACCGGACATTTGACGTACTAGAACTTCACTTCTCCGATAAATGCGTTACGCAGGCACGTGAACCCAGTTTGGGCGTGATGGCGTGTCGCCACGAATAGTAGCTCCCTCGATTGCTAAGCACGGAGTTCAAGATTACAATTTCCGTCTCTTCGCCCACGGGTTCGGCAAACCTTGATGAATTGGCCGCCTAAAAGAGTGGTGATGGCCTTCGTGCCATGGATCGTGGCTAGCGTCCTGATCTATGCGCTCGGCTCTCTGCGGCATCTCAGAGCGATTCAGGTGGTAGCATTCATAGCTACCTTTCTCGGGATACTTTTTGGTGTATTGACCTACCGTTCTACACATCCCGCAGCTCGTCCTGCTCCCGAATACGGATACAGAGTCACCGCTTGGAGCACACTTTTGGCTGCATTGCTGTACTTGATTTTGACGTGGGGACAGTAAGCACCTTCGATTGATGTTGGCTTGTTTAGCCGCAGTAAACTGTCAACTTCCGATCAGTCGCGTCGCCCAAAACTCGAAATCTCCACATGTACGATTACGGCGTTTACCAGGCACTTGCCAGAAACGCTCAGGATATCCACACAACCCAGCTTTGAACCACGACCCACTTACCCCGCGTTTTTCTCAGCGTGTGCCTCCGACCTTCACCACACAGCATGCCACAGACGAACGCCGACGAAACGATTGCTTCGCGCAGAGTGGAGTCAAATCCAACGCGAGATAGGGAAATGATTCCGTTCGCTCCCGGAAATGTCTGTCTAAAATCTCTCCGGGTGTTTTTCTGATTCGGAACAATCTCGAAGCCGAAGCTATCGCGGTCAATGAACGTCCGAGGAAGGTCAGTATGGAAAGTCGTTGAGAGACGACCAGCAGTGCAAGACTTCTCGACAAAATCCTGAAATGTATCGGCTCTTAACGTGCCACTATCCCACCAGCCGCCCGTAAGGACGCGATAGCCTTTGTCGAGGAGAGAATTATACGGAGGTGTAGTGCCGTCCAATAATCGTCGCTTGCGAACGCTTTCCTGGCAGGATTGCTTATCTTCGCCTGTTGTGAGGTCGGTTATCACGGTATCGTCAAAAACCAGTTGGCTCATGTGGAATGCGCCGTCAACTCGTGTAGCCATGTCACGGACCACGGCTTCGTAAACTTCATCCTCAGCAAAGGTGACGGCCTGAGGGCTGACAGGGCCCCGTGACCGGAGATGAATAGTGCAATACACAACTGCCGCAAGCACGAGGCAGCCAGCTATCAGAACCCATCCACGAATACCAACTGTTCTCACGTGGGCCTCGACCGCTTAGACACCAGGACGCGGCGAAGAGATTTCTCAGTTTAGCTCGGTTTTTCTGCAAGTGCCTGGTAAGTCGCGTAACCGGACAAGTCCCGTACTAGAACTTCACATGTCCGGTAACGGCGTTAATCAGGACTTTTCGCCTTGCCTTGTTCGACACTAAGACGGTGAAGGTACGAAACAAATCTCTTCGTAAATGATTAAATAGGCTGAGTGTTCCCTCGTGGGACCCTTCCCCGGAGCCTACTGTGCGATTCTGCTACTGTTTAGCCGCTGTCGTCTGCGGTATCTTTGGAATCGCTTCCATCGTCAGTCCTGTTCCGTTCCAGACACAGCTTCAGCAAGAAGTACCCGCATATCAACTTGCGAACACCCTCAGGTTTGTAGAAGTTGCCGAGTTCGTTTACGCGACCAAAAACAACAGGTTGGCCAATCAAGAGGAGTTGCTGGGGTTCCTCGGCGGCACAGACGGGAAACGGATGGGCGCCCCTCCACTCGACTTGGCGAACCCAATACCGTACGAATTTGTACTCACCGTGAGTCAAGACGGTAAGCATTATCAATCCGCTTTGAAATTCCCTCCCGACGTGAACCGAAGGCTTCAAAAGTGTAGGACGGCGGCGTTCAGCGATGAACATAACGTGGTCTTTATAGGCCAACCTGCTGACTGTGATGACACGCTGGCGGATAATCGAGTCCTTTTCCATTTGCTGCCGGGCTACAGAATCTCATTGGCCTACGGGATTGAGGGCGGAGTCGGCGGGAAAATTTGGAAGGACAACGGCCCGGCGATTGAGTTTCAGAGTGTTCCAAACATGGCGAGTGACCTCGGCTCTGTTCCCCCAAACCAGATTTCCTGGCGCTTCGAACAGAAAATCGGGACGAACAATTTCGAGTGCATTTATGTGCGACCCGATGTGCTGCTCATGAGCATTTCGGGGAGACTGGCGGTCCAAAAGATACGGGCCAAGGTGAGAAATCAGCAGGAAATCGCCGAAGTTTTGTCCACGGTCATGAGTTTTGACCCGGACCACGGGTATCTCATCGATCCATCGCTCATCGATCGTCAACCCCAGTGACGCAGACCGCCTAGCGCACGATAAGTCGTTAATCGGGCACTAGCCCCAACGGTCCCGTGACGTTTACCAGCCACGGTCCTCGATTTCGGTGGTCACCGTCCGTTCCCAACCGCTATTCTGGCAATCGAAGGAGGGTATTCCGATGAACGCGAAAGGCTTGTTTTTATTGGGAGCCGTGTCCTTCTGGCTGCCCGAAATCTTCTTGGACGTTTGGACTCGGCAAGAACTCGACGGCAAGTTAGTTACCTTTCTGCTCCCGAGCACTTTTCTCCTCGCTTACTTGCTTGCCTTGGTACTGCGCCCAAAGCGAAGTGCGAAACCCTCTGCCGCCATTTTCATGGTGCTGGGAGTAATCTTTCTGGGAACATTCGCTATGGCCGTTGGCGCGACTACACGGGGTGCGGGATTCTTGGAACAACCAGGTTCCGCGCTGTTAGGCGTTTTACTGGGCACGGTGGTCCCGATTTATGCCTTCATTGCAGCGACCTACAATGGCAGTCTGTATGCGCTGGTCTTCGTCTCCGTTCTCATGCCGCTCATCCATTTAATTTTCGAGCGGCAAAACTGGATAATTCCTCCCAAAACGCAGCCGGAGAAGATTTAGCGGGGTGGCGTGCTCGCAGTACTTGTATCGTCCACGGCGTCAGTGCCTGATTAGTCGCGTTACCGGACAAATAAAGCGTTACTTCAAATGTCCGGTAACGGCGTTAATCAGGCGTTGAGCATTCGGGTGGGCGACTAGAGATATTTGGCCGTCTCACATAAGGCGTCATAGACGCTGTCGCTGGAGGGCGGACGACCTTGCGCGGGCAAAGAGTATCTTAGTTTTTTGGTCCAAAACGTTTGACGATCGTCTCTGAGCCATCTTGCAATTTGGTTTGCTTTTCGTTCTTTAGATATTCGTCCAGGAACGCCCGCGTTACACCTTCTGTCAGGCGCAAGCCTTGGGCCGCAGTGGCTTCCTTATCGTCCGTCGAATCTTTCGCAGCTCGTAAGAAAATTTCGTCTGTGAAACTGTAATGCTCCAGACCGGCAAGCTTGAGTTCGACGAAGTAACCTCCCGCTGGGAAGCTGCTGAATTCTCGATTCACTGTTTGATGCCATCCCTGTAACCATTCGTCGGATGTTAAATTGAGTTTCTTGAGGACCACCCAGTCTTTCGGCAAGACCGGGGGTATTTCGACATAGAGTATGGGTTGCGTTGGGGTCGGCGTTCCCGGGTATTGAAGTCCCTCACCCTCGGCTTGTCCGTCTTCGTTAACGCACGCTTTGAACCGGGCATCCCTCCGACACGCAACGATAGAGGCCCAACCTCCTCTTGAGTGCCCTACTGCAGCCACACGTGCTAAATCAAGACGCCCAGAGAACTGCGAAGACTTTTCCGGGGACGCGTTAAGCTGATTCAATTTATCCAGCACGAAGGATTGGTCCGCCGCTCGCACATCCACCCGATGCCGAGACCAATTCATCAATTTGGTATCGAGTTCCTCGGGAGACGCGCCCGGTTCCGGGAGAAAACGCTTCTGAATCCTCTTGGGTGAATAAGCGACGACCTCTCCACTCGGAAAGAGTACTGCGAATACCTCGTAAGTATGTTCAATCGCAGCCACGATGTAGCCGTGGCTCACGAGGTCTTCTATGGCACTGGAATACTGAAAGCAACTCATGAATGCACCAGGAGAAAAAATAACTACAGGAAAGATTCTCGGATTTGCGGCAATCGGAACGTTCTCTTGCGCATGTGACGTGATTTCCCCAGAGACGACCAGCGCCCAGTTACCTCCAAAAACGTTCTTCTTGATGCCACCTGAAACGCCGGTATCGGCATCGATCTGCTTAGCTCCCGGAAAAAGACTCCCTTTTACTTCCCGAGTCGTAGCTTCCGAGGGGTACCAAACGTAAACCATTAGTTCGCTTTTCGTGGCGGGATCTTCGGCCATATCTGCTACGCGGCTCGGATCGGTCCAATCAAAGGCGACGCGTCCGATACCAAATGAACCCGAAGGCTGTAGCAATTTTGGAATTCCAGTTTGAGTCGAGTCTTTCTGCGCCCCGGCGGAGAGAGTAAGCACTAAAACCGAAAGAATAATTGCGGAAAAAAAGATTGCCTTGTCGAGTTGCCTTTTCATTCTTGATAACACACCCATTGCCACCACTCTCTTTGCGGTCAAGTCCGAATACGCAAAGTTATTATAATCAATGCACTTCGCAAAGTACTTGATTGGCGGGGGTCGGGTTCGCGTTTAGCCTTGGCTAGTGCCTGGTAAGTCGGGTGATCTCAACGGGTCGATGCAACACTAAGCTAGAACCCGCCTGGCATTGAAAACAAACGCCAAAATCGCTTGTCAGGTTTGGCCCAGCCGGAACGTTGCTCTGGCTGGATTTTGACCGAGTACAGCCAAATCGATGGTTCTCCCGCGAAGCATTGTCGAGTCAACCCACTGGATGGTGTTGCGTCGACCGATTGAGCCGGCAGCGTTTATCAGGCGTTGAGTCCGGCGTCCGCGATCAAGACTTGTTCATCACGAATCCCGGGCGACCCGCACCTCCTAAAAACTTAGTTGACAATCGCTCTTGACGGTCCTATGCTCCTAACGTTTTAGGAGAGGAAATGGGACCGACGCTCAAAAGTCTGAACAGACTGACGCCGCTAGAACTTCGCATCATGAAAGTGCTTTGGGAGTTCGGTCCCGCCACTGTGCAGGGGGTTCAGGAAAAACTGCCGGGAGACAAGCTGGCATACACGACTGTCCAAACGATGCTTAACATCCTGCATCGCAAACACCGAGTGAAGCGGGTGCTCAAAGGCAAGGCTTACGAGTACAAGTCCGTTCTCAGCGAGGACAAGGCAATCAAGGAGGCGATTCGGGATTTGGTAGATCGCCTATTTGGAGGTTCGGTAGACGGATTAGTTATGAACCTTCTAAAGGGCCACCAATTCGATTCCAAGATGTTGCTGCGCTTGAGCAACCTTATTGACGAGCGTCAGAAGGACGAGCCAAGTCAAAAGGAGAAGAATGATGGACGAGACTAGCCGATTCATCACAGCTTTTCTAGTCAACTCTCTCTGGGAGATCCCAGTCATTTTCTTGATCGTAATTCTCTGTTCAAGACTAATTCGCCGTACTGCTTGGGCACACCAGCATATTCTTTGGGCCGTGGCCCTGATTCTCAGTGCCGCCGTTCCGCTTTTGGCTCCGAACAATCTGGCTTTCAGCCTCGCACGAGCGGCCATCGACGCACAGACGACAGCAGACGGACGGACGTCTTTAGGGATTATTGCTACCGATGATTCTGGAAGTTGGCTGCACATTCATCGTTATAAGAAGCCAATGCTTCTCAACGCTTCGCTCATCTGGATAGTCGTGGGCTGTTACTCTGGGTTTATTTTGTGGCGTCTAAGCATTCTCCACCGTGCGTGGCGGAGCGCGAATCGGCTGCGTCGATCAACGTGTATTCCCTCCGTCTCCAATATCTTTGGGACGGTCGCAGAACTTTGCGCCACCAGTTGGAGGAAAAGGGATGTCTCGCTTCTCTACTCTGCGGAGGCCCAAAGCCCTGTGACACTCGGCTTTCGGCGACCAGTGATTGTGTTCCCCGAATCGAGCCTTACAGAGATGTCACCAGAAGATTTTGCTGCAGCGATGCATCATGAGTTGGCACATATCACGCGAGGTGATTACGTTCTAAATCTTATCCTCCAAGTCCTTTACCTGCCGATTTCCTTCCATCCAGTGGCGATGCTTATCAAATCACACATTGACCACACACGAGAACTTGCGTGCGATGAACTAGCGGCTGAGAAATCGTCAAACCGAATCGCGTACGCGCGGTCTCTCTTGAACATTGCCAGATCGATTTGCCCCGGTTCAACGAGAAACCCTGACTACTCGCTCGGCCTCTTCGAAGGTCACGCGTTCGAAAAACGGATCATTAATCTACTGAAGAGTGCCCATCTTGTCCCCAGCAACCGATGCCGAGCCCGGACACTATTGGGTTTGGTTCTTTTAGTCGGCGGATGCCTCACGTTGCCTTTGCTTTCCGTCCAAATCGCAAACTCGGCGAGTCTCCCAACGAATTTGCAAGAATTTGCGGGCAGGTGGCAAGGAGAATTCAAAGGGCACATATTTATCACTCTCAATTTGAAAAGCGAAGCTGGCAAACTTGTTGGTACATGCACCCATACCATAAATCTCGAAAAAAACTCCACTGGCGAACTAACCCGTGTGGACGAGAAAAACTCCACTGATCGGATTCTGGACTCGCGGCTTGACGGGAGTAAGTTGGTTTTGAAAATTGCCGACAACGGCGACGAACAAAATACAATGGAATGTGCGTTCTGGTTGACTTCGAGGAATCGCGGTGAACTAGAAATCGTCGCTCCCGACGATGATAAATGGAAGCCATGGAAGTTGGTTCGAACCTCTCCGGCCCCCCAGTAGTGTTGCTGAGGAGCCCGTTGATCAAATCTATAGCAAGCAGCTTCCGCTACGCGCCCGGAGCGAAGAGGCCGGTGGACGTATAGTCGCGTAATCGGAAACCTAAATCCACATGTACGATTGCGACGTTTATCAGCACTTAGGTCGCTTGCTGCCCCTCAGCAACCTCCCGCCAGCACGAAACCTCATGGCAGGATTAGCCGCATAGGAGCAAGCCATGGAACAGCCTTTCGGCTTCGTGGAAAACTGGCCTGAGTGGCGACGTGACAAATTCGATGACTTCCAGCGCACTGCGGCTCTGGGCGCAGAACTGTGGGGCAACGCCGAGCATCTAACACATCAACTGCTGCTGCCATTTCCGGACATTCCGTCCCGCGCCACAAGGAAGGACCTATTGGCTTTGGAATGGCTCGCCCGCCAAAGGCTCGCTTCGGCGAATCAGAAATGGACGCCGAAGCCGCCAATTCCGGTTATCGTTGTCGGTACCGACCACTTCAACATTTATGAAGCGATGTACGAAATCGTCCGACGAGCAATCGCGTCCCTCGGCGAAAAATGATCTACCTATTTTGCGCTCTTCACGATTCCGCCCGCCCCTGTCAATTGCCCGTGATGGCGATGCAAGTAGCATGGCTTTGACTTCACCGAAAAAAGAAAACAGGATCTGCCGGTCTCGCTACGCAGTCAGGGTCAACTCCTGATTAGTCGCGTAACCGGACATGTGCCGTACTAGAACTTCACATGTACGACAATTGCGTTAATCAGGCACTTCTGGCCCGCTAGGGACTATTCGTGTCTCAGAGCGGTCAACGGATCGACACGCAGTGCGCTACGCGCGGGTACATAACATGCGACAAAGGCCACGGCAATGAGGAGTAGCGAAACGGTAACAAACGTTGTCGGGTCGCTAGCACTGACTCCATAAAGTAGGGCCGAGAAGCTCGACAATAGTCGGGCAACGACTAATGAAGTGACAATGCCGACAGCCAAGCCTGTGAGAACCAGTCCCAAACCTTGCGCCAAGATCATCCGAAAAATATTCCGTCTTTCAGCTCCGAGCGCCACGCGAATTCCTATCTCATGTCTGCGCTGCGACACTGAATAGGAAATGACGCCGTAGACGCCGATAGAGGCGAGCACCAAGGCCAAACCCGCAAAGCCACTGAAAAGAATCGCGGGAAAGCGAGTAGACGACATCGACTCAGAGACTATTTCCCGCATCGTTTGGACCGCAAAAACAGTTTGGTCGCGTCCCGCTACATAGACGGCATCTTTGATTGCGGGCATGATCGTCGCGGAGTTGAGGGACATTCGAACTACGATCGTTGCGTCAGGGAAATTTATGGGAACCCACTGATCTGGATCTTGGTAGAGCGAGTAATACGCTTGGTTTTCGGAGCGTGAGTTCCGCTCGTCGAGGCTCCAATGTCTTACGTGACCCACGATCCCGACGATCCGGCAGGGACCCACGGGCGTGAAACCCGCTGTAAGGGTCTCACCGATTGGGTCGCGGTCTGGAAAATATGCGCGGCTGAAAACGCTATCGATTACCACGACGCACGGGGTCGTCGTAGTGTCTTCGGGTGTCAAGAAACGGCCTCGAAGCAGAGGTATGCCCATCGATCGCGCATAGTCTGGACCTGTGAGGAACATGGCAAGGCGAGGAGCCCCTTGAAGTGACGCAGGCTTTTGGAAACCAATCCAGAACGGCAAGGTCCCACCTTGACCGCTCAACGGTACCGCATCGGTAAGATCTGCAGCCTGCACGCCGGGGATTTCTCGAATACGCTCGATCAATTGTTGGTACGCCGCTCGGGTGCCTGGCGCAGTCGTGGAAGCCGAACTTGAAATCCCAACCTTGAAAGTAACGATATGTTGCGTGTCAAACCCCGGATCGACGCTCGACAAGCGACGGATTGTGCTGAGTAAAAGTCCAGCGCCGACCAGCAAAACAAGCGTGAGAGCAATTTGAGCAACCACAGCAATGTTCTCAAAACGATGGCGCACCCTCGTCGCGCCATGGCCTCCCGCTTTTAAGGACGCTTGAAGGTCAGTTTTCCAACCTTTTAACGCAGGGGCGAGGCCAAAGAAAACTCCTACACCAAGGGAAATCACGAACGTAAAAACAAGCACCGAAGCGTTTACACCAATCTCTTGGCTGCGCGGTAGCAGCTCCGGGACCGCCGCCAGCAACAAGCGCACTCCAGCGAATGCGAGAAGAAGACCTAGTCCCGAACCAATAAGCGAGAGAACTACGCCCTCCGTGAGAAGCTGTCGGACCATACGCGGCCTATCAGCACCGAGCGCGAGCCGAATTGCGAACTCGCGATCCCTAGTAGCCGAACGCGCAAGCAAGAGATTCGCCACATTCGCGCACGCGATGAATAAGACGAGGCCCACCGCGCCCAGCAGCATCAGTAGCGTTCCACGAACGTATCCGACTACAGCTTGCTTCAAAGGCTCAAGATAGATTCCCAAATCTCGATTAGCATCGGGATATGCTTGATCCAAATGATGTTGGATCGTACTCATCTCCGCTTGGCCTTGGGACACGGTCACTTCGGGTTTGAGACGCGCGATTGCGAGGATGCCATCATGACTCGCGCGATCGTTAAGAATAAGTGGATCGCTCTGACCCAGTGGAAGGAAAACGTCGGCGTCGCCCTCGAAACGAAAACCCGCCGGGGTAACTCCGACGATCGCGTAATTCGCTCCATCCGCCGTTACCGACTGACCGAGAATTTGTGGATTGCCGGCAAATCGATTTCTCCACAGGCGGTTGCTGATAATAGCGACTGGCGTTCCGCCGTGCTGATCCTCCTGCGAGGAGAATTCACGCCCCAAGAATAGATTCACCCCTAACGTGCCGAAAAAGCCCGACGAGACGCGCTTTGAAATGAGGTGCGCAGGCGATCCAGGATCAGTGAGATTCACTTCCTCTTCTGAGTATGCCGCCATTTGCCGGAATGACTGAGCCCTGTGCTGCCAATCCTGAAAGTTGGGGTATGAGATGTACACGCGAGGAAAGCGCGGATTGTTTTCCCAAAGAACAACGAGACGTTCGGGCTGCGGATAAGGCAGGGGCGATAAAAGAGCGTTTTGCACGACACTGAAGGCCGCTGTGTTAGCTCCGATTCCGAGGGCGAGCGTAAGGACGGCGATGATCGTAAAAATCGGGGCTTTACCTAACATCCTCAGGCTGTAGCGCAAATCTCGGAGGAATGTGTCCACGAGAACCTCCCAACTCTTAAGCCGCTCTACGGCGCAGGCGAATTGTACCGCGAAAGTGTACTTTTATTTCAGTACCGCGAACGACGCCCGCTAACTCCTGGCCGAGTAGGCCCGGGAAATTTCACCCCGAGCCTCTCACAGAACCGTGCTTGACAGTCTCCCGTCACACGGCTCGTGCCACCCAGTGAAGGTTGTTACCTTCCGTCCGAACCGCTCGGTTCCTCCTGTTTCCAGTTGACCGTATTGGTTAGGCCGCGGGTGACCTGCCCCCTTCGCTCCACGGGAATTACCCCGCTTCTTCACTACTGTGGGCCAGTCCGACCCTGAGACTCCGTATCCGTACTCTCGCCCTCGTGGTTCTTCCACTTGTGGCTTCTCCGTTAGTATCGGTGCCTCAGGTTCCCACGTTCCGCTTAACCGCCTCTTGGGCAAGCTCAGGCCACCTCTCATGCCGGATGCCGCTCCGCCCGCAAACAGGTTTCGTCGGAGCTACTCCCGCAGTAACTTACCCCCCGCGGTTTTGACATCGTCCATAACCCTTCGACACTTCAGGAGTGGTTCCCTTGCGGTCCTCTTCTTGCCGGTCACCTGACCTGGTCGTTGCCAGACCTTTTCCTTCAGCGTTCACGACCATAGCTTTTGACTACAGCCGCCGAAGGTGGTTTGGAACCTGTTCCTGTAAACCGGTTCCGAGGGGCCTACCCTAATCAGTCAAGCAGTTGCGCACTACTCAGCGTTTTCTCCTTTCGTGCTCGTGGCACACGTAAGTCGCGTAACCGGACATCTCACGTACTAGAACTTCACTTGATTGCATAACAATGTCGGCCCCCTCGACTCGGCTGGGCTCTCGTTGATAGGCTCGAGAAGACGGAGCCGGAATTCGGTTCGCACGCGGGACAGCTCGGTACCGGACATGGCGTGCACTAGAACGCCGCGCACTTGAATGGGCATCCCGCTCCCTCGCGAGAGGGAGTTCGAATTACTAATCATGGTCTGAAGTTTACGATCGAAGAGATGTATGGGTCGGACTGAAGCCGACCGCTAGATTACGAACGAGCCGAAATCGTCCAGGCCGACAAGCAAGACCACCCAGCAAGCGGAAGAAAAAACTCTTTTAAGTGATTGGAGAGGTCTGCTCAAAAATAGTTTGACAGGGCCGACATTGTTAGAGATGATT
>Ga0210388_10003410_pt1 | contig 12474 bp, 9 predicted proteins | sample IncBWC19OmetaG_FD_155485 | JGI IMG/M metagenome (GOLD analysis project Ga0210388, IMG submission 155485) | Forest soil microbial communities from Barre Woods Harvard Forest LTER site, Petersham, Massachusetts, United States - Inc-BW-C-19-O ... | reverse complement strand
CAAGACCGGCAAACAACAATGTGACGCCGAAAGCCAGAATGATCGGCCAAGAGGTTGGCGCAGGCAGCCGCACAGTTCCAGGCGTTGAGCCTTCCGCTGGTAAATCGGCATGAGCCATTTGAGGCTTCCTTCCTCAGCGTCCGATGACGTAAACGACCGTAAACACAACGATCCAGACTGCATCGACAAAATGCCAATACAAGGAAAAAACTTCGGCGCGCTCACCGTGCTCCTGTTTCACTTTGCCAAGGACGGCCAAAACCATGGCGATAGCGATACAGATTAGACCAACCGTAACGTGGAAAGCGTGGAGACCGACGAGCGAGTAATAAGTTGTACCGAAAAGATTCGTGCTGATGGTCAAGCCCTTATCAAAAATGAGGTGATACCACTCGCGGGCGGTTTCTCCCAGAAAGATAAGGCCGAGGACCATCGTGGCAAACCACCACATAGAAAAGGCACCGACCCTGCCTTTGCGCAGGGCGCTAACCGCGGCGTGGATCGTCAAGCTACTCGAGAGAAGGCAGATGCTGGCAAAGATCGGGAGCTCAAGCACATCCTTTGGCAGCGGACCAGTCAAACTCTTCCCTATATAGAAGAGATAAGCGACGACAAAAATGGTAAAGATCGCGAGTTCGGCTGCAATCAGAGAGAACATTCCTACGCGCCCGCGCGAAGGGAGTACCCACGGCTGTTCCATGGGAGCCGGCTTTGATGAAATGGTGCTCAAGACGCTCTCCTCATCACTCGTACTTCCAGTCAGGATCCTCGGGGTGCTTGATGTCCCAGAGCGGGCGCCGGCTTTTGACGACGGGAATTCTGGCGAAGTTGTATTCCACCGGCGGAGAACTTGTGGACCACTCGAGCGTCCACGCGTCCCAGGGATCATTTCCAGCAACCTTGCCTTTGAAATAAGACCACAGAAGATTTCCGACGAACACGGCTGTGCCTGCGATTTGAAAAAACACGCCGATTGTACAGATCAAGTTCCAGATGTCCCATCCGAGGCCGGGTTCGTAGGTGTAAATGCGTCGCGGCATTCCCAACAAACCTGGGACATGCATGAAATCGAAGGTCAGATGGAAACCGATAAAGAAAAGCCAGAAGTGCCATTTGCCGAGCGTTTCGTTGTACATCCTTCCGCTCATTTTGGGGAACCAATAATAAAAGGCACCAAAGAGTGTGAAAAGAATTCCTCCCACGATCACATAGTGAAAATGCGCGACGACAAAGTAAGAGTTGCCGAGTTGCCAGTTAAAAGGCGCGGCGGAAAGCATTATTCCGGTTAAGCCAGCAATCAGAAATTGAAAGAGGAAGGCGATACAGAAAAGCATGGGAGTTTTAAGAATGATCTTCCCTCCCCAAATGGTCGCAATCCAATTGAAGATCTTGATGCCGGTGGGAACGGCGATGACCATCGTGGTGATGGTGAAAAAAGTGTTTGCATAGGAGTTCATTCCGACTGTGAACATGTGGTGCGCCCAGACACTAAAGCCCACAAATCCAATACAGATGGTCGCTCCCACCATTACGGGATATCCGAAGATTGGCTTGCGAGAGAACACCGGGATGATCTCGGAAGCAAACGCGAAAGCGGGAATGACCAAAACGTAGACTTCCGGATGGCCGAAAATCCAGAAGAAGTGCATCCACAATACGGCGGAGCCTCCCGCTTGCGTGTCGAAGAAGTGAGCACCCAGAAAACGATCGAGCGAAAGCATCATCTGTGCAGCTGTGAGCGGCGATACCGCCAAGAGCACCATAACGGCCATAACCAAGTTCAACCATACAAGCAGCGGCATCTTGCCTAAGGTCATCCCGGGACAGCGCAAGCATATAATTGTCGCCAGGATGTTTACGGCTGTTCCAATGCTGCCAAACCCGGAGACCAGCAAGCCGAGAGTCCAGAAATCGGTACTGTGTCCTACTGAGAATGCAGTGGCAGTGAGCGGCGCATAAGCAAACCAGCCGACGTCGGGAGCATTCCCCGCTCCATAGAGCCCGTTGCCGCCAATGAAGCTGAAATAGAGCAACAATCCTCCGAAAGCGGTGAGCCAGAAACTCCAGGCGTTGAGGCGCGGAAAAGCCATGTCGCGAGCGCCAATCATCAGCGGTATCAGATAATTTGCAAAGCCAAACAGAATCGGCATGGCCACGAAGAAGATCATCGTCGTGCCATGCATCGTGAACATGCGATTGAAAACCTGAGGAGAAACGAAATGGTTATGCGGAACGATAAGCTGTATCCGCATGATGGTCGCTTCGATGCCGCCTATGACAAGAAATACGAGGGCGTAAAGAATATAGAGAATCCCGAGCCTTTTGTGATCGACGGTAGTAACCCAGTCGTGAAGGATCGTGCCAATAGGCCGCGACTCTTCACGAGCGTTGGTGAGCGCGATTGATTCCGTCGCCATGCCGCTTAAATCCCCTCCGTCATCGAAGCGTCTCGAGATAGGCGGTTACAGCGTCCAAATCCCGCTGGTTCAAATTCATCGCCGGCATCAGCGAGCCTGGTTTGATGGCATCGGGATTGTGAATCCACAAACGAAGGTTTTCGGAAGTATTTGCGGCGGCGCCCGAGGCGATAGTGTCGCGGCTCATCAAATGAGTCAGATCGGGGCCGAAACGTCCGTCGGCAACCGTTCCAGAAACAGCATGGCAATTAATGCAAGCTGTTGTCTCAAAAACCCGCCGGCCTTCCTGAGCTGCATCATTCACTTGTGCGGGCACTTCTGCGGGTTTCGATTGTTCCTGAATCCATTGCTTGAATTTATCTGGCGAGTCCACGTAAACACGGAGAAGCATCTTGGCGTGTTGGGTACCGCAATATTGGGCACACTGGCCAATATAAATGCCTGGTTCATTTGGATCCATCCACATGTGGTTTTCACGGTTGGGGATCAAGTCAGTCTTTCCCGCCAGACGGGGGACCCAAAAACTGTGATCGGTATCGGCGGAGAGCAAAGTGATAAAGGTGGGTGTGGGATGCGCCGGGTCGCTAACCGGGACGTGAAGCTCGTTTGCGGTGACAACACCAAGATCTGGATAGCGAAACTCCCACCAGAATTGATGACCGATGGCAATGACTTCGATGGCCTCTGGCGGCTTTTTGGCCTGCTGGATGCCATGGATTACACGAGCAGTGGCCAGAAAAAGTACGAGCACGATAAGCACAGGAATCACCGTCCAGGCAAGCTCTATCTGGTTGCTGCCGTAAATAGGAGCGGGTTCGCGGCCGTCATCATTGGCGCGCTTGCGGAATTTAATAACGGAATATGCGAGGAGAGAAAACACTATTACAAAAATCACGGCGCAGATGGTCAATACGAAGAGCGAAAGATGAAAAATCGAATGAGCCGGTGTCGACTCAGGTTTGAATATATTTGGCGTTTGCGGCGGATTCTGGAAATTGCCAAAAACAGGCTGCGCAACGAGCAAATAACCAACCACGATGATAAGCGCCCACTTCATCCAACTCGCCAGATCTCGCAAATGCGAATTGAAAAGAGTTCTCTGCACCATCGTTTGCCCTTCAACTACACCGGCGCCCGTCCTTGTTTACACGCTAACCCTGGGGTTTGGCAACATTTCTTTGTCAAGCACAGCCGCGATCTGAGCTTCGATGAGGGTTTGTTCCAGCAATTCGATTGAGGGCATTTTCTGGAGCAGGTTTTTCAGCATGGCCTCTGTATTTCTCCTTGGTAACCGGATAACGACGCCAAAGACGTCTCCGCAAATCAGAAGATCTCCTACTTCTGGAAGGTCATCAACGTGACGAGGCGATAGTGATGTCCTCTGGCGTGACCCGAACCACACTTTCTAGCCTGAGGGGAGAGCGCAGAGTACTGTCAAAACTGACAGTCTTCCATTTAGGTAGGGAGCCAATGAAACTGATTGTCCGACCATTTAGCGGGCTGGAGTAACATCACTGAGAAGGCGTGCCCAAAGCACGACCACAGACCGTGGCCCAGCGCGGTACGTGCGGCCTGGAACCGACGGCGCAGCGTGCCATTCGACGATGTCGTGTGGCGATTCCAGAGAAGTGTCGATCCATCGGCGCCACGGATCTGTTTCTGCGCTGCCTACCGGTGGCAGTTCGAATTCGAGCGGCTCCCAATAAGCATTGAAGATTAAATAGCAGAGGAGCTCTTCTCTCGGTAACTTCGCGCTAAACGCCACACTGTGCGAATGATCGGCCCAGTCCGGTTGATTGAGTTTTACTCCATGCCATGCCTTGTCCGCCTCCCCTATAAATTGTGCCAAGGTCATGCGCTGGCTCTCCGGCTCGTCGTCTCGCAGCAGCCGCCTTGCAATGAGCAGTCTGACGAACCGATGCACATCGGCACGCTTGATGAGTAAGTCCCAATCGAACCAGCCAGTCTCGTTATCCTGACAGTAAGTGTTGTTGTTGCCATGCTGGGTTCGCCTCACTTCGTCTCCCATCAAAATCATGGGCAGACCCAGAGAGAGCATCGTGACTGTGAACAGGTTCTTGACCTGCCGATTTCGCAGGTTCTCAATTGTTGGATCATCTGTGGGTCCCTCGACGCCACAGTTCCAACTACAGTTATCGTTGCTACCGTCGCGGTTTTCTTCGCTGTTAGCCTCGTTATGCTTCTGGTTGTAAGAGACGAGGTCGTTCAGCGTGAATCCATCGTGGCACGTCACGAAGTTCACGCTCTGTTCAGCCTCGCGCTCTTTGTGACTATAGAGGTCGTGGCTCCCGAGGTAGCGGTCGGCGAAGCGCGGTAACGAACCTCTTTCGCCACGAAAGAAGTCGCGGATGTCATCGCGAAATCGCCCATTCCATTCCTTCCAGCTATCTCCGATGAAACTGCCTACCTGATACAGGCCTGCGGCATCCCACGCTTCGGCAATCATCTTCGTCCCGGCAAGCGAAGGATCGGACTCGATATCCCATAGCACAGGCGGATTCGACATTACTTCGCCTGACGAATCGCGCGCGAGGATGGAGGCGAGATCGAAACGGAAACCGTCCACATGCATCTCCTGGACCCAATAACGAAGGCTATCCAGAATCAAGCGCCGGACGATGGGGTGACTGGCGTTGAAGGTGTTCCCTGTACCGCTGTAGTTGGCGTAACGAGATGGATCTCGATCCAGAATGTAGTAAACGCTGTTGTCGATGCCTTTGAAACTCAGGGTCGGTCCACCGTGATGGCCCTCGGCAGTGTGGTTGAACACGACATCGAGAATGACCTCGATGCCAGCGCGGTGCAGCGCCTTGACCATGTCGCGAAATTCATCGAGTGGGCCAAGCGGGTCCTGACACGAGCTATATGCCTGATGGGGCGCGAAGAACGAGACCGGAGCGTAGCCCCAGTAGTTGACGAGCCCTCGCGGACAATCCTGGGCATCGAATTGGAATATTGGCAACAGTTCGACAGCGGTGATTCCGAGCTGCTGGAGGTATGGAATCTTTTCGATCAAACCTCGGTACGTGCCTCGTGTCTTCTCCGGGACGCCGGAATTTGGATGGCACGTAAATCCTCGGACGTGCATTTCATAAACGATGGTTCGTGAGGAAGCTCGCCTCAACGGTGCGTCACCGTCCCAATCGTAGACTCGAGAATCCGCGACCACGCTTTTCATTGCTACCGCCGCGTTGTCACCTTCTACTTCGGCGGCTTCACGACTGTAGTCTTTGGGAACAACAACGCCACGGCCATATGGATCGAGCAGGAGTTTGGACGAATCAAATCGCATTCCTCGGGAAGGATCGAACGGTCCGTGAACTCGATATCCATAGATCTGCCCCGCCTCCACCCCGGGCACGAAGACATGCCAATAGTGGTATGTACGATTGGTTGAAGGATCGATGCCAATTACGCGGGAGGGGCGAGCATCCTCTGTTCGATCGAAGAAAAGCAGCTCTACTTTGGCGGCATGGCGCGAAAAAATGCTGAAATTGGTGCCGCCGTGGCCTACTGCGGCACCGATCGGCGAGCTTTCCCGGATATTTTCACTTGTCTTCATGCGGTTCGGTTTTTGTGCCGCCCAGGTCTAACTGGCATGAGACCCTCGTCCAAGCCCATCTGGTGCCAACGAATGCTGGATCTGCTCGGTGAGCCAGTGTCTGTGCACTATAGTTGTGCCGGCGCACCAACCGCCATCCGCATTTTTGCCAATTCGATTATTCAGCCCGGGTTTGCACTGACTTGTCTTTAAGTGTGAACCGAAGAAAAGTATATCCGATGAAACCTGCCGCCAAGGAGGCTGCGATGACTGCGACTTTCGAGGTGGCGACGAGCGTCTCGTCTTCAAATGAAAGGCCACTTATAAACAGAGCGACCGTAAATCCGACGCCTGCAAGAATGCCGACTCCAACAATCCCGGACCACGTCAGGCCTTCCGTCATGGAGGCAATTTTCGAGCGTACGGCCACAAAAGAGAACAAGGCGATTCCTACCGCTTTTCCAACGACCAAACCCAGAAATACACCAAGTGCAAGTGGGCTCAAAATCGCCAACTTCAGTTGTTCGGTGGACAATGTCACTCCTGCGCTCGCCAGAGCAAACAAGGGGAGAATCAGAAAACTGACCCAGGGATGAATACTCCTTTCCAACCGCTCAGCAAGGGAATCCGAACCCCGGAGCAGTTGATCCATTTGTGTCAGCGTAGCCTCCGCTGCCAATTTATCTTTGCTCACAATCTGCTTTCGAAAAGTGCTTAAGAGAGGCTCAGCGTTGTCAGTTAACTCCTCCGGGCGCCATTTTGGCGTGATGGGTGCGACAAGTCCTAGAATCACTCCTGCAATCGTTGCATGTACTCCAGAACTCAAAACCGCAGCCCAGAAAAAAAAACCGACGACAACATAGACTGAAATAGGTCCCTTGCGTATTGCGATCACAATCAGGAGCGCCAGCAAACCGCCAGCTATCGCCAAAGCGGAGACAGAAATTTGAGGTGTGTAAAAAAACGCAATCACGAGGATAGCCCCGACGTCATCCACGATCGCCAACGCCAGCATAAAGACCCTAAGACTCGAAGGGATACGTTTGCCGAGCAACGCGAGGACACCCAACGCGAAGCCGATATCCGTTGCCATCGGGATGCCCCATCCGCGCGCCCCTACACCGGAGCGATTTAGAGCGAAATAGATAAGCGCTGGTAGAATCATGCCGCCGAGGGCGGCCATAATAGGAAGTGCCGCTTGGCGAAAGGAAGACAGCTCCCCCTTAATAATTTCGCGTTTAATCTCAAGCCCGACAACCAGAAAAAACAGCACCATCAGCCCATCATCGATCCAGTGATGTAGGTCCATTGAGAACAGTGGGCGGCTGCCCAAATTCACGGGAAGTTTCCAAATCGCGAAGTAGGAACCGCTCCATGGCGAATTCGCCCAAACGAGGGCGACAACGGTGGCTCCGAAAAGAAGGATTGAACCGGAAGTTTGGCTGTGGACAAAACGCTCGAGCATTGTTCTGGGTTGCGCCAGAAATCTCTTTTGAGCGGTATTGGCGGAAGGGTTTTCCATCGGGGTTATGTCTCTACGACTTGTTCTTTCCGCTGTTTGCGTTCACACGCTCACACGGAGCCTAGCCTTTACACTTCGCCGAGAAAGAATACCTGAATCGCGTTCCTATTTTCCCTAAATCTCATCTCTGCTGAAATATGCGATCGGTTTCTTTACACAATGCCGCAAACGAGCCAGAAGCGAGTACGATGCTAAAGTCTTCAAGATTAAATAGGCACCAGCGGCCCAATGAGGAGATTCATAATGCTAGCAAGACGCGTAGCAGTCGCGATTCTGTTTTGTGTTGGCGCGCTGCAAACTCCCTATGGGGCCTTCGCACAAAGCGTAAAGTCAGCCTATGACAAGAAAACAGATTTTAAGAAATACAAGAAATATGCGTGGGGACATAACTACCTGCTGACTCGCCAGCACCCTGAAGATCAGGCGCGCATCAACCTGGCGATCATCGATTCCATTAATAGGGATTTGCAAGCGAGCGGTTTTGTGCTGGAACAAGACAGCTCTGACTTCATCATTATCTACGAAGCAGGAGGGCTCCCCAAATCCGATGTGGGAGCCCAGCGCGATCCGACCGTAACGGACTTGGTCAACTACTCCTGGGGCAACATGGGGGGAATCTCCTCCGACGTTTGGGTTTATAGTCTGGCAAAAATGAAAGTCACCGTCACCGATGCGGCCACAAAGAACACCGTGTGGCAGGCCGCGGCTTCGCAGAAGATTCACGATCCCATGAAATTTATGAACAACCTCAAAGAAAATGTGGACAAATATATCCAAAAGACCATGAAGGATTTTCCGCCGAAAAAGTGACCCTTGGGTCTTTTAGAACTTGGGCCCGGGCAGAGATTCACCAAACGGAACATGATCAAGCTACAGAATTAACTATCTCGCCGTGTCGGGTATAGGAAGCGCCATGGTGAACGCAGGAAACTTTTCATGACATATTTTAATAACTGCAGTTGATCGCCATAAGGAACGTCGTAGGCTCGCAATGCCACCCAGGAAGCGATCCCGAAACTTACTCCGAGATTCAGCACGAAGATAATGGCGATTCCAAAGAGGGTGTGAAAAAACCAGTTCCGGTATAGCCAATCTTTTCCCAGACTGGTTGCCGCCAGTGCAAGAGTCCCCGTAGATAATGTGACGTGCCTCACTTCAAGAGGGACCCCAAAAATGTGCCCCAATGTTGGAATAAACCCCAACGAATACCCAAGTACGATGCTGGCGCTCCATCCAGAAATATTTCTTTCAAAAATATCTGCAATGCGCCGCATTCTATCGAATCCGACGCGGAGGCCCAACGGATGGTCAGCGATAGCCTCCGCCAGCCGGTTATATGTCGCAAAATTTTCAACCCAGCCACCGGCCAGCGCCGACATCCAGAGAATCACTCCGGTCAACGCCGCGTAGAAACCGGTTCCCGAGACAAAAGGATTAAGCGTCCGGTATATGTACTGAGAGTTCGACAGGGAGACGAATGGTGCAGAGAACCAGTACAACCATAGGCTGGCGAAAACAATACCCCCGAGGGTAACCGTTAGAAGATTTCCTAACGCCGCAGCGAGCTGCGTGCGGGTAATCCGGCTGATGAACTCCGTCAGCTTCTCCCAGCGCTCTGATCCTTGCGTGGTGCGGACAATTTTGGCGTACGTCGCAGCGGTCATCGAGGGCTGTTTTGTTGCCAGTGCCAAGCCGAGAGTTTGCAGCACAAGAAAACTAATCGCATAGTCCGTGCCCACGAACAAGCCTTCGAAAAAGGGCGGCAAGTCCGCCATGGTGATTTTTGTTTTTACGGCTGCCGTTGCAACTGTCAGCAAACCACCTCCCAGCGCCGCCTTCCACATAACCCAGTATTCATTTCGTGTGTTGGCAATGTAATGTTCGCCGGTCTTGCCAGTCCTCTCCACAATCTTTCGAGCCAACAGTCCTGCATTTTCGCGAACCAGCGCCGAGAGGCTGAGATCTTCGAATCGGGCGCGCAGCACATCGTCGAGTAGTTTTTTGACGGCCAGATAACTATCTGTACCCTCGGAAAACAAGACGTCCGTTATGCAGGTTAATCTGCGCAATGCGCGTTCGATCGTAAACATGTCGAATTCGAGTGCGGTGCTCACGCCCGCTTCTTCCATCCGCTCGTGCATGTATTCGAGTTCCGCGCGACAACGGATCGTCTCTTCGCGCAATGCCTCTAGCAGGCCTTGGGCGTCCGAAGTTGAATCGCTACGAACGAGTTCGCCGGCCAGGCGTTGGACTCGATAAAATGGAGAGACTTCCACGGCGTAAGGATGGCACCGCATTCGAAAATCTGGCGACAAGCCCACTCCTGCTATGTGAGTGCCTAGAAGAACAACTGCTTGTCGAAGATCATCCCTTTGCTGATTCCATGCGTAGCGGTCATTGCCCGGCGAAAATACTCGCACCACTCGTTCGAAGAGTTCCTCTGGCCAATCCAGAAATCCCGAGATGTAGCGATCGTCAGGATGTAGCCGGAAAACGAGTTTTGAGAGATCCGCATCAGCATGAGCAGAAGGTAAGATTCGTTCCACAACCCTTCGCGCTAGTTCGGACCAGAGACTCTCTCGCGGGTGCAAGCCGGCCTCCGCAAACAGTCCGACGGCTTGGGTTTCTCCCAACATTGCGTGAAATGCTTTTTGAAACGGGACGCGCAGGTCGACATCCCCTTCAAGCACTGACAAAAGTTCGTTCAAGCGCGCGATGCGTTCGGCCGCCGAAGCCGACCTGCCATCAAACCTGGTCCAGGCTACCAATCTGGAAAATGAGCGAAGGCGGCCATTAAGACTCGATTCAGCGCAGAATTTTTGCAGAATCCGCTGCAACTTGGTTCTTGCCGCTTCAAGCCGCTTGTCGGTGAGAGAAGAATTAAGGCCCGAAGGCAGCTCCAGTGCCTTCTTTTCTTTGAGATCGGATTTCATGCTGGGTGCTTCCATACCTCGAATGCGAGGCACAGTGAATGCGAGGCACAGTCTACATCACGCCTACTCGGTAGTGAAATCATTCGCCCGTAGAATAGGTCAGGTCCTACTGAACGCGCGAATCGAATAGTCGTCAAACTGATTTTTCTAATGTGCAGTGCGCGGGGCAAGAAAAAGACGAAGCGCAGCCATTGAAACGGTCGAAGAATTTCCGACTGCGCTCGAGGCCCACAAGGCCGTTCTGTCAGCGGGGTTTAAAATCGAGCCAAGAAGGAATGAGCGATTTTTCTAACGTGTTAAAATAAACGCTGGAAAATTGGTAGGGGCGGTGGGGATCGAAAACAATACCAGGTGGAATCTAAAGGACTTAGAAGAAATGCTGGGGAGTGCTAAGTCATTGAAAAGGAACAATAGGAAATGCACGGGAATCCTTATTGGCCCCTCAATGGCCCCTCATTTTTCTGGTGCTGAAATTCCCTTTTTGTTTTTCTTTTTCGCTTCACGAAGAGTGGCGTCGGCTTCCGGTCAAATCTAGCGGCACGGATGGCAAGCCGACGACCTCACCGTTCGATAGGATAACCACAATTCTTGGAGCTCCCTTAGTCTGCTTCTGCGCGCGCTTGAATGAAACAAAACAAACGAATTAACGCCTAGAGCATGGCAACATGCCGTGCTTGGAGGCTTCATGAAAAAAAGAGCAGGCAAGAACATGGCATCAAATCGACGCAGCAAAGGCTAAACACCTCACCGGAGGACGCGCTCGCCCAATCTCTCGATAAGTATCTGCAACACCTGGCAGTGAAGGGCTTCAGCGAGAGCACGCTAAGAGTTCGCCGCGTTCACATGGAGATGTTTCTGAAATGGTGTAGAAGAAATCGAGCTACGGCACCGGCCCAAATCACGCGGACATCTCTCGAAAGTTATCAGCGATATTTGTTCCAGTACAAGAAGAAAGACGGCCAACCATTGGCAGTTGCTAGCCAGCACTCCAGACTCGCGCCTTTGAAGGTCTGGTTCAGATGGTTGACCCAGCGAAAGTATATTCAGCGGGACCCGGCTGCCGAGTTGGAGTTACCTCGCCTGGGTTACAAATTACCGAACGTGATGAACAAAGACGAAGCTGAACGCGTTCTGAGTCAGCCGAAAATAGAAGTGCCTCTGGGCATCCGGGACCGTGCCATGCTCGAAATTCTTTATTCCAGCGGATTGCGCCGCATGGAGCTTCTACACTTGAAGCTCTACGATGTGGACCAAAAACACGGTCTTGTAACCGTCCGAGAAGGAAAAGGCAAGAGGGACCGCGTCGTGCCAATCGGTGAAAGAGCCTTAGCCTGGCTCGACATATATCTGAACACCTTGAGGCCTGAAATCGTTAGGCAGCCCGACGATGGCATCGTATTTCTAACCTCGAATGGCGTCCCATTTACACCCAACCATTTGAGTTGGCTGGCCCGGCAGTACGTGAAATCTGCGGGGATTGGCAAGAGCGGCGCATGCCACATCTTCCGCCATACCATGGCTACGTTGATGCTCGAAGGAGGCGCGGACATTCGCTACATCCAAGCGATGTTGGGCCATGTGCGCCTCGATACCACTCAGATTTACACACATGTTTCGATCCGAACGCTAAAACAAGTCCACACAACTACCCATCCAGCAGCGCGGTTAAGTCCAGAAAGCGGCCAGGCTAGAGAGATTCAGCGCAATGAAACACTACCTGAAGAAACCGACACGTCGCAAAATCCGTAATGAGTCTCAAATAGAAGGGGCTGAATAGGCACATTACGCCCGAGATTACTGCACGACTCGGTCATCCAGAACGTAGAATTTAAGTCATGGTCTCAAGCGACCGGCAAGCATCGCTGAGAGGAGCCTGCCTCATTTCGCTGCCAGCCGACTGGCTAGACGAAAATGCACCAGAATATCCACAGGCATCGTACTACCGCGCCAGATACTACGATCCGAGCGCAGGCAGGTTCTTCAATGAAGACCCGCTCGGTTTCAGAGCGGGAATTAACTTCCACCGCTATGTCAGCAACG
>Ga0210388_10003409_pt1 | contig 12475 bp, 12 predicted proteins | sample IncBWC19OmetaG_FD_155485 | JGI IMG/M metagenome (GOLD analysis project Ga0210388, IMG submission 155485) | Forest soil microbial communities from Barre Woods Harvard Forest LTER site, Petersham, Massachusetts, United States - Inc-BW-C-19-O ... | reverse complement strand
GATATGTATGACAGTGACAAAAAGGAGTTGGTGTGGCGTGGAACAGCAAGCAAAACCATTGACCCCAAAGCCAAACCAGAGAAGCAACAAAAAAATATTACCAAGGCGGTTGACAAGCTTTTGAAGAATTACCCACCCAAGAAGAAATAAATCACGCAGTCGGCCAGCCGAGTTGGGGCGGGGTGCACGATCCTTGACGCAGTGGAACGATTTTGACTTTTTCGTTTCCGGGTGGACTACACTGCGTTAAAACCAACCCGCACCTCCACGCCAACCGATCCGTTCAACGCAAAACGATACACGCCAACTCTAACCCCTTTATACGCAACGTTTACGAAAAACCGGGGGTGCCAGCAGCGCGAGCGGTCCATGTAGGCCCGTCCTTCCATGGCGAGCTGTCAGTCACGTCGCTGCCAGCGTAAGTCCTTTATCCGCAACGTTTACAAAAAACCTGGGGAGGGTGGCACAGACTTCAGTCTGTGCAAACTATTGCCTCACCTCGGCGGGAAAGCGGGCCTACGACAGTACCGCCGAGCCGAAATGATACGATGGCTCCCACACTCCATGCCTACGCGCATCCCAGTCCTAATCGTCGGCGCCGGAATCTCCGGACTCGCCTGCGCCTACCAATTGCGCAAGTCCGGCATCGACGCCCACATAGTGGAAGCCGCCTCACAACCCGGCGGCGTAATCCGCTCCGAGCGCCGCGACTGCTTCCTCCTCGAACTCGGCCCCCAAAGTTTCAGCGGCACTCCTCCACTTCGGAACTTGTCCCGCGACCTCGGTATAGAAAACGAATTAATCGAAGCTCCCCACAGCGCGCCCAGATTTCTTCTGATCAACGGCCAGCTAAAAGCTGCTCCCCTCAGCCCGCCAGCCTTCCTTGCCTCTTCCCTCTTCAGCGCCAAAACAAAATTCAGCATTGTCCGCGATCTCCTCGGGCACACTGTTCCCCCCTACGTGGACGAATCCGTCGCCTCCTTTACTCGCCGGAAGTTCTCCGCCGAACTCCTCGACAAACTCGTTGGCCCCTTCGTCTCCGGCATTTATGCAGGGGACCCGGAAAAACTCAGCCTCCGCGCCGCATTCCCACAACTCCACGAAGCCGAACGCTCCGCCGGCAGCGTCATCCGCGGGACGCTGCGCGCTGTAAAATCCAAGCTTGGCCCAAAGCAGCGCCCGACTCTCCAATCTTTCCGTAACGGGAACGAAACGCTAATCAAAGCGCTAGCCGCAAATCTTGGCCCCGCCCTCCGTTGCGGAGTGGAAGCCATTGCAATTCAGCAGAGCGGCGACGAAATGCCACAGTCCGGCAAAGCACAATCAAGCAAAGCATTAGTGGTCACCGTTAAGACGACGACTGGTGCCGAAACGATCGTCGCCGACCGTCTCGTTCTGGCGGTGCCGACCCATGTCGCTGCGAAACTCCTCCCACCCGAAATTGCAACTCCGTTTGAGGAAATCGAATATGCTTCCCTCGCCGCCGTTTCGCTCGGATACCGCAGGGAAGACATAGGGCACTCGCTCGAAGGCTTCGGCTTTCTCATTCCGCGCTCTGAAGGACTGCGCACACTTGGCACGGTCTGGAATTCGTCGCTGTTTCCCAATCGCGCGCCGCAAGGCTCTGTTTTACTCACAAGCTTTATCGGTGGCGCGACAGATCTTCAAGCTCTAACGCTCTCCCCCGAGGAAATATGTGCGATAGTTCATCGCGAAATTTCCCACGTCCTCTCTATCCGCAGCCTACCAACGTTCTCAAACGTCGAAACCTACCCGCGTGCTCTGCCTCAATACAACCTCGGCCACACCGCGCGTATCGCCAATCTCGAACGAGAATCTTCCGCTCTTCTAAACATCAAGCTTGTGGGAAACTATCTCCGCGGACCGGCCATGGGCGTCTGCATCGAACAAGCCCTGGCCGTGGCAGACGAAATTCGCGCCCGCGTTTCAGGTACAAGTTCCGGATGACCAAAACCAACACAGTCATCCGAATTTCTTTTTTCGCCGTATAGTCTTTGAGGAGAGGAAGAAGCCGACACTCGTGTTCCTGGCGGCTTTCACATCCCGCGGTCCCCGCGAAGTGCCGCTCGACGCGACGCTGCTGACGAGCCTTCTTCAAAAAGACGTGAGCGCCTTTGAACAGCTCTACGATCGCCACTCGCGCCTCGTCTATGGCTTGGTCCTGCGCATTCTCCAGCAGGCCTCGACCTCCGAGGAAGTCGTTCAAGACGTCTTCCTCCAACTCTGGCGCAACGCCGATCAATACGATTCCTCGCGCGGCCCTTTTGTCCCCTGGCTGTGTACCATGGCGCGCAACCGCGCCCTCGATCACCTTCGTCTGAAGAGCGAGCGCCAGCGACGCCGCGAGGATCTTCCCGACGAACTGCCAAGCGCCGTAGTCGCACCGGATTACGAAAAAGCCCTCGATGAAAAGCGCCGTGCCGAACGCGTCCGCGCTCTGATGGCTTCGCTCAGTCCGCAGCAGAAAAAAGCCATCGAGCTTGCTTATTTTGAGGGCTTAAGCCATTCCGAGATTGCGGCCACGCTGAAAGAGCCGCTAGGCACAGTAAAAAGCTGGATTCGTAACGGTTTGCTTCGCCTGAAAGAAGGATTGCAGGCAACGACGTGAAAAACTGCGACCAATTTCGTGAGCTGATCGAAGCCTACGCTCTAGGAGCGCTCGATCTCGAAGACCGCGCCGCACTCGAAGCGCATCTCGCGACCGGCTGTGCGGAGTGCGCTAAAGCCGTCGAAGAAGCACGCTGGCTCGTCAGCCAACTCGCTTACACGGCTCCGCAAGCAGATCCTTCTGACATGCTCAAAGGCCGGCTGATGCAAACGGTCCGCGCTGAAGCGGAAGCACAAACAAAACCGCGTGTAATGCCTGCAAAGAGCGCAATTCCCTTCTGGCTCTGGGCAGGCGTGGCGGCGCTGCTGGTGTTTTCTATTTACTCCGCGTGGAATGCGAGCCGCCTGCAAACCGAAATTCGTGAGGCAAATAGTCGCGCAGCCACACTTGCCGAGGAACGCCAGAAAGTCGAGCAGCAACTAGCTGCAGCCAAACTTGAGGCAAAGATTCTGATGGATCCGAGTTCCGTGAAAATCATGCTTCCGGGGAGCGACGCTACGGGACCGCAACTGGAAGCCAAATGGCATTCTCAACTGGGCATCGTCGTTATGGGAGAAAAGATTCCGATGCCTTCTCCTCATCACGTTTTGCAATTGTGGTTCATTCCCAAAGCGCCAGGAATGAAGCCTATGCCCTCGATGATGAGTTGGCCTGATGCAAATGGAAAATTCGTTATGCTCGTTTCCAATCCGCCCGAATCGATGGACGCAACCAAGGCCATCGCAATCACCGAAGAACCCGAAGGCGGGAGTCCATGGCCGACCACTACGCCACTTTGGGTTGGCGGCGTCAGCTAAAAATGGCCGCGGAACTTAGCCGGATGTTAACTGACGATGTGTCTTTCGGCATAGCGCAACGCGAGGCGAACTTTACGCCGCTTCGCCGCGCCGCGAAACCGATGCTTCTCTTCCTCTGTCTTCAAAATCAACGGAACGACAGGCTTCGGCTGCTTCGTGAATTCATCAATCGCCACAAACGTAACGTACGCCGTGGTCGTGTGCTTGCGTTCGCCAGTCATGGCATTCTCGGAATAAACTTCGACGCCCACTTCCATCGAGGTACGGAACACGCGGTTGACTTGCGATTTCAAATTGACAAGTTCTCCCAAATTCACCGGGTTGCGAAAATCAATGTAGTCCACCGAGGCGGTTACGACGTGGCTGTTCGAGTGCCGGTGCGCCGCCATCGCCGCCACCATATCAACCAGATGCATCACCTGCCCGCCCAGCAATTTTCCCAGAGGGTTCGTCTGTGCTGGCAGCACAATCTCCGTCATCTCCGATCGCGATGCACTAACAGGCTTTCCCTTTAACGCCGATTCACCGCTCATCTCGCTCTTCACCAGTTGCTTGCGCTTCATTCGCTCCCCTTCGTAGCACAGGCACTCTTGCCTGTGTGCCTTTTGCAGTACGAGCAAAGCCGCAATAAGCTGCCCATTGCTCTGCCGTCCCAACCTGTCTTTCGGACGCAGTCTCTTTCCCCGTATAATACGGGAGCAAGCCATGACAGACCAAAAGAAAACCCGCCGTCAGATGCTCGAAGAGTTCGTCGCCCAAAAGCCCGACGACGCTTTTTCTCGCTACGGCCTCGCGATGGAGTGCATGAATAGCGGCGACCCGAGCGCCGCCGACGGACACTTCCGCGCGCTGATCGAGCGTTTCCCCGACTATATTCCAGCTTATCTGATGTACGGCCAGATGCTTGCTCGCGAATCGCGCAATGAGGAAGCCAAGCACGTTCTCTCCGACGGAATGGTGGCCGCCGAAAAAAAACACGATGACCATGCTCGCTCGGAGATGGAAACATTGCTTAACGAGCTATCGTGATAGCACAGTCGCTTGAATATAGAGGCAGAGCGAATCGCTCCGGAGGCAAGCAAATAAGCCCGATCCATGGCTAGAGTCGCCCCTCCGCAGCATGCTTTGCCGCCCTCTGGTATGATTTGACCAGGAACAATGCGGCCCGATCGCATTCCGCTCTTTCCACTAAACGTCGTTCTTCTCCCCGGCGCGGACCTTCCTCTGCACATCTTCGAGCCGCGTTATCTGGAAATGGTAGGCCGCTGTTTGAAGAACAAATCTGAGTTCGGCGTTCTCCTTGCTGTATCCAAAGGGGTTACACGGGTAGGCTGCACTGCGGAGATCATCGAGGTCGTGAAGCGCCATGAAGACAAAACGATGGATATTTTGACTATCGGCCGCGAGCCATTCCACGTTATCGAGCTCTTCGACGAAAATCCTCTGGCCGAGGGAATCGTGGAATACCTCGAGGACCGCGAGTCTCCTCCCAACCCTTCGATGCGCAGCGAACTTGTTGGACTTTACGAGACTTGCCACACTCTTATCTTCGAGGACTATCCGAAGAACACGGATCGCGACGAGTCCGCGCAAATTTCATTCATCATTGCGGGTACCCTACCGATGGATATGCTATGGAAGCAGCAGATACTCGAACTTCGGTCGGAAGCGGAACGGCAGGAGCGCCTCGTCGGGTATCTCCGCGCGTGGGCGCCGCATCTACAGAAGACAGGGGTCATGCGCCAGCGTGCCGGTGGCAATGGACAGGGTTTGAATTAGCATGGATTGAGATAGGATTCTGTGCGCTCCGACCAGATCGGGGCGCGAAACGAGGCCAAATGACGGCAAGCACTTCGATGCAATCCTCAGGACACCAGAGAGCGCGGACGCTCGGCGAACTTAAAAGCATCCCGGATTTTGACGCGCGCACCATTTCTCGCTCCGTGAAGAACGAGATGCGTCAAAACCTGCTGCGCATGATTGAGAAGAACGAGCCACTCTTCCCTGGCGTGCATGGGTACGAAGACACGGTCATCCCGCAAATCATCAATGCACTGCTGTCGCGACATAATTTTATTCTTTTGGGACTTCGCGGCCAGGCGAAGAGCCGAATTCTTCGCGGGTTGGCGCAATTTCTTGATGCGGAAATCCCCGTCGTAGTGGGCTGCGAAATTAATGATGATCCGCTGCGCCCCATATGCCGTGCCTGCCGGGAGAAAGTGGCCGCGGAAGGCGACAATACGCCCATCGCGTGGATGCCACGCGACCACCGCTACGTGGAAAAGCTTGCGACTCCAGATGTGACCATGGCCGACATTATTGGGGACGTAGACCCCATTCGTGCCGCTCGCGGTGGACGGGATCTTTCGGACGAATTGACCATTCACTACGGATTACTTCCCCGTGCGAATCGCGGCATCTTCGCGATTAACGAACTTCCTGATCTCGCCGGCAAAATCCAGGTCGGTTTGTTCAACATCATGCAAGAGGGGGACATTCAGATTAAGGGCTATCCGCTGCGGCTGCCGCTGGATGTGCTGCTCGTCTTCACGGCGAATCCTGAGGACTACACGGCGCGCGGAAAAATCATTACCCCGCTCAAAGACCGTATTGGCGCGGAAATTCGCACGCACTACCCTTCTACTCTTGAGGAGGGCATGGCTATCACCGCGCAGGAATCCTGGATCGCGCGCGATTCTGTACGCAAAGTCGAGGTGCCAGCATATTTGCGAAATGTTGTGGAAGAGATTGCGTTTCAGGCTCGCGAGGATAAACGGGTTGATCGACGGTCCGGTGTCAGTCAGCGGCTGCCTATCACGACTCTCGAAAGTCTCGTCAGCAGCGCCGAGCAGCGCGCCGCTCGCACTGGGGAAAAGGCTTCCGTTGCACGCATCGCCGACGTTTATTCCGCGCTTCCCGCCATCACCGGCAAGCTTGAACTTGAATACGAGGGGGAGCTCAAAGGAGCCGACACGATCGCTCGCGAATTAATTCGCACCGCCGTTGGGCGCGTCTTCAGCAAACATTTCGCCGACGTGAATTTTCAGCCGGTTATCCAATGGTTTGAAATCGGAGGCGAATTGAAGCTTCCCGAAATCGCTACTACTTCCGATCGTTACCACCAGCTCTCGAAAATTCAGGGCTTGATGGAACACATTGGCCGACTTGGCGTGCAGGATCGCAAAGATGCAGCCGCGGCTGCGTCAGCCGCGGAAATGATTCTTGAAGGCCTTTGGGCGCATCGCCGAATTGGCCGCAGCGAAGAGCGCGGATTTTACGCCGACAAGCCGAAGCAGCAGCCGGAACAGCGAGAAAATCCGGGGCGGCCGCCACGGCGGCAATTCAACTGACGACCGCTCGCCGGATCGTCATTCCGAGTAGCGACACGACGAGGGATCTGGTTTCGATGAAGAGGATGCGCAAGGAACGCACGCTATGAAATTCATCCGGTACGGAAAATATACTGGCGAGCCAGCCGATGCCATCGACCTCGAAGAGCTCGTCAAACGCATGGGCGATTTTTTCTTGCAGAGCGGCTTTGAATCGCAATTCTACGGCGTTTCGCAAATGGATCCCGACCGATCGATGGAAGCCCTCCGCGAGGCGATTCTGCGCGCGTTGCAGGAGGGCGATCTGCTTCCCGAAGATGCCATGAGCGAAGAGCTGCGCGAGATGTTGCAGAACCCAGATGCGCAGAACAATCAAGCCGTCAAAGATCTCATTGAAAAGCTGATGGAGCGTCTGGCGCAGGAAGGTTTTATTAATCCGCAGCAGCCGCCGCAGGTGACGCCGCCGCCGCAAACTTCGGCTCGCGGGCAACTCGGTCAGCCACACGAGAAACCGCCGGATGCGCGCTTCGAAATCACGGACAAGACCATCGACTTTCTGGGCTTCAAGACTTTGCAGGATCTTCTCGGCTCGCTCGGGCGCAGTAGCTTTGGACGCCACGACACGCGCGACCTCTCGACCGGCATCGAATCCGGCGGCGTCTCGCGCCCCTACGAATTTGGCGACACGATGAATCTGGATGTGAGCGAAACGCTCTTCAATGCCGTGCGCCGCCAGGGCGCAAAAGTTCCCATCGACATGAGCTATTCCGATTTGATGGTTCATCAGTGCGAATATCACAGCTCGTGCGCGACGGTCGTTCTGCTGGATTGCAGCCACAGCATGATTCTTTACGGAGAGGACCGCTTCACTCCGGCGAAACGCGTCGCCATGGCGCTTTCACATCTGATCCGTACGCAATACCCCGGCGATACTCTGAGTCTCGTGCTGTTTCACGATAGCGCGGAGGAAGTGCCGCTCGGTGAACTCGCACGCGTGCAGGTTGGCCCGTATTACACCAACACGCGCGAAGGGCTTCGCCTAGCGCAGCGCATACTACTTCGCCAGAAAAAAGATATGCGCCAAATCATCATGATTACGGACGGAAAACCATCTGCCCTCACGCTCGAAGATGGACGTATTTACAAGAATGCGTTCGGCCTGGACCCCTTCGTGGTGGGGCAAACATTGGAAGAAGTGAACAAGTGCAAGCGTGCTGGGATCATGATTAATACGTTCATGCTTGCAAGCGATTATAGCCTCGTCCATTTTGTTCAGAAAATCACGGAAATGTGCCGCGGCAAGGCGTACTTCACCACGCCGTACACTCTGGGCCAATACTTGCTGATGGATTACATGCAACGCAAAACAAAGCAAATTCACTGATCCTGATTTCCGTCACTATTCCTTGGAGCGCACGGCTATTCCTTAAAAACTGCTATTATTTTTTATGCCCATTCAACGCTGCCCACAGTGCGGAAAAGACTATGAACGCAATTACGGCGATTCGACGGCCTCGCTGAACTGCCCGGAATGCGACGAGCGGTTGGCGCAAATGTCGCGCGCCGGAGCCACAAACGCTGGACAAGCTCTCGTTGCTCCTTCCTTTCTCATCACCACAGTCCTCATTGGATTGAACGTGCTGGTCTTCGCGATCATGGTGCTGCGCGGAGTATCGCCCTTTGCTCCAACGCCTGATCAGGCGATTGCGTTCGGAGCGGATGTCGGCCGCCTCACCTTGAACGGGCAATGGTGGCGGTTGATCACCAGCATGTTTGTGCACTTCGGAATTGTTCACATCGGGCTCAACATGTGGTGCCTTTGGAATTTGGGACGCGCGGCCGAGCAATTGATGGGACGCGCGTCTTATTTGCTGGCGTATTTTGTGAGTGGAATTTTTGCCAGCATTGTGAGCGTCTACTGGCACCCCATGGCTGCGGGAGCGGGAGCGTCCGGCGCGATTTTTGGAATGGCCGGCGTGCTGGTTTCGTATGTTTATTTCAAGAAGACGCCGGCTCACTTGCAAATTAACAGCCGAATGCTGGGAAGCTTGGGCACATTCATTGCCTACAATTTGGCGTTTGGAGCGTTGCCAGGAATAAGCAACGCCGCGCACATCGGCGGTCTCGTGATGGGACTTGCTGTCGGTGCTGTACTGCCTGCTGCTGGGGCCAGCGAGGACGCGCGCCGCACCCGGCTTTCCTTGGTTGCTGTTTTCGCTGCTATTGCGCTCGTCGGCTCCGCCATCGCCGCCAAAAGACTTACCAAAGGCGTGAGTGAACTTGCGAGTGTCGAGCAGCTGCTCGGAGAGAGGAAGACCGGCGAAGCAATGGCGCAATTGCAGCAGCTAACAGCGAGCGAGCCGGAGTTTGCTCCCGGACAAGAGCTCCTTGCCAAGGTGTATCTCAGCAAAGGCCAATATCCCCAAGCCATCGCGGCGCTGCAAAAGGCGTATGCCGCGGATCCGAAGAACGTCATGTATCAAAAGGAACTTGGAACTGTTTTTCTGCAGCTCGGGATGCTGGATGAAGCGACGGCATTTTTTCAGCATTTGAAAGAGCAAAATCCGAAGGAAGCTTTGGCGCATTTTGGACTTGGACACGCTTTCCTTGCCAAGCGCGAATACGACTCGGCGATTCCGGAATTCCGGCAGGCGCTTGCGCTCGATCCTCAAATGCCGGGAGCAGCTTTTTCTCTCGGCCAAGCCCAACTGCAAGCGGGACGTTACGCCGATGCGCAGGCTACTTACAAAGACATTCTGGCGCGCAATCCAAATGACGAACAAGCGCAAGCTGGTTTAGCCTACGCCATAAGGCAGGCGCATTGATTCCAGTTGCGCCATCGACTGCACGGCTGAAGTCTGCGCTACAATTTTAGAATGACGATTTTGCAGCGAACTTTACGTTGGTTAGGGGCGAAGAAAAACATGACTCACATCGTGGCGGGAAATATGGCGCCGGAGTTTTTCCTGAAGGCGCTGGACGGAAAAGAGTATTCACTGCGAGTGCTAATGCAACAGGGCCCCGTGATGGCGGCGTTCTTTAAGGTTTCGTGCCCCGTTTGCCAATTTACGTTTCCTTTTCTGGAGCGGCTCTTTAAACGCTATGGCGGCGATGGAGTAACGTTTCTCGGGATCTCACAAGACGATGCTCGCGACACGAAAGACTTTGCCAAGGAATTCGGCGTTACTTTCCCGATGCTGCTCGACGAGCAGCAAAAAGGCTACCCTGTTTCGAACGCCTATGGCTTGACCAGTGTCCCGACGATTTTTCTCGTCGAGTCGGACGGCACGGTGAAAATTAGTTGCATGGGTTTTGATAAGAACGATTTGGAATCAATCGCTGCCGCGCTCGCTGAACACAAGAGAATAGTGCCAGCCGCGCTCTTTCGCTCGGATGAATCCGTCCCTGTCCACAAACCTGGGTGAGGTTCAAAAAATTAGGTCCGGTCCGGATCTATTAGGCTCGCCAAGGATAGAGCAGTGTGGGTGTCTAAGAAAGGCGGCAGCAGAGCTGCCGCACTCCACGAAAGCAGACTTACTCTGCTTCTTTTTCCAGCCACTTTTTCTTGTGTTTGGCGGGATATTTGCGTTTATCGGCGATAACCCTGGTGGCCGAAGGTGCGATTCCGGAGTTGCGGGCGGCGCGCCTCGCCTCCACTCCGGCGTCCAGAATCTTCTTTTTGCGCTTCTTCATCGTTTCTTCCGGCAATCATCGCGTCAAACTTCTCTCACACCACAAGAGATGCGAGCGAACATTAGAACGTGAACTGTACCTGCAAGTCGATCCTACGGTTGGCCGTCGAAGAAGCATACGGCTGCCCGGCGAGAGAGTTCGCTTCGCCAAACTGCGGCGAGCTCAAATTCCCAATCGGCGTACCATAGTTCACATTGTTAAATAGGTTGCGAGCGCTCACGCTGAAAGTCAGGTTGTAGCGATAGTTCGAAGATCCACCGCCGAACATCGGGCCGCCTCCTCCTCCACCACCGCCGCGTCCACCGCCTGGAGGGCCACCCGGCCCGCGTCCAAAGGTGCCACCACCAGGGCCGCCGCCGCTTGCGACTGCCTCTTTTTTCTGTCCAAATCCAAACGTCTTGCTCAGCCGCAGGTTAAACACGAATCGTCCCGGCCCATCTGCATAATTGATGGGAATAGGAGTCTCGCCTGGCTGAGGTAGAGCATTAAAACATCCGAATGCAGTCTGAATCACGCCTGTCGGAGCGCCAGAGCCGCAAGTCGCAAATGAAGGGCGCTCGTTGAATTGCGCATCACCGTAAATATCGCGGCCCGTGGTGATATTAAACGGAATCCCCGAGCTCGCGATCAGGAATGGACTAAGCCGGAAACCGTAAGGCATTCCGATGGAGCCTCCAAAAAAAAGGCGCTGGCGAATATCGAACGCGGCTCGCCCGTAATCCGCGCTTGGGTCGCTCGGAATGGAAGGAAAGTAGTTCGGTCCAGCGGTATCGCTGTTCGCATAATTCAGCGTGTAATAGCCAAAGAGCGAAAGGTCTTTGATGGGTCCGTGAGGAGTCGGAAGGCGAACGCTGCTGTTCAAGATAAGCTGATTCTGTTTGAAAACTCCTTCGGACTGATATGCGTACTCAATCTGGCTAGGCGGAGGCGGAACGGGCTCCCCCGGCGTGACCGGCGGCGCATTGATGAAATTCGAGTAGAATTGATGGTTGCCGCGAGAATTTAAATACGTTACGGAAAGATTCGCAAACTTTGAAAGTTGCCGCTCCAGCGTCACGCCTGTCTGCATTGTGTAAGGTGTTCGCAGATTGGGATTCTGGACATAGATGGCTTGCGTTGACGCCGCTGTCGTTGGGAACAGCGGGTTCGTCGGTAAAATTGTTTCGTTCGGATTGAAGAAAGTCGGGTTCTGAATCAAATATTGCTGTTGGATAAATCCGTTCTGCAGCTCTTGCTGCAGAATCAGGTTCTCCGTGAAGCGGTCGTAGAAAATGCCGTATCCCAAACGTAAGATGGTTTTTGCTGACTTGTTTTTTCCGTTCCCGTCGATGCCCCAAGCGAGCCCGACGCGGGGCGCAAAATCGCCGTGGTCGCCCAGGTTATTTTGCGTCTCGTAGCGAACTCCATAGCTTAGCGTTATATTTGGCCGGAATTTGTAGTCATCCAGCGCAAAAAGAGCACCGTCAAAATAGTTGACCCGGGCGGCTGCTGTTCCCAGCGTGTTGTAGTTCAAGGAATAAAAGCTCGCTCCGCCGCCTGCCATCTGGATTTGGGTTGGGCTAAGGCCGTCGGCGATTCCCATCAGCGTAATTTGATACGCATTGATTCCCGTAATTGTGGGGCAAGTGGTGGGAGGATTGGGCACATTGCACCCGGCAACTGTCGGATCAACGCGACTGCCGAACGAATACGAACCATTAAAGGTGGCATTCGACGCGCTGTTGTCCACGGTATCGCGGAGGCGTCCGCCGACTTTCAACGCGTGTTTGCCCTTGGTGATGTAGGTGATGTTCTGCAGCTCATACCGGCTCTGCGTGTCGGTGTTTATGCCGCTGGTGTTTCCTCCCGAGACGAACGATCCGGGCACACTGATCTGCGGTAGCGTGCTGATAGGAAATCCGTTGTCGCTCTCGTGAATAAACTGGAACCGCGTCTCGTTGATGACCGTCGGACTCACTGTCTGTGTGTCAGTGACCTGCAGCGTATTTTCGACGTTCGTGGAGTTCGTTCCCAGGGAAGCAGGATTG
>Ga0210388_10003408_pt1 | contig 12477 bp, 6 predicted proteins | sample IncBWC19OmetaG_FD_155485 | JGI IMG/M metagenome (GOLD analysis project Ga0210388, IMG submission 155485) | Forest soil microbial communities from Barre Woods Harvard Forest LTER site, Petersham, Massachusetts, United States - Inc-BW-C-19-O ... | reverse complement strand
AGAGTGAGCTCGCGACCAACGCCAGCGCGATCTCTTTGGTGATGAGTCCGGGGTTCTGTGTGGGCAGGACTTGCGCGACCGTCAGCTCGAGCCAAATCCGGCCCACGCGGATCAGGTCGCCTGAGCGCACCACGCGCGGGGCTTGGGGCGAGAGGCGCACGGGGCCGACGAAGGTGCCGTTGCTACTGCCTTCGTCGATCACCACGTAGTCCGTGCCCCGTTGACGAATCGAGGCGTGCCGATGGCTGACGCTGGGATCCGGTAAACGGATTTCGCAACCGTCACCCCGTCCGATCACGATCCGCGGAGCGTCGAAGGTGATGGTCGCCTGAGACTTGAGGTCCCCGGAGCGGACCACGACCGTCAGGGCCATGAGCGGCGCATATTGGGTCAGCCGAAGGTCCCCTGTCTACAAACTTGGCCAACGGGACGCGCTCGACTTACTCGGGATGGGACGCGGGAATCTCGCCAGCTCTGGCTGAGACCCGCTCGGAGGCAGCCATGACCGAAATCCAAGAACGCCGCGCCGACAACGCGGGTCGCGTGCGCGTCGAAACCCTGGTCGAAGTGTGCGGAAACGAGCCGGGAATTCCGGCTTTCGAGGCCGAAGCGGTCGACGTGAGCGCGCGCGGGATGCATCTGCGGACGGCGTACCTTCCCGAAAACGGGGCGCCTTTGGTGTGCCGCTTCGAGGACGGCGGGCGCGAAATCGTGGTCGAGGGCAAAGTGGCTTGGCGCCGCGAAGGCGGCCGCGGTGGTGAGTTCGGGGTGGAATTCACGGCCCTCGACAGCAGCAGCGTGGGTGCGCTCCGCGATCTGTGTGACGGCGCGAGCGCGACGGCAGAAGAGCCGTCGGCGGAAGACTCGAAAGCCGAGGTAGGCTCGCGAGTTCGCTTGCACATCGACGGGCTCGGCTCGCCGATGAAGGCTCGGGTACGCGAGAGCGGCTCCGAGAAGGTGCAAGTCGGATCGAACTTGGAATTCCTGAAGGTGGGCCGCAAGCTCGAGGTCGAGGATCTGGAGCTCGGTGGCCGCCGTCAGGCGCACATCGACGGCGTGAGCGTAGCGATCGATCCAGTGACCCGCGTGCCGCAACTGGTCGTGCAGCTGCGCTTCGCCGGCAGCGAGGACACCACGCCCGAGCCGAGCGTCACTGCGTTGAACGGCGAAAGCGCGAGCCGAGGCTTCAAGATCCCGGCGGCGGCGGTCACCACCGACGCCGACGTGCACGACCACGACCACGACGAAGACGCCGACGACGCGGACGCCGAAGCGCTGCGCGGCAGAATCGGCGTGGCCGCGGCCAACGCAGGCGAGGCCGCGAAGACGGCCAGCGCCGCGCTAGCGCGCTTCTCCACGCGCGCCGCTCACGGCGTCGGGGATCTGTTCAAGGGCGCGGGGCGCAAAGTGCTCGAAGCCGCCAAACGTGGCGAGAAGGAGCCCGCGCGCCGCACCACGTCGCCCGCGCCGAACGGCTCGCGAGGTGTGGAGGGGCAGCGCTTGCGTCCGCAATCGCAGGCTCCCGCAGCCGACGCTCCGGTCGTTGGAAAATTGGCGCAATTGCCGCGCAAGAAGCTGGTTTTGGGCGTGGGCGGGGCAGTCTTGTTGGCGTCCGTGACGGCGCTGGCAATGCATCACTCGGCGCCCGCGGCTCCGCCCGGCGCGCAAGCCGCGAACGCGGCCGTCGTCGCCACGGTCGCTCCGCCGTCAACTGGCGCGCCGCTTTCGGCGGGCCCCGCCTCGAACGATCCGAACGCGCTGACCGCTGCCAGCGCGAACGTGCCGCTGTTCGGTCCGACGCCCATGGCGACGATGGAACCTGCGCCGCTCGCACCGCTGCCCGGCTCACCCGAGGCCGTCGAGGCGCAAGAAAAAGCCGACGCCAAGACGAACGCCACGGGTGCACCGGTGGTCGCCGCTGCAGCCGATGAAGGCTTCTCGGACGAGAGCTCGGACGGCGAAGCCGAAAAGGCCGATGCCAAAGCGAGCAAGGGCGACGACAAGACGGCCAAGACCGACAGCACGCCCTGGGGTCACGGCAAGCTGCATTCGCCGACGATCTATCGCCTGCGCCTCGACGGCCCGGGCGGCAAGCTACAAGGCGCGCTCTTACCGACCGGATTCACCGTGCTCATCCCGGGCCACAAGGTGATGGAGCAAGGCGCGGGCATCGCCAAGCGTGACAATCGGATCGCGAGCGTGCACACCTTGAATCGCACCGCTGGCGCCGAAATCGCGTTCAAATTCCGTGGCGACAGCGTGCCTGCGTACCGCGCTCGCCTTCGCCGCGACTACGTGGAAATCCTGATCGGTGACGGCGGTGGCGAAAAGTCGAAATCCGCGTCGAAGTCCGGAAAAACCGAGTCCGGAAAAACCGAGTCCAAGGCCGCGAGCAGCTCGAAGTCGCACAAAGGCTGAGCTCGAGTTTCAACGTTCAATTCTCGGGGCGCGGCGTCTAGACGTGAAGTGCTTGAGCACAGCCCGCGAGGCCTTCCCGCTGTCGAAATCGAAGGTTGAATTCAACGTTCAATTCTCGGGGCGTGCGGCGGTTTAGACGGCTAAGTGCTTGATCGCTGGCGCGCGAGGCCTTCGCGAGCGAACAAGTGAAGGTCGAATTCAACCTTCGATTCGAGCGTCGGAGATCGGTGTGCTGCAGCCGACGACGGTTGGTTGCGGTTCGGTTGCAGGCCGCCCACGCCCATCAATGCTCGCGTTTACCGCGGCCTTTTTTGGTGCTTTGCGGGAGCGACGTGTGCGGGCTGGTGGCAAGCTCGTGGGCGTCGTTTTCGCCGCGCGCGAGGCGACTCAGGCCGGCGTAGGCGATCATCGACGCGTTGTCGGTGCAGGCTTTGAAGGGCGGGACGACCACGCGGATACCGCGCTTGGCAGCTTGCTCGGCGGAGCGCTCGCGCAGCTCGCGGTTGGCGGCGACGCCACCAGCCAGCACGAGCGTGCGGATGCCTTCGGCTTCGGCGGCTTCGAGCGCTTTCCAAATCAAGGTGTCGACGACGCGGCGTTGGAAGGCGGCGCACAGATCGCGGAGCTGTTGATCGTCACCCGGTAAACCGTGCTCGCTGACCCAGCGCAGCATGTTGCTCTTCAAGCCCGAGAAGCTGAATTCGAGCGAGCCCTTACGGCGCATCGGCCAAGGGAGCTCGATTTTGCTGGGATCGCCGTCCTTGGCGAGCTTGTCGATGATCGGGCCGCCGGGGTAGCCGAGGCCGAGCAGCTTCGCGACTTTGTCGAAGGCTTCACCGGCTGCGTCGTCGCGCGTGGCGCCGAGCTCGGTGACCTGCGCGAGGTTCGGCCCGGCGACGCGATACAGCGCGGTGTGGCCCCCGGATGCAAGCAGGGCAACGAACGGATATTCCGGGGGCACTTGCTCCGGCGCGCCCGGGAACTTCAGGAACACCGCGAGCAAATGCCCGACCAAGTGATCGATGCCGACGACGGGTTTGTCGAGCGCGAACGCGAGCCCTTTGGCGGCTTGCACGCCGACGAGCAGCGCGCCGGTGAGGCCCGGGCGACACGTGACGGCGATGCCCGAAATCGCGCTCGGCGCGAGCCCCGCGCGCTCGAATACCTGGCGAATCACCGGTCGCACGTTGCGCAGATGATCACGCGAGGCGAGCTCGGGCACGACGCCGCCGTAGGGAGCGTGCAGCTTGATTTGACTGTGTACGGCGTCGCTCACAACGCTGCCGTCGCTCGCGACGAGCGCCGCCGCGGTTTCGTCGCACGACGTTTCGATGCCCAGTACCAAGAGCTCAGAAGACTCCACAGCCGCCTTTTTGTACCGTCATTTGGAATACGGCAAACCCCGGCGTTTGCGCCGGAGTGGGGTTCGGGGGCGGCAAGCGCTCGGGTTTGAACAAGCGCAGCTCGACCAGATTGTTTTTGAGCAGCGAAACGACCGCCACCATCGTGCCTTGGCACGTCGAATCGACGTATGCAAAAAAGTCATGCTCGTGACCTTCCCCGAAGGTCAACGTGCTGAGCGCGTCGTGATCGAGCGCTGGGATGGCGCGCAGCGGTGCGTTTTGAAAGAGCGGCTGAGCGTTGGCGGAGCACAGGCCCGTCTTCGCGTCATTGCTGCGTAGAATGCCGGGCTCGCTGGTGAGCATGCTCGTATCCAAGGTCATCCCGAGCTCCAAGCTCGGTGGCTGATCCTCGGGTACGAACCCGGCTTGAAACACGCCGCCGATGATCGTGCCGCAGTATTCGTCCCCGGGCTTGGTGTCGAAGCTGTCCAGATTGTGACAGCCCAAAAAAACGAATGCCCCGAGGGCGCCGAACAGGCGAACGATTTGTGGGCGATGGGAGACGGGAATCATCGAAGGCGCTCGAGCAATGCCTGAGCTCGAGCTTTTACCCTGGGTTCCGGGTCGTTGTCATGGACCCCTTCGAGCACCCGCTTGGCCTGAGCGGGATCCACTGCGACCAGCGCGGGCAACGCGGCCTCACGCACGATCGCGAAGGCGTCCTTGCTGGCGCTCGCGCTGAGCGCAGCGACCACTTCCGGGTCGCGAGTATTTGCGGCGACGCGGCCGAGGGTTTCGGCCGCGCTCGCGCGCAGCGCCCAATCGGTTTCGCTCTTCAGTAGCGCGACTACGGCGCCTTTGGCTTCGGGCGTGCCCGAGTCGAGCGCGGACAACGCCGCTCGGCGAACGGAGGTGAGCTCGTCCCTGAGCGCTTCGGCGACGCTGGCTTTCGCGGCGGCTTCACGGCGATGAGCCAGGAAGCGTAGCGCGGAAAGCCGCACCTCCGGCGAGGGATGTCGAGCGAGCGCAACGAACGTGGGCACGAGCACCGTGCCCAGCTCGCGCGCCAAGTCGACGATGCGCTGCTGCTCGGCGGGCGTAAATTGAGCGTCCCCGGTGAGCGGCGCGAAGGGCAGCTTGCCCGGGTCGACGACCAGTAGGTCTGCGACGGTTCGCGCGCGCTCTGGCGATACCGCGGCGGCTCGCGTGAACGCGGCGGACAACACGCTCGACAACTTTTCTAGCGCGCCCAGCCGTTCAGCGCCGGAGTAGTCGCTCGGCCTCAAGCCGTCGAGCAACGCGCGGACGTTCACTGGGCCGTCGAGCGCGGGCAGTGGCTCTTTCGGTTTGTGGTACGCGCCGCTGGCCCACACGAGCCCAGCAAGACCTGCGGCTTGTGCGACGAGCGCGTCCGAGCTCGTCAGGGCGTCGGCGACGGCGCGCGGGGCACGCGCCGACCCGAGTCGCGAAAGGCTCAAAACGGCCAGTGACGACAAGCTCGGATCGGGTGCCTCGCACAGCTCCGCGAGCACGGATTCGTCGGCTTTTTGGCCTGATTCTGCGGAGGTGAAGGCCGCGGCGGCGCGCGGCAACGGCCCCGCCTCGGCTTGGCGCAAGATCGTCGTGGCGATGGCGGCGCCGCTGTGCGAGCCGAGCAGGCCGAGGCCGACCACGCCGAGCGCGCTCACGTCCGGCGCGTCGCTGTTCGCGAGCTGAGTGAGCAATTTCTCGGCGCGCGGCGCACGCATCCGCGCAACGCTCCACACCGCAGCCAAGAGCACCGGATCCGATTCCTCCGCCGTCGCGTGGCCGGACGAGACGAGTAGGCCCGCGAAGCGAGGTAGCAGCGCTGGGTCGCGCAGCATGCCGACTGCGAGCATCGCGCGCGTGCGTAGGTCGCCGTCAGCCGAGCCCGTGGCGTAGGAAAACAGCGTCGGCCCCGCGCTCTTGTTCTGAACGTGACTGAGCAGCGTGATCGCGACCTCTTGTTCGGCTTCGCGAGCATCACCGAGTGCGTCGAGCAGTGGCTTGACCGCGCGCTCGCCCAGGCGGTCGAGCGCGGCGCGCGCCGCGTCGGCCTCCTTCGCGTCAGCGCTTTTTTCACGCTCGAGTAGCGGGTAGGTCAGGGCGCCGTACACTTCCAGCAATAGTTGCCGATAAATTGGCCGATCTGGGCTGTTTAGCGCGAGCGGCAACAGATCGCGCTCCAGGGACTCGAGCGTGCCGCGGCCGAGATTCACTTGCATGCTCAGGCGCGCCGCTTGACTCACCAGCTCTTCGTCAGGGGAAGCGCGAATCACGCGGCGCAAGAGCATGTCTGCGTCGTCGATTTCGCCTTGGCCAAGGAGCAACTCGGCGAGCTCGAGGTATACCGGGAACAGCCGCTCGTTCTTGCTGATCGCCTGACGAAACTCGTTGATCGATTTGGCGATGTCCTGGCGCTTGCGATACATCTCGCCGAGCTTCTTGTGGCCTTCGGCGTCGTCTGGGCTGAGCTCGACGGCGCGCGCGGCATAGCGTACGGCTTCGTCGTCTTGGTACAGCTCGGCCGCGTAGCTTGCCATGCGTTGGTAATATTCGCGGGCGCGCTTCGGGTCGGCCGCCGTGAGCTTGTCGAGCACGCCGATCGCTTCGCGTAATTTGCGCTCCAAGACCAGAACACGTTCCAGCGAGCTCAAGCTCTCGACATCACCGGGAGCTTTCTCGATCACGCGCGCGAGCACGCGCTCGGCGTCGGCGTAGCGTCTCAGGCGCAGATGGGCTTCGGCGAGCAGGCGGCCTGCCTCGAGATCCGGTGGATTTTGAGCCAGACGATGCTCGAGGCCGGGCACGCGTTGCCCGAGCTGCCCCTCTAAGCTGTACAGCGTGACGATGTGCTGGCGCGCTTCACGCGCCAGGTTCGGATCATTGGCGGCTTCGCGGATCAGCTCCTCCCAGATCTTGCGCGCTTCTTCGAACTGTTCGGATTTGCCGTCGCGTGTGCCGGTGGTCGCGCTCGTCCGCTCTAGAGCGAGCGCATAGGCTTTGCGGAAGCGCGGCTGTTTGGGTGACAGCTTGGCTGCCTCGGACAGGGCGGCGAGCGCCTCCTTCGGCATGTCGTGCTCGAGATACAAATCCCCGAGCATGAGCAGCGCGCGAGCGCGGTCGGGCACCACCACTTTGATACGTTGCCAAGTTGCGAGGGCTTTTTTCTTGTCGCCTTCTTGCCAGTAGCGCGCGCCGAGCTCGACCAGGTGCTCCGGGTCAGCGGAGTTGCTCCCCGCGAGTCGTTGCAGGAGCGCGAGCGCGCGGTCCTTCTCGTCGACGCGCTCATAGAAGTCGACCAACGCGGCCAGCGTCTCTTCGTCAGTGCCGGAGCGCGCTTCGAGCTCTTGCAGCCGCGCCAACGCTTTTTTGCGATCGCCTCGGGAAATCAGCGCTTCTGCCAGCTGGAACACGAAGTCCGGGTTGCGCGGCGCGGCGCGAATCAAGGCGTCGTATTCGGTGATGGCTTGCTCCAGATCACCGCGCACCTCGAGCAAGTGCACGACTTTTAGGCGCGTCGCCAGATCCTTGCCGTCGGCCGCGAGCGCGCGCCGGTACGCGAGGAGCGCCTTCTCGACTTGCCCCGTCTCTTCATACAGCGAGCCGAGCGTGCGAAGATCATCCGCGCGCGCGCTCGATCGCTTCTCGAGCTCGCTGATCAGCTCGGGCAAGCGATCTTTCTGACGATACGTCTCGACGATGGCCTGCTCGATCTCGTGGCGTACGCCGGACTCGCCGGCGAGCTCGAGCGCGCGCCGAAACTCCGCCAACGCTTCGTCGGTCTTGCCCAGCTTCTCCAGCGCTTTGCCATGGTCGCGGAGGGCAGGCGCAAGCACGCGATTGTCGCCGGCGGCAGCGCGCACCACGGTCTTGTATTCGGCGGCCGCGCGGTCGTACACGCCGCGCGCGAGCAGCTCACGACCGAGCTCCGCGCGCACGAAAAACGAGCCGCCCGCGCGCTTGACGAGCTCTTCATGATAGCGCTTGGCGCCGTCGTAGTCTTTCAGATCGAGGCACAATCCGAGCAGCGTGCGGAGCACTTGTTCGCGGTCCGCGTCGTCCTTCAACGCGGGCAGTGCTTGCTCGAAGCGCGCGCGCGCCTGCGCTTTGTCGCCCTGCTCGTTGAACATGCGCGCGAGCGCCTCGAACGCGATCGGGTTTTTGGGATCCTCGCCGATGGCTCGCTCGTAGGCGGCTTGTGCGCGATCGGTGCGACCCTCGAACCTCTCGATGCCGGCGCGGGCGACGAGCGCGGCGTAGCGCGTGGTGCCTCCGGCCTCGGCCCGCTGCGTGAGATCGGCGATCAGACCGTCGAGCTGGCCGTCCCGCTCGCGGTACAGTTCGAGCAGCCGCTGCAGCGGAAAATCCGCGCCAGGCTGCGCCAGCACGATGCCCATGTAGCGCTTGATCAACGCTTCACTGCTCGGCCCTTTGGCGTCACTCTTGTCGTGCTTCGTCGCGTCGGCATCGCTCGGAGCCGCGCTGCTGGCCGCCGCTGGGCCGGGCGGCGTAGCGGGTGGCGTGTTGGCTGTGCGCGGCCGCGCGGCGGGCGCGGCAGGGTGCAGCGCGGGCTTTGGCTTCTTACTGCGTCCTTGCGGGTTGAACTCGGCGCGCGCCGGTTGCGCCGCCAAAAGCAGCGCGGCGACCGGCCAGAGGCGAGCGAGGACGCGAAGGCTCACGCATATAGGGTACGCGGCGGTCGTGACAGGCGCCAGCGGGCGCAATCTCGTGGTATGCCCCTGCGCCGATGACCGGGCCGGAGCCGGAAAACAAGGACGAAGAGGCGAGCGGGAGCGCGGAGGAGCCGCGCAAGTCGACGCCTGAGCTCCCGAGCCCCGAGCCGAGCGGCAGCTCGCCGAACGGCGAGGTCGACGCTCCGTCGCGCCTGGAGGACGACTCGGCGGACGAGCACGAGCTGGACGAGTCGGAGGACGACGATGACGACGATCCTCCCGACAGCGTGCGCCGGCCCGCGCGTCTAGACCGCCCTTTGCCGCCGCCGGAGGATCGCTGGGGCATCGGTAGTCGTGTCTTGACGCTGTCGGCGCTCCTGGGTGCCGCGCTCATCGTCTGGTGGCAATTCGCGTTTCACTCGCATTGGGCGAGCGAGTTCTTGGAGAGCAACACGCTCGATTTCCCAGACCCGAGTCTGGCGCTCGAGCAGCGCATGACGCTGGTTTGGGGCTTCGTTGGTGGGCTAGCGCTGGGCGGCGCGGTCGGCGCGGGCATTCTGGCGTGGCTCTGGCGCGAGCGGCTTTCGTGGCAGCTCGCCGAAGAGTGGGCCTGGTTTTTGGCTCCGCTGATCGCCTTACCCATTCTGCCGATCGCGTTTCGGTTCAAGCCTTGGCAAAACCACCATCAAGCGTTGCTGCTCGTGGTGCTGGTGGGCTCGCTCTTCCTGGAGACGCTGCTGGCGCGCGCGTTCGGCTCGGTTCCGCGCCCGGTGCAAGACTGGTGGGATAGCCTAGGTGAGCAGATCCCTGCTCGCGTGAAGTCGAACGGGCCGCTCGTCGCCGTGCTGGCCGGCGCGTTTTGCTACGCGCTCTTCATGAGCTTTTACTTGGTGCGCTGGCACTTCAAGCTCAGGACTCACAACTTCGATCTGTCGATCAACAACAACCTGATCTACGGCGGGCTGCACGGGAAAATCTTGGAGAGCACGGTCGTGTTTCCGACCGAGCCCGGGAAATACCTGGCAAACCACGCCAAATACGGAACGTACCTGTTCTTGCCGCTGTACGCGCTGTGGCCGAAGCCGGAGACGTTGCTCGTGTTGCAGTCGGTGTTGCTCGGGGCGAGCGCGCTGCCGCTGTACGGCTTTGCGCGGCGGCACGTCTCGGAGTGGATGGCCGTGGCCATCGTCGTTACCTTCCTCTGTTACTACCCGATGCACAGCGCGAACTTCTCGGAGTTCCAGAATGTGCCGATCGCGGCTTTCTTTTTGTTCCTGCTGGTCTGGGCGGCGGAGACCCGACGTTGGGTCATCTGTGGGCTCGCGACGGGGGCCGCGCTCTTGCTTCGCGAGGACATTCCGATCGGCGTTGCGGTGATCGGCGGCTTCCTGCTGCTCACGGGTTACCGGTCGTTGCCGGGGCTGGTGATCGCGGTCGTGGCGCTCACCTACTTCGTGTACCTGCGCTTTCACGTCATGGATGACGCGGGCGAGTGGTGGTACCCGAACATGTACAAGGACCTCTGGGCCGACGGCGAGAAGGGTTATAAGAGCGTGATTAAGACGCTGATCACGAACCCGCTCTTCGTGCTGTCGAAGATGGTGGTGGAGAAGAAGCTCGTCTACTTGCTGCACTTGCTGGTGCCAGTGGCCTTCTTGCCGGCGCGCCGCTGGTACCTGTGGGCTGCGTTCATCCCTGGGATTTTGCTGACGCTGTTGGTCACCAACTATGACCCGCCGACACTGTTCTCATTTCACTACGTGATGCATTGGGCGCCGTACTTGTTCTTGGCTACGCCGTTGGCGCTCGAAGCGCTCGGCAAGAGCCTCGACTCTGGCCTGCCTCGGATGCGCGCGGCGGCCACCACGATGGTCTGTGCTTCGCTGGTGTTGACCTACAATTACGGCGCGTTTTCGCGGCGCCCGAATTCGTTCAAGGGCGGCTACAACTTCATCGATTTCGACTGGAGCGCGACGGAAGCGCAGCGCTACGACCAGCTGATGTCGCTGGCGGCGCTGATCCCGAAGGACGCATCGGTGGCAGCGACCGAGACCATTGGCCCGCACGTGTCCTCCCGCGTGAAGATGTTCACCATGCGTCAGGGGCCGCACAACGCGGATTACATCTTGGCCTCGAGCAAAGAGCTCAAGCTGTCTCATACGCGCCCGACGCTCAAAGCGGCCATCGAGAGCGGGCAATACGGCGTCATCAAACGCGTCGCCGAGTTTGCCCTGTTCAAGCGCGGCGCGGACACCGGACAGAACAAGCAGCTCATCAGCGACTGGCAGCTTTGAGCGAGACCCCGGAGCTCGGGAGAGAGCCCGCGCGAGAGCCCGAGCCTCGGCGCGAACCCGGCGCTCCGCGCAATCCCGGCCCGGAAAAACCCGGGCTGAAGCGGCGCCTCGGGCCGCTGTTCATGACCGTCGCGCTCGGCTTCGTGCTCTATTCCGCGTGGGATCTGAGTCACCGTTGGCGGAAGGCCGAGGTCTCCCTGAACGTGCCTTGGGCGCTCGCCTCGATGTTGCCGCTCGCGCTGGGCTGCTTGCTGCAAGGTCGCGGTTGGATCGCGCTGATCGAGCGGATGACGGCGCGTTCGGTGCCGCGCGCTCGCGCGCTCTCGCTGTACATGGATTCGCAGCTCGCGCGTTATACGCCGGGCATGGTCGGCCTGCCCTTCGTGCGCATGGCGGGTGCTCCACGTTTGGGTGTACCGGCCGTCGCCGTCGGGTCGTCGGTGGGGCTCGAGATGTTGTCGTGGACGGCAACGGGCGGCGCGCTCGGCTTCGCCTCGCTCTTGTGCTTGCCGTCGCGCAGCGGCCTGACTGCGCTACTCGGCGCGTGGGCGGTGCCCGTCGTGCTCGCGTTTGCGGCGTCGCTGCTCGCGCTCACGCTGGTGGACCGCGCGCGCTTGCCGGCCTTTGCCGTGCGCGCGCTCAAGGTCAAGGGCGTGGGTCCGCTCGTGCCGTTGTCGCTGCCGCTTTCACACCTTTTGTATTGGACGACCTGGGCCGTGCACGGGTTCCTACTAACCCGCGCGTTTGGTGCGACGCCGGAGCTCGCACTGTCGACGTCTGGGCTCTACGCGCTCGCGACCGTCGGTGGTTTCGTGGCGCTCGCAGCGCCCGCCGGCGTGGGCGTACGCGAAGCGATTCTGTCGCTCTGCTTGGCGCCCGCGTTAGGCAGCGCGCCTGCGCTCGGCATCGCCGTGGCGTCGCGAGCGGCCTCGTTGTGCGCGGACGTCGTAGTTTGGTTCGTGCTCAAGCGCTGCGCGCGGTGAGCGCGGTGCCAGTGCGCTCGGCGCGCCCAGAACATCTGCGCGGGTGGGCTCGCGGAGGGTGCCGGCTCTCGAAGCGAGTCCTCTCCAACTCAGAGTCGATGTTTAAGTTTAAACTCAATGCCGTTCGGTTAAGGACCGAGACCACAATATGGACCCGATCGCTCACGCTGCCCCCACAACATATCGTAGGGTTCGCCGCTTAAGTGAACGGCATTGAGTTTAAACTTCGACTTCTCGCGCGGAGAGGCAGTGCTGAGCGAGCGCTGGGATTCGATGTTCGAGTCTAAATTTCGAGATTTCGCGCGAAGCGGGCCACTCTTGCGGCTGCGGCGAGCCTTGACGCCGAAGGCTAGGCTGATCAGCGACGCGGCGCGTGACCATCAACAGCAGGGCGTCTCGCAGGCTTAGGAGCGCAGCACCGTGATGCGCTCTTCGATCTCGAGCGGCGTGTGCTCGGCTTCGCGCTTCAAGACGTAGGGCAGCTCGGTGCGCGCCAAGTGCACGATCAGCTCGGCGATCAGGCCAGTAGCCAAGATCTGCACGCCGACCACGATCAGTAGCACCGCCAAGATCAAGAGCGGGCGATGGCCGATCGATTGCCCTTGCAACCAGATCACGCACAAATAGCCAAAAATGATGGTGCCCGTCGCGAGCGTGAGCGAGCCCACAGCGCCGAAAAAGTGCGCGGGGCGCCGCCCGTAGCGCAGCAAGAAGACGACCGTGAGCAGATCCATCAGGCCGC
>Ga0210388_10003407_pt1 | contig 12477 bp, 11 predicted proteins | sample IncBWC19OmetaG_FD_155485 | JGI IMG/M metagenome (GOLD analysis project Ga0210388, IMG submission 155485) | Forest soil microbial communities from Barre Woods Harvard Forest LTER site, Petersham, Massachusetts, United States - Inc-BW-C-19-O ... | reverse complement strand
GTTATTCACCTTCCAGATAGAATAAGTTTCTAAATAGTGAATATATAGGCCATTAGGGTAAACATTCTGAATAAATTCGTTAGTATAAATGGGCTGGTCAATAATCTGCAATGAATCTTTATCGTGAATATGATCCCATTGCAAATTATAAGGGTTGGGTATATGAATAAGAATTATACCGGTATCTTTCAGCAGGCTCTTAAGTTTTTTAAATAAAGTGGAATGTTGTGCAATTGGTATATGCTCAAGTACATCGGGCAATACAATAAAGTCAAATTTGCCCTTAATATCCAGTTCAATAATATCACCGGCTATAAGCGTAACATTAGTAAGATGCTTTAATTTTTTCTTTGCTATTTCAATACTTTCTGGGCTAATGTCGGTTGCAGTAATGTGGCCTTTCTTTACAAGGCTGGCTAGTAATTGGGTTTCAATGCCAATGCCGCAGCCAATTACTAATATAGAATCAGTTTTCCTGGGTTTAAACTTCTTAACCCATTCCAAAATCTTAATATGCCGGTCATTAGCCCCTTCCTTTAGCTGTTGGGTAGTAAACTCATCGTAATAATTTGCAACCGGGCTTGACATTGTAGATGGTATAGTGTGTAAACGTCTGGCGGAGAGGGGGGGATTCGAACCCCCGGTACACTTTTGGGCGTACGACAGTTTAGCAAACTGCTCCTTTCGGCCACTCAGGCACCTCTCCTAATTTTGAAAAACGGAAGGCAAAAGTAAAAAAAAAACAATGCAGTGGGGAGATGCTTGATATTATGGGCTTCTTAGGCTGGTATTAGTTGAAGTGAAAGAAAAAGAAATAAGCAACTACCCAGGCTTTTTTTATTCCTCCGGCATAACCAAGCGTACTTCGGCTTGAATCTTCAACAGTACCATCATTATCTACATAGCCAATAGTAGACCGGCTCTCATTTTCAACAGTACCGTCATCATTCACGTAACCAATAGTAGAGCGGCTTTCATTTTCAATTGTACCGTCATTATCTATATAACCCATAGTGGAACGGCTTGAGTTTTCTATGGTTCCATCGGAATTAATATAACCAACAACAGAACGGCCTGAGTTTTCTATGGTCCCGTCGGAATTAATATAACCGATGGTATTACGGCTACTATTTTCAATTGTTTGTGCTTTAATAGTCGTGCTAAGTGCCAGAATGGCAGCCAGTAACGGTATTTTCTTCATAACAGAATAGTTTTATCAAATATAGGGCTTTAAGCTTATTTCTATGTTAAATCTTAATTCCTCATGTTATCTTCATATTGCTAATATAGTTTTGCTTTCAGTTAATAACTAAAACAAAAACCTAAGTCATGAAAAAGTTAAGTGTAATCCTAGCGTCATTGGTTCTTTTTGCAGGTGTTTCATTTGCAAGCCCAGCAGTAAAGCAAGACAAGAAAGTTGACAAGAAAGAAAAGAAGGCTGACAAGAAGGAAAAGAAAGCCGACAAGAAAGAAAAGAAGGCTGACAAAGCTGCTGACAAGAAATAATTATTTCTTGTTAAAGCTCAAAGCTTTAATAATGAAAAGCCCTCGGTTTATAGCCGGGGGTTTTTTATTTGATTGGAATTATATCTTCCGGTTTTAGTGTTTTACTACTTTAAAGAACCCTTTATCATACGCCTTAACATATTCCTTATAATACTTTTCCGAAGTCTGGAAACAGGAATAAGCGTATTCCATTGTAAGCTGCTTCACCTTCTCTCCTTTTTTTGCAAAGTCAATCAATTCATCTGCAATAGCGGAGCCCTGCCTGCCACCACTTCTTAAATTGCTCCATGCGCAAATACACGCCATATCTTCAAGAATAGTTTTAAGTTTTTTGGTGCTTTCGCTAAATAGCGCATAATTTATTCTGTCCGCTGTTGGTTGCAATTCTTTCAGTACAAAATTCTTTTTGCCCATTTCTATACTTGCCAATAGGGCAGGTGGGTCCGATAGTACTCTTTTCTGCACTTCTACTATTCGTTCTGCTTCATGTTTCCATGCCGGTTGTGTAGCTTTTACATGAGTCCTAAGGCATGATGGAAGGGTTTCTTTAAGATCAAGCAGAAAAAAACCACTCGGTCTGCCCCGGCCTTCAACTAAAACAGCATACCTCCTTATCCCAAGGCTTGATGTTCCCGCAATGCGAAAAGCGACATCATGTACTTTGTAAAACTCAGGTGTATTCTTTTTCTTAGCCCACTGAAAAATATGGTCTTCTACTTCTTTTTTTTCCTTTTCACGGGCTGGTAAGGTATGTATGTGGTCTATGATCAGCTTTGCTCTTCCATTTTTTTTCTCTGTTCTTTTCTTCAAAAAAGTTTTTCGCTTACGGGTCATTACTTTTTCAAGGAAATGCTTCATAACCCCACGGCTTGTCTCTGGTTCTAAAACACGTATATAGCCTTTTTCCAGCTTATCAAAATAGCAATCTATAAATGCTTTACAAAGTGCATGGCTATCTTTTTCTTTAATACCAAGGCTGTTTGAAGCCACATAAACGCTGGTCATAAGCCTGCTTACGTCAATTAATAAAGGGCCTAAAATACATTCATCAAAATCGTTTATTCCGAAATGGGTAACACGGTTATCTCCCTTATAACTACCAAGGTTCTCTAAATGCAGATCTCCGCATAGCCATACATTAGGCGAATTATATAAAAATGAATTTGAAGCTATATCGTCATAAAGTATATTAGGGATAGCTCGGAAAAAGCGGTACTTGTCATCCCGCATTGCTTTGTACTTTATCTTAAGTAGTTCTGGTATTCTACCAGAATTGTACTCTTTTATCTTTTCAGCAATGTTAGGGCTCATGGGATTTATTTATCGGTAGTGAATAACTGGCTGGCTGGTATTATTTGCTTGTATTGATGAGGGCTCGACCAATATAATACAGCATTACCTTTATTTTTAATGTTGTTGTGGTACTCCACACGAAGTTTGTATTTCTTACCCGAAGTTAAGGTTAATTGCGCTGCTTTCTCCTTGTATTTGCCTTTTGATGTTTTTGGCCCAATTACCAAAGTATCATTCACCCAAACCGAGGTGTACTTGTCGGCATGAGTATATAGAGTATAGGTTTCTGAATATAAAGGCTCAACATAGCCTGTCCACCTTGCAGAATAAGCTTTACTTGTAACTAAAGAATCGTGCCATGGTGGCCCCCATCTGAAGTTTACTGAAGGGTCAGAACGAACCACGGAAGTTCCGGTAAAATCTTCAGTATTGTAGTATTCTCCTTTCAAGCCATTTCCATCTCCAGCTGGCAAAAAACTTACCATATATATGCTTCCTTCTTGTTTCAGCAAACTGTATTGAACCCCACCTATAAAGCTTTTGCAGTCTGGTCTGAAACTTGAAAGCCCAGCCCACATCTTATGCCCCAAATACTCCGGGTTGCCGGGTTCATTAAAATAGGTCAGCCTTTGCTTCCATGTTCCATCTGTCCGCATTACCCACCAATCTGTTCCCTGTTTTGTCGCCATGGTATTGCTCATCCAAACAATAAATTTACCATCAGGTGAACAAACTGCATGTTCATTGTAATCATTTGTGGTTAGCTGTTTTATATTTGTTCCTGTTTCAGCATCAATAGTAAATATACCGCATGACCACCAGAAGCGCGTACGCATATTACTACAGAAGATTATACGTTTGCCATCAGCTGTGAATCCATAAGTCTCGTAAAAAGCATCTCCGCCCGGTTCAAAGGTTTTGATATTCTCAAGCTTGGGTATTCCCGCTTCTTCAACAAAATCAGCAGTTTTTATGACCCAAAGACCCAGAAATCTTTTGCTTTTTAGAATATTTGGTGCTTTCTTCCTTTCTACCCAAACAACTTGCTTACCATCGGGCGAAAAACGCGGGCCTATTATTCCATGGTCATTATCGCTGGGAGTATTGGTGAGTTTATAGGCATGTTTATAGTCACGAGTCATAATCCATATATCGGTATAGGTCCCCAATCCGGGTATCGCAGGTAATGATCCACCCTTATGTACAGCTTGTTCTGCCACAAACATTATGTATTTGCCCGATGGGTGCCAGTTTGGTCCGCCGGTATGCCTGTGCGGTATATCGGGGCATAGAGCGCTTATGCAGGTGTCGTGCAAACCATTCGTGTCAGCAATATGTAATTCATAGTATTTGTCCTTTGTTGAGCCTTTCATATCATATGCTATCTGCCTGCCATCAGGCGACCAACTGGTGCCCTCGCCCTGTTGTCGGAACTCACGAATCTTAATTTCCTGGCCCCAAAGCCTAAAAACAGTAAAAAAGAAGAAAATAAATATAAATAATTGAGGCCTGTATTTCATACCAGTTAAGCGTTACAACCGTTTTTGCGAATATAACAAAAAGCATATTGAGATAATATTTTATATAGGTAAGCCGAATTCTTTATCTTTGCAGCCCTAATTAAACGGTCTTTACAAGTTTTCGGGGTGTAGCGTAGTCCGGTTATCGCGTCTGCTTTGGGAGCAGAAGGTCGTCAGTTCGAATCTGGCCACCCCGACATTACAAGGGATATCACTAACCAAGATCCCGTAGCTCAGTTGGATAGAGCAACAGATTTCTAATCTGTCGGTCATGAGTTCGAATCTCGTCGGGATCACAGGCTAGGATTCAATTTTACAACTATCTTCAGGTTAATTTCCTTGCTATCTTATTTGAAATTCTAGCAGCCTTTGCATAGCTGTTACTCAGGAAATAAATAATTGAATACATAAAGTTCTGAAATGGGTTAAGGCCCCAGTACTTGTTTTTTTCATAACCTTCTGCTATTAAGTCGGTGGTTAAGTACTTCTGCGCTATAAAAACCTGCATTTTCGACATCCGTTTAGCCCATAATCTATCACCTGATACCCTGTCTTTAAAACTAACACTACTATCAGAAGCGCTAACCATATTCTTCTCTCCCATATTTTTTTCAACTATAGATTGAACCAATTCGAGACTAGCATCGAGTTTGCAAAAGGCAAAGACTTTATTCAATTCGCTTGCACTGTTATGCAATAGATCTTCATAATGCAATTCATAGTAGTTTTTATTGAACTTTCGGGCTGTTTTAGCTAAATTCTTTAATCTGATCCAATCGAGACAAGCTGTTTTAAAATCTTTCTTAAGCCATCCTGTCGCAGCTAATTTATACCAGGAAAATGCCATGTCTCTTCCATCACGGATTATGTGAATGTATTTGGCATTCGGAACATAGTAGTTGATTAAACCAGTGCATTGTGAATAGGAGGGACATTTATCAAGCACCACTGTATGAGCAGGGCTAATATTAAATGACTTATACACAGTATCAATAAGGTTCATTACTGAATCATCAAACTTCTCTCTGCTTATAAGAAGGGGTAACCCTGATACACCTCCTCCTCTTTCACCTGATTTATCTTCTTCTTTTTCGTAATTACCAACTAAGGGTGCTATATAATCGCTGAACAGGTTGATCTCTATGTTTGCAGATGAAACACTTGGGTGGGCTGAAATAGAATTAAAAAGCATGGTAGTGCCGCTTCTGGGCGCTCCAATAAGAAAAATAAATTGCTTTTCCTTAGTAATGTTCACTTTCTATATTTGTTTGACAATAATATGTAAAAACAATACCATGTTATATTATATTTTTATTCCATGTCGGCTTAAATTATAATATTTGATTGTGAATATAGAAATAATTATTCCCCTTAAGGTCTTATGAATCGAAAGCGAAATATTTTTAAGTTGGGTAAAATTACCCGCTGCGTTTTTGGAATAAGCCTTTTGTTCTTGCTATGTGTAGCTTTTGCAGGTTGTAAAAACAGGTACCTGATAAAAGGTATGAGAGATACATATTTAAAATTCAGGGCTAGCCCTGGGATAGACAGGTACCATATTTTCCATAACGGTATTGTACAAACTGGGATGCCGCTGGCGTGGAGTAGCGCCCAAAAATATAATAAAGATACCATTCCTAATACATACGAGCAATTTTTGGAGAAGAACAATACCATTGCGTATCTGGTTATTAAAAATGATTCTGTCTGTTACGAGAAGTACTTTAATGGGTTCTCAGATACTTCACATACCAATTCATGGTCAATGGCAAAAAGTATTGTTGGAATACTTATAGGTGTGGCTATTAAAGAGGGTAAGATTAAAAGTGTAGATGAAAAAGTAAGCGATTTCATTCCATCATATAATCGGGGCTTAGATACTTTACTTACAATAAAGGACTTGCTTACTATGAGTTCTGGTATTCATTTCGGTGAGAATTATACCAGCCCGTTCGGTTATGCTGCAAAGGCCCTTTATGGAAATAACTTAATGTGGTTAACACTAAAACGTCATTGTGTAGATAAGCCGGGGAGCATATATGAATACCAAAGTGGGAATACTCAATTGCTGGGATACATTCTTACAAAAGCTACCGGCGAATCACTCAGTGATTATGCCTCAGATAAATTATGGAAACATATTGGCGCTGAAAGACCGGGCTACTGGAGTGAAGACCACAAGAATGGAATGGAAAAAGCTTTTTGTTGCTTTAATTCAAATGCCCGTGATTTTGCACGTATAGGTAAACTAATGATGGATTCAGGTAAGTGGAATGGGGAAGATATCATTACCCAAAAATATTTCATTGAATGTACAAAAGGCCAAACGGTTGATTATTATGGGTACCAATGGTGGATAGGCCATAGAGGTGGGCATAGGGTTATTTATGCAGATGGTTTTTTAAGTCAATTCATTGTAGTTATTCCTGACGAAAAAATGATTGTGGTGCGACTTGGCAATGGAAGTTGCAAAGATGATATGGAGACGTATACAGATCTCGCACTATTGATGTACGGTAATAAGAAATAAAAAAAGTGCATTAGTGTTTTATACTAATGCACCTTCTTCATAAAGTCGGAAATATATACCCTTTCTATTACTGTATTATTAACTTCCCCTGAGATATAAGCTTATCTCCAGTTTCAGTCATAATCCTGTATAAATACATTCCCGGTTTTGCATTCAGATTTATGGATGTTACACCGGAATTAATTAAAGCATGATATACCTGTTGCCCAAGTATATCAAATATCTCAACTTGTGCTTTTTCGGTTTGTGCACTTGAAAGCTCAATATTGAATGATCCCTTGGTTGGGTTAGGATATACCTTAACATCTTTAGCATCAATTAAATTTTGAACAGATGTAGTTATGCTACCGGTGATATTAATATTGTCTACATAAATAATATTACCCCAACCAGAACGGCTTTCGAATGAGAACATAACAGATGCCTTACCGGCAAGAGCCGATATGTTAACAGAATCAGTTCTCCACGCAGTGCTTGAAGGAGGTACAAAGCAACCGTTGCCATTCACATCAGTACCTGCTCCTGTAGTGCTTCCGGTTGTACACAACGTCATTCCACCTTTTGAATATAGACTTGTCCACGTAGTCCCACAATCAGTAGAGTAGTAAATTACAAGGGTATCGCTATAGGTTGGAACCTTACTTGGTTCATACGCTACATCAAACCACATTTTTGGTTTTACAGCACTGGCAAAACTATAATCGGGAGTATATAACTGCTGCCTTTCTCCGGTAATGTTCGACGTACTACCACAATTAGCAGGGAAATACATACACTCACTGCTATTGTTTCCTAAAGATGTACAATGTTCCCAAGCACTATCAGTTGATACCGGAAAGTTCAATACCCAGCCTGTTGGAGGAAAGAAACCTTCCTGAAAACCTTCGTTAACTGGTAATGTACCTGCCGGTGCTACTTTAATATAAGCTGTGTAGGTAACAGAGTCTTTTCCTGCTGTTGACGTAACTACTTCTTTCACATTGTATACGCCGGAAGTAGAATATTTTATACTCGGATTTTTTGAAGTAGAAGTGCTTGGTGTTCCACCGGTAAAGGTCCAGTTCCACCCGGTAATAGTGCCTGAAGAAGTGCTTTTATCAGTGAAATTAACCGTAGTGCCTGGGCAAATTGCTGTGAGATTAGATGTGAAACTTACCGATACAGCACTACATGTCATAGTGTTAAATGCGGTTGTGCTACCATTAAAAACATCCGCATCAACCTGGCCACTTATTCCTGTATATGTTGCTGTAAATGACCATTGCTTGAATATCCAAGTTGGCCATACACCAGTGGTAGCCGGTGGGGTAGATGAATTACCATCCGGATCAGCCATCCAAAGCCCGCCATAACCTGTTATAGAACTCTGGTACATCGATCCTGCATAGCTTCCATCACTGTAAAGAACAGGCTTAACACCTGTAGAATCGTATACTATTTGCATCCATGTTTCAGCCCATGCAGTTAACTGGGCAGGGGTGAAATAACTAGATAGTGTAGGGCCACTTGGTGGGTCTTCCATATCTAGTGCCGGAGGCAAACAACATGATTTGATATATGGTTTCGCAACACTCAAAAAGTAATTTGCTTCAGCTGTGGCAGTATTCGTTTCCGGATGTGCGAAGTGGTATGCACCCATTACTAATCCGGCTGATTTACCATTGGTTTCATTGTACACAAAATCTGCATCTTTAATGGTGACACCTTCAGTTGCTTTTGCATAAGCAAAGGTAATGCCATCTGCTTTTACCTGTGTCCAGTTAGGAGTACCCTGATATGAAGAAACATCAACACCAAGTATGGTTTGTGCACTTGTGCTCAAACTAAAAATGGCAAACGCCGAAAGAAGAAGTAATTGTTTTTTCATTATTTCGATAGTTCAATTGATTTAATGTATTTCCAGCCTTTCCCGTTTACCGAGTACGTTACTTTAAATGTCTTACCCGCATACTTAGGGTTCAGTACATAAGTGTCTTTATTTTCAATCAGTAAGTCTTTATATTCTTCATTAATATCAAAGCTCACAACATATTTCTTATTTACATTCATTGTTTTACCAGGAACGCGATGTGTGATCAAGACAACCATGGTGTTGCCGACATTCATAGCATATTGGTCGTTATAAGCACGTACATCCGTTATGGTGCCTGTTAATACTATTGGTGAATCTGTTTGTGCGAACGATGCAAATCCTATGAAGCATAAGATTGCAATAAGTAGTGTTGACTTTTTCATAAGGTATGTAGATTTTATTGAATCAGGGTATTAATTCGAACTCAAATATATTCAGTAAGACCCCAAAAAGCAAATAAAAAGGGGGTAAAAAAATCAACAAGGTCTTAACCCGTTAAGGTAGAAGTATTAACAAACAATATGATTAAGTGTAAAAATGATACTAAAACAAAACCTGAACTGATTTAGATAAATTTTCAAATAGCGCTTTTTGAAAATATTGAGGGGTAAATAAATGGCAGAAAATATTCAATAATTCAGTTTGAAATTGATAAAAAAAGATCGATTCTGAATAATTGTAAGAAAATAACGGAAGCACCGATTTAATGTTCATTTAATTATATTGTAATAAATTTGCCCCATACTTACTTTTATGTCTTTGCTAAATCGATATTTTCTAACCAGTTGTCTTTTACTTTTAGGAATTCTTATCTCCTTCAATACATTTGGAGTTAAGCCTACATGGTCTATTGAAGTGAAGGGTACAGTTATTGAGAATGGCCAATCTCTTCAGGGGGCTGTAATATCACTTTACTCCGACAGTATGTTGTTACAACAAACTACTTCACCCGATGGTGATTTTGTTTTTGTTCTGCATGCCGATACAGACTATATGTTCACTTTTTCTAAGCCGGGCTATGTTTCCAAATGTATAACCTTTTCTACAAAAAATGTACCACTGGCCCGCGCTAAACAAGGCTTTACTGATTATGATATTGAAGTAAGTATTTTCAAAAAGATAGAAGGAGCGGATATTAGTAAACTACTACAGGCACCATTGGCTATGATATGTTATAACCCGGATCTTAACAATGGTGATTTTAAGTACGATGAGAAATATGCCAAGAGCATAAAGCCATTCCTGGCCATATTAGATTTTGAATTGAAGCAAGAGATGAAGAGAGTGGAGCAGGAAAAGCAAGCTGTTGTAACAGACAGCGCACTAAAGAGGCAGAAGATAATTACGTATTCGGCTATTGTGGTATTATTACTGGTTATGGGTTTTGCCATATACGCATACAGGAGCTACAGGCAGAAACGTAAATTAAATGATGAACTCGATTTTCAGAATAAGAGCATAGAACAAAAGAACAGAGAAATTACTGACAGTATTAGCTATGCTAAAAGAATTCAAAATGCTATTCTGCCGGAACCTGCTACCATACGTGAAATATTGCCAGATAGCTTTATATTATTTAAGCCTAAGGATATTGTTAGCGGTGATTTTTACTTCTTCCTGCATAATAAAGAAAATATTTATTTCGGTGCGGCAGATTGTACAGGGCATGGAGTGCCCGGAGCATTTATGAGTCTTATCGGATATGAAAAACTTTACGATGCTTCTCATCAAACATCGCATACAGGTGAAATACTTTCTATTGTAAATAAGGGAATACGTAAGTCCTTAAGGCAATCGGCGGATAAAGGCTCCAGCCGTGATGGAATGGATATTGCATTATGTTGTATACAAAAGGATGGTGATGAAGTTAAATTGTCATTCTCAGGTGCTAACAGGCCATTATGGGTAATCCGTCAGGGTTCCGATACCTTGGAAGAGTATAAGCCAACCAAAAAGGCTATTGGTGGTTTCACCGAGGAAGATCAAGGCTTCGATGTTTTTAAAACGAATGTAAGTAAGGGAGATACTTTATATATGTTCTCTGATGGTTATACCGATCAATTCGGTGGAGAAAAAGGCAAGAAGCTTACCTCAAAGCGATTTAAGGACTTATTATTAGAGATAAGGCATTTAGATATGGCTGAACAGGCAAAACGGCTGGAAAATTTCATTGATAAATGGAAACAAAGAGAAGAGCAGTTAGATGATATTCTTGTGTTGGGTGTAAGAATTTAATTCTTAGCAGAATTTTCTTTTTCCTCTTTTAGTAATACGTTAATATCCTTTATCAGCCTGTCTACATCAGCAGGTACTGTGCCACTATAAACACCTCTTAAGCGCCTGTGAGTATCAACAAGTGTAAGATTTTGAGAGTGTACAAGGTATCCATCGGTTTCTAATAAATACGAATGTATTGCCAGGTCAATTATCTGCTTTTTATTACCGGTTAAAAAATACCATTGGTAAGGTATCGCATCATGCAGCAATGCATATTGTGCCAGCACAGGTACTGAGTCCTGGTCGGGTGTTACAGTATGTGATATGAATTTTACTTTACTATTACCGGCAAATACTTTTTCCACTCTTTCTAACTCTGAATTCATTTGCTTGCATATGCCTGGACAGGTAGCAAAAAAGAAATTGGCTACATATATTTTATTCTTGAATGTGTCGGCCGTCACTATTTGCGCAAACTGATCAGTTAGCTTAAAGTCAGCTACGGTATGATAATTAGTATCTTTTGTAGCAGGATCGTATTTGTTAACTCCAAGTATTGGTAAATAACGCACAGTTCTTTTGCCCTGGCATTGAGCCAATAGAAATATTATAGCAATCGGTACTATAAATCGGAAAGGACTTTGTTTAACCACTCGTGGCAGCATGTTTATAATTTCAAAGGTAGCCTTTTATCTACTTTATAAAATAAAAAAGTCCCCCGGGAACGAGGGACTTAAAAACTATAGTATACTATTTATCTTGTAATGATTAACCTACCACTGGTGCTTAATCTATTGGCTGTAATAGAGTATATATATACTCCTGAAGGTAATGGTGCTCCACTGTCATTGGTTCCATCCCAAATAGATTCATAATAGCCTGAGCTCATTACTCTTTGGTTGTTTACAAGGGTTTTAACCTTGGCACCGTATATGTTATATATCACAATTGTTATGTTATTTGATGCGGCACTTAATGTAAAGCCAATATGTACCTGCTTATCGAATGGGTTCGGATAAGCTTTGGTAGTTAGGGTTGGTGCTGTATGTTGCTGTACTGCAAGTAATGTATCACCGCTCAATAAGTTTGTAATATTAATAGTATCATCACCCGGTTGATATATCAGGTACTGATAGGAATCGAACAACATTTCATTGGTAGTTGAAGTGCCTGCCGTTATATTTTGCGGAGGGCTGAAAGGATTATTCGGGTTGCCGGTTGTATTATCATAAACGTGAGAGCTAAATATGGTATAACCTACAGGTACCTTAACTAACATAGGGTACGTATAATATCCTTGCCAGCTGAAATTCCAATTGTTAATACGCACAAGAGGAATTGTATCAATACCGCTGTATGCATAATTTACTATGCTTACACCCACTTTGTGCTGGTGAGGGAAAGTTGCATATAATGAAACTGCAATAGGTAATCCGCCACTTTTTGGATATTGTGCAGTAAATGTTTTTATGGTATTTGCAGGAATATACATTGACCAGTTCTGGAGGATAGTAGAAGTGTAAATTTCTCTGATACCAGTTGTGCCTATCGGATAGAAA
>Ga0210388_10003406_pt1 | contig 12477 bp, 12 predicted proteins | sample IncBWC19OmetaG_FD_155485 | JGI IMG/M metagenome (GOLD analysis project Ga0210388, IMG submission 155485) | Forest soil microbial communities from Barre Woods Harvard Forest LTER site, Petersham, Massachusetts, United States - Inc-BW-C-19-O ... | reverse complement strand
ATTCATGGCGGCCATCAGCCGGCGACGGCAAACCGCGGACACCAACCGAGCAAGGCATTCGATAAGGGATATCAAGCAAGCGGCCAAGTGAAGCCGCCCACCACGACACCAAACGTGGGGACGACGGCAGTGATTCCCACTGCCGCGGCAAGTGCCCAAGCGACCAGCGCCGCCACGACTAACACTGGAAACAACAAGAAGTAAACTAGCAGCCGGTTTCCGTGAGGTACGCATGTACATATATGAGCAGCGACGGATGGCGATGTTCACTATGCCGAATGGAACAGCTTGGCCGCGCGGGACGGCAATTGCATTGCGGCCATTTCCTCAGCACACTGGTTTTATCGACTATGCTGCCGACGGCGAGCAAGTCATGGTTCACAAGTCGTTGCGCGGCGCTGTCGTAACGTGGGCAGAAGAGTTCAACCCCAATGGGTATCCTTACCGAATCTTGAGAATCCCCTCCGATCATGCCGAAGCAAGCCGCTGGCTGAACGTCGCCTACGCGGCAATCGAGCGTGGCGATCCTTGGTCCGGCCTTGACAACTGTCAAGATTTCGTCTGGCAAGCCATCATCGAGAGGAAGCACAGCCCGACACGCGACGCTCTTGTGGGAGTCGCGATCGTCGCCGGTGTGATCGGACTGGCCGCCGGGAGGTAGACCCGCCTACAACACCGGGGGCGTATCAAATGAGGTGAACGATTTCGACGTCACCCCAACGCTCTTTTAGGTACTCTGCAACAAGTCGCCGGTGACAATGCTCCGGTTTTTCCTCGCTGCAAAGCAGACATCCTTCCGCGATTGTGTCTCTCGAAACATTCGTCTCGATTTGCCGCGATCTCATCAGGTCTAAAAAATCACGTTCGTACTCGGACCACTGTCCTCCTTTTTTCTTGTAGCGGTCTAGGAGTTCCTGGGTGGGTGCGAGTAACGGGAGGTGTACGTAATCCATCCGGCAGATTTCTCGAAGAAAGAATTTCAAGTCGGCCTTCTTTGCAAAGCCCGCGAGCTGCGAGACATTATTCAGGCGCACGTCCACAAGGCGCAGAGATCCCGAATTGCTGAGTTTCGTGAAGAATTCCTCGGCCGACTTCTTTGTGAACCCTACGGTGAAGATTCTCACGCAGATGCCTTCTCCCCGATCTCTTCGCCCTCGTAAGCAATTCGTTTTGCCTGGAGAGCGCATGCATCGGCAAAGATCTCTTCCTTGGTGCGATACAAATCTTTGTCCGCAAGACCCAACAACCCGACTAACCGGGACATCGCTTCCGCGTGAGATTCGAGCTTTCCATTTGCGTGAACGTGGGAAACCAGGACACCTGTCAGAGCTAACTCTTGTGCGATAAGAATGGTGCGATGACAGACGAGCGGTTCGGCTTCCGCACACAATAGCGCAATCCTGTGCGAACGTGCTCCCTTCACGACGCGCCCCAGCCCCTTCTTGAAGAGTGGCGTCTGCGCGAGCCGGCTATACTGAACCTTCCCTTCGAGATAGCAACCAGGGTCCTCCGGACGGCCCCCGAGCTCGCGACCGAGAAACACGTAGGCGATCCCCTGCGCCTTCAGCGACTCTTGCAACGGCATTCGATTGAACTGCGGATTAGATCGGCTATAAGGCGATGATCGAACGTCCGCGATTGCAGTCACGCCGTGTGCACGTAGAAGCGAGACAAGACGCATTACCTCGTGATTTGAGTGCCCGATAGTGAGTACCGTAATATCGCTCGTCGGATTCATCTCTTTGCCCGTTCAGGAGTAATCACCGCAGCGACTAGCTTATAACAATCTCCTTTGTGAGGTTCCCCGAGACTCACAGTTAAGAAGCACTCTCCGACCTCGTAATCGCCGTCGGCCTTTGCTAGATACGTCCGTTCAATGATGGGGTCGGTCACCCACAGTTGATACCTCACTCCGCGATGCTCAAAATCAGCTTGAACCCTCCGTTTCGGATTATCGAAGGCCGCGCCCGGAGCGAATACTCTGATCGTAAGGTCTTCGACGTGCAGGAGGTAAAGAGAACCGTCGAGTTCACTCGCCTCCGGCTCGCTCACGCGGTCGTGGAGGCCAGAGTAGGTGCTGGACCTATTCAGCCAGAGCAGCTCCGGCTCATCTGCAAGGCGCTCGAGATCTTTCCATTTCGCCTGACCAACTCGCGTCCAATAATGATCAGGATCCAAAAGCCAATTTTCTGACTGGTACGTCTTCGCTGCGGCATTCTTCAACGGAATGTCGATGATGTCCAAAATTTGAGCATCGCTGCCATCTTGGTATTGCCGCTCGTGTTCCGAAACCTCCTCCGAAGGTCGATCACTGACAGGCCTCACCCATGAACCAGGATCGCCATTTGATCTCAACTCCTTGCCCGCAACGCAACGCCCGGAGTGTTTTCGAGAATTCGCCAAGCAAACCACGCGTTTAACTACAATTTTGCTCTGCGACTGACTCATAAAGCTCATCCCTTACTGTGGCGAACAAATAGCGAAACTATATGATATAATATCAGCGGAATCAATCGCAAGGGCACCGGGCAGCAGAATGCGAGCTTGCTGTTTCCCTGCTTGCCAGCGCACCATCGTTGTGGAACCCTCCTCACCAATGAACCCGACTCTGGCAGAACTCATTCTAGCGGTCGTCTCGTACGTCACCGAGCATGGCGGCTATATCACGAAGACCAAACTGCTAAAGCTGCTGTACCTTTTTGACGTTGAATTCTACCGTGCGTACGGGCGCACCTTCACACAGTTTCGGTGGAAATACTTCCACCTTGGTCCCTGGACGAGGGAATTTGATCCGTTACTCAACGGCCTACTATCGCAAGGCGAACTGGCCGAACACACCAGTGAACGATCTGAGTTCGACACCAAGTTCTTGCGCGCTACCGAGTCGGTCGATCTAAGGAAACCCGTTGCAAACTACAAAGAAGAAGCCGTCCTCAAGATCGTACTAGATACCTGGGGCAACCGCACAACGGGTGAGATTCTCGATTACGTTTACTTTCGGACCGAGCCCATGGAGTACGGCGTCAGAAATGAGAATCTGGACTTCTCCAAGATCGCTCAACAGCTTCCTGGCTTCTACAAGAGGACTCCTTCCGACAAAGCGCCCGGTGAGATCAAAGCGCTTCGCAGGCAGTTCGGGCAGCAGATCACGGGGCGACTTGCCCAGCCCGGATTTCAATTTACGCCGCCCGAATACGATGAGGAATTTCGTACGGCCATCGAAAAACTGGAGGCCGGCGACCTCTGATGTATATCGACGAGTGGTTCGGGAACGATTTTTTCAAACAACTCCCGCTTGGCTACCACCAACACTTTTCCTTTGGACAGTTCTTTAGAACTCACGCCTACTATCCTCACGAAAACTTAGAACTCTGGCGACCCGTGCCCGATCCCACCGAACCCACAAAGACGATCGCTTCTCAATTTCAGCTCGTCGCAGCCGGACAGGACGCTTTCAGAAGGACGATTCCGCTTGCTTCTCCCAAACTCGAAACACATGAGGAATTCCTCGTGGTTCGAGCGAAAATGCGTCCGGTCGCGCTTGTGATGCCTGAAGTTCCGCCGATGGGCGTCGATAATCGCGGTTACCGCGGTCGTGTTCAACGCCGACTTTGTCTCGTCGCTCAAGTCTTCGGTCTGGCCGATCCAAAAACCGGTCGCGAGGAATTCAGCCCGAGATTTGTCGAACGAGTCAGACAAATGGAATTCCCCCAGCTCATGTTTCTCCCCGCCCGCGCTGGCCTATTCGAGGTGGACAGTTTGCTGCGTTTGGATGAACTCCAGTCGGTTTTTACGGCTAACCTTGACCCGAGCCAATATGCCTTGGGAGATGAAGTTTCCGCGGTTCTTCGGGGCCAGTTGCAATATGTGCTCACCGGGACTGGTCCGACGATCTACACCGAGCTGCGCGAACTCCTCCTGAAGAGCTAGCCCGCGCGCAAGCCCTCGTCCGTAGAGACCCTCACTACCTGCTGACCGCGCCGCACAGCTGGCAAACGAACGACCGTTGCCACTCCGCCAGTTGCCGCGGATACGCCAATCGATTGTGCCTCCATGTGGCGAACATGAGAACCAGGAACAACCCGCCAATGGCGACCGTTCCCAGCATCCCGGGAAGTGAGGACACTTTGCCAGTGCTTCCCATAACGGAATGCACATACACGACCAGCACTGCCAAAGAAATTGCTGCGTACCAGCCAATGGCCTTTAGATACGACCATTTCTTCGGCGGTCGAAGCCTTTTTGACAACCCAGTCTGCTGAATCCCGCGTGTCTCCGCGGTCCCCACGATGACGTTCGGCCCTTCATCTCCGAAGGACACGCCCCGCAGCCGGCTGGTTGCCTTTATCCGGGATAAACCTTCCTCGTAAACAAGCGGGACCCCCTTCAAGTCCGTGCTGCCGCAATTCGGGCAACGAAGTTCCATGGCGTACGCTCGCGGAGGCAAGGCAAGAGTCGAAACAGCCTCCCCTCGTATTGCGCTGCCCGCACATCGAATGTACCGAGCTTCCAAAGTCGTCTTCATTTCCGTCCCTCTCTCTTGCCACCCAGCTTGCTCCCGTTCCTACTTGTCTCTCGCCGTTCAACGCCGCGGCCCATCGAAAAACGGCTTGCCATCCTTTCCGCAACGGAAACGAGCAAGAACGTGTCTTCCTCAGACATTTGCCTCAGGTACGTTCGCAGCTCGCCGAACAATCGGATTCCGCTCTTTGCGCCGGGCTTCCGCCTATCATCCGTCCCACTCTGATGCGGTATCGCAGCCGGCTGACTGCCGTCCTCAACATCCAGCAGGAACCGATGCACCGGAATTTCGAGCGCATCCGCGATCTTCTCCAACGTTTTCAGCGTCGGAACGGCGCGACCATGTTCGAGCCACGAAATACGACAACGCGCCAGCCCGCAGCGCCGCTCCAGGTCGGCTTGCGACAAGTGCTTGGCCTTTCTCTCCGTCCGCAGCCGTGCGCCGACATCGATTCTCATTCTCAATATCCGCTGTCCCCAATCTATCACACTCATAGTGTGTAGACTCATAGTGGTCGGCAACCCAATCATGGCGGGTGCCCAGTACCGACCCCAGAGTTTTATTTGGAATGCACTTACGGAAGCTCCGGCTTCGACGAGGATTGTCGCAGGAGAAGCTCGCGGAACTGGCAGACGTGCACCGCAACTACGTTGGCGGTGTGGAGCGAGGAGAGCGCAATATTGCGCTGCTGAACATCGTCGCGCTAGCGCATGCACTTCACGTGAAGCCAGGTCGATTAATGGAAGCACTCAAGTAACCGTTGTCATGTTGGGTCTGCCCCTTCCCTCTGCGTATTAACCCAAAGATTTACTTTACAATGCTGTTATGGCCAACCCAGCCCAGATTGCTGACCCTCGGGGCTCACTTTGGAACCGCTGGGATCCTCATATTCATACTCCCGGAACGATCCTTGGCGACCAATTCAAAGGGCAGGATCCATGGGACGATTTTCTCTCCCGGGTAGAAAAAGCGGAGCCACCGATACGAGCCCTGGGCATCACCGATTACTACAGCATTGATGCCTATGAAGAGGTGCTGAGCTTCCACGATAAAGGACGGCTGAACGGCGTCGCACTAATTTTCCCCAATGTGGAAATGCGCTTCGGGATCGAGACGGCGAGAGGCGCCGGAATTAACGTCCACCTCCTCTTCTCGCCAGAAGATCCGTTCCACCGCGACTCCATCAGGCGCTTCCTATCTGAGCTTCGGTTTCAGTTCCAAGGAGAGACATACCATTGCAGCGAAACTGATTTAATCCGTCTCGGAAAAGCCTTCGACAAATCCCTCAAGGACGACCGCAAAGCTCTCCGGGAGGGAGCCACTCAGTTCAAAGTGAACTTCGACGAGCTCAGAGACGCCTGGAAGCGGAGCGTATGGGTTCAAGACAACACCTTGGTCGCAGTCGCAGGCGGCACTACTGATGGCACAGCGGGACTCAAAGAAGACAGTTCATTTACGGCACTTCGCAGGGAAATTGAGGCCTTTGCCGACATCATCTTTTCAAGTCATGCACAGCAGCGGGAATTTTGGCTCGCGCAGGGTGCCGTGGGAATCGAGGAGCTCACGTTGAAGTGGCGTGGCCGCAAGCCATGTCTGCACGGATCGGATGCTCATACACCTGCCAGGGTAGCAACTCCAGACCTTGACCGTTTTTGCTGGATCAAAGGCGATCCCACCTTCGAATCACTACGTCAAGCCTGTATTGAGCCAGAGAGCCGTGTCTTGATTGGTCCTGAACCACCGGGCGGTGCCGTTCCTTCCCAGACCATTTCGCAGGTGCAGGTCTCCAAAGCCAGCTTTCTGAAAACTCATGCGATTCCGCTCAATCCGGGCCTCATTGCCATCATTGGCGCGCGAGGCTCCGGTAAAACCGCTTTGGCCGATTTCATCGCGGCTGGAGGATACGCCTTCTCGCACCGCAATAGCGACGCGTCCTTCATTCGCCGGGCCGCCCAACATTTGCAGACATCTTCCTCAACTCTGACTTGGGATTCCGGGGACACGACTACAACCCCTTTGGCCGAACAGTCCGAAGATGAACTCATGGAATTTCCTCGCGTGCAATACCTTTCACAGCAGTTTGTCGATCAGCTGTGTTCTGCGGAAGGTCTCGAAGACGAGTTACTCATTGAAATCGAGCGTGTCATCTTCCAGTCACATCCTGTTGAGGACAGGATGGGCGCATCTACGTTCCGGGAACTTCTCGACGTCCGCTCGGAGCGCGCCCGCGACGCACGGAGCCGCCAGCAAGAAGCGCTTCGCCTCGCGGCACAAGCCCTTACGGCCGAACGAGCCCGGAAAGCAAACCTGCCCACTTTGGCTAAGCAATGGCAAGACAAGAAAAAATCAATCGACAAAGATAAGGCAGAGCGGAAGGTACTCACCAACAAGAGCACCAAGGAGCGGGCTCAGCGGTTGGAGGAGTTATCACTTGCGGTCGACGATGCGCAACGCAGAGTCCAAGACGCGCAAACCCGTCACAACTCCTTGCTGGCATTGCAGCAGGCAGCTAAAGACATCCGCATCAACTCGATTCCTGCGCGTTGGAAAGAGCTTCAACAGAAATATGCAGAAGCTGCGCTAAACGCAGAGCAATGGAAGGCGTTCAGACTCGCTTTTACCGGAGACGTCGACTCGATTCTCAGCGACGAGATCAAGCTTGCTTCGGCCAACGTCAAGTTGCTTTCCGGACCTGCCAAGAACGAGGTCGAACTGGATCCGAAGGCGTCACCGCCAGCGGCGGCCCTCATTCCGCATAATGCTGATCTCTCTAAACAAACCCTGACGCTTCTAAAAAAGGAACTGGCCCGGTTGCGATTGCTGGTTGGCATCGATTCCGAAAATGCCAAGAAGTTTAAGCGACTCTCCGACAAGATATCGAAGGACGAATCGGCTCTATCGAAAATTGCGAAAGAACTTGAACTGGCGAAGCTGGCAGACGGCCGCATCGCTGAGCTGATTGAAGAGCGTAATAGTGCGTACGCGGGCATTTTCGATGCGATCATCGAAGAAGAGCACGAACTGTCCTCTCTCTATGCTCCTTTGAAAGCCAACCTCTCTTCGCAGGGCGGCGAACTCGGCAAGCTCTCCTTTTCCGTCCGACGAACCATAGATATCGAATCCTGGGCTAAGGCCGGCGAAGACCTTCTTGACCTCCGCGAATTGGGTCCCTTCAAAGGAAAAGGAACGCTTCAAGAGACTGCTGCGACGGAGCTGCTTCCCTCATGGGCGCGAGGTACGTCCGCGCAAATCGCCGCAGCCATGGCTGCTTTTCGTACAAAACATGAGCATCATCTTCTCGAACATGCACCCGTCAAGCGTTCCGACGGCGAAGCGTTTGCCGTCTGGGCTCGCAAGATTTCAGAATGGCTGTATGCGACATCTCAAATACGTGTGACGTACGGTCTCCAATACGACGGCGTCGACATCGAGCAGCTTTCCCCTGGGACTCGTGGTATTGTCATGCTACTTCTCTACGTCGCGATCGATACCGAAGACGATCGACCCCTCATCATCGATCAACCCGAAGAGAACTTGGATCCCAAGTCTATCTATCAAGATCTCGTTTCGCGGTTTCGAACAGCCAAACTTCGTCGTCAAATCATCATGATCACTCACAACGCCAATCTCGTGGTGAATACAGATGCCGATCAAGTGATTGTGGCCCACTGTGGTCCCCATCGACCCGGCTATCTCCCCGACATTTTCTACGAAAGCGGCGGCCTGGAAAATCCCGCCATCCGCAACCAGGTCTGCGAAATTCTGGAAGGCGGCGAGGTTGCTTTTAAGGAACGCGCAAGGCGCCTGCGCGTACGCCTCTAGATTGCCCTATTCACTCACACACAAAGAATTGTGTCTTGGAGGTCATGCGCTCCTGGACGGTCCAACTGACGTAACCCTTTTCCTTGTCCATCACAATTGAATCGATTGCTGCGGGATCACGCTCCGCAAGTACCCCTGCGAGAAACGACTCATTATCGGCCGTAACCTTATACTGTTTCGCAGCGAACGTTCCCGCCCTGACCATCAGCCCGTCTCTCGCCACCGTGAGATGCAACTTCGTCGTCGCTGGCGCGATTTCTGCAACGACAGTCTCTTCGTCCACATCCTTCATAAACTCCCCTTCCTGCAAGCTGACGGAGCTCACGGCGGTGCACTCCACCGTCCTTTGCGTGTTCACACGATGTGGCCCACGAATCGTGTAGGTGTGAGCCACTCCGCCCTCCGGCTTGCTCGCGAAAAGAGGGAAGCAGATCTCGAACACGCATAGCAGCGCAAGAAGAGTCCTCATCGTCCACCTCGCCGAAAGTCCACCGACCAGGGCCAACCTCGGATCCTGCAGACAAAGTAACACGGGAGAGAGCTATCCCTTCCTCAACTGCCTTCCTGGCTAAAGCCTGCGCCTGTCCGTCCGCTTCTCCTGTCAATGGTCTCCGCTTCGCTCCGATAAACGCATAACCCGCGCCATTGACAGCCCAGACGGACAGGCGCGTTAGCCCGCCATGAAGGCATTTGTTTTTTGTGTAGCGAACCGACGCTGCACAGAAAGCAAGAAGCCGAAAAGACAAAGGAGCGAATGATGCAAACGGAAAGAATCGATCTGCATTACCAGCATGGCAGTTCCGACAAGGTGTATCACCTGCAACTCGAAACCGTGGAAGGCACGTGGTCCGTGAACGCGCAATGGGGGCGCCGCGGTTCGAGCTTGCAGGGCGACACGAAGGCAAGCGGAGTTCCCTACGAAGAAGCTAAGCGTATTTATGACCGCGTGCTGCGGGAAAAGACAGGCAAAGGTTACCGCGTGGCCGAAGGCAATGGAGCTTCATCCCCGGCGATTTCGCTTGGGATGCCGACGAAGGAATTCTCCGGCCACACACCTGAATTGCTGACACCCATAGAGGAACGCGAAGCCCTCGGTTTCGTCCCGAATCTCTCATGGTGGTTTCAGCAGAAGTTCGACGGACGACGCCTCGCCGTTCAGAAACAGAACGGCGAGTATTCGGGAATCAACAAGCTCGGCCAGATCATTCCCGTCGACGCGCAACTTGCGGCATCGCTCGATCTTGTCGAGGCCGACAGCTTCCTCGTGGACGGAGAGATCACGGATTCGAAGTTCTACACGTGGGACATCCTGGCCCACAACGGATGTGATCTCGGCGACCAGCCCTACGAAACTCGTTACGCCCGCCTGACGCGCCTCTTTCAAGGAGTCCACGAAGTATTGCGGGTGGCCGAAACCGCCATGACGCCGAAGGCGAAACGAAACCTTGTTGCGCGGATGCACGATATTCGCGCCGAAGGATTCGTTTGCAAGAACCGCAACGCCGTCTACGCGGGAGGGCGGTCCGGCCAACACTTCAAGTGCAAGTTCGTGGCGACCGCTTCGTTCATTGTCGGCCCGAAACCCGACAAGAAGGCGGCAGACGGCCATCGTTCCATCGCCGTCTATTTGCTCGACGACGATCAAGAACGATTCATGGGCACCGTAGGTGTCCCCGAACGCTACCGACTTCCGAAGGACGGGCAGATCGTGGAAGTCCGGTATCTCTACTGCCATCCCGGTCCCGAGGGAAAGCTGATTCAAGCCAAGTATTTCGGGCAGGTACGCGACGACATCGACCGGGCCGAATGCTCGGTGAGCCAGTTGAAGCTCAAAGCTGACGATGCGGAGACGAATGAGTCCTAATGTCTCCGCTCCGTCCCATTCATTTCCGCAAATTCCCTTCTACGCCAAAGGCTGCGCCCGGCGCGGGCTCTTACTGTCAAGGGTCTGCGCTGCGCTCCGATGAACGGCAAAACCCGCCGCCCTTGACAGCCGCCCGCCCCGTGCGCCGGGAACTGGCTATGAAGGGAATTTGCTTTTTTTTTCAAGCGAGAACCAAGCTTGAAAACGAGAGGAAAAGAGGAATAGAAAAATGCCGGAAAAACAACACGCCGCCTGGGGAGAACTGCTGCGCGATGCGGTCGAGAAACCGGGCCGGATGCTCGCAGCGTACACCGCATTTCATAACTACAGCTTTGGCAATGCCTTGCTTGCGCTCGAACAGTGCGTTCGACGCAATTTGCAGCCGGGGCCACTCAATACCTATCGCGGCTGGCTCGAAAAGAAACGGCAGGTCCGCAAAGGCGAAAGAGGAATCACCCTCTGTATGCCGATGCCGTTCAAGGCCGCGCAAACCGACAGCACCGAAGAAGAGGCAACCACTGACCTTCAAACGCGTTACGCCTTCCGCTTTCGCGCCTATTGGTTTGTGCTTGCACAAACCGAAGGAGAGGAAACCTACGCCGCGCCGATTCCGCGCTTTGACATGGACGCGGCGCTTCGGGGCCTAAATATCACTCGCACACCGTTTGATGAAATCAACGGCAACATTCAGGGCTTTGCGAGAAAACGCGAAATCGCCGTCAACCCTCTCGCCGCCCTCCCCCACAAGACCACGTTTCACGAACTCGCCCACATCGTTCTAGGGCACACTACGTCCGAAACGCTTGTGGACGCTGAAAAGACGGCGATGCACATCCGCGAAGTCGAGGCGGAATCCGTTGCGCTTATCTGCTGCGAAACGCTTGGCCTTGCAGGAGCGGAGTTCTGCCGGGGCTACATCCAGCACTGGCTGAAAACCGAAAAGGAAATATCCAACCACAGTGCGGCACGCATCTTCGCCGCCGCGACTTCCATTCTCAAAGCGGGAACACCCGCAGCGGGCAGCCTATAGGCTGCCCGCGCTGTGCTTGTTGCTGAAATCCGTCGCACGACGAATACGGAGAAAGTCGCACATCAAAACAAAAGGAGAAAGGAAATGAGCACGACTGCAAGAACGAAAGTGACCGAGGAGTACCGCAACATTCCGATAGGGCAGTTGAAGGAGTCGAGCACGAATCCCCGCAAGACGTTCGACGAGGCGTCGCTGCAAGAGCTGGCCGAAAGCATCCGCAGCAAGGGTGTCCTGTTGCCGCTTCTCGTCCGGCCCGTCAACGGACATTATCAAATCGTGGCCGGGGAGCGCCGCTACCGCGCTTCCAAACTCGCCGGGTGCGATGCCGTCCCGGCGACGGTCCGCGAACTCACCGACGCCGAGTGCCTCGAAATCCAGTTGATTGAAAACCTCCTGAGGACGGACCTGCATCCATTCGAGGAAGCGCGGGGGTTTCATGCTCTTCTCAACCAAGAAGGCGGCAAGTACACTATTGAGAAAATCGCGGCGCGAACGGGCAAGCTCGCTTCGTTTATCGCCAAGCGGTTGAAGCTTCTCGACCTCGTGCAACCCGCCGCCGACGCCTTTCTTGCCGGGCACATCGGCGTTGAGCACGCGCAGCTAATTGCCAAGCTCGCGCCCGACGTGCAGGAAGAGGTTCTCCGCCATTGCTTCGACGGTTACTACGCTGCGGACGAAAAGGAACGCAGCCTTGTGCCCGTTTCGCGTGTGCAGGCGTGGGTCGAACACAATATCTACCTCAGCCTCAAGACCGTTGCTTTCTCCAAGGAAGATGAGACTCTCGTGCCCGAAGCGGGAAGTTGCGCGAACTGCCCGAAACGGACGGGGTTCAATCGAATACTCTTCGCCGAAGTGAAGGAAGATTCCGACAGCTGCACCGATGCCGCGTGTTTCAATCGCAAGCTCGAAATGCACATCGCGCAGCGCGTGGCAAAGACACCCGATCTCGTGATGATTTCCAACAGTCACCAAGAGCAGAGCGGGACGCCGATCCTATCACGCGAGAACTACGTGGAGGTTGTCGCACGGAAAAACAAGAACGCCAAAGAGAATCGCCCCGAACAAAAGCTCTGCAATCACCTGAAACCCGCGATCCGCGCGGACGGCATGGACAAAGGCCGTCTCGTCAAAATCTGTGCGGATCCGACGTGCAAGATTCATTTCGGCAACCGCCAGCAGGACGAGAAACAGCGCCTCGCATGGATCGAGGAGCGGAAAGCCACGAACCGAAACGCCAAG
>Ga0210388_10003405_pt1 | contig 12477 bp, 13 predicted proteins | sample IncBWC19OmetaG_FD_155485 | JGI IMG/M metagenome (GOLD analysis project Ga0210388, IMG submission 155485) | Forest soil microbial communities from Barre Woods Harvard Forest LTER site, Petersham, Massachusetts, United States - Inc-BW-C-19-O ... | reverse complement strand
GGGGCGTCTCAACGGCTTCATCGTGACTCTTGGCATGACCATCGTGCTGGCCGGGCTGCAGAACGGCATAGTCAAGGCGCAGACGCTGTTCAACCTGCCGAAGGCATTCGGGTACCTCGGTGCCGCGTACTTCGGCCAGGTGCCGGTGTCCTTCGTGGTGGCCGCGATCATCTTCGCGCTGGTCGGCCTGTTCCTGCGGTATCACCGGACCGGCCGGGCTATCTACGCGGTGGGCGGGAACCCGGCCGCGGCCCGCGCAGCCGGCATCAAGGTCGAGCGCATCAAGATCGGCGTCTACGTGGCGGGCAGCATGCTGGCTGCCCTCGGCGGCCTGATGGAAGCGGGCCGGGTGTCCGCGGTGACCGGCCAGCAGGGTTACGGCGAAGGCATCATCTTCTCGGTCTTCGCCGCTGCAGTGATCGGCGGCGTGAGTCTGCGGGGCGGCCGCGGCAATATGATCGGCGCCGCGTCGGGTGTGATCCTGCTCGGCTTCGTCCAGGACATTCTCGACCTGGCCAACGTGTCGAACTACTGGATCGAGGCCATCGACGGCGCCGTGATCTTGTTCGCGCTGTTCCTGGCCCGCATCGTCGGCGGCGAGTCCACAGCAGAGGAGAAGTAGTGCCCGCAGAGCTGAGCGGCCTGGCGGCCGTCGTCACAGGTGGCGGGTCAGGCATCGGACTGGCTGCGGCAAGGCTGCTGACGGCCCGCGGGGCTCGGGTGGCAGTGCTCGATCTGGCGCCCGGCGACGAGTTCCTCGGGTTGCAGGCTGACGTGACCGACGACGCGTCAGTGCGCGCGGCTGTCGAAAGTGCCGGCGAGCGCCTGGGCGGCATCGACATCCTGGTGAACAACGCCGGGATCGGCGCCATCGGCACCGTCGCCGATAACCCCGACGAGCAGTGGCACCGCGTCTTTGACGTGAACGTCGTCGGCATCGTCCGGGTGACCCGGGCCGCGCTGCCCTACCTGCGCGCGTCGGCGCATGCCGCGATCGTGAACACGTGCTCGATCGCCGCGACCGCCGGCCTGCCGCAGCGCGCGCTGTACTCGGCGACAAAAGGAGCCGTGCTGTCACTGACTCTCGCGATGGCCGCTGACCATATCGGCGACGGCATCCGGGTGAACTGCGTCAACCCCGGTACTGCCGATACGCCCTGGATCGGCCGGCTGCTCGCTCAGGCTGAGGATCCGGCGGCCGAGCGCGCGGCGCTGGCGGCTCGGCAGCCGATGGGGCGGCTCGTCAGCGCCGAGGAGGTCGCGGCCGGCATCGCTTACCTCGCAAGCCCGGCGGCGGCATCAGTCACCGGCACGTCGCTGGCGATCGACGGCGGCATGGCCGGGCTCAGGCTCCGGCCCCAGAAATGATCACGCAGACATGAGCACCCCAGACATGGTCACGGGGCTATGACCGGCACGCCGCTAGCCGTGCGCCGGCTCGGCCGTTCGGCAGTAGAGGTGACCGAGCTCTCATTCGGCGGCGCGGCGCTTGGCAATCTCTTCACGCCGGTTGACGATGAGGCAGCGGCGGCGGCGGTCGACGCAGCATGGAACGGGGGCATCCGCACCTTTGACACGGCGCCGCACTACGGCCTCGGCCTTTCGGAACGGCGCCTCGGCGGCGCGCTAGCGGGCCGGCCGCGGGCCGAGTACGTGCTCTCCACCAAGGTCGGCCGCCTGCTCGAGCCGGTCGCGGAGCCGCACGGCACTGACACGGAGGGCTTCGCCGTGCCGGCGCACAGCCGCCGGGTGTTCGATTTCAGCGCCGACGGAGTGCGGCGCAGCCTGGAGGCCAGCCTGGTCCGCCTTGGCCTGGACCGCATCGATATCGCGCTCATTCACGATCCAGACGATCACGGCGAGCAGGCATTGCGCGAGGCCTATCCGGCGCTCGAGCGCCTGCGGTCCGAAGGCTGCGTGCGGGCGATCGGCGTCGGCATGAATCAGGCCGGAATGCTCACCCGGTTTGTCACCGATACCGACGTCGACGTGGTCCTCGTGGCAGGGCGCTATACCCTGCTTGACCAGTCCGCGGCCGACGCGCTCCTGCCGAGCGCGCTCGATCACGGCGTCAGCGTCATCGCGGGCGGGGTGTTCAACTCCGGCCTGCTCGCGGCGCCCGGTGCGGGCGCGCGGTACGACTACCGGGCGGCACCAGACCGCCTGATCGCCAGGGCGCAGGAACTCGCGGCCATATGTGCCGGATTCGGAGTGCCGCTCCGCGCGGCGGCCGCACGATTCCCGCTTACCCACCCCGCCGTCGCAAGCGTGCTTGTCGGCGCTCGCAGTGCCGCCGAGATCACTGACGCGATTCAGCTACGCGAGACCGATATCCCGGCGGCGCTGTGGACGGCGCTGGCCGGCGGCCGGGACGGCCGAGGAGGCACCGCATGAGGATCGCATTGCACACCAGGGTGCGCACCGACCGGATCGAGGACTACGAGCAGGCACACGCGGCGGTCCCGGTGGACCTGACTGACGCGATCCGGGCTGCCGGGGTGGCTAGCTGGACGATCTGGCGCAGCGGCACTGACTTGTTCCATGTCATCGACTGCGCCGACTACGCGACGATGCTCGCCGCGCTGGCCAGCAATCCTGTGAATGTCGCCTGGCAGGGCCAGCTGGCGGAGTTGCTGGAGACTGTGCACGACTACTCAGGAGGCGGCACTGCCGCCGCGCTGCCGGTGGTGTGGCAGCTGTGAGGATCATCGACGCCCACCACCACGTGTGGGATTTGCGGGTGCGGGACCAGGACTGGATCACCGGTCCGGACATGGCGGCCATCCGGCGCGACTTCAGCGTCGACGATCTGCGGCCGAGCGCGCAGGCCGCCGGGGTCGCCGCGACTGTGGTCGTGCAGACGGTCACGGTCGCGGCGGAGACGACGGAGCTGCTCAGTCTGGCAGCCGGTGATCCGCTGGTGGCCGGAGTGGTCGGCTGGGCCGACCTCGGCTCGGCGGCTATCGCCGGCGATCTGGCCGAGCTTCGGGGCGGCCCTGGCGGCGACTACCTCGTCGGCATCCGGCACCAGGTCCAGTCCGAGCCGGATCCGGACTGGCTGCGCCGTCCCGACGTCATCCGCGGGCTGCGCGCGGTCGCCGCCGCGGGCCTGTGCTACGACCTGGTCGTGCGGCCGCACCAGATCGCGGCGGCCAGCTACGCCGCGGCGGCTGTGCCGGGCCTGACGTTCGTCCTGGATCACGCGGGCAAGCCGCCGATCGCCAGCGGACACCTGGCGGCCTGGATGGCCGCGATCGGCGAGTTCGCGGCCCGCCCCAACACGGTTTGTAAGCTCTCCGGGCTGGTCACCGAGGCAGCCACCGGTGCTGAGCCATGGCAGTTCGTCCCGGTTGCCGATGTCATCCTGAGCGCATTCGGGCCGGATCGGGTCATGTTCGGCTCGGACTGGCCCGTTTGCCTGCTGGCGAGCGAGTATGCCAGCGTGGTCGCACTGGCGCGCACGCTGGTCACTGGCTTGTCGGACGCCGAGCGAAGGGCGGTGTTCGCGGCGACCGCGGCCCGGGTCTACGGAATCCCGGTGCCTGCCCATGTCGCTGGCGACGACCAAGGATCTGGAGGCGGACTGTGGCGCTTACCGATGAGGCGATCGACAAGATCAAGCAGATGATCATCTCGGGCCGGGTGCGACCAGGGGAGAAGCTGCCGCGCGAGGCTGACCTGGCTGCCGAACTTGGCCTGTCCCGCAATTCGCTGCGCGAAGCCGTGAAGGCGCTGAGCCTCATCAACGTCCTCGACGTCCGGCAGGGTGACGGCACCTACGCGACCAGCCTGGCTCCCTCGCTCTTGCTCGAGGCCCTCAGCTTCATCGTGGACTTCCATCGCGACGACACCGTGCTGGAATTCCTCGAGATCCGCCGGATACTCGAGCCGGCGGCAACGGCACTGGCCGCCGTCAGGATGCCCGACGAGGACAGGATCGAGCTCGGCAAGGTGCTGGACGCTACCGCCGCAGACTCGCCCGTAGAGGAGTTCGTCCGGGCCGACATGGAATTCCACCGGCTGATCGCCGTCGGGTCCTGCAACTCCGTGCTGGCCTCGCTCGTCGACAATATGTCGGTGCCGACGACTCGCGCTCGCGTGTGGCGCGGCATGACCGAACCGCACGCGCAGGAGCGCACCCTGGCCGAGCACCGCGCCATCTACAAGGCGGTCATCAGCAAAGATGCGGACCTGGCCCGATCGTGGGCGACCGTCCACATTGCCGGCATCGAGTCGTGGCTGCGCACGGCCACCGCCCTGGCTGACTGACCGCTAGCTGACTCAAGCCAGGGGCATGCTCCGGGCGGCCGGCGGGTAGTTTCGGCTGGGAGGATCTTCTGCTGAACGTCCAGCCGCAGAGGGGGTCGCACCGTGGCCGTCAAGGTGTACCAGGATGGGATCGAGACTCAGTTCGACGTGTACACCAAGGGTGTGACCGTCACCGTCATCGACCAGCACCTTTATGTGAGCGGACCGGATACAACCGTGGTCGCGATCTACAGCCCCGGGTCATGGCATCACGCCCGGGTAGCGGACGACTAGCGCGGCGGGCCGGCTGCTAGCCGGTCGCGCATCTCCTCGCGTGCCACCCAGCGGGTCTCCAGCCACCAGGAGCAGCCGGCCTGCGCCCAGGCCGCTACGGTCGCCGCGGCGGCGGCTGCATCTGCGGCCGGGGTCTCGCCGTCCGCTATGACATCGAAGCCGTCCGGCACGCCATGCTCGCTGACCCAGGCGCGGACGGCGCTGGCCTCGCCGGGACCCGGCTCGTAGCCCAACGGGCCGTACTGGGGGATCACGCCGTCGCAACGCAGCACCCGCCGCATCGACTTGGGCGCGGGCCAGACCCCGACCACCCAGATCGGGATCCGGTGCTGCACCGGCCTGACCGCGGCGGTGAGGTCGAGCCGGCCGGTCTGGTAGTCGTAATGCGGGCTGTGGTAGCTCGTGCCCCCGTCCCACAGCATCCGGATCAGGTCGATCCCCTCGTCGAGCAGGTCGGCCCGGTCGCGCAGGCCAGTGACCTCGCCGGTATCGGGCAGCTCAGTATCAGTAGCGCCGACGCCGACAGCCAGGATCGCACGGCCACCGGAGAGCTGGTCGAGAGTCGCCACCTGGCTGGCAACCTTCCACGGCCGCCGCCACGGCAGGGGCGTCAGCATGGTGCCGAGGCGCACGTGCTCCGTCCGGACCGCCATCGCCGACAGCATGCTCCAGGCGTCTGGCCCGTAGGCCGCCTCCCAGACGAAGACCCCGTCCCAGCCCGCCTCCTCGGCGAGGACGGCAAGCTCAAGCTGCTCCGTCGCCGTGCCGCCGGGCAGTACTGCGCCATATCTCATCTGACCATCTCGCATCTGACTAGTTCCGATGACGTCGTTACCCACGAGACCGTCATAGCAGGACCTGCCGACAATCGGGGGTTCGTCACTGTGCGTGGCGAGTGTCCGCTAGACTCGGGAGATCATGACTAGCGGCCTGCTCCTTCCCGGCCGCGGCGAGGCCCGGTAACCAGCCCGGTCGGCTCCTCGCCGCGGGTGGTTGTGCTGCGCCGGCCGATGTTCGCCCCGGCGGCTTCGCCTTTGGCAGGAGCCCCCCACCTCAGGAGCCCTCCCACCTCAGGAGCAGAGCACAGTCATGAGCAATCCTTCGCTGCAGCGCTCGTCCGGCATGCCGTGTCACCGATACCGCCCGTTCCCGCCCATTGACCTGCCCGACCGGCAGTGGCCATCGCGCACCATCACCGCGGCCCCGCGCTGGCTGTCCACCGACCTGCGGGACGGCAACCAGGCCCTGATCGACCCCATGAACGCGCCCCGCAAGCAGGCCATGTTCGACCTCCTCGTCCGCATGGGCTACAAGGAGATCGAGGTCGGCTTCCCGGCCGCCAGCCAGACAGATTTTGACTTCATCCGCAGCCTGATCGAAGGCGGCGCGATTCCGGACGACGTCCGCATCTCGGTGCTGACCCAGGCCAGGGATGAGCTGATCGACCGGACTGTCCAGTCGCTGGCCGGTGCCAGGCTGGCGACAGTCCACCTGTACAACGCTGCCGCGCCGCTGTTCCGCAGCGTCGTGTTCGGCTGGGACGGTGACGGCCGGGCTGAGTGCAAGGCGGTCGCGGTCGAGGGCACTCGCGCGGTCATCAAGTACGCCGAGGAGTACCTGGCCGGCGCGGACTTCGGCTACGAGTACTCGCCGGAGATCTTCATGGACACCGAGCTCGACTTCTCCCTGGAGGTCTGCGAGGCCGTCATGGACGTCTGGCAGCCGGGTCCGGGCCGGGAGATCGTGCTCAACCTGCCCTGCACCGTCGAGCGGTCCACGCCGAACGTGTACGCCGACCAGATCGAGTGGGTCAGCCGTCGGCTGTCCAGGCGCGAGCACATCGCGCTGTCGGTACACACTCACAACGATCGCGGTACCGCCACCGCCGATGCGGAGCTGGCGATGCTGGCGGGGGCTGAGCGGGTGGAGGGCTGCCTGTTCGGGAACGGGGAGCGATCGGGCAATGTCGACCTGATCACTCTCGGCCTGAATCTGTACAGCCAGGGCATCGACCCGATGATCGACTTCAGCGACATCGACGAGATCCGCCGGACAGCGGAGTACTGCAACGGGATCGGCGTGCACGAGCGCCACCCCTACGCCGGTGACCTGGTCTACACCTCGTTCTCCGGCTCGCATCAGGACGCCATCAAGAAGGGCTTCGACGACCTGGACCGCAAGGCCGCGGCGGCCGGCCGGCCGGTGAGCGAGCTGCCCTGGCAGATGCCGTACCTGCCGATCGACCCCAAGGACGTCGGCCGCACCTACGAGGCCGTCATCCGCGTCAACTCGCAGTCCGGTAAGGGCGGCGTCGCCTACATCATGAAGGCCGACCACCACCTCGACTTGCCGCGCCGGCTCCAGATCGAGTTCAGCCAGGTGATCCAGCGGCACACCGACAGCGCGGGCGGCGAAGTCGACGCCGCGCAGATGTGGCAGATCTTTGCCGCCGAGTACCTCGAGCCGGGCCCGTTCGAGCTGGTCAGTTACGCCTCCGCCAGCGAGGGCGGCACCGAGCGAGTGGACTGCACAGTCCGGGCCTACGGGACCGAGTACGAGCTGGTCGGCATCGGCAACGGACCTATCGCGGCCTTCTGTGCGGCGGTCTCCGCGGTCGACCTCGGGCTAGGCGGGCTGAGCGTGCGCGTGCTCGACTACGCCGAGCACGCGCTCACGGCAGGGCGCGACGCCGAGGCCGCCGCCTATCTGGAGATCGAGATCGGCGAGCAAGCGCTGTGGGGAGTCGGGATCAGCTCCTCGATCGTGCGCGCGTCAGTATCCGGCGTGATCAGCGCCCTGAATCGGGCGGCGCGCCGGCAAGAGCGCTAGCCGTCCGCAGTTCTCAGTTGCTGTCACGCCGGTAGAACGGGCTCGCGACGGCTGAGACGCGCTCGTCAAGGTGGTCACGCTCGCCCTTGCGGGGGAACGTGACATCGATCGGGAAGCTGGCGTCGGGCGGGCTGGCCTCCCAGGCCGCCCGCTCGACGGCCCCGGCCACGAGGTCCTGGATATGGGCATCGGCCGGATCGTCCAGCGCCACCGAGATGAGCAGGCCCTCGCCAGCGAACTCAATCGACAGCCAGGCAGCTGAGGCGTCCCGGACCGCGGCGATCGACATCAGCCCCGCCGCGATGCCGGCCAGCAGGCCGTCGGGCCGGACTGACAGCGGTCGGACGCTGATCCGGTCCAGGTCGTTTGCCTGGTCCTCGGCCGCGAGGTAGGAGACGCCTTGCGGGTAGACCGGCACGCTCTCGCTCGCGCCTGCGTTCAGCGCAATCCCGACCGACGGCGGCAGCAGCCGCGCCAGGTCGGCGGCCCTGACAACGACGTGCGGGCCATCCGGCGGCTCCGCGAACTGCCTGAGCAGGTCTGCCGATGAGTACGCCGGGACGAAGTCGCTGCCCAGGTAGGAGATGATCGGCAACGTGACGGCGGTGCCCCTGATTGCCGTCACGCCGTCGGCGGGTAGCGGCAGCCACAGCCGCGCGGTCCGCAGCAGCTCCAGCAGGTCGCCGATGCGGCCGGCGTCACTGATGGCGGCCGCCATAGCCTTCTCGACAGTGTGGTGTTCCATAGGGTTGCTCTGCGCAGGGATGCTGATAGTCACTTGACGGATAGTAAGCGCTTCGGGGCGGTGAGTAATGGAAAACGGCCGACGTGCCGATCAGCGCTGGCTTGACATCAGCCCGGAGCGCATCGAGGGCTGGCTGCAGTCGTTCGCGGTGCGGCACGGCGCGACCGTCGCGACCGTCGACGACCGGCGGGAGATCGTGACTGTCCGCGCGGCCGACGCCAGCATCGCGGAGTGCCATATCCCGTTCCCGCCGCTGCCGCCAGCAGGCTGCAGCCCAGCGGATCTTGCTGCCCACGCCGGGGTCGATCGGACGGTCGCGGTGCTGCTTGTCCGGCTAGGCGGATACGCGGCCGGCGTGTTCAGCGGCGCTCCGCCGCGGCTGGTGGCGTCCAAGGTCGGCAGCCGGCTGGTGCACGGCCGCAGCGCCGCGGGCGGCACGTCCCAGCACCGGTTCGCGCGCCGCCGGGAAAAGCAGGCGCGCGAGGCGCTGGAGGCGGCCGCGGACTGCGCGGTCGGCGTCTTCGCCCCGGTCAGCGGCGAGCTAGACGCGCTGGTGCTGGGCGGAGACAGGCGCGCGATGGCCGCTCTGCGCGACGATGCCCGGCTGCGCCCCTACTTCGACATCGCCGTCGACAGGTTCCTGACCGTGCCCGACCCGCGGCATGCGGTGCTCGAGGGCGCGCCGCGGCTCTTCCGGGCGGTGCGGGTCCGGCTCACCGACACCGCCGGCCTGCCTGCGGAAACCGATTCGCCGGACAGGTCGACGCTCGGATAAAATCGCGGTCATGCAACCGCTCCGGTCGTGACACCGCGCCCCGCATCAGGGGACAACTGTGCCTGGCGTCCGATTCAAGTCTGTGATGGAGCGAGCTTCCCGTGATTTCCGCACGCGATATTGAACTACGCGCTGGCGCGCGCCTGCTGCTGGAAAGTGCCACCTTCCAGGTCGCCGCTGGTGACAAGATCGGCCTGGTCGGCCGCAATGGCGCTGGCAAGACCACCCTGGCCCGGGTGCTGGCGGCCGAGGGTCAGCCGGCCGCCGGCCAGGTCGTCGTCGGCGGCTCTGTCGGCTACCTGCCGCAGGACACCATGGTCGGCGACCTGGACGCGCTGGGACTGGACCGGATCCTGTCCGCGCGCGGCCTCGACGCGCTGCTCGTCGGCCTGCGGGAGGCCGAGCTGGCGATGGCAGACCCGAATCCGTCCAGGCGTGACGCTGGCGTGCGCCGGTACGGCCACCTGGAGGAGCGGCTGACGGTGCTCGGCGGGTACGCGGCCGAGTCGGAGGCGGCCTCGCTGGCGGCGAGCCTCGGGCTGCCGCAGAAGACGCTGAAGCAGCCGCTGCGCACGCTGTCGGGTGGTCAGCGGCGGCGGATCGAGCTGGCCCGGATCCTGTTCGGCGGCTCGGACACGCTGCTGCTGGACGAGCCGACCAACCACCTCGATGCGGACTCGGTCAGCTGGCTGCGCGATCACCTGCGGACGTTCCGCGGTGGCCTGGTGGTGATCAGCCACGACACCGCGCTGCTCGGCGAAGTGGTCAACAAGGTCTTCCATCTGGATGCCGACCGCAGCGTGCTGGACATCTACAACCTGGGCTGGCAGGCCTACCTGGAGCAGCGCGAGACCGATGCGAGGCGCCGGCGCCGGGAGCGGATGAACGCCGAGCGGCAGGCTGGCGCGCTCCAGTCCCAGGCAGACAAGATGCGCGCGAAGGCGACGAAGGCCCGGGCAGCGCAGAACATGCAGAAGCGGGCTGAGCGCCTGCTCGCCGGCGTCAGCGCGGACCGGGCTGCCGAGCGCGTGGCCAAGCTGCGATTCCCGGTTCCGGCGCACTGTGGCAAGACGCCGCTCAGCGCGACCAGGCTCTCGAAGTCGTACGGGTCGCTCGAGGTGTTCACCGACGTGGACGTGGCGGTCGACCGGGGGTCGCGCGTCGTGGTGCTCGGCCTGAACGGCGCCGGTAAGACGACGCTGCTGCGGCTGCTGGCTGGCGTCGAGGAGTCCGACACCGGCCAGGTGCTGCCGGGCCACGGGCTGCGGCTTGGGTACTACGCGCAGGAGCACGAGACGCTTGACAAGGCACGGACGGTCCTGGAGAACATGCGGACGTCCGCGCCGGACCTCGCTGAGAGCGAGCACCGCCGCATCCTCGGCTCATTCCTGTTCTCCGGGGATGACGTCGCCAAGCCGGTCGGCGTGCTGTCCGGCGGCGAGAAGACGAGGCTGGCGCTCGCGCTGCTCGTAGTGTCGGGCGCGAACGTGCTGCTGCTTGACGAGCCGACCAACAACCTCGACCCCGCAAGCCGGGCCGAGATCTTGTCCGCGCTGCGCACCTACGCTGGTGCCATCGTGCTGGTCACCCACGACGAAGGTGCTGTCGACGCGCTCCAGCCGGAGCGGGTCGTGCTGCTGCCCGACGGGGTGGAGGACGCCTGGAGCGCGGAGCTGGCTGACCTGGTGGCACTTGCCTGACCAAGCAGGAGCTGAAAAAGCACGGGCCTAAAAATTAGTTGATCTTTTTTGCGGTCGTGTGGGTAGCCGATCACGAGCTAATAGGTGATCATGGCGAGATACGGTAACGCAGCGGTCACTTCAGCTCACCCGGGAGGTTCGCGTGACCGAGACTCTCAAGAAAGGCACCAGGGTCACCGGTGCCGACCGCACGAAGCTGGCGGCTGATCTGAAGAAGCGGTACGGCGCCGGCGAGAGCATCCGGTCCCTGGCGGCATCGACCGGCCGGTCCTATGGATTCATCCACCGGATCCTGAGCGAGAGCGGCGTTTCGCTGCGCGGCCGCGGCGGTGCGACGAGAGGCAAGGCGAAGTCCAAGGGATGAGGCACAATGGTGACTCGTGTCTGCTGACCTAGCCAATCTGACCGACGCCGGGCTCGACTTCAGCGTTTCCGGCAGCGTAGCCACGGTTACGCTGTCGCGGCCCGAGCGCCGCAACGCGATGACCCCGAGCATGTGGCGCGGCCTTGCCCGGATCGGTGCTGCGATCCCGGACGACGTACGTGTGGTAGTGGTCCGCGGGGCCGGACCCTCCTTCTGCGCTGGCATCGACCTGCGGATGTTCAGCGCCGACGGCGTGCCCGGCGAGGAACGCAACCCCAGCGCGTCCGACCCCGGCTTCCCCGATTCCATCGCCGGCTTCCAGGCCGGCTACCTGTGGCTGCGCAATCCGGCGTTCGTGTCGATCGCCGCCGTTCAGGGCCACGCGATCGGCGGCGGCTTCCAGCTGGCCCTGTCGTGCGACCTGCGCGTGCTCGCCGACGACGCCAGGCTGTGCATGAAGGAGCCGGCTCTTGGGCTGGTGCCCGACCTGACTGGTACCAAGCCGCTGGTCGACATCGTCGGGCTGCCACGGGCGATCGAGCTGTGCCTGACAGCCAGGACCGTGGACGCGCGCGAGGCGGCCGAGCTCAGGCTCGCCGAGCTCGTAGTGCCCGCGGCCGACCTGACCGGTGCGGTGAGCGATCTGGTCGAAGCGCTGCTCGCTACCGACGCGGCTGCGGCGCGCGCCACCAAGGCACTGCTGCAGGCCGCGCCGCTCAACACCCTGGAGCAGCAGGCGGCAGCTGAGCGCGCCGCGCAGGCCAGGCTCCTTAGGGCCCGGCAGCGCTAGCTCACGCGGTGTTTCGCGGTCAGCGTGGTTCGCCGATAGCTAAGCCGGGATGATCGGGCCCGGCTGCTAGGTTCACCGGTCATGAGCATGCAGAACCAGTGGCACGCCATGCGAGGATTCAGCCGCGACCCGTCGGTGACCAAGCAGCGGCTGAAGCCTGGTACCGTCCGGCGGATCGCTGGGTATGCCCGGCCGTACCGGCTCGATCTGGCCATCTTCCTGGTCGCCGCGGCGCTGGACGCGGTCGTCACGGTGCTGTACCCCGTCCTGATCGGCGTCGTCATCGACAAGGGCATCCTGCCCAAGGACAGCCGCGTGGTGCTCACGGTCGCGGGCATCGTGGCCGGCCTGGCCATCTTCGACGGATTCCTCGGCGTCGTGCAGCGGTACTTCACCTCACGGGTCGGCGAGGGCCTCATCTACGACCTGCGCACGCAGGTCTTCGAGCATGTCCAGCGGCAGCCGATTGCGTTCTTCACCAGGGCGCAGACCGGCTCGCTGGTGAGTCGGCTCAACAGCGACGTCATCGGCGCCCAGCAGGCGCTCACGTCCACCCTGTCGTCGGTGGTATCCAGCGTGCTTCAGCTCGTGCTCGTCCTGGCTGTCATGTTCATCTACTCCTGGCAGGTGACCGTCGTCGCCCTGGTGATGATCCCGATCTTCCTGTACCCGGCGCGTCGCGTCGGGCGCAGGCTCCAGCGGCTGACCAGGGAATCAATGCAGCTCGACGCC
>Ga0210388_10003404_pt1 | contig 12478 bp, 9 predicted proteins | sample IncBWC19OmetaG_FD_155485 | JGI IMG/M metagenome (GOLD analysis project Ga0210388, IMG submission 155485) | Forest soil microbial communities from Barre Woods Harvard Forest LTER site, Petersham, Massachusetts, United States - Inc-BW-C-19-O ... | reverse complement strand
CGACGGCGCGCCTCCGCTCGACGACGCACCGCCCGCGCTAGCGCCCGCGGCCGAAGTACCAGACAGCAACGGAGCGCCGGCCGCACCGACACTGCTCGCGCCTGCAGTCGCCGAGCCATTGGCGGACCCGTGCGGACTAGCTCCGCCGGCACACGCGACCACGATCATTGTCGCGCCGAGAACGATCGGCACGCTGCTAAACAAGCGGGGGCAATTGCGCATGGTATTTCGATCGAAAAATTTCGAAGGTTTGTTAATTTAATCGACGTGGCGCACGGCTACCGCCCACGAAACCCCGTAAATAATGGCAGCAATCGCCGCGTCCGCCAATCGGCTCGCATTGGCACACTGCAACTCGAACAGTGCAGCAGTGGCCGATCGCGCAGCTCATTTCGACCAGCACTGCGCGTTGCCAACCACTTCAATCGCTCGACGCATCACTGCTCAGCAGGAGCGCAACTCGCTCTCGTCCCGCGCCGACGCTGTACGATGAAGCTCGCAACCCTCGGGCGAAAGCTGTTTTCAACGCTGCTCGACGTGCTCGCCCCGCCGCGCTGTGTCGCGTGTGACGCATGCGATCCGAACGCTTCGGGTTATTGCGCAGAGTGCGGCGAGCCAGAGCCGTTGCTGGACGTGGCGTGTCACATCCACGGCGTGCCGGTGTTCGCCGGCGCGCGCTACGGCGAGCCGATAGCTTCGGTGATCCAGCGCTTCAAGTATGGAGCGGCGCCCGAGCTGTGTGCGCCGCTCGCGTCGCTCTCCGTGCGCGGGATCGACTTGCTCGGAATCGAGCCAGGGGACATGTGGGTGCCGGTGCCACTTCATCCGCTTCGTCTCGCTGAGCGGGGCTACAACCAAGCCGCTTTGCTCGCGCGGGAACTTTCTCGTTCGGCGCACGGGCGTGTCGATGCCCGTCGCTTGTGTCGTTTACGCAACACCGAGCAGCAGGCGAAGAAGAATCGTCGAGCCCGCGGCGAGAACATCGAAGCGGCATTCGCTGCCCGAGATCGCCGCGGAAAGCTCGGCCTCGGCCAGCGCGTCGTGCTCGTCGATGATGTCGTCACCACCGGCGCGACGCTGGGCGCGTGCATCAACGCGCTGCGAGCGGCCGGCGACGAGGTCGTCGGCTGCATGGCCGCGGCCTATACGGACGCCGCCTCCCGCTGAGCGCCGCGCGCTGCCGAGCGCAGAAGAGAGCGCGGGTTTGTGCGCTGACGGTGGCAATTGCGGGCATAATCGAGGAGTCTGTTCTCTGGAGCCCGTTTTGGTCGATTCCGCGGAAGATGCGCACTTTCATTGGCTCGCGAGCGACGGCAAGCAGCTGTCGGGCAGCAAACGCGATCTGCTGACAGCCCTCCGCGAGGGCACGCTGAGCCCGGGCGCACTGGTATGGCGCGCTGGCTGGGCCGAGTGGTTGCCGGCCAATCGTGTCGCGGCGCTCGCTGCGGCGATCCCAGAAACGAAACGTGAAGGTGCGCGCGAACCGAAACGCGACCCGGCAGTACTGAGTCCACCCGCGGTACCGGCCGAGCGCATGTCCGCGGTCGTACCGCGGGCTCCAGTGAGCGCGGCGCCACGCACGTCCGTGACTCCCGGGCGAGCACAGCCACCCCCCGCACCCGTGCGCGCGAGGCCGAGTGGCGCGCCGGCATCGGGTGGGCTGCCGCCGCTCGCGCCGCTCGCGCCGCCGGCAACCAAGCGAGAGCCGAACCTTGCGTCACCCACTGCGCCACAGCCAAACGCGTTACACGCTCCAGCACCGAAGGCGGCGGAGCCGAACGCTTTGCATGTTCCACCGCCCCACGCTCCCGCATTGAGCGTACCGGCAGCGGAAGCTCACGAAGCCGCGCGCGACACCCTGGCGCCGAGCAGCTTCGGTGTGATCGGTACGCCGCGCCGCACTCAGCCGGCGGGCGCGGTCGTGCGCCGTGACGCTGCACCGGTCGCTGCACCAGTGCGCGCGCGCTCACCGCTGCCCACGTTGACCGAAGAAGGCACCGTACAATCGGCCACAGCCACCTTGCGGCCTCCCGGTGCCGTCCCGCCCCCCGCACGCGGGGTACCCGCCGTGCCGGCGCTGGATTCATCGGGCTCCTTCTCGTTCGAAAAGCGCAGCGCAGCCATCACGCCGATCCCCGGTTTTGGTCCGCCAGGCGGCTCGTTCGAAACAGTGCCACCCGCCGGACTCCCACCACGGCTCGCGCCTGACCCGGTGCGCCCGAGCGCGCCCGTCGCGAGCCCCGCGCCGCACCCCGCGCTCACCCCCGCGCTCACTCCCGCACTCGACGCACCCGCCGCAGCAGCCAACGCGTTGCCGCCCGTGGTGAACAAGGCGCTCCTGCAAGATACCGCGCCGCGCTCGATGGAACCGGCGCTGGACTCGACACTCGAGGTGATCCCGAAGGTGCCCCCGGAGGCTCGTCGTACCCCTGTCGAGCCGATGCGCGCCGCGCGGCCCGTGCTCGACTCGAGCAGTGAAGAAGTGCTCGAGCGTGCGCTGCAACGTAACTCCTTGGTCAAGATTGGCCGCGTCGCGGTAGACAGTCGCACGGTCGTGATGGCGCTCTCGGCGCTGTGCGGCGCGCTGATCGTCGCGCTGATCGCGCTGTTTCTTACGCGGGCTCACAGTGCAGAGCCCGAGCCCACGTTGGCGCCGAGCGCGAGCGCGCCGCCCGCACCCGCGCCGCCGCCCACCGGCTGTCGTTTGGCGATGCCAGCCGCCCTGATCGCGCCGAATATCGAGCGCAGCGTGTCACCCAACGCGACCCAGGTCGGCACGGCTTCGCTGCTGGCATTGGGTTTTGCCAGTACGAAAACCAAGGGCGTCGGCCTGCGTTTGAATCCGGACACTCTGGACACGCAACCCGCCTTCGAAGAAGAAGGCAAGGACGCGGTGCGCGGCGTCGTCCCGTTGACGCGCTCGGGCTCGCTCACGTTCTTCGTGGATCGCGACGACAGCGCGCTGCGCTCCGCGCACACCGTCGACGAAATTCCGCCGTTCACCTTGGGCGTGAGCGACGCCGGTTTTTCGCGCGTCGTGGCGGGGAACTCGAGCTTGGTTTGGCCGCTCGACGCGAATCTGAAAATCACCGAGCCGCGCGCGGCCGCAGTGGGCAGCTTCGGATACGGCGTGACGTTCCGGCGCGGCGGGCAATCGGGTGCGGTACTGCTCGGGTTCGTGGCCAGTGACGGCGCCAAAAAATCCGAGCTCGTCGAGATACCGGGCGCGCCAAAGTTTTTGGGTACGCCCGTGATCTCCGGCAGCGCGGCTGGTGCTCTCGTTGCGTTCGCGGGCCGCGACGCGCCAGATGCCCCGTGGCGGGTGCTGGTCTCACTGACGAAGCCCGGCGAGGCACCGGGCGCGGCGCGCGAGCTCGTTACGGGCAGCGGCGGAGGCGCCATTTCACCGACGCTTTCCGCGCTAGCGCCCAACCGCTGGCTGGTGCAGTGGACCGAAGGCGTCTCGGGGCAGTATCAAGTGCGAGTGCAGAGCTTTGCGGCTGATCTGAGCGCCATCGGCGCGCCGGTGCTGGTCTCCCCGAAGGGAGCCAACGCAGGTCAAGGCTCACTCGCCGCTTTCTCGGGCGGCGCCACGACGCTGTTCATTCTCACGACCGCCGGTCACGACGAGCTATGGGGAGCCACCCTTTCATGTCCCTGATTTCAAGATTCGAGGCGAGGCTGGCGTACGCGCTCGCGATCAGCGCGTGCCTGGGCACGGCGGCACTGGTACCGGGCTGCGCGGTCTTTGGCGGCGGCGGTCCGTCGACCGTCGCGCAAGGCAAATACTACTCGTCGGGAAATCCGCAGTACGATGAGTTTTTCATCGCGCTCTATCAACTGCAAGTGCAGATGGCGGATGCGCCGCGCGTCCCGGACAACGAGCGCCAAAGTTTGGCGCAAGCGCTGGGTCTCTCGCCCGAGACGTCCGCCGACGGCATCGCACAAAGACTGCGCGAAGAAGCGCTGAAGCTCAGCCGCAGCGGCGTGCACATGCGGCTCGAACAGAGTGCGTCGCCGGACAAGCCGGAAGCGGCGAGCGCGACGATCCGCGCCACGTATCGCCCGAAAGACAGCGCAGCCGCGGGGTTGATCACCAAGGTGGAGACCTCAGCCACGAATTTGCTGCGCTTGGTCAGCGAGATGAAGGCGTCCGAGGCGCTCCTGGCCAAGCTCGAGGTCCAGACGATCAGCCTCGACGCTGACGTGCCCACCGCCTTCGCCGAAGCGCGCGTCGGCAAGCGCGGTGAGGTCAAAGAGAACCTGGCCGATGCACAGAAGCTGATCACACTGATGAAGGCGCGCGGGAGCGACGTGAGCGCTCAAGGTGAGCAACTGCTCGCTGCCGTTGCCAAGGCCGTGAACACGGACGACGGCTCGCTGAGCACTCCAGCGCCCGAGGCCGTATCGGAATCGGCCAAGACCGAAACCGACCCGAAGAAAGCCGACGCGAAAGCGCATCCGAAACCCAGAGCGGCGAGCTCAGCGTCGGCTGCGAGCGCGCCCGCGGCGGCGCCCAAGCCCAAGCCCAACAAGCCCGCCGCAGGCGACGATGACGCGCCCGCCAAACCCGCTGCTCCCAGCAAACCCGCCGCTCCGCCACGGGACTTCGAGCCATAACTGCCGTTGCGACACTAACCGTCACGCGCCGACGGTCACTCGATGGCTTTGATGGCGGGCAAAAACTTCTCCGGCGGCACGAAGTCGTTGAAGCGCAGGGCCTCTTTGCCTTGCGAGTCGAAGATCACGACGGTCGGCAGACCGCGCACTTTGAACATGGCGAGCGTGGCTTCGACCTTGGGGTCGTCGTCATTCGTCGCGTCGACCCTGAGGTTGACGAAGCGCGCCATGTCTTGCGCGACCTCGGGCGCAGAGAACGTGACCTTGTCGAGCTCCTTGCACGCGACGCACCATGAGGCGCCGAAGTCGACCAACATGGGTCGGCTTTCACGCTGTGCCCGACCGCGCGCAGCCTCGAGCTGATGCTCCCAGGTGACGCCACCTTTGGGTTTCAACGTGCCCTCGATGCTCAAGAAGAGGCCCGCGCTGATCAACGCGATGCCGAACGCTTTGGCAATTTTGACCGCCGCACCTGGCTCGCCGAATTCGCGATGCACACCGCCAAGCAACGCGCCGAGCAGCACGAGGCCGAGCATGCCCGCAAAAAACAGCGGCGTGGCCCGCGCGGGTTGCGCGAGCACCGGGATGACCGTGCTCGCGTAGTGTAACGCGACGACCACCAAGACGATGCCGAGGATGGACTTGACGTGCACCATCCACGCGCCGCTCTTCGGGAGTTGCACCGCGAACGTCCCAACCACGAAGAATGGCACGCCAAGCCCGAGACCGAAGGCGGTCATCGCGGCAGCGCCGAGCCCAGAGCTCCGCGTTTTAGCGATGAAGGCGAGGATGCCCGTAAGCACGGGGCCGGTGCAGGGCGTGGCGATCAAACCGCACGCAGCGCCGAGCAGAAAGGCGCCCTTGTAACCAATGCCGCCGAGCTCAGCGAGCCGATTGGTGAGCGCCGCGGGCAGCGCGAATTCGAACGCGCCGAACATGGCGCTCGACAAGGTGAGGAAGAGCGCGGCCATGCCCAGCACCACCCAGTGGTTCTGCAACACAGAGCCGAAAATCATCCCGCTTTGGCCGGCGACCACGCCGAGCGGCACGAACATGGCGATGATACCGAGCACGAAGGCCAGCGACAGCGAGGCGCCCTGAAAACGGCTCTTGGCTTGCGCCGCACCGAACACGCTGACCGTGACCGCGACCATCGGGTAAACGCAGGGCGTCAGACTCGCCAGGAAGCCGCCGGCGAAGGCAGCGAGCGCGGCGTAGAGCGGTCCCTTTGCCAGCGCCTGTGTGAACGCGTCGCCGCCTTCTGGTGTGGCGTGCGCGACACTCGGCGCGAGCACGCACAAGGTCGCCAGGGTGAGCGCGACGCCGAGCTGGGCTGAGGAGGTGCGGAAGAACTTCACGATGAGGGTACCGACGAAACCCGCGCGCGGTTTCGAACTCGACTTAAAAACGATGTGGGCTGGTGTCAAACCGCGGGTAACCAGAGCAATCAGGCCACGCTCAGCCTAGCACTACGCCGCGCCTCGTTGCCCCGCGCGCATGGCGCGAATCAGGCGCCGAGCGTGCGCAATTTCCGCCGACAAAGCCACCTCGAGCGCGACGCGACCGCCCGTGGTCCGTTTGATGAATAACCTCAAATATTGGCGTGCGGCCGCAAAATCACCCCCGGCGTAGGCGAGCTCACCGAGCACGAACTGACCGTAACCTTGACCACATGGCGCGTCCGCGAGGCGCTCGCGAAGCGCGGCGAAGTCAGGGCTGGCTTCGCCAGCGGCGCGCCGGGCCAGCGCGACTTGAGCGAGGTAGAGCGGTTTTTCCGTCGTGCCCCAACGCGACGCACGCAAGAGCGCGCCGACGGCCTCCCGGTAGTGCCCCATGAGGTAGAGCACGCTGCCGAGCGTCCAAAGGTGAAAGGCACGCCGTGCGGCCGGGCTGACGCGACTCGCCAGTCGCAGATGGTCGACAGCGCGTTCGCGATCACCCAAGCCGAGGCACGCACGCGCGGCGTCTTGGCGCGCGACGTCGGGCATGATGTCGGCTTGGATCATCTGTTCGGCGGAGGCCACTGCGGCGTCGAAGCGGCGCGCCTCCATGTGCGAGAGGTACAATTGGCGCAGCAACAGGGCACGCGTCGTGCGATCGACACCGGTACTGAAGGCGAGGCCGCGCTCAGCGTATTTCGCGCGGGTGCCCGAGGTGCGAGCGAGCGTCGCCTTCCGCAGCAATAGCTCCGGGGTGGGTCGCGGCGCCGTGCTCGCGCGAGTCCTGGGCATCGACAAAGAAGTTAGCAGCACCTGCACACACGTCCAGATTTCAGCATGCCATGTGCGTTAAGAAGCTCGGAACAGCGCCGCTGGCGGCGCCGGGCGCAAGAAATTCCCTCGTTGCGCTGGGCCATTGCTCCCCAGTTGCTCTGGGCTCGGGAAGCAGGCAAAAGCCTCGACACCGCATGCGCTCGCTTGGCCTGCTCCTCCTGCTCCTACCTCCGCTCACTCTCGCCGTGGGTTGTGGGCACCCTGCTTCCGAAAAAGAGTGTCAGGAGATCGTGGAACGTATCGCAGCTCTCGAGCTCGAGAAAGCGGGCGGCGCGACCGATCCCAAATCGATCAGCGAGCAGATCGACGCTACGAAGAAGGCGCTCGCCTCCAACACGCTCAAGGACTGCGTGGGCAAGCGCATCACCGAGCGTGCCATGCAGTGCGTTCGCACCGCCAAGACATCGTCGCAGATCGTCGACGACTGCTTTCGATGAGCTCACGAGCGGCGCGTCTCGCCGTGCTCATGCTGGCCTCAGTGTCGCTCTGGCTCGGCGCGTGTGGCAAGCCGCCGAGCCACGACGAGTGTGACGCTCTGCTCGATCACTACGTCGAGCTGTTGGTCAACTCCGACCGTCCCGGCACGACCGCGGGCGAGCTGCACAAGCTGCAAGTGCAAGCGCGACAGAAGGCGGCGAGCGATCCGGAGTTCACTCAATGCAGCACGCGCGTCTCGCGACGCGCCTACGACTGCGCAATGAGTGCCCCGAACGCCGATAAGCTGGAGCAGTGTTTGCTCTGAGCGAGTGCGTTGCGGTGACCGGCTACAGCGTGGACTGTGTTTTCGAGGTGCGCTTCGCCATGCGCGTGGCGGCGCCGTGGTCGACAACCACGAACAGGACCACATATTGGCCCCACGCTGCGCCAGGCGCTCGATAGTGCGTCACGCCCACTTCGACGTCGAGGGTGCTCGCCGTCAGCAACAGCGGGTCGAATTTCAGATACTTCACGTCAGTGGTCTCGACGACGTAGCCCGACGCTTCATGACTGCGCGCGGCGACGGTTTCGTGAATGACGTTGTCCAAAGCAGCTAGGCTCGTGAGGGCGTTGCCGTTCACTTGGCGGAGCGCGCGTTGCATCGACGTGTCGCTCGGTACGCGCCGAACGGGCGCGACGCCGTGCGCGCGGCGCTGCCGATCGAGCTCGGCGACGACGGCGCTTTCATCCGCGCCGTGATCGCTCGACTCGAAGAACGAGTAGGTCGTCACGACCGCCATCTCTCCGGCCGGCGTGAGCTCACTCGCACCGACACCAATGCGCGACATGCTCGGCTCGAGCAGCACCCAACGACCGAGTGGACTGTCGAGGGCTTGCGTGAGCCAGCGGCTCGGATTGCGCGACGTATTGACCGAACTGCAAAAAATGCCGCCGTCACGGATCAGGCCATTCACGTCCCAACCGGCGAGCAGACCGAGCGTGATGGTCGCCAACTGCTGTTGATCACCGCCGTTCATCGTTTGATAGAGGTAGGGCGCCATGCGGTCGTCGGTGATCGATTGCCTCGGCTCGAGCGCAAACTGGCGGAGCCCCGCCGCCACGCGCACCCGATTCAAATCCGCGAGCAACGTGCTGCGAAACTCCTCCGAGCTCGCGACGGTCTTGTTCGCGCCGTAGGCGGCGGCGTTGTATTGGAGCTCGGCTTGGTCGTCATGGCGCACCTCGACTTGTGCCGCAGCCTCCAACAGGACTCGGCCGTCCTGCTTGGTGGCGAGCTCGATGCGTGTCGCGGAGTCACCCGCCGCGAGCGGACAAGTGACGCGAAACGCCGGCAAATGCTGGATTGGATCGACGTCGCAACGGGTGACGCCGTAGGCGCCTTGGGTGGCGAGCGCGACGATGTATTGAGCTCGGCTCTTCAGCTCGCCCGTCAGCGTGACGCTGTCGCCTTGCACGACCGGTGAGAAATTTTGCAGCACCGCGTGCGGCACGCCGCTGAACACGACCACCGCGTAGCGCCCTTGGCCGCGCGCGGCGCCGAGCCCGAGCTCGCCATTCAAGTTACTGAACCGCTCGTCCAGCATTTTCTGCACGCTGGCGCGCCCCGACGTTTCGAGCTGCGACAACGGCACGCTGTCCGGGACCTGTTCGGTGATGTACGTGAATGAGTGACCGGCGAGTGAGCTACCGCAGCGCAGCAGTAAGTGCTCGCGCAGCCCGTCGTCCGGCATGCCACCGTTCACGGTGTAGAAACGGGCCGCCTCTTGCGCTGCGCAGCGCAACTGCGCCGAGAGCGACACGCTATTATTGTGAGCTTGCACCGCGCTGATCAGCAATTTGTCCCACGTGGTGTCGCTCGGGTACTGAGGCTGCTCTGCCTCGGGAGCTTGCATCTGCCAGCTGTCGACATCCGCCATGCCGGACGCGCCCTTAGGCGTCACGGCCCCGCCACTCGCAACGCCATTCAGATCTGCCTGTGACGGGAAGACGGCTACAGGCCTACCCAGGTCACCTGCTCCGCCGCACGCCGCACACGACAAACCGCCCACTGCCGCCCAATGAAGCCACTTCATCTGCCGATCCCTTTCCAACCCGTTCACTACCCCGAGAGAGCCCGAGCCTAACATTCGGAGCGCGCGCTGCGAAGGGCTCGTGACAGAAACCGTGCTGTCTATTTCTTGCTCTAAACGTATTTCGAAAGCGCCGTCACTGCGGCCGCCACGTCGGGGCGGGCGCTCATGAAGCCCACGAACGGGTCGCCGACCTCTTGCACGCGACCGGGCATGGTCAGCATCGTGAAGCGCGCTGGGTCGAGCGCAACGTGCAGCTCCTTCCAATCGATCGGAGCGGACACCGTGGCGCCCGGATGCGAACGCACCGAGTACGGCGCGACGATCGTGCGTGAGGGTCCGGTTTGCCCGGTGTCCACGTATACGCGGTCGCCGCGCTGATTCACGCGCCGCTCCATGGTGGCAATGGTCGGGTTCTTGTCGGTCACCAGCCGCCCCAAAAGCTCGACCAGTAACTTTGCGGTGTCGAAATTCACGCCGGGACCGAGTGGGACCAGCACGTGCAGCCCCTTTTGTCCGGACGTCTTGGGAAAACCAAGCAAGCCCACGTCATCCAAAATGACGCGCAGATCCAAGGCCAGGCGCACGGCGTCCGAGAACGGACGCTCGGCGATGTCGAAATCGACGGTCAGAAAGTCGCACTGGTCGAGCCTGCCGCGCTGCGCCGCCAGCACGTGCAGAGGAATGCAACCGAGGTTCGCGATGTGCACCAGTGCGTCCGCGCTATCCACCAAAAATAGTGTTTTCTTTTGCCTGCTGGGATCGTCCTCGTCGACCAGTTCGATGCGCTCGATCCAGTCCGGAGTGCCAGCCGGCACGTTCCATTGATAGAAATGCTTGCCCGCAATGCCGTCCGGGTAGCGCACGAGCACGACTGGGCGCTCGTGCAAAAAGGGCAACATGACCTCGGCGATCGATGCGTAGTACGCGCACAGATCGCCCTTGGTGTAGCCCTCGTCGGGCCAGAAGACTTTGCTGGCATTCGACACCACGACACGCGATGTACTGCTCGCGAGCGGCGCGCTCGGTTCGACGAGCGGCGCGGCGTCAGCCAACATTGCCGGAGCCGCAGCAGCCTCTTCGAGTAGCTCACTGGGCGGAGCAGCGCGACACGCGCTGGGCTCGATGTCGGTGCGCAGACCGCGGAACGTCGGCGCGCGCAGTCGCACCTCGCCCTCGGTGAAACCCAAGAAGCGCACGCTGACGACCAGCTCAGGCCGAACCCAGGTGGCGCCCTTGGCATCCTCCGGAGGCTCGCCGCTCGCTGGAAATTCTGGGGTGATGCGCGCCTCGAGCTCGGCTAGCGAGGTCTTGAGCATGGCGGCATCGAGGCCACTGCCGACGCGGCCACGGTACACGAGCTCAGTACCGACATAACTCGCAACGCACAGCGCACCGAGCGCGCCGCGGCCGCCCTTGCCCGCTATGAAGCCGATGACCACGAACTCGTCGTCGCGCTCGCTCTTGAGCTTGACCCAGTCCTCCGTGCGCTTCGGCCCGTGACGATAGGGCGAGCCGGCCCGCTTGGCGACCACGCCCTCCAAACGCTGCGCGCGACACAGCTCGAACAGCGGCCGCCCGTCCCCCTCGAGGTGATCGAGCGCGCGCACGTAGCCACGGCCACGCACGAGCTTCATCAGCAAGGCCTTGCGCGCGGACAGCGGCAACGCGCGCAGATCGAAGGGACCGAGTGCCAGCAGATCGAAGACCAGATAACTCACGGGCACTTCCTGCATTGCCGTGCGCACGTCGAGTGGCCGCTCGGCATGAATGCGCGGAGCGATGCGCTGAAAGCTCGGCCTACCCTGGGCGTCGAAAGCCACGACCTCGCCGTCGAGCACCACGCGCTCCGGCGCGAGCGTCGCGACGGCACGGGCGATCTCCGGGTAGCTCGAGCTCGCCGCGCGACCGTTGCGATAACGCAGTGCCACGGCGCGCGCATGTTTGTCGGCGACGATTCGCACGCCGTCGATCTTGAGCTCGTACAGCCGAACTGGGTCGTCGAGCTCGGCGCCGCTGAGCGCGCACAGCATCGGCGTGGCAGTTGTCACGTCAACCTCCGCGCGCACGGCGCCCAGCGCCTCGGCCTCCGCTTCGAGCTCGCTCACGACACGGTCGCGCTCGGCGAGCTCCTGCACCGTGAGCCCCGACATCACGCTGTGGGGCAGCTCGACCAAGACATCCCCCTCGGGATGCGCGAAGGCGTCCTGCTTTTTGATCAGGAGCCACTCGTTCGACTTCTTGTCGTTCGGGCCCGATGCCTTGCGGCGACCCGTAGCAACCAACGCGAAGCGACCGTGCAGCTTGAAGCCATCGAGCTCGAAGTCGAGCTTACCGACCTCGAGGCCGCGCTCGGCCGTCGTCTCGAGGTAGCGCACTCGACCGACGTCCCACACGATCATCGCGCCGGCCCCGTAGTTGCCCTCGGGGATCACCTCTTCGAACTCCAGGTATTCGAGCGGATGATCTTCGGTCAGCACCGCCAAGTGCTTGTCGAGCGTCTTCAAGCTCGGGCCTCTGGGCACGGCAAAGCTCTTCAGCGTGCCCCCGATCTGCAAACGCAAATCGTAGTGCGGCCGCGTCGCGTCGTGCAGATGAACCACGAAGCGACCCGTGCGCGTCTCGCGCGTCGCCGGCTTGTGCTCGGTGCCGAACGGCTCGTTGGTACTGAGTGGATCGCGCTTTTGACGATACAGCTCGAGCGCGTCGTCGGGAGTACCAGCGGACGCCGCTTCGAGCTTGACCGGAGTTTTCGCGGACGGCTTTCTCAATCGCTCACCGGTGCGCGAGTCTAGCCCATTTGTGGGCAGACGCGGCCCGGCGCTAGAGTACGCGGGCGGTCATGACAGCAACCAAATACCCGGTCACCCTCGCTATCCGCGCGCTGCGTGCGGCACAGGTGAGCTTCGAACCGCAGCTGTATTCTTGGGAAGCGCACGGCGGAACCGCGGCCTCGGCAGTCGCACTCGGTGTCGACGAGCACCAAGTGATCAAGACTCTGATTTTCGAGGATGATCGCAAACAACCCCTGTGTGTGCTGATGCACGGCGACCGAGAGGTGTCCGCCAAGCAGCTCGC
>Ga0210388_10003403_pt1 | contig 12479 bp, 6 predicted proteins | sample IncBWC19OmetaG_FD_155485 | JGI IMG/M metagenome (GOLD analysis project Ga0210388, IMG submission 155485) | Forest soil microbial communities from Barre Woods Harvard Forest LTER site, Petersham, Massachusetts, United States - Inc-BW-C-19-O ... | reverse complement strand
AGGAACGTGACAATGGTTGTGTTGTTCTTATCTTTAATTAGGTCGGAAGGATTGTAGATGAAGGTCGGCGCGGGCTTGTTCACGTATTCGTCGTATTGAACATGCCATAGCTTAGACCGCTCTTTTGGCGGATACCGTGGAAAGCGTTCCTTCAGAACTTTGCGCTCACCATGCTCCTGGGAGCGTATGGGGTAGTGCTTCAGAATGAAAGGATGCGGACACACATATCTATTCGAAAAGAGAACCTGATGTCCGCCGTTGGTGTGCAGGTCGACGCGTTCGTCTCCCTGAAACCACGCTTTCACGTGAGGGATACCATGGTCGACGTGATCGTTCCGGTGATACCGAAAATGCCTTTCAGGGTTCTCTCCCGCTGTCCACAGGTTATCGGTCGGCACGAACGTGAGCACCTTAAACTGCACGGCGTTATAGCCCAAGACCGTAACGGTTTCGAGGGCCTGTTCGATCGTCAGAGTGCCCCAGTCACCGGGAACCCGGCGGATTTCGTCCGCGTCGTGAAAGATCACCCAGCGGCCTCGGCCCCTTTCGAGCGCGATCTCCTCGATATGGGTCAGGATGTCGGACCACTCGTACAGGGTGGGGCGTTCCGAGGGCCACCGCTCGATGTTTTGGCCGAGATGCGCAAGCAGGTCAGGCGACAAATCCGTAGACCAGTTATCGAGTACGTAGATGTCACACCCTTGCCGCTCGAGATGCCGCAATACCGCCGGGAGAATATCGGCCTCGTTGTAGGCGGGGATGATCGCTAGAGGGCGCATGCTTAAGCGGCGTCGCGAGCAGGAACAAGTGCCGCGGCATGCTTTTAGTGCAATTCGCGATCCGCGGTAAGCCACTGAAAAAGCGTTTGGCGAAGAGAAACAGAGGCGGGATTCTGACGCTTGAAGCGTCGGTTAGTTGCCGCACCTCTTCCTACAGTGCTGAAGTGATTCGGTCGATTGGGTAAGTGATTATCACAAGCCATGAGACCCCTTAAAATCGCGGTTTTGCGCAGCAAGGAGGACAGCAGTTATCGAGTCCGTTGTCACGCTCCCTTGATGTGGCTTCAAAGGCAACGGGCCATCGAAGTGGTTCCCCCGCTGAAGGCGTGGGAAGCCGACGTGGTGCTGCTGCACGGTCAGTGGCAGCCCGGCGCAGTGGCAGTAGCTCGATCGCTGCGGCGTCACGGCATTCGCGTGGTCGCTGACCTCGATGAAGACATCTTCAATGCGCCCGCCGAGCATCCGTCGGCGGCGCTATACCGCGACCCTGCGCTACAAGCTCGGTGCCGCGAGTTGCTCGGAGCCGTTGATGCGGTGTTTGTTCCGACCGACCATCTGGCCTCCAGGCTAGCTTCCCTGAGCTCGAGGATTTCGGTCAGCCCGAGCGGGATCGATCTCGAAGGATGGCGGCAGGCTCCAAAGCCGAAGGCGTGCGACCGCGTGCAAGTCGTGGGCTTCGCTGGGACCACGGCGGACAGCGCGAGCCTCGAAATATTGCGGCCCGTGCTAGCGAAGTTGTCGGGCAAATTCAAAGAGCAGGGAATTCGTTTTGTTTGTTTCGGTCTTCGGCCGTCCTGGCTCTCAGGCGTCATGGCAGACGCAGAAGTGGTGGAGGCTTGTGGCCCCGAAGTGTATCCGATCCGGCTCGCCACGCTTGCGTTCGACGTTGCCCTGGCGCCGCTCTCGAATTCCATCTTCGACAAGAGCCGGCCTGCTCTCAAATTTTGGGAATACACTGCTGCTGGAGCGGCCACGGTGGCGAGCAACGTCGATCCGTATAACTCCGCGATTCAGCACGGAAGCACGGGACTATTAGCGGATAAACAAGCCGAGGCATGGACCCAAGCGATTCTGAAGCTGATCAGGAACCATGACCTGCGCGCCCAATTGCTCGAATCGGCGCGGCGCTCGGTCGAAGCGCACGATGTGTCCCGGACCGCGCCTGCGATGCTGGAGGCGCTGGAATCGACCGAACCAAACCGGCTGCGCGAACTGTTCTCATTTCCACGAACGCAGACCCAGGCGTGTCCGGATGTCGACGTAGTTATTCCGATTTACAATTCTCCTGAGCTTACTGAACAGGCGATCGAAGCCGCGCTTCCTGAACTCGACGCCAGGCATCGCCTGATTCTGGTAGATGACGCCTCCCCCGATCCGGCAGTCGGCTCCTTGCTCGAGAAGTATGCGAGTCGCCCGTGGGTTACAGTCCACCGCGCCGCCCAAAACAGCGGCTTCGTGGGGACCTGCAATCTGGCTGTCCAGCAGCTCGTGAGACCCGACGCGGATGTCATCCTGATGAACTCGGATACGCGGCCGATGCCCGGATTCGTGCGGCGTCTGGCGGAGACAGCCGGATCCAATCCCTCCATTGGCACTGTCACCGCCGTGTCCAACCAGGGGTGGATCGCTTCGGTGCCGGACTTCGCCGACGCAAAGGAGTTGACCGCGCTGGAACATCCTCTGGTGCTCTCACCCACCGCGTGTGGCTTTCTGTTCTACATCAAACGGCAAGTGATCAGGAAATACGGACTTTTCGATCCGGCATTTTCGCCGGGCTACTGTGAAGAGCTCGATCTCAGTCTGCGGATCTCGCCTGAGTACGTGAGCGTGATCGATTCCGGCTGCTGGACCTGGCATGCAAATTCGGTCTCGTTCGGCGACACCAAATACAAGCTCAGCGCCGATCACAATGCCATTATCGATCAGCGCTATCCGAATTTCCGTTTCGAGTTAGCCGCGTTCAACGCAGGCGATCCTCTCCGTGCTCACCGCATGAGTATGCTGAGAGCAACGCGTGACCCGCGTCCACGGGTCTTGCATGTGCTGCAGAGCATCGGGAGCAACCATGGAACCGGGAAACACGTGCGCGATCTCAGCGAAAATCTGTCCGGTCAATTTCTCAGCCTGGCAGCCGCGCCCAACGAGGCCCGCGACCCGGCGCAGGAGCGGCTTGAGCTGTCCTGCGGAGAAGTCGCCGTGGGAGCGTGGCCCTACTCTCAGCCTGGCTGGCCACAGACTGCGGCCCAACTGCCGGCCAACGAAGAAGCTTGGACCAGCCTTCTAGACGCGGTGAAGCCCAACGTGATTCACCTCCATCACGCCAAGAACCACACGCTGAGTCTGCTCGCCCGGCTCACCGGAACCGGCGTCCCCGTGATCGTTTCCGTTCACGATTACTTCTTCTTGTGCCCTGACTTCGCTCTGCAGCAATGTCCCGGCCTGCACTGCTGCGACACATGTTTTCCAGTCCGGTTCAAGGGGCCGGCGGAATATCAACGCCTGAGACGAGCTCTTTTTTACGCCAGCCTGAAGCAGGCCTCCGCGATCATCGCACCCAGCCAGACGGCCGCCAGGATGGTGCGCGAAGTATATCCGGATTTGAACGTTCTCGTGATCCCTCATGGCATCCGTCCGATTCCGAAGCTCGCCCGCGACCCAGGCTCCAAAATTCGATTCGGTATGCTGGGAAATGTCAACGCGGTCAAGGGAATCGAGGTTATCCTTCGGGCTTGGCCCCTGGTCGCGCCGGCTGATGGAGCCGAACTCCACATCTTCGGCGAATCAACCAATCCAACTCATGTCCGCCTTTGCACCGAACTTGGCATCCACTATCACGGCCCGTACGCCGCGAGCGACCTCCCACGGATTCTTTCCCAGATCGACGTCGGCGTGCTGCCTTCACAGGCCCCGGAGACATTCAGTTACGCACTGTCTGAATTCTTCGCTGGAGGCGTCGCGGTGATCGGGTCCGACTTCGGCGCCCTGTCGGAAAGAATAGAGAACGGCGTAAACGGATTCAAGATCGTGAAGGACGACGTCCGGTCCTGGGCGTCCGTACTTTCCCGGTTAATTCAGGACGGTGCCCTGCGGGATCGAATCCGCAGGGGTGTTATGCCGCCTGAATCCGTTAGCGATATGTCGGCGCATTATGCAAATCTTTATCGTGATGCGATCGCCAACGCCGAGCGCCGCGCCGAAAACACTGTTCGGGCTTCTCTACGTTCTATTTCGCCCGGGATTACGGAACTGGCCGCCCGCCCGTAGGGGAACAGCGGTTGCCGGAATTCCTCTCCGGCCACGCGATCGGCAGCCCTCAACAGACTAGAGACCGGCGTGAACATCGAACCATTCATCCGGGCGTATTGCGCCGGGCTGTTGGATCGCCCGCACTTGCTCCTCTATAACTTTGTCGTCCACCCACGGGCCTGGGGTGTCCTCTCCAAACGGCCCACTCCAGGCAACCATCTGATCATGGATCAGACGCTGATTGACAAGTTTGTAACGCGAATACCCTAACTTGCGCAGGATGAACAAAATATCGAACACATCCTCACAGGTTTCGAATGAAACGTATTCAGGCCGATCCACCAAGTGCCGAAATACGTTGAGTTCGCTACCTTCGATGTCCACTTTCAGATAGTAAGGAGTACTGAATCGCTCGAACACGTGTTCGAACGTAAGAGCCGGGACAATCATTTCACGGAAGCTTCCGGACTTGCTCGCCGCGACCTCGGGCACAATCGTGCTCCACTGCGATTCCTTCTGACTCTCAAGGAGGGCGCACAATCCTGGCCTTTCAGCGACGGCAAAGTTCAGAACATGAAGTTTTCCCGCGCCAATCGCCTGCCGAAAGCGTTGATATAACGCACAACAGTATTGCGGATGGGCTTCGATCGCCACCACGCGGAAACCGCGCGAGAGGTAGTAAGCAGTGTCATTGCCATTGTGTGCGCCGACATCAAAGATGAGATCCGTTTGCATGCTCAAACATTTTGGCACATCTTTCCGAATTTCCTGGTTCTTCAGAGGCCCCAGCGCACGCTCGGTCGAGGATTACATCGTGGGAAAGCGAGCCCTGATTGGCCACAAACCCAACCACCTGGCTCCTCCTTGCCGATAAGTGCCCCGTAACGGTGGCGGTGTGGCTCGCAGGAACGCTTCTCCAGTCGAGCGCTACGCATTGTGAATCGACACAAAATCGAGGTAAGAACGCCATGTTGAATCTGACTTGATATAGTTACCAGGAGAGGTGCCAACGATGAATCGCGGTTATCTCACTGGCTTGTTGCTGGCAGCTCCGCTGGCCACTTGGGGGGCCTCCGCCGACGTAACGTTCGACCGGGACGTTCTTCCCATTCTTCAGAAGAACTGCCAAGCCTGCCATCGGCCCGGCGAAGTCGCGCCGATGCCGTTGATGACGTATCAGGACGCGCGGCCCTGGGCGAAGGCCATCAAAGCGGCTGCTTTGACGCGCAAAATGCCGCCGTGGTACGCCGACCCTCAATACGGCCACTTCGCCAACGAACACAAGTTAACAGATGCGCAAATCGCAACGCTTGCGTCCTGGGCGGACAATGGGGCTCCGGAAGGTGACGCGAAGAGTAAGCCCGCGCCGGTTGCATTCGTCGACGGCTGGAATCTGAAGCCCGATCTGATTGTGGAAATGCCCACCGCGTTTCAAGTGCCCGCGAGCGGGACCGTGGAGTATCAGTACATGAAAGTGAAGGGCAATTTTCCGAAGGACGTTTGGGTCAGCGAGGCTGAAATGCGGCCCGGCGATTCGCGCGTGGTGCATCACGGCGAAGTGTGGGTCCTGCCGCCCGGCTCCAAGTGGATGGCGGATGCGGTTCCCGGAGTCGCCTATCCGCAGACGGTCATGAAAAAACAGCCTGATGACCACATCGACATTCTAGGAAAATTTAATCCGGGCGTCGGGGCGCAGACCTTCGTTTTTGGTGGCTCGGCCAAATTTATTCCCAAAGACTCCGATCTGGTTTTCGAAATTCACTACACGGCGGTCGGCCAGGCCGCCGCTGACCGGACAAAGGTAGGAATGGTCTTCGCAAAAGGTCCCCACAGCACACGCTACTTCACTTCGTACGGCCCGCAGGCTCGCAACCTGGTGATTGCGCCGAACGACAATAACGGCGAGGTCGTGAGTGAAATGACCCTCGCCGCGGACGCGAAGTTGGTCAACGTGCAACCCCACATGCACGTGCGCGGTAAAGACTACGAGCTTCGGATGATTCTTCCGAACGGCGAGACGCGAACGGTGTTCAAAGGTATATTCGATTTCAATTGGCAGATCAGCTACAACTTCGCGGAGCCGATCCTGATGCCGAAGGGCACACGATTGGTCGGAATCTCACACTTCGACAACTCACCAAATAATCCGTTCAATCCGGACCATGCGAAAGAGGTCCATTGGGGATTTCAGAATTGGGAAGAGATGAGCAACTGCTTTATGGGTTTGGTTTTTGATTCCGATCTTGATCCCAAGAAAGTAGCGGTCGATTCCGGACCGAGCCTACTGCCGGCGGGCAAACCAGGCCCGACGCTAGCGGCATTCGAAGCACGGCAATAGCCGCTATGCAGGGTTTCTGAACGCAACGGCCATCGGAATAGCCCCTTGTCTAAAATCAGGCCATCGACTCTGCGGATTACCCTTTCGAGAATTCCTACCGCGGAATTGCCCGCCGCTCACGTTGACTCCCGTGCGCGCTCCGAGGGCATAACTGGTTCTGGGGGCTCTACTCCCGGTGCTAGTTATGAACCGTCAGGTACATAATCTGCGGCACGATGGTCCCGTTCTGCGCCACGTTGATCTGATAGTCCCCATTTGCGAGTCCCAGCGGCACATTGATGAAGAACTCGTAGAGTCCAACAAAATTTCCTGCTAGCCCGGCATACGCGAGTGTCGCGGGCGCCGATCCGAAGGAGAACGTCACCGGGTCGATCAGCGCGTTGCTCTGCCCGACAATAACGCCCGGCAGGATTGTCGGAGTCACGTCGCCAAACCCGATGCCGTACGCGACGATCACGTCGCCCGGCTTGGCCGGCCGGCTGTTTAATCCGAAGGACGCGCCGAGGCTGGTGTTCAAGACGTATGCGCCGTCGGATGCGAAGGTCGCCACCAGGTACGATGTGCCGCCGGAGGAGTAGTTGGGCGGCGCCAGCAAGCCTGGCGCTAGACTGCGTCGCGAGAACATCGTAATCGAACTGGTAGCTTTGCAGTTTGTCACCGTGATGGCGACGTTGCCGTTTGCAGAATCTTCGGGCGCTTGCACGTTGAGCTGAGTCGGCGATAGATACGAGATATAGGCCGGTTTGTTGTTGATGCTGACGCTGATCCCATCGAGATTGGTAGGGGCGTTAGGGCCATTGAAGTCAGCCGAAGCCCACTGGGCGGATCCGCTCGCGAGTCGCGGGTCATTCGGATCGGCGAGGTTCGCGCCCTTGATTTCCAGCCAGGAACCGGAGGCGAAGTACGCGTAGCCGCCGTAGGCGCTGGCCGAATCGATGGAGGTGATGGTGGGCGGAGTTGTGTTGGTGCAGGTGTAGGCGGGCGCGCCCGGCAGCTTGAGGCCGAAGATTGTGCCAAAGGAATTCGGGCCGTCTGAATTCGTCGCTCCATAGAGGGTACCGTCGCTGCCCTGAAGGAGCGCGCCTTCCGGATTGGAGCCGTCTACACATTCGGTTTGCGAACAGAACTGGTGCAAGGTAGTGAGCTGGCCGGAGGGCGTGAGTTGGAAGACGGTACCGGCCTGGTTAAACATTCCGCCGCTGGTGTTAACGCCGTAAAAGTTGCCATCTTTCCCTTGAATCAATGCGCCTATAGGAGTGTTTCCGTCCGGGCAAGAGGCTTGCGGGCAGAAACTGTAGAGAGTGGTTAAAGCCCCGCCGAGCGTCAGTTTGAAGATGGTGCCATGACCGCCGGGGCCAGACGTTCCACCCGCTTGCGTAGTTCCATAGAGATTGCCGTCATTGGCCTGCAGAAGACCGTTCCACGGAGTACTCCCGTCGAGACAGGTCCCGCTTTTCATGTTGGTGCAGAACGCGTAGAGTACGCTGGCGGTCCCACTGAGCGTGATCTTGAAAACCGTTCCGGAACTACCCGCGCCGCCGTCGGACGTTGTGCTATATAGATTGCCATCCGATGCTTGGATCAGCGGGCCCTTTGGAGCAGTGCCAATCTGAGGATTCGGAAAATTCAGCAGTACGGTCAGGGCGCCTGAGGGCGTCATCCTGAAAATTGTGCCTTGCTCGTTGGCGCCACCCTCTGATGATGTGCCGTAGAAGTTTCCATCTCTCGCTTGGACCATCGCGTTCAGCAGATGCGGGCCGCCCGTCACCTGTGTGTACAGCAGGCTGAAGGCGCCGCCGAGCGTAATTTTGAAAATGGTGAATGCGGTGGTTCCATACAAGTTGCCATCAGACGCGAGAATCAGGCCGCTGGTCGGATCGCATCCGTCGACGTCGTAGTTGAAGCTATGCAGAGTGGTTATGGTTCCGCTCGGAGTGAGCTGGTATACGGTGCCGCAGCCGCCGTTATCGACGCCGCCTCCGCCGGTGGTGCCGTAAAAGTTGCCGTCGGGTCCTTGAACGAGCACGGCGCCGTTCGGAGTGGAGGGATTGTTTCCGTTGGTGAAATCAGGCGAGGCGAGGGTGGTGAATGTCTGAGCGCGAGACAGAACTGCCGCCGCGCCGAACAGGAGCGCGGCCGTGACTATGGGCTGGCGAAATCTATACACAATTTCCTCCTGGAAGCACTTTCCGATTCCCTCGCTCGAACGAGGTGTCGTGCGGGTGCGATGGCTCGGTCTCAGCACCAAACCGCGCTTAAGGCTACTTCTGGCAGGCAGCCGCTCAGAACAACCCTCTATTTCGTATTGCGCGACAGAGCGGCTAAAACCGTCACGCTGGATAGAAATATATTCGCGAACGGACAGCCTGCCGCCGCGCAACCCATCGATTTGCAGCAGATTCAATTCGATGAACAGGATCGCGCGGTAATGACGCTATGGAAGTGCTGCAGCGATGTCGCGTAGACTGCGAGTCGGAAATCACTTCTGGCGTCACGAAAGCGAAATCAGAAATCCGCTCGGAGTGCGCCGTATTGCGAGGCACGGTGACTCGCGCCGGCCCATTAGGGCGGGAAGTTCATGCGGCGCACCAACGCTTCGAAGCGGGGATCCGAGCGCAAAGGGTCAAACGGAGGCCACACCTTCAACAGGATCATGAACGAATCGTGTACCCGGTAGCCCTGGTCCAACCAGCGGAGGGCCTCGTTCTTATCACCCAAGCTCGCGTACACTTCGGCAACCAAGCTTGGCCGTATGAAAACCTTCTCCGCTCTCAGCCGTCGCAGATCGTGGGCAAGCCTGCTCTGGGCTTCCGCCGGATTACCTGCGGCCGCGTAGGCCGCGTCCAGGTCGAATCCCTGTTCAAAACTCTCTTTCTGGAGGTACGGAATCGCCTGATCGGGTCTTCCCTGAGCCCGGTAGACCAGTCCAAGCCCGTAGAGTCCTAACGGGTCGCTGGGGTTGAGTTCCAGGATGCGGCGAAATTGCGCGGTGGCTTTTGGATAATCGCGCGCCTGGAAATAAACGCGGCCGGCCCGGTACGAGACGACCGGCGAAAGAGGATCGAGTTCCAAGGCTTGTCCGGCCAGGGCAATCGCCTCCGCGTGTCGTCCCATGGTCGACAGGAAGAAAGCGTACTGATAGAGTGCGGCCACGTATCCCGGGTTCAGCTCGATCGCGCGCTGGAACTCCCTCGCCGCCGCCGCCCAATCCCACTCCAGTCCAGCGCAATAGGCCAGCGCGTTGTGCCCCTCGGCAACCGAATCATCTAGCGCGATAGCCTTCAGCGCGGCTGCTCTCGCTTCGGGAATTCCCCGCTCGGGCTCCAGGTCTCCGAAGCCGACCAGCTCGACGTACGCGTCGGCCAGCCCCGCGTAAGCTTGCGGATAGTTCGGATCTGCCTGAATGCTCTGGCGAAAGTAGTCTACGGACTTAAACAGAGCGGCTCGGGTCCTAAGGTTCCAGAAAAAGCGACCGCGCATATAGAGGTCCTGAGCCGAGGGAACAACCGATTCAGAACTGACTAACTGTTTCTCCTCCGCGGGACGAATGGCGACTCGTGTCTCTTGCAGGATGCGCCGGGCCAATTTCCGCTCCAAGTCCGGCATGTCCTGCAAACGCCAGTCGTCGTGATCTGCCCAAAGACGCGTATTGGTTGCCGGATGAATCAGCTCAACGGTGATCTCCAGGTGGTCGCCCACGCGCCGGACCGAGCCTTCGACAATGCCGTTCACGTTCAATTCCTGGGCGATTTTCGGCAACGGCTCCCGATCTCCCCGGTATCGCATCGCTGTGGTGCGTGAGATGACCTTCAGCGCTCGAACCTTCGAAAGATCCGCGATCAGCGCCTCCGTTATCCCATCGGCCAGGTAATCCTGCGAGGGGTCGCCCGACGCATTGGCCATTGGCAGTACCGCCAAGGAAGTGATTTGGGGCGCCGCGAGCCGCGTCCTGGTCCAGGGAAATCCGGCGTGAAGGCTAGGGCTGAAGGCCAAGCCGGCCAAGGCGGCCACCGCTCCGCAGGCGAGCGCTCCTGCGACGACGGCTGGCCGGTGTCGGCGGACGAATTTGCCCGCTCGATAGCGAAACGAGTCCGGCCGCGCCTCCAAGGGTTCGCGGCGCGTATAGTGGTCAATGTCCCTAACGATCGCTCCGGCCGAGCTGTAACGGCGTTGGACATCCCGGTGCATCGCTGTCATGCAGAGCACGTCGAGGTCAGCCCAATCCGATTTCTCCGTGACGGCGGCTCCAGCGCCTGATTGCTCGGGCCGCGCCCCCCTCCGGGCGGCCGCCGACGGCCTCTCCCGCTCCTGTCGGGTTACTATCTTTTCCATTTCCGCCGGCGTTCGATTCGACAGGTCCACTGGCAGCCGTCCCGCCAGCAGTTCGTAGAGAATGACGCCCAGCGAGTAGACGTCGGTTTGGATTCCCACTTTCTCGCCGCGAATTTGCTCCGGAGAAGCATAAGCGGGAGTCATCGGGCGGAGACCGGTGAGCGTCCCCTGATTAGGGTCGCCGGAATTCTCGATTGGCTTGGCGATGCCGAAGTCGAGCAGGCGAACAGTTCCATCGTCCTTCACCAGGATGTTGGAGGGTTTCAGATCGCGATGGATCACCCCGCGCGCGTGCGCGTAATCGACCGCTTCAGCGACGGCGCGGATGAGCTTGAGTCGTTCATCGGTGGAACAGTTGTGGCGGCGGCAGTACTCGGTGATGGGGACCCCGTCGACGTACTCCATGACGAACCACGGCGTGCCGTCGGGAAGCGTGCTCGCGTCGTAGATTCGCGCGATGGAGGGATGAATCAGCTGCGCAAGCGTGCGTTGCTCGGCCATGAAGCGGCCGCGCCGGTCGGGCGAGAGCCACCCGTCGCGCAGAATCTTGATCGCCACCAGATTCCCGAGGTCCTTGCGCTCGGCCAGATAGACCACTCCCATGCCGCCTTCTCCGAGCATGCGCCGGATCCGGTACGGGCTCGATTCGCGGAAGGAGTTGGAAAGCGCCGCGCCCAGCAAGTCGCCCGCGACCTCCGCCACGTCCCGGTCGAGCAGCGACGCGCCCCGATCCTGCTCGATCATGCGCGTCACTTCCGCTTGGAGTCGCTCGTCGCCGGAGCAGGCTTCTTTGAGGAACTGCGGCAGGTCGATTTCGTCGAGATCCGCGGCGCTATGAAACAGCGCCTGCACACGTTCCCAGCGCGCCGGATCCATTAACTCCCCCGCAAGGCTTGCGCAAGCCACGCCCGCGCCGCTCGCCAGTCGCGCACCACAGTAGCTTCCGACACTTCCAGAAGCTCCGCGATTTCCGTTATCTCCAGGCCGCCGAAGAAACGGCTCTCAACCATCATCGCCTGGCGGGCGTTCATCCCGGCCAGTTCGTCCAGCGCGCGATCGAGTCCCAGCAGTTCGGCGTCCACCAAAATGGCCGGCGCTTCAGAGAAATCTGTGGTGAGCGACACCGTCGCGTCGCCGCCGCGCTTCAACGCGTGGCGCTTGCGCGCGGCTTCAATCAGTACCTGCCGCATCGCGCGCGCGGCCATTCGCTTGAAATGCAGTTCGGAGACGGCCATCAAGCCGGGCGAGGCCGAAAGCTTGATCCACGCCTCATGCACCAGCGCCGTGGGATTGAGCGTCGCACTTTGGTCGCGGCCTTTTACCGCGGAAGCCAGCCGGCGCAGCTCATCGTAGGTCGCGGCAAACAGGTGATTTATATTTTGTTCGCCCGTTCCTGACGTCATGGAACCCTCGAAGCAGCTGTCTCGCCGGATGGTAGCATACTGCCCGAGCGGTCGGCGACAGGCAGTGGATTCATCCTGCGGACCGCGAACGGCGCTGACGCCATATACGGCTACCTGGCGCGGTGATCACCTACCCCGCGTGCCCTTAATCGTGCGTTCCATTACCAGCAGGCCGCCAATTTCTCTGCCGGAATGACTTCCGGCGGTTCGTTTTTGCGCAAATGCTGGGTGAAGAGTATAGCGGTCAAATGGAGGTGTGTTTTGCGATACAAACGGAGCAGATTCGCGGGTGTGCTGATCGCCGCGGCGTTGGGCCTTTCGACGGCCTCGGCCGGGCAGATCTTTTTTACCGGCAACGGGACGGGGGACGTGGTTATTCCG
>Ga0210388_10003402_pt1 | contig 12479 bp, 9 predicted proteins | sample IncBWC19OmetaG_FD_155485 | JGI IMG/M metagenome (GOLD analysis project Ga0210388, IMG submission 155485) | Forest soil microbial communities from Barre Woods Harvard Forest LTER site, Petersham, Massachusetts, United States - Inc-BW-C-19-O ... | reverse complement strand
ACCCGGACACCCTGATCACCCTAGGCAACCTCGCCCGCTGGACCGGGGAGGCGGGGGATGCCGCCGCCGCCCGGGACCTGCTCACCGGGCTGCTGCCCGTGCACGAGCGGGTCCTCGGCTCGGAGCACCCGGCCACCCTCACCACCCGGCACGAGCTCGCCTACTGGACCGAGAGGGCGGAGCATGGCCCCGGCACACCGTGAAGTAGCTCCCGCATGTTCACTCGCGCCGGGTTCGCAGGTAAGCCCAGCTGACCAGCGGCGCACACCCGGAGGCGCCCGCGCTTCGCGCCTATGGTTTATTTACTGTCAACGGCACCGCGCCCTTGAGCACAATTCAGGACTGACGATCAGTACAGAGTGCCCGCTCCGAGCGCCCGACTGCTTGCATGGTTATGCATGCCCACCGGGCACCAAAAACGTCCGGATCTGCCGCATAGGGCGCGCGAGGCTAGTACCAGAGGAGGTCTTTGCGTTCCCGGTCCTTGCGTCGCGCATCGGCAGGCTGATCAGGGTACCGGGCGCAGGTGCTGGCTGAGGCGGTTGCCGCTGGTGGTGAAGATGCCGCCGCATGCGTCGCGGACCGAGCAGGTGCGGCAGATGTCCAGGTAGTCGTTCTTCCAGTCACTGATGGAGCGGACCGCGTACGGCCACAGGCGCCGGTCGAGGACGCAGAGCTGGTGGTTGTAGATCCGCGTCGCGATCCCGGCTGTCGCGAGTATGTCCACCGCCTCGGCAAGCTCGCCCTGGTAATCGGCGGGGTCGGCCCACACCAGCGGCGAGTTCGGCCGGGCCAGGCCGGTCATTTCCAGTCCCATCAGCGCGACCTGAGCGACGAAAGGCAGGTTCCGCACGATGAATGCCGCCAGGCCGGGGAGCACCGGGACGGTGTGCCGCTGGACTACGACCCGGATCTCTACCGCCTGGCCGAGTGAGGCGAGGTTGAGGATACCGTGCACTGTCTCGTTGAAGGCGCCGACGGCCTGGACGATGAAATCGTGCAGGCCCGGCTCGGGCGCGTAGACCGGGATGCCGGCCATGATGTCGGTAAGACCGACTGCCGCATAGCGGCGGGTGAACTGCGGGTCCGCGAACCGGCGGCCGTTGGATAGCAGGTGCAATGAGAGCCCGGGCGCGACCCGCTTGCAGTGCTCAAGGAGGCCGAGCAACGCGTCCGCGTGGAGCGTCGGCTCGCCGCCGGTAAGGCTGAGTGCCCGCGCGCCCGGCGGCAGCAGGCTGATCACCTTCCTTGCCCGGTCGAACAGCCAGGCGTCGTCGCGGTCTTTGGGCGGCTGGGAGCACATGAGGCAGTAGTTGTCGCACTGCTCGGTGAGCAGCAGGGCGTTGTGCCTGGCGGAGTTCTTCCATAGCACTGTGACCCGGCGGCCGTCGCCGGAGACGTGAATGATGTCGCCCGCATCGAGGTGCGCCAGCTCCGGCCCGAGCCGGAGCACCGGACCAGGCATGCCAGATACCCCAGGGCCGCGCGACCCAGCTACCCCGGGCATCCCGGGTCTCATCCCGGCCTCGTGTCCGGCCATGAGGTAGAGGCCGTATCCAGGGGGTGCGTCCTGCTCGTCCCGCAGCAGGCACGCAACGGACGTGGCGGGACCTTCCTCGTCGGCGCCGCTGAGGTCGTTGTCTGCGTCTTCAGGCAGGCAAACCCGCCATACATCGTCGGCCGCCGGCCCGGCCAGCCCGGTTGCGTCGGCACGGCCCATCAGCTTCAGCATGACCGTCCCCGCCTCACCGGCTCTGCCTCGCCGCATCGCCGTGGCCGCCCACCGCGCTAGGCAGTTTCACTGCGCCCACCGCCACAGCAAGTCGCGGAAATACGGGTCATCGCGGATCTTCCGCAGCAGCAAGGTGAATACGCCCATGTTGCGCCGGCAGAACGCCGACAGCGCCTTATGCCCGGTGAAGTCTCCCATGGTCGCGTGGTGGAACACCGGGTCGGCACCGCAGTACGGCTCGAACGCGCACGTAGCGCACATCGGCGCGCTGAGCGTGATCGATTCAGTGAGCGGGTTCAGCAGCCCGTCGGACAGCATGATGTCCGCGTAGGAGTCGCGCACGGTACCGAGCCTGAAGGTACGGTCACCCATTTCGGCGAGCATCCGGCCCTCGTCGCTCGCGTAGATGTCGCCGTCGTAGTTATAGACCAGCGCGCCGATCCCGATCCCGGCTGGAGAGGTCAGGTCGACGTAGCCGGGGTCGGCGTTGGTGAGCATCTTCTTCGCGATGATCGCCGCGTACATCTCCACCATCGGCACACCCTGCCGGTTCAGTTCAACGATCCGGTCCAGGCCAGCCCTGTAGAACTCAAGCCACCGGCCCACGTCGTAATTCGCGCCGCCACGGCCTCGCAACGCGAACCCGTACGGCGAGACCGGGCGTAGGAACACCCCGCGCAACCCGAGCCCGGCGTAGGTGTCGATGATCTCGGCCGCCCGGCCAAGGCTCGCCTCCGTAGTCGTCATCAGCGCGCTGACCCGATCCTCGCCAAGCCGCTCCTGCACCCGCCTGATGCCCGCCACCGCCTGCTGCCAGCTATCACGGCCGGGGCGGCGCCGGTTTCCGTTGTGCAGATCCTGCGGGCCGTCAAGCGATGTCGAGATGTGGATCTGTTCCTCGGCGCAGAAGCCGAGGATCTCCTCGTCAAGCAGCGCCAGGTTCGTCGCGATCACGAACGTCAGGTCCTTGCCGTGCTCCTGATTCATCCGGTTCGCTTCGGCTGTGATCCACCGGACGAGCGGGAAGTTCAGCAGCGGCTCGCCGCCCTGGAACTCGACCTTCAACTGCGGCGACGGTGACCTGAAGGCCAGCTCAAGCGCCCGGCGCGCAGTCTCCTCAGTCATGTCGAACTCGCTCTTCGCCGCCGACTGCCGAGACACCTGGCAATACCGGCACGTGTGCTCGCAGCGCAGCGTGACCACAAAGATGTGCAGCCCGGTCGAGTCCGGCAGTCGCCGCATCCGGGTCCGCAGCTTGATAGCGAGCAGCTCGGCAGGCAGCGTCTCGCCGGGGACCTGGACAAGGTGCGCCGCCCGCAGCCGCGCAAGCAGCTCCTGGTCCGCGCAGGTCCCGTCCGCCACGGTCCTCAGCTCGTCCGGCGTCACGAACACGTGCTCCCCCACCAGGTTGGTGAGGACCACCGAGTCCGCGTCGATCCGGTGGAACCGCAGCGGCAGCAACTGCCAGCCGTGCCGGGGCAGCGCCGTCGCCGCCCGCTCCAGTTTCATCACGCCGAACCCTCAGCATCGGCAAGGCCGGTCTGCGAGAACGCCAGCGCGAAGACCAGGTTCCGCAGCGGCTCGGTCTCCTTCGCGATCCGCGCCCGCAGGATCTGGTCGTTCACCTCCGCGCGGAACCGGTGCTTCAGGTCCTCATCGCGGGTGTCTTGCCTGCGCGGAAACAAAGTGCACACGTAGTCCGCGCCACAGACGCGGATATCGACCGTCATCTCGGCGGCCACCACGTACGCGCTCCGCTGCAACGCGTCCAAGTCCACCGTGGCCTGGTCAAAAGCCAGCGTGATCTCCGCGGCACCGATCGCGCCAGCACCAGTTGCCTCAGCACCGGCGCCAGGCACGCCACCCGCAGGGCTCATCGCGCCCTCACCCGCCGGGCGAGCCGCCTGATCCAGCCCGCAAGGGCACTGAACGGCGCGACAATGACGAACGCGCAGCCCCCGCCACTGCTCGCGGCCGGGCTGCCGCTCCCCAGATCCGCCGAGCTGCTCGCCAGGCTGCCCGACGGCGGCGCGGCGGAAGGCGACCCGCCCGAGCCTGCGCTGACGGCCGGGGCCGGGCTGGCCGACGGGGGAGGCTGGGACACGACAACAGGCGCCGCGCTCGTCGGCGGCGGGGCAGGGACCGACGAGACATGCGACACATGCGACACATGCGAGACGTGCCCGCCCGAGCCGGACACATGAGATGAATGGGATGAATGGCTGACGTGATACCCGGCGCTCGCCGGTGCCTGGCCCTTCACCGCGAGAAGCGGAAACGCCACGACCTGAGCCGCGTCGCGCTTTCCCATTAATAGCGGTGCGGCCTGCGCGGGCGATGCGCTGAGCGCTACGGCGGTTACCGCAGCGGCCAGCGGGAGAATCGGTGACTTCCGCACGACAGGACCCTACCATCGGCACCCCGGATGGACCCGCAACAAAGAAAAATAGGTGCGCAGTGACGGGTGAAGCCGCGGGATTGTCCGGACGAATGCCCGGCGCCCAGGACAACGGGCCGGGGCTGTCCTCGCAGGAATCCTCGAGGCACTGCCAGCCGATGGAGCTTCAGCATGACAGCGCCGAGTCATGCGAACTAAAGGACGCCAGCACACCAAGCGAGAATGCCATACCGGCCATGCGCCGATGCGACCCGTGAACGCGTGGCCTACATCATCTCGCCACGCGACAGATCGGCAACCCCGGCGACATACGGAACGGTGGATAGATACCGGCAGAACCATACAGGCGGCTACGGGAGCGGCGAGCAAGGTGCTTTTCCCCGCCCCCTCGGGCTGCCCCGCCAGCCGGGATCGATGCGATTAGGGGCAGTCAGCTCGCATAAACATCCATTGTCGATGTGCCGGAGAACATACTTATTTGTCGCGTGGCGTGCGCGGCGTGAGCACGGGGCGAGATCACTCCCGCGGCCTGGCATCATCGAAGTGATCAGCAAGTCGCCTTCCCGCCGTTCCCCTGTGACCGTTACCCATCTTCCAGTCACCCTCTGCCAGATCTGTCACCGCACCGTCGCATACCGGCCCGGCAACCTTAGTGAGGCCCTGACCGAGCATTACCGCCGGGCCCATCCCGAAGCGCTCGATCTCGCCTCCCGGCAGCCGATCGCAGAGAGCCGGCATTATTCGGGGTTGGTCCACTTCTCGGGCATGCGCCTCGATGTAGCCAAGCACGGTGTCCGCGTTGTTGCTTTCGGCATACAGGTCGGAGTCGGGGTCGTCTTCGGCGACGCGCCACAGGCCATGCTTCTTGTTCCAGTAGGCGGACCACCGCGGGTGATCCGCGAGGAAGCAGGAGACCCGCGAGGCGTCCGCGGGCGGGGGCAGGATGCTCATGCACCTCTCACCGGCCTAGCCTGGCCCAGGCGGTGCGCCCGCGGGTGTCGCCGCCTATGCCCCAGTTCTGCGAGCCGGCGATAGCTGCCACGACGTCGAATCCGTGCGGGCGGGCGTCGTCGCGCGGCCCGCCGTGCCATGGGCCTCCGGCGTATTCCACCTCGATCCGGACGTGGTCCTGGCGGACTTCGGCAGGAAGGGTCAACTCACGCCGCCGCGGGAGGGGTTGTCCAGCACCGAATTGGTGGCGAACTCCGACGCGATCAGGATTGCATTGTCGGCGCGCGGGCAGCCGCCGAGCAATTCGGCGAGCGCGGCCCGGGCGTGCCTGACCTGGGCAGGCTCGGCGGGTAGGTGCCGGTGTAGCGGCGCGTGCCCCCTGCCGCGGCTGTCGTGGTCGCTATCCCTCCCCGGGCCCGGTGTTTGTGTTTCCCAGCGTGTCCGGAGAGGGCTACGTTGGGGACGGAATCGATCCGGACGCCCACTGACTGCCGGCGTGAGGCCGCCTTCCCGAAGGGATGCCGAACGATGCCGATCGGGGCGGGACGCCTGCGGGCGTGTTCGGCGCCGAGCTCCGTTATTACCGGACCCAGGCGGACCTGTCGCAAAAAGACCTGGCCCCCCGGGCCAATGTCTCCCACGGGAGGAGGATGTAATCGCCGATCACCGGCATAACAAGACTGGCCGATCGCCACATCAGGTTGCGGCTGTCTTGAGGAAGACCTCGTCTAGATGCCATTCCAGGAACTCTCGTCCGGGCCGGGCGGCCTTGTGTTCGGGTAGGTCGATGACCTGGCCGGCTTTGGCATAGAACTGATCGCCGTTGCTGAAGTCTGCCCGCAAACGCGGGCTGACGAGCAGATGATACCTGCGGTCCACGCCCAGGTATCCGCGGTCGAATAGAGTGTGAATGTCTGACCGGAGCAGCAGTCCATTGTCGAGCCGGTGCTCACCTCCGGCAGCAACTGGGCGGATGTGGGCCGCTTGCAGCACCGGCGGGATGTGCGTTCCGCTGATAGCGCAGCGTCGGTGATAAGCGTCTAGAACGACCGCTTTGAAGGACTGCTGACCGAGCCGATAGGGAGCCAGCCGCGGGTCGCCGAGCACCGGCCCGGGCCGGTGCCATGGCCGACTGAAGTCCAGTTCCGCCGCGACGCCGAGGATCCGGTGCAAAAGATCGGCAAAATACGGTGCTACCGCTGGGTCGGCTAGATCGTAGCTCTTGCCCTGCACAATGTTGGGTGCGAACCGGGGCGGAGCCTCGACAGTGGCGTTGTCTGGGAAAAAGCGGACGTCACGTACGAACAGGCAGCCGATGTCCGGGTCCTCGCCTGCCCCGATCGGGGCGCGCCGGTATCTGCCGATACGCGCCCGCATCTGCTCCACGGTGGCGACCCCGTTAGCCTCGCCGAACAGCTCCCAGGCCTCGGAGACGCTCAATCGCACTGAGTCGCTGAAGAAGCCGCCGCCAACCAGCCGGTTGTGCGGGTAGTGAGTCTTGAAGAAGAACGGCTCGCCTGGGGTCAGGACACGGAACTGGCGGGCACCGCTGGGCTGCCAGAAATTCACCTCTGTCATCACAGGCCGAGCAGCCAGGAAACGGTACCAGTCATTATCCGTCACCCCAACGTATGCCCGCACAACGATTATTGTGCACCGGTAATCGCTCCGGCGTCACGGAATCCGGTGATCGCGGCACGGCGAAGCTCACAGCACTTCAGAGCGTGCAGCGATGCCGAGCCCGGGATCGGACTACCCACATTACTGAGAAGGCGGGTGGATCTAACGTCGCGTTCCATCGGAACGCGCTCTCACGCAGCGATGTTGCGAACGCCCAGCTTCTGAGGCTAGGGTATGGCTCGCTTCCAGCCAGGCCCAGTATTGTCAGGACATGAACGAGCTTGAGGCTGGACCGCTGCTCAGATTCTCTGACTGGCCGAACGATCAAGTACCGCGCCGCACTGCTGGCGTGTACACGATATGGCGCGGCGGTGAGTTCATATACGTAGGCATGAGCGGGCGGGGAGCCCAGCTGGAGGACTTCGTCGCCCACCCTAGACCGGAGGGCCGAGAGAAGGCTAAGTGGCTATGGACCCGGCTAGACTCCCATGCATCGGGCCGACGGTCTGGAGACCAGTTTAACGTATACGTTTGTGACCGTTTCATAATTCCGCTACTCACACCAGACCAGTTGCGTGATATAGGAGAGGGAATTCTACTCCTCGATCAGGTAACGAAGACCTTCATCCGGGAACATCTCGGCTACCGCTTCGTGATCTATCTAAGCGGGGAAGAGGCCCTTAACGTGGAACGAGACATCCGAGCCGGTAGATTGTCGGCTGGTCCGCCTTATTTGAACCCGCTCTTACAACCAGCCATGTAGATACCAAGCCTAGCTATACATGCCGGGCATCTGACGAGCCCTATCGAATAAATTAGACTCCCCTCACCAAGGCGGCCTTGGCTATAAGGCGCGGGCATACGTGATTCAGCGGGCATGCCAGGCAATCGGGGTTCGCTGGCCTGCACCATCGGCGTCCAATGTCCCAGGCCGGGAGGTCGAGGGCACCCGGGCGATCGGGGTTCAGTGCTCGGGCCACAGCGACCATGCGGTTCACGTCGTCACGCTCCACCAGTCCAGTGCGGAGAAACACCCGCCGCACGTGAACGTCGTATGCGATGTCGCTCCCGCTCATGTCCTTGAGCGGCTTGCCGAGGTCGCGGGCGAGAATCTCCGCGGCCATGGCTGCCTTCTTCTGCCCGATGCCAGGAAACGCTTCCAGCCGCTGGCGCAGCTCGATAGCTGTCGGGCCGTCGGACCATAGCGCCCCGGCGTCGCCGCCATAGTGGCTGAGTACGATCTGCGCGGCCTCGGAGAGCCAGGCGGGCACCATATTCACGAACCGGTGCAGCTTGGGTTCTTGCTGGACTGCCGCACGGACGGCTTCGGGATCCGCGGCCAGCTCGGCTGGGCTGAGATAACCCAGTCGCTGCCGAAGCAGGTAAGGCAGAGCCCACGCGCGCTCGGCGCGGATACCCATATCGGCGATCACCGCTAGCAGGAATGCGAACGGGTCGCTCCAGATGAGCGCGTTTGCGTCAGGATCGGGAGTGAACTTGCTACCTCCGCTTTTCAGCTGAGCGGCAAGCGCCGCGCCGTGAGCTAGCAGCGCTTGCGCCACAGCTTTGGCATCAGGTGAGGGCGCGGGCGGTAGTTGCGGCGGCCTCAGGACCTTGAGCCCCGGCGGCGTCGGGGAGGTTAGCTTTCTCGGCAGCTGGCTGCGGAGCCACGCGTGGAGGACCCAGGACGCAAGGTCGTCCTCGCGGATCTTGACGGCCATGCATTGCGGACTGTAGGGAGCATCGATCTCTCGACGGTGCTCCACGATCTCGAAGCCGTCATATCCGGCTGGGATCTGTTCCCACGTCTGGGCATTCGAGCGGCCGGGACGTCGCAGTCGGCTGATGAGGGCTTGGCTGGACGGGTAGTCATCAGACTCTACGCCTTCGACTTGGACCTCACCCGCAATCCACGTGACGGTATGCACCCGCATCCTGCCATAGACCTCGCGTGCGCCAATGCCGTGCCGTCCGGAAAGTCGTGCGCCGACGGTACGCGCGTCAAATGACCATCCGCGCTCGAACCACTCGATATTCTCAGGCCACCGGAAAGCAAACGGTTCCAGCTCCTTTACGGCCATCAGTTCGACAACAGCCACGTATCCTCACCTGCCTCCCAAGGGTCACCATATGGCAAATTCCTGAATCCTCGTTTCTTCGAGATCGTATTGTTCCCTTTGGGAGGACCGGTGGCGCGAAGTCGGAATAGTGGCGTGCTTGCGGCCTGGGCGGAAGCCCAGCGCCGCCAGCAACGTCTGTATGAGGCGCAACAGCGAGCTTGGCGTGCTGAGCAGCTGCAGCAAGAGCGCTCACAACGTGCCGCGATCCGCGCTCAGGCGCGTGATCAGCGCGAGGTGCAGCGCGCGTATCAGCATGGCCGGGAGATGGACGCCGCAGCCCGGACGGGAGAGCTTGATGCTCAGGTCGCCGCGCTGGCTGGCATTCTGCAGAGCGTTCTGGCGACATCGCCATTTCGGCTTGAACAGCTAATACAAGAAGTCGCCATCCCGCCGTTCGCCCCGGGACCGCTGGCTGTGCCGGTCGTGATGCCCGACCAGCGCGCCTATCAGGTCCAGCCCCCTTCTGGACTACGGGCGCTCAGCTCAGCCGCCCGCCGGGAGCATCAGGAGACATGCCGACGGGCGCAGGCGCAGTTCGAACATGACTATCAAGCGGCCGGGCAAGCAGAAGAACGGCGTCAACGGCAGTTGGCGGACTATTACCGCCAGTATCAAACGTGGGCTGAGAGTGAACGCCGACGGATGATTGATCACAATGGCCAGGTCCGCCTGATCGGTCATCAGATGGCCGGGGGGGACCGGGATGCGGTCTGCGAGTACTTCGCGACCGCGCTGTACGCCTCGGCTGGCTGGCCTGAAGGCTTCCCGCGACGGGCCCGGGTTTCCTGGGATCACTCGGGAAAACATCTGGTCGTTGATTGGGAGCTTCCGGATTCCGGCATCGTGCCCGCCGTAAGTCGCTACCGCTACATCAAGTCAGATGACAGGGAAACGCAGATCCCGCGCCCGGCCGGTGAGCGAAAGTCGATCTACCGGAACGCGCTCGCCCAAAGCGCGCTCGCTGTTGTGGGTGAGATCTTCCGGGTTGACTACAGCCGCGTAGTCAGCGACGCCACCGTGAACGGGTTCGTCAATGCCGCCGACCCCGCTACGGGCCGGCGCAGCAAGGTGTTCGTGCTCACCGTGACAGCCGCGCGGGCGGGCTTCACTCATCTGGATCTCTCCCAGGTGGACCCGGTCAGCTGCCTGGAAGGCCTGCGAGGCCAGCTCTCCCCGAGGCCAGAGGACCTGAAACCCGTCCACCCTGTCCATCTGGCCGCTGCGTCGGCAAGCGAGCCATCCGACGACATCGGTGCTGGGCAGTCAGATCTCCTGACCCTGGACCCGATCGATTTCGAAGACCTCGTGGCGGCGCTCTTCAAGGCTATGGGGATGGAGGTCATGACCACCGAGCGTTCTGGCGACGGTGGTGTCGATGTCCGGGCCATGGACCCGGATCCGATCCGTGGCGGGAAGCTGGTCATCCAGGTCAAGAGGTATCGCAGCACAATTCCGCCCGCCCCGGTACGCGACCTTTACGGCACGATGCTGCACGAAGGAGCCACGAAGGGAATCCTGGTCACCACAGCGGAGTTCGGGCCGAGCGCGCAGGAGTTCGCCGCCGGAAAGCCACTGACTCTCATAGGCGGAACCCAGCTCGTTGATCTTCTCGCCCGGTACGGCGTCGGACAATACACGGTGCAATAAGTCGGCTCTTTCTGAGGGAACTGGCCAGGAGTAGCCTCGCCGTGTGGCGGAGCTTGCCGATTTCCTGGACCTGACCATCGATCAGGCACGGCAGCAATTCCGCGAGCTCAGACGGCGGTCGCCGGTCTCTTCAGGTCGCCAGGTCATCTTCCTGCCGGTCGAGACGCTGTTGTGCCTGGCTGCTTCATTCCTGGTGAATCACCGGCGCTTCGGCGGGTCCACCGCCCACCTGGCGCCCGAACCGGTCCTCGCCCTGGCCCGGCTATTCTCCCGCCCTCCCTCCAGCGTGCTCGCCAAAATGGCCAACCTGGACGGCTCCCGCTCGCACGGCGGCAAGTGGGACATCCTGGCCGGGGCCATACTCCGGGAAGACAGCACCCGGTTCACCGATATCTACCGTCTGCTACTTCGCGCCGCTCGCGCCGAAGGCATCGACCGCGACCGCCTGCCCGATTTCCTCGACCTTGAGGACAGCGGCGAGTTCGCCCTCCTCGGCCAGGACGAGCTTGGCACGTCGGTATTCGAGAATGCCCTCAAGGATCAGATTGCCCGCAGCGTCGCCGAAAGTGACTTGCCCGAGCAAGATACCGAACGGATCATCCTGGCCGCGGCCCGCGTAGGACAGCACGTATTCGCGTTGAATGTGCTGACCAACTGCGGGCGCCGCTGTGTCTTCTGCGGCTTGAACCCGTTCCCGGACGTGGCCAGGAGGATGCTGCTGGCCGGACACATCAAGCCGTGGAAGGACAGCTCCGCCAGCGAGCGCCTGGACCCGCGGAACGGCCTCGCCGCCTGCCCCAGCCACGACGTGGCGTTCGACACCGGAATGCTGACCGTGAGCGCGGACCTGAAGATCCATATCGCCCAGCCGCTGGCCGATGCGGTCCGCGGCGATCAGCTCACCCGGCAGTACTACGGTCGGCCGCCGCTCCTGGACACCCTTCTGCTCCCCGACGACGCCGAACGTCCCCGGCGGAAGTACCTCGACTGGCACCGCGAGAAAATCTTCGTCGCTTGACCGGAGCAGTATTTACGCGGGAACCGGCCACAGCTGAGCTGGATTGCTAAAACCGGACGCTGCTTCGGCAGGCGGCTGCCTGGCCAGCGCTAAGCTCAGCCCCGTTCCGATGACGGACGGGAGGGATGGTTCTCCACATGGGCACATTGCAATACAGCCGGGTGCGGCCCGCGATCGCGCAGTCGGACCTGACCACGATCGCGCCGTACATTTTCTGTCTGATGTTCCGCAACATCGCCTCGAACGGCTTCGTGTTCGAGGACCCGGTCAACGCCGGTGTCTTGTCCCAGCCCGGCTGCGTCCTCGCCTCCCCCTCCTGGGAGAACACCGCCACGAACGTGTCACAGGACTACGTCTACAACTGGACCCGCGACGCCGCCATCACCGCGATCGAGCTGGCGGCCGGCCCGCTGCCCACCACCCAGCCACTGATCGACTACGTCCAGTTCGCCCAGACCTGCCAGAACTCGGCCAGCAGCATCGGCCACTTCGATCGCGCGTCATTCCTCATCAACGGAACGCCAAGGAACTGGACTGACCAGACCGACGGCCCTGCCCTGCAGACCCTGGCCATCCTGCGGCTGTACGCCCAGCTCGACGCCCCCACGCAAGCCACGGCGAAGGCCGTGATCACGGCGAACCTGGACTTCCTGCAGAACGCGTACCAGGGCCAGACCTACAATCTGTGGGAGGAGGAGTACGGCGCCTCGTTCTTCGCCCGCTCGGTCCAGCTGCAGTGCTTTCAGGCCATCACGGCCAACACCGTCGGCATCGCTGTCCCGGCCTGGCTTCCCGCCGCCATACTGTGGCTGCAGGACGCCCTGGCCAGCCATTGGAACGGCCAGTACTACCAGTCGATGCTGCCGGTCCCGGCCGACTCCCGGGCTCCCTACGACCCGAACATCGACATCGTCATGGCGGCCATCTACGGCGCCATCCCGGTCACCGACACCAAGCTCCTGGCCACCGCCGCCCAGCTCCGCAGCCAGTGGG
>Ga0210388_10003399_pt1 | contig 12485 bp, 10 predicted proteins | sample IncBWC19OmetaG_FD_155485 | JGI IMG/M metagenome (GOLD analysis project Ga0210388, IMG submission 155485) | Forest soil microbial communities from Barre Woods Harvard Forest LTER site, Petersham, Massachusetts, United States - Inc-BW-C-19-O ... | reverse complement strand
TCCAATCCACAAGAATTGCGCCATCATAGACTTGCGGGGGGCGTTGCACGGTGACTGAAAGATTTGGCCGACATTGTAAGCGATTGGCCGACAGGCTCATTCCTTTGATGTTCCTTTTGCCACCGCTGCTGGCAGCTTCTGCTAGTTCCCTTCAATCCACGCCTGCCGCCGCCCCGGCCCCAGCGAAACTTCACGCCGATACGCTTGCTGCGTTCAACCGTTATGAGCATTTGACCGAACAACGTAACGAGACAGAGCTCCAGCGCGGTTCTACACTCTTGTGGATCGATTCGCTTCCCGAAGCCCAGCGAACCGAGGCCTACGCCGCTCTAAAACGCGGCGAGGTGCAGATTCGCCAGCTGAATACCCAAGACAACGGCAAGGCTCTCCCGTGCCCCGGCGGCTTGATTCATCATTGGGTTGGCGCGATTTTCATAAACGGGGCCAAGCTCGATGATGTGCTCGGCATTCTGAAGGACTACGATCATCAGTCCACGTATTACTCCCCGGACGTGGAGCGCTCCAGAATCGAGTCGCGCGACGGCGATCATTTCCGCGTCTTCCTGCGCTTCCGCCGCCGCAAGGTGATCACCGTGGTGCTCAACACCGAGCATGACGTCCATTACTTTCGCGATGCTCCCGAGCGCGCTCACAGCCGCAGCTCGGCCGTCCGCATCGCCGAAGTCGAAAACCCCGGCAAGAGCGACGAACGCGAAAAGCCCCCCGGCGATGACGGCGGTTATCTCTGGCGCATGGAAACCTGGTGGCGCATGGAAGAACGCGACGGCGGCGTTTACGTGCAGAGCGAAGTAGCGTCGCTCACCCGCGATATTCCCACTGGTCTTGGTTGGCTGGTCGGTCCGTTCGTTACCAGCATTCCGAAAGAAACGCTCGTTTTCACCTTGGAAGCCACGCGAAAAGCGGTGCAATACAAGAACCCCCAGTAGTGCACCTAGTCGATGCGGTACACGCGCTGATCTTTCCCCTGGAAGACGAGTGTCAAACCTGGCGAGTTCTCGGGCAGCTTCAGAGGCCCATTTTCCGGAAATACATCCAGCACATGGGAAACATGCAACTCGCGAGACTGAGATAGGACTGCTTGCAGGTCGTTTGCGTCCGGGATGGTTTGTTCTCCCCACCTTCCCAAAGGTTTCACATAAGGCTTGTCAGAATAGAATGGAGCAACGTAAGGCCCCAGTATAAGTACCTTGCGGACGGAAGGCTCTGCGTTGAGGTAGTCGAAACTTTCGAGATAAGGAGTTTCTTCATGTCTGCGTTTGTCCTCAAACGCGGGAGACACTGCGGCATGCATGTTTTCCACCCTATCGGGAACAATCATGTACAGGCCGTAGAGAACGGAAAGCGCCACGACCACAGCCGCCACAGCCCGGGCATATTTCGATCCCTGTTTCGCGACGTATTGCCAACCAAGCACGGCAAATATTGCGCCGAGTACATAAACGTGGATGGCATACCGCGAGACCTGCGCCGTGGCAAACCACGCAGTCATCTGCAGAAATGCAAACAACGCGAGCGCGATGGCGAAGGGATCTTTACGACAGGCGAAAAGTCCGAGCGGACCCAATGCCAATGGAGCCAGGCCGATTCCCCCCGCACCTCTAAAATCGGCAGTGTGGTACGTCAAATTGAACGGGAGAAGCAGAAAGCTCCCAATGCTTCTGCCCAATCCTCGGCCAGTCTCCAGGACATTGTGTTGTACTTCCTGCAAGACGGATGGAAGGAGCTTCGTAGCAGGAAAGAATCGCAACAATCCCGGAGGAGGAGGATAGATCGGGCAGCCGAAGAGCACCCAATTTCTTAGATAGAACGGCGCGCAAACAACGATAGCGACCACGCAGGAAATTCCCAAGTTCTTTACCAACAATGGCAGAGACTGACGCCGCCCCAGTGCGGAAAACAGAAGGCAGCAGAACACGAGCAACACCCAGGAGATGAGCGCCGTGTATTTCGTTCCCATCGCAATACCGCAGAAAATCCCGAACAAAACGTAGTGGCGCAGCGCCACCGCATCAAAAGCAATCCGCGCCGCACCCAGAAGAAATCCCGCAAAGAGCACATCAATAAACCCTCCATACGCTCCGCGGTACAAGGCCGGCATCGTGGCGCACAATGCCACCACCCACCAAGCGCCGCGCCCGTCCAGTCCCAGCCGCGTCGCCAGGCTCGCCGCTATCATTAGCAGCGAAACCAGGCTGGCAAACGAAAATAATCCGGCGGCGCGCGTGCCGCCAAGCGACATCAGTGCCGCGAATTGCGTTTCGACCACCGAAGGAAATGAGGTGAGAACTTCGTCAGGCACGGGCCGAATCACGGCCTCGCGCAGCCAGACCTTCGGCCCATGATAGTGGTAGGCGATCGCGTCGCTGTTCATGTCGCCGATAGGTTCTGCGAAGCCTCCAATGGCGGTCACAATCAGAACGCTGCTGACGACGACCAGCGGTAGAATCGGCGGTGAACCCATCGTAAAAAGTGTGCGGTGCTTCCGCAGCGCGCCTGGAAAAATGCCAACGCTCAGCAGCACACCGGGTAACAAAACCAGAACGATGGCGAAGCGTGAAAACCAGAATTGTCCTACGCAGAACAGCGTAGTTCCGAGAAGTCCAAGTCCCCCCAGCAAAGTCAGGGCGAAGCGGTCAATTTCAGAAAAGTTTTCAGGAAACAGAGACCGCAGCAACCTGCCGAAACCCAACGCAGAAGCTACAAGAATTACGTTCGCAAAGATTGCCGGCAAGAATCTCATTGGAAATGAGAATGACCGAGGCCGTTCAGCAGCCGCTTCCCCGTCTGAGATCCGAATACCCGAATGAGGAAAAACGCGACGACCACCGCTGTGAGCCACAATTCGATCAGGCGCGGCCAGAGCGCTCCCGCCTCGCTAAACCATTTCCGCGGCTCGCCCACTTTCTCTGGAAAAATATCTTCCCGATCAACCCTCATCATCGCCACCAGTTTTCGCGATGCAGAATACCTTTTTCATCCATCCTTGTCCCACCCAAAATACGCCTGGATAGCGGCCTCAATTATCCTGCGCGCGAATCGTCATTCTCATTCGGCTCCGGCATTTCGTCGTGCCTTGCCCTTTTTCGCCATAGCTGCCTGAGAAAATCCCAAGTGTCATCCGCATGCTGCGCCCAGGACTGCACCGCGGCCGTGCGTGCAGCTTCTTCTCCCAGGTGGATGCAGAGATCCGGCTCGGAACAAAGCTTCCGAAGCAGCGCAGCCAATTCGCGAGAATCTTCCGGATTTTGGAGAATAAAACCGTTTTCGCCGTCTCGCAGAATTTCGCTGGCGCCGGCACGCGCGCTTGCTATCACCGGCAGGCCGCAGGCCATCGCTTCAAGAATGGGCAAGCCATAGGCGTCCTCCAGGGAGGGGCCCACGTAAGCGTCGGCGGCGCCATAGAATTTCATCACGTCCGCGGATGGTTCGAGGAACTTCACTTTCGCGTCGACGCCCAGTTTTTGAACGGCTTCGTAATACTCTCGCCGATCGTCAGAACCGGCGACCAGCAATTTGAGTGGAAGCTTTTCACACTCTGCGACCGCGCTGAGCAAAGCGCTAAGTCCCTTGTTTTTCCAGTCGTTCCCGATCAATAAAAGACAAAACTCCCCCGCGTCCATTTCCATGGATGACCGTTCCGAATCCCTCCGCGCTTTTCGTGCGTTCGGACTGAAAACGGCAGTATCCACGCCATACCGTATGACGCGAACGTCGTCACGGCCATACAGCTCTTTCAGGCAGTCGGCGGAATGTTGCGAAATCGCCGTAAGGGCTGTCCCCTTGCGCGTGTAGATAAGCCCCTCGAGAAAACAAATCAGCCGGTAGTACAGCCTGCGGTGCATAATCACCGGCCAGCGCGAAAGCGCTGTACCGCGTAGCCGCAACCGTGGACGCACTCGCCGATAAAATTCCCCGAAAACCACGTGAACGGAAATGGCATCCGCTCCGAAGGTATTGACGCCGGGCGAATATAACAGGTCAAACCTCAGCCCGCGGAAGCGCGAGTCCCAGAAGCGCTGCGCGTGATTTGCAATAAACCACCAGAGATACTTGACCAGGTGCGGCCCGGGAATGGCAGGAACTGCGTGCCACATAATGCGCGTTCCGGATGGCCCTTGCGAAGACAGCCCCACCCCGCGGAGGTCCTCAACTCGCTGCGAGTACAAGTGAATCTCCACGTTGGGTTGCTGCGCGAAGCGTTCCAGACATTCGGCCAGAGCCCGCTCCGTTCCGTGCCGCCGGTCCACAAACGGCGAAACCACCGCGATTCGCAAGTCAGCGTATCCCGCGCCAGCGGCGTGTAGGCTGGGGTGGTGCGGCGTTGGCCGCAAATTGCGCCGAGAACCCGATGCTGGGCAAGCGGAACAATATGCCCAGCAGCAGCCAAAGGTAGGCGTTCAACAGAAAATCTTCATAAGCTTGGATGCCCGCAAAGGTGGCGGGGAAAAACATCACAAACGCATACCAGAAAATCACGAAGCCCAGCGGGAACCACGGTGAACCCTTTAGTTTTTTGATCACCTTCCACGCGGCGGCTAGAATCGCCACACTCATAGCCACCCACAGAATCAGGCCACCAATTCCCATCTCCAGGACAAGTACTCCGAATCCACTCTCGACACCAGCGGCCACTGGCGTCACCTTGAAAATGCGTGCTACATATTGCCCGCCGAGCGAGGTCGTGCCGATGCCGTAGCCATACGGCCAGCGCTCGTAGTTGAAGGCGGCCATGAAATTGTCCACTGGATAAGTCCAGCCTCGGTGTGTCAATTCGTATGCCGAGCTATTCGGCGAGAGCGATTCTTGATAGATGGCCACCCGCGAAAGCAGTTCGTCAGGAAATGCGATGAACACCAATACGATCGCAAGCGCGATGCCCAGTCCTGCACGCTGAATTCCTCGAAACGCCCTCAGCGCCTCGCCCTGCCTCCACGGAGCGCCCCAGATAAACGCCGCGCTCGTCGCGATCGCGTTGATGATCGCCCAAAGGAACGCCCCTCGCGATGCCGTCAGGAAGGCGCCCGCAGCGGCCACCGCCACCATGATAAACGCAAAGTTTCTTCCTCGCCTCTGACGGAGCAGAAGGTACCCGCTGAATCCCAGCACCAGCAGCCACGCCACCATCACGAAATCCGCGTACCGTGGAGCGCTCACGAAGACGGACGTGGGCCGGTAGGCGATGGCGCCCGTTACGGGAGACACGCGATAGAGTCCGCTCAACTCGCGCAGGTCGTCTGCTTGATGCGCGGGATTCAGGAACGATGGACCAATAACAGACTGCGCGATCCCCAGCGAAATGACGACAACCGCAAGCGTCATATTGATGGTAAAGAAACGGCGCAACTCTTCCTCGGAATTCAGCAGCGCGTAGCCTATGAAAATCATCGGAACGTAGTAAAAAAATATTTTCACGCCCATCAGGCCATACCAAATGCTCGGCGAGGCTGGATTGAACATCTGCAGGACGCCGAACCAGATGAAAATCATCAGCGGCATGAGAAACGGTGGGCGGAAGAAGGGCACTTCTTTTCGGCGAAACGCCGCGAAAAACGAGCTGTACACCACCAGCGCAAAAAAATCCTTGGCAAAATAGATGGCCATGTTGTTGCCCAGGAATTTCCGCGCAAAATCTTCGAACAGCAGCCAGGCAAGGAAAAAATACACCCCATTGCGCCAGTTATTGAGGATCGCTAGGACAATCGCCCCTCCCGCGATGCATAGCCCGGCGTAGGCCAGGCCAGTCATATCGTCGTTGATCACATACTGGGCCATCTCGTATGCAGCAAAAGCGCCTATCACAAGAACGACGAATAGAAGCATCGGCCGTCTCGGAATAGGTCCTGATCGAAGTGTGGAAGCAAACCTCATCTAGCCTCTATCATACGCCGGAGGGAATTGAAGCGAGGTGTCATCGCTCCCCTTGCAATTAAACCTTCGCGACCAAGCGCGGGTTCCGCGCAGCAATCGCGCGCTGCGCATCACATGGAAACCGGCTTCACGCCTTCCACGCAGACACCAGCTCCGTTGAGGATCCTGCTCTCTTCCTCAACTTTGTCCACGTCTTCTATTCGACTCTCTCGACAGCCCTTGCGCTCCGCTTCCGCAAAGCCCGCCGCCTGAAACAAAGCCACGAGAGAATCGGAATCATACATCCATTTGTGAGTATGAAAATCGTGCCAGGAACTGTAGATGCGATAAATCAGGTTGCCGGAGGCTGGCGTCGGCCAATGCATCAAAAGCCGGTGGTTGACCCTGTCCGCCGGATTCAGTGATCCAAATTCTCCCGAGAGCTGTCCAAAGGGCCGCCCACCAAGATATTCCTGGACAATAGCTCTGAGGTCGGGGACCACCACGCGTAATACCCCGCCAGAGCAGAGAACACGAAACGCCTCGCGGATTAGCCGCTTTGCATCTTCATGATACAAATGTTCGAGAACATGGGAAGCATAAATGGCACTCGCGGAACCGTCGGGGAATGGCAAGGGTTTCCTGATGTCGTGGATGAAAACCTTCGAACTCCATGGAATTTCGGATTTGTCCTTCGCAAGGAAACGCATTGACGTGAGCAGACGCCGGAGGAACGGATGTCTGGCGAGCCTTGCATTCCAGGAGCCATCCACATTGATCCACCCCTCCGGCGTCTGGAGACCACATCCGAGGTTTAGACGAACATGATTTTTCGTGTGCAATATTTGCCTCTCGCTATCCCGCCAGAAAAGTTCCCGTGTGGCGGCAATTGGTGCCAGCTCAGCGACAAATCATGGGAAAAAATAGTGTACAGCAGGTATGCTCAGGATTGTGCGCCCCGCCAATACTGACGCGGATTCCGGGAATTTGACGAGTCATACAACTACACTCGAATTCTACATTCTGTTGCCTTCCCAAAGAAGGCAGACTCCTGCGTTTGAATAACTATTCTTTCACTTGCAGTATGACTATGGAAACCTCTTGACGCTGCCCGGCAATTCTCAAGCCTTGAAAGTCAGAAACGTCTGTTCGCGCCATCGGTACAAGTTCGCCGCGCTTTTCAAGTTCCTCCAACGGAGCCGCGATCATCGGAGGGTATTTGGGCGAGCGCACCACCCAACGGATGTCCTGCGCGCGGAACAGGGTCTGCCAGTCTTCTGGCGTTTGAAGCTTGGAAGGGTCAACCGCCCAAGCGGCCGAGGGATCCCCGTATAGAAATGGCACACGTAGGTAGTACACATGCCGGAGAAACACGAGCGCCTTGCCTCCATCCCCGGCCCCTCCGAGCACGTCGTTGATGAATCGTACCTTCTCGTATTCCTGCACATGCTGGCTCAAGTATTCGTCACGCGTCGTAAGGCCAACCGCAGCCGAGATGGCAGAACGGTCGTAGACAAGTAAACCCGAGGCGCCGAGCAACAAAAAGCCACAAAGGCTTGCGATAGATATGTAGTGGGCCCATCGCCACCCAACGGTTTGCAGCTGCGCCGCTCCTGCCAACACGGCCGCGAGTGCAAGCGGTAACACCGGAAGAAGAAACCGGGTCATGCCCGAAGTCGCACCGATTCCGATCGTACTCAAGATCCACACGGGCAAGACTGCTCGCCACGTGGAATCATTACGAACCACCAAAACCAACATTGGCGCGAAGGCGAGCACCAGCGGCCCCAAAAACTGCCAGAATCCGGGGTGCAAAGGGTCTATCCCTGCAAAAAAAAGAAATCCTATTATCCGCCAAACGCTCCTGTGTCCTCCCGCGCCCGTGTCCGCGAGGTAAGATGCGAGCGTGTATGCATTCACGCGTCCCGGAAAAAGCCATCGCGTCAAGAATGGAAACATTGGATCGCCAGTCCACGCCAGGTTCCGCGCGTATGGCCAGATACCGGCGCAAACGGATCCCAGAAAGAATAGAAACACCTTGAAGGCCGAACGAGCCTGCCACAAATAGGCTGCCAACATGCTGGCAGCCACGATGCAGCCCGTATATTTCGTTCCCGCAACCGCCCCGGCAACCACTCCCGACAATACGGCGTGAGCGAGGCGTGGCGATTCCGCTGACTGCGAAAGGAACAGCACTCCGGCAGTAGTGAAAAACGCCATCCATAAGTCAGGAGCGCCGGCCGATGAAATTTGCCAGAAAACGACGGGGGTTAGCAAAAACACGAGAGCTGCGCTCCACGCCCACCGTGGCTCAGTCCACCGGCGTGCCAGGCTATATGCCGCGCCGGCCGCTAAGACTCCCCCGAGGTAAAGCAGGCCCATTGCGACTTGACTGCTCCCCAGCGCCAGTCCAGCCAGAATGAGCAGATGAGACTGGCCGGTGAAGAAACTGTGCGAAAGAAAAAAGTCGGGATGGAACCCTGACTGTAAAACTAGCTGAGGGGCAGTGAAGTGATAGTGAAGTGCGTCCGAGCCGGTGACTGGCCCCATGGCGGCGAGGCCCTCAATCAGTAGAATCAATCCGGTGAATGCAATCAGGAATTTTTCGAATCTGGATGAGCCCCAGGCTTCCCGCACCAATCTTGAAACTTTAGTCAGGACGGAGACGAATTCGCTTGCGCCCAGGAGTAAAGCAATTCCCAGGACAATCCCCACGCCAAGTCGTATGCGACTCAAAAACTGAACTGGAAATAACAGTATCTCGATACCGATCACGCCAAAAGCTGCTGAACATAGGAGGTGTTCGACGTCCGAGATTATCCCGGTTGAGCAAAGCCTTAACAGCCGATGTCCCAGCGCGGTCGCCATAACTGCGAAAACCACGACCGCTAGCAGGACGGCCAAAGAGGCGGCTAATGCCATAGCTTACGAAAAGTGAGTGATAAAATAGCTCGGAGCTGTTCTTTGAATTGCAGGTAGTACCATATTTGCGCGACCAAAACCCAAAGACAAATCAACGCCTCTGGCCATCGGAGCTGACGCGATTCCTGTGCCCTCATCCGTCGCAGAGTATAACACGCGCTTGTTTCGGCAATTGGCGAAGCCCGCCCCAAAACCGCCAATGTGAACGCCTTGCCCGCTCTTGCGCCGAGGCTCTATACTCACCCCTTGCTAGCCTTCCGACGGCGGACCCCGCACGAAGTGTAGAACCAAATAAACATCGCTCGCCGCGAATTCGCATTCAAACTTAGAAGCATCCGTGCAGCGGGAGTTTTAAACGATCTATATGGAAAGCAATGACCGGCAATCTGTGGACATCGTCATCCCCGTTTACGGCGAGCGCTCGGAAGCCCTCTCCGCAACCCTCTCGGCCTGCGCTAACCAGACTTATCCGGTTGGCAAGATCTTCGTCGTCGACGATGGTTCTCCCGAACCTGTTTCTCTCCCCGATTGGGCGCAATCTTCGACTCAGATTTCTCTCGTTCGCCTTCCTCAAAACCAGGGGATTTCTGCTGCCCGAAACGCCGCCATTGCACTCTCCAACGCCACGTTTCTCGCCTGCATCAACTCGGAAGTTCTTCCGGACCCAGACTGGCTTGCTACCTGCCTTGGATACATTTCCAGCCACCCAAGCGTTGGCGCTGTCTACACGCGCACCATTCCACAGAATCCGGATGGTATGCTCACGCGCTGGCGGATGCGCTTCCAGGAACCAAAGAACCCCGAACAATCCGGCCCCGTGCTCTTCGCTCACGGCCATGCCGTCCTTTTTCGCAAGGAAGCGGTGGACGCTGTTGGCGGGTATGATGTCCGCTTCCGCCGTCATCATGAGGATTCGGATATCTGCCAGCGAATGAAGAAGGCCGGCTGGGAATCGCACTTTGTTGCTGGCAGCCGCTGCATTTCCATCCAGCAAGACTCATTGAAAGAATTGGCCGCAAAACAATTGCGCGATAGCGGCTGGTATTCTCCCAAAGAAAGTTCGCTGCTTCACCTCTATTTGCACCTGAGCAAGTGGACTTTCATCCGAGCCGCGCGAAACTTGCTGAAAGCCCGTTTGTACTTCATTCCAATGGACGTGGCCATTTGGGCCTCCGCGCTTTACATCGCCACGTCTCGCACTCTGCGCTTTTCACGCAACTCTCGAAGTTAGCCAAATTCTTGTCGCATAGTTCAGCACCAAGCCATCTGCTATAGCGTACTCTTGATCAATCCCCTTCCCCTGCTGTGCACCCCCGCTTCCCCTGTATTGATATATGCTAAGGCAAAATCAATGAAAATCAGTGAACGGGAAAGAAGGACTCGATGCTTGGAGACGCAACCACACGCGCGAGAAGGCTTTCACGTGCTCCCGCAGTCTTGCGGCAATTGCGCTCATTTTGGCGCGGCCTCTCGAACTGGCGTTTTCGGTCCCCGTGGCCTGAATTGGCCCCCTCGGGGCACGCGCAAAACCTGCCAAGTCCGAATCCTTTGCGTACCTACTTCGATTCTCACAACGAAGGACCCGGAATCTGGAAGTGGAACCATTATTTCGACATTTACCACAAGCATTTTAGCCACCTTAGAGGCGGCGACGTCCGCGTTCTCGAGATCGGCATCTATAGTGGCGGCAGCTTGGGAATGTGGAAGGATTACTTCGGGCCCCGCTGCCAGGTATACGGCGTGGACATTGAGCCGGCTTGCAAGGCCTACGAAAGCGACTCCATCAAAGTGTTTATCGGCGACCAGGCCGACCGGAATTTCTGGAAGGGCTTCAAACAAGAAGTAGACGCTGTCGATATCGTGATTGACGACGGCGGCCATCTCGCCGAACAACAAATCGTCACGTTTGAGGAACTCCTGCCCCACATACGGCCCCGCGGTGTCTATCTCTGCGAAGACCTTCACGGAACCCTCAACCTCTTTGCTTCCTACATGTGCGGCTTTGCGCTGAACCTCAACGCCTGCGACCGCCAGGAAAACAACGTGAATGACGATGAGAGACGCCTTGTCTTTGGGACGACCCCGCTGCAATCAGCCGTTCGCTCCGTTCACTTTTATCCCTATGTGACCGTGGTTGAACGAACGGCCGCACCGGTTTCCGAGTTGGTATCGCCGAAGCACGGCACTCAGTGGCAGCCTTTCTTGAAGTAGCCATTAGGACGCGTGCAGTGCCCCTCCGAGTGTGGAAAAGTGCGGAATTGATTTTTCCACAGCGCAGTTAAACCACCCAACTCCGATTACCCTGAGCCTCGAAGGGCCAACTCCCTCTAAACTCTCGACTTCCGCCTCTTCTCTCCCCATCGCCGCTCCCTCATCCGAAATCTGCCTTTCTATTCCCAAAATGGTACTTGACATTCGGGTACTTTCATGGTATGATGCTTCATGTTGTCCTCGAAAACTCCCTCCTTTCTCCCTCACCCAATCCCTCCTCTTTCCTCCCTCCAAACACAAAACGCCCCTAACTCCTTTAGAATCCCCACCCCCAAAAATCACACCTCTAACTCCTTTAGAATGAACACTTGCGTAAGTGTTCAAAACAAAGGACTTTATCTCCCTTTAGAATGAACACTTATGCAAAAACTGGGGGGGGAGGGTCCAGTTATCCGCGCCAAAACCTAATTCCCAAGGCCGCGCTTTTGGCACTACAACGTCGCTTCGAGTTGCAGCTCCTCGATCATTCTCTCAAGCTGTTCGTTGGCCTTGTCTCGCTGCGCTTCCGTGTCGCGAATCGTTTTTCTCAGGGCTTCGAGCTGTGTTTCCTGTTCGTCGAGCTGCTTGGTGTAGCGCTGCAGAAGCGCTTTTTCTTCGGCGCTCCCGCGCAGGGCTTTCATGTTTTCGCGCAGTCGGCCCTGATCCTCGACGATGCGGTCGATGTCCTTCTGCCGGTTTTCCATTTCGTCTTCGAGCTTGGCCACCACCGCTTTCTGATCCAGGATTTTCTGCAGCGCTTGCGCCATCTCCGGTGTGATGGTCTTGGTTTTCACGAACAGTCCAATCTGGTCCGTGTTCAGATCGGAGATGGAATACGTGACGTCGAGCGTGCGCGCCTCTTCCACCGGCAGAGAGGCCGTGGACTTTGCCGGAACTTCCAAGCGGAAGCGATAGATCCCCGGAGCCTTTTCTTCCGGTTCCTTCGCGCCCTTTGCGAGCGACCATCCCATGCGGGCGGGATGTTCGACCACCAGCGTGCGTGCGCCGGCGTCCTGGTTGCGCACCGTGTAAAGCGTGCGTTCTTCCAGGCGGCTCACTTGCGTGAGAATTCCCTTGGAAATTTTGGCCAGCGTCACGTGCTGCGGCCGGCTGTTCGTTTGCGCCTCCACCAGCAGGCCCAGGTCGGTTGCATACGAAAGCAATCGCCGATCGCCAGGTTTAATCGGATCCGTCAAGCCTTCGCCGGCGAACACTTCGTTTTCCAGCACGCTGAAGCTGCCGCCGTCAAACGTAAGCGCGCTTGTGTTCTTAAGCCAAATCCCGCGCAACGGCCTCCCCGAGCCGCTCGTTCCGCTCCACAAGGAGACTTTCTCCGCTTCAATCTCCGTCTGCGCAATGGGCACCAGAGCCGATTGATTTTTCTTCAGCGTCACCTTGTCCTTCAGCTTGTACTCGAACAGGTCTCCCAACTCTTGCCCGCTCGC
>Ga0210388_10003397_pt1 | contig 12488 bp, 12 predicted proteins | sample IncBWC19OmetaG_FD_155485 | JGI IMG/M metagenome (GOLD analysis project Ga0210388, IMG submission 155485) | Forest soil microbial communities from Barre Woods Harvard Forest LTER site, Petersham, Massachusetts, United States - Inc-BW-C-19-O ... | reverse complement strand
CGCCAGCGCGAGGTGAGCGGAACTGCTGACGGGAGCAAATTCGGTAAGCGCCTGGATTATGGATAGGACGACGACCTGGTAGAGAGGCATGGAATTAGCTATCGTAACATCGAATTCGAGTGGCCTTGTCCAAACGAAATAAACCCAACAGTCCACAGCTCGCCCTGTAGGTGATTTCCCGTTATTTAGGTCGATATAGCAGGCGAGCTCACGAACAGTATGCGGATCCTGCGCCGTATAATCCGTAATCACGGTCGCGGCGGCACAGCGGCCGGCGTCTTTGATTTGATCGCTGCCATCGATCACAAGGTGCGCGGGCAGGAGTCAATCGAGGAGGTTTTTCGAAGCCTGGACGCCGAGCGCGACCCGCTGTTGGGTTACCTGCGACGCCGTCGTGGCTCGGCTGTGGCCGCAAAGGCGCTTACACTCAAGATCCTGAACCTCTTGGCCGCCATGCGCGAACTCCTCGCGCGAAGCACGGCTCCCTTTTCACGACCATACGGATTGATGGTAGATCCGTCCAATGGCTGCAACCTGGCGTGTCCCGGATGCGTGCATTCCAGCACCGTAAAAGCACTCAAGATTTTTCACTGGAACAAGGGCCTGTTGTCCGAAGCCCTCTTTCGTAGCCTTATGCAATGTTACGGAAGCGCCGCATTTCAAATCATGTTCTGTAACTATGGCGAGCCACTTACTAACCCCAACACGCCAAGGCTGATTGAGGTCGCCAAAGGTTATTACGTACAAACCGCGCTCTCTACCAGCTTGAGCATCGGGCGATTCGATGCAGAGGCCTATGTGCGATCCGGACTTGATTTCATGATTCTTTCAATCGACGGCGCCACGCAAAAGGTGTACGAGAGATATCGGCAAAACGGAAATATCGATGTTGTATACCGAAACGTCGAGAAACTGGTGAGGGCCAAGCGAACATTGAGGAAGCGCACGCCTGTCATTCGCTGGCAGTTTCTTGCGTTCGAGCACAATGCGCACGAAATCCCGCTGGCGTTCAAGACCGCGAAAGCGCTGGGTGTGGACCAGTTCACCGTGAAAGCGCCGTTCGACGTTAGTTGGGACGATCCTGGCGTGCAGCCTTAGGACGTTCCACTCATGAACGTGGAATTCGATCCGGGCACCGACGAAAAGTTCAGCGAGAACTATGCCGTTGATTCGGACGAGATGGCCACGGAAACCATCGAGCGCGAATTCGAAACCCCGTGGGCCGAAAAACTGGTGGCACAGCGCGGGCGACAGGCGGCTAGCGCCAAGCTGCCGGTTTTGCCATCTGAGCACACTTGCCACTGGCTATATAAAACGATGGTCATGGACGCGAACGGGCGAATTCTGCCGTGTTGTGCTGCGCCTCACTCCGCCGGCGAATTGGTCTTCTCCACTCTCACGCATACACGCCCGGACGATTGCTTTAATTCAGAGCTATACCAGGAGGCGCGGCTCTTTTTTGCGGAACAAGGCCGCCTACCAGCAAGAGCGCGCGCAGAGTGGCGGGATTCCCGGCCCGTATTGCGCGGGCTGCAAATTTGAGCAATTGGTAACAGACATCGGCGGCAAGGAAATAGCGCAGTCGCTAAGAACATTCGGGGCTGGGCTTATTGATTCGCGGACGATCGGGATCTTGACGGAGTGGTGAGATAAAGTCGAATCTATCTCACCACCACTTTCGCCAACCCTGCATTGTTCGCGGTGTCATACGCTCGCACCACCAGCAAATGTTCACCCGCGCGGAGTTTGTCGATCACAATATGGAACTGCTCACGCGGTGAATCCGTGACGCCGTCGGCGGCTTCCACTGGAACCCAGGGGCCGGCGTCGATGGAGTACTCGCAGCGGCGCAGCGGTGAAGTGCTGTCTATCGCGTCCACGTCCACTTCCAGGTGACTTTCGGTGCGCCGGGGCGTGCTGAGCGTCACCACCGGCGGAGTATTATCGATCAACACCGGCGAACTCACCAATTGATCTTCGCGCGCGACGCTGGGCGGATTCGACGGGCGGTCCGAAGCGACTACACGGAAATAATAGCGGCCATCGGCCAGGATGTCGCCATCCAGCAGCAGCGTATTATCGGCCATATTGGCGTGCAATAGCTTCCATTCCGTTTCGTCTTCGCCACGGAAATACAGAGAATACGTCAGGCGGTCGCCATCCGGATCGTCGGCCTGCCAGGTGATCTGAATTTGGGAGTTGGGGCCGCGCGAAAGAGCTTGCGTGGGCGTGCCGGCCGGCGTGGACGATTCGCCGGTATCGGTGACGGTGATACTGTATGCTGCCGATGCGGAGCTGGACGCCTTGGGTTGCGACGAAGCTGCCGGAGCCGACGTGGTTACGTTTATGCTTCGAACCACCGGCGGATTGTTCTGCGGAAGGTAAGCGATGCTGACGTTTTCCACCGCCGCGCCGGGGCCGGTGAGCTCGGCGCGCCATTGAATGTAGCGGGCATTGGGGCTGCGGACCAGCGAGTTCCCGAGCAGCTCCCAATCGCTCCAGGTTTTGTCGGGCCGCGCGGAGTTTCCGGAGCGCGTGGAGAACGCGGCCTTGCCTGCCGGACCGTGCCAGCTCAAGCGGCCCCAGCGCGCCACGGTCCCCGAATCGTGCACCGGGGATTCGTAGCTGCCGCTCAGCCCCTCCGAGCCAGCCAATCGGAACAGCTTGCCCATGTCGCCGGTGGCTGCCAGCAGCCCGCCCGGAGCGGCTATCAGGCGCGTGGCTTCGCCTTCGTTGGTCTCCACCAGAAGCGTCGCCTTGCGGTCCCTATTCAGCCGGTAAACCCGGCCCTGCCCGTCTGTCGCGAATACAATGTTGCCGTCCGGCTCCACCACCATGCTGTAGAGGTTTTCGTCCTTCGAGCTCCACAAAGTTTCCACGGTGGAATCGGAATTGATCTTATACAGCGCGGACTTGTCGACGCCGGGGATTTCAACCAGCGGACTGGCCAGCGACGCGACCGCCTGACCGGTCTGCGCGGCTGGCCTGGACGAATCTGCTTTTGGTTTAATATCGGGTCCGGCTTGGGTGTCCGAAACGGTGATGGAGGTGGGTGGCGCGGTGACGGTAACGCTGATGGGCGCCGACACTCCCGAATTTTGGGCGGTGTTCGATCTGGCGATGGAGCCGCCTAACGCCGCGGCGTAGACGGTGCCATCCGGCATGGGAATGATGGAACGGATTTCCGGCAGATTCGCATCGTACAGCACGAAGGCTTTGTCGCGTGCGCTGATACGGTAGATGATGCCGTTCGGCTCCGTGCCGGCCAGCGTGTTCCCCTGCGAATCGAAGGCCAGCGCGGTTACGTGCGATTGACCGGTCTCATAATAAACTTCCGCCTTCCCGGATTTGTCCACGCGATAGACATTGGCGGGGTCTCCTGAGCCGACGAACAAGCTTCCATCCTTCGCGAATGCCAGCGACCAGATGTACTTGGTTTTTGGAGAGTAGAATTCGGACGCTTTTCCTTTCTCGATCCGGTACACTTTTCCGTCCGGCGAAGTGGCGGCATAAAGAACGCCCGCGCTGTCCACCGCGACGGCGAAAACTTCCGGCTGATCGGCGGTCCACACCAGCGTGGCCGCTCCGGCGGAGTCGATTCGATACACCCGGCCGCGATGCCCGGTGCCAACGTAAAAAGAGCCATCCGGCGCTTCGGCGATGCTCCAGATGACAGGCTGGCCGGACGAAAAAACCGTTTCGAGCTTGGGCGCCAGCAGCAGCTTTCCATCCCGGTCCAGCGAGACGCCGCTAAAGTGGCCCTTCAGGAAATCCTGATAAGTGTTCAACTCCCACGTTGTGGTAGTCGCGGCGTGCAACGATGCGATTACTACAAAACTCAGCGCGCACTTAATGAGAAACGGAGTGGGGCGGACCCCCTGGTCCGCGCGGGTCCCCCAGGACCCGCATGTCGTGTCTATATCGATCCCACCAGGCCGACGAGGGCGTCGGCCGCGGACCAGGGGGTCCGCCCCACGGCGTGTTTGGCTCATTCCTTCACTTCCACGGAAACGTTTTTTGAGCCGGTTACCACCACGTTGCCAGTTTCAATCAACAGCTCGTCGATTTTGGAGCCGCGCGCAAACCAGGCCCCTTGCGCCGCCTGCGCCTTCGCGAGAATCAGACCGAGCGATGGTGGCGGATCGGGCATGTCCTCGCCTTGCACCTGATAGGCGGGATCGGTGCGCCACACTCGCACATAAGCATTCGTATTGGGACGCAGTTCGTTCAGGAATGAGATCACTTGGGTGGGAGACTTCAGGACGGTGGAAGCCAGTTGCTGATAGTCCAGCAGGTTTGAATAATTGGCGTCCGAGACGGTGAAGTTCAGCGTGCCATAAGGCGCGCCCACAGGGACGATATAGCGCACGGTCTTTTCCGCCTCCACTCCATTTTCTTCGGTGAATGTTACCGTCAGATCCACAGGCTGGCCAGGGTGTACGTCTTTATGCGAAGCGGTGATCTGGTCGATCTGCAGCAGCCGCTTGCGTTCGGAAGCCACGATCTCGAGCGATATATTCCTGATTTTCAGCGCGTCAAAACCGGCGCTCATCAGGTAAGCCAGCGGAGAAGCGACGCCGCTGGAGGCCTGCATAGGCACATTGAAATCGCCTGCGTACGCGTTATCCAACTTGAGCGGCGGAACACCCGGCTGGAATTCCGCGGCGCCGCGCACCGCGTAACTGGCTAGTCCAAGCGTCCGTTCGGTGGCGTCGATTGCCGAATAAACCGCCATTTGCACGATAAAAGGCGTCAGCACGCGATCGTTGACCATCTGCATGTGGTAAGCAAGGGGAGCCCGATGGCCGTCCTTCACCGTCACCGCGATGGGAACGGTGTCCGCCTTGCGGCCCAGCTCGCCATAAATGCTGGTGCTGCGATCCTGCGTGATAGTGCCCATCCATTGCCGCGCAGTGGAAATTTTGAATGAGGCGGCCAGGTTGGGCAGCAGCGTAAGCACCTCCGCCCGGGCGAACGGAAGCTCCGTCTCGCCCACCGAGAGGAAGTGGTGGCCGAACGCGTAAATCTTTTTTCCATCCACTTCGGTGACGGTACCTTCGGCGCCGATGGACAAATCGCCCGAGAGCAGATCCACCGAGATCATGTCTCCAGGGCGCAACTGATCCGGATTTCCCAGTTTGGAAGGCAGGCGCCCGCCGCTCGAAATTCCCTGGCGCGGTTCCAGGCCCAGTTTCTTGAGTTCCGGCGCGAAATGATCGAGCGTTGCGGAGGTGAAGCCACTGAAAGAAACCGGCGTGGCGATTTCCACCAAGCTGGTGGCGAGTGAATCCTGGCTGGATCGAGCGGCGGGTTGCGGAAGGGCGTCCCTTTTGAGACGGAGCGTGGCCACGGAAGTCTGACTCGCGGGCTGGGCGCTCACCGCCAACATTTCTTCAATGGGCCGGATTCCAGCGATCGGCTCCGTGGCGAAGGAAAACGCCAGCGCCACCGCTCCCACCAGCCGTCCGTCGATATACACCGGACTTCCGCTCATGCCCTGCATTACCCCGGTCTTGGCCAGCGGTCCACCGGACAAACGCGCCAGAATCACTGATTGTTTGGGCCCAAGGTTCTCCAGAACGCCCAGAATCTCTACCTGAAATTCGTCGATCTTGTTTCCGGAAAATACTGTTTTGCCGATTCCACGCTGGCCCGCGCGGATCTCGCTGAGAGGGAATATCGGGGTCTGAGCGAAAAGGCTCGATGCTACAATCAGGAAGATAACCAGACGCAAGACGGCCACACATTCATTTTAGTCCCGTTCGAAGTGGGGCAGGCGCTTCCTCCTGCCGCCTGAGTACCTCCAACCGCATGGCAACGTATGTGAATAGCCTGCCGGAACAGAACGCGGCGTCGTCCGAGAAAGCGCAGCTACCCTGGACAGCGATGGCCTGGTTCGGGGCGCTGTTGATCGCCTGTTACGCTCCGCTTCTCTTCGGCCTGGTGCGCCAATGGGCCACCGATGAGGATGTGGGCCACGGCTTTTTTGTACCGTTAGTAGCGGGCTATATTGTTTGGAAACGCCGGGAGCAACTGGCCGCCAAGAAGCCCGTCCCGAATTACTGGGGCCTGGCACTGGTGTTGCTGGGCGCGGTTCAAATGCTGCTTGGGACCATGGGCGCGCAGATCTTCATCGCGCGCACCGCTTTTCTTGTTTCGCTGGTGGGTGCGGTTTTGTTCCTGGGTGGCACGCGGACGCTGAAGATTCTGGCGTTTCCGCTGTTCCTGCTGGTGTTCATGTTCCCCATTCCGGCCATTATTTATGCGCGCATCACGCTGCCATTGCAGTTGTTCGCGTCGAGTGTGGCCGAGACGGTTTTGAACTTCATCGGCATTCCGGTATTGCGCGACGGCAACGTTTTGGAACTGGCCAGCCAACGGCTTTCGGTGGTGGAAGCTTGCAGCGGAATCCGGTCGCTGATGTCGCTGGGGTTTCTGTCATTGATCTACGCTTATTTCTTCGACAAGAAAGTTTGGATGCGCTGGGTGCTGCTCGCGGCCACCATTCCCATTGCCATCGCCGCCAATGCCAGCCGGGTCACACTGACGGGCGTGCTCAGCGATTATCGTCCGGACCTGGCGCGCGGCGCATTTCATCTGTTTGAAGGATGGGTGTTGTTCCTGGTTGCGCTTACGCTGCTGATCGCATTCCATCAACTTGTAAATAGAATTTATCTCGCAGTGAATCGCCATGGCGCAGCTTAGTTTCCTGAAAGGGCGCGCCGCTCTGATCCTCAGCGTTTTTCTGACTGTGCAGGCGTCCGCGTTTTACGGGTTTTCGCGCGGCGAGACGCAGCCTGCGTACCGGCCGCTGGATGGATTTCCGAAACAGATCGGGCCATGGAACATGATTCAGCAAGGCGTGATGGAGCAAGAAGTCAAAGAGATCCTGCGGGCGGACGATTACATTACGCGCGAATACGCCGCGTCACCGCAAAAAGAAGCCGACCTGTTCGTGGCTTTTTTCAAGTCGACGCGAGCCGGACAAACGCCGCACTCGCCCAAGAACTGTCTGCCGGGATCGGGCTGGGTCTGGACCATCGCGGACACCATCACGATGACAGTGCCGGGCCGCGCGGCGCCCATTGAAATCAACCGGTACCTGGTTTCCAGGGGTGAGGAACGGTCGCTGGTTTTATATTGGTACCAATCGCGCGATCGCGTGGTGGCCAGCGAATATCAGGCCGCGGCTTTCGTTGCCTGGGACGCCCTTCGATATAACCGCACCGATACGTCGCTGGTGAGAGTGGTGGTTCCGGTGAGGAACGGCAAGGACGATGTGGCCACGCAAACGGGCGTGGGGTTTATCCAGGCGTTTTTCGCGACGCTGCGGCAGTTTTTTCCGGCGTGATCACCTTAGCGGTTCAAAGTCACTTTAGTAGCCTGTTTTCGCAGGATTAAGCGAAGGGTTCCATCGGGCTGGCGCTCCACAATTGTGATTCTGAGGGCAAAGCAACCTAGGTCAGGAGCCATCCATAGCGTCATCCGCCGCCGCTCATCCAATTTGCTGTGGACAGCGACGGTCGGATGGTCGAGTATCGTTTCATTTGCCCTTCCGCCCACACAGGTACTGAGGAGAGCGTCCGCACTCCCTAGCGCATAATTTTCTAAGCCAGTTCTCACAAAGGCGGTGGCTCTAAGTTTTTCTAACTGGTCGGGCCTAAACACGAACGGAAGCGTGAGTCGGCTCACAATGGAGCCCGCCGCCTCCACATCTAGCCACATCGTAGTCAAAAGTGAGGGAGAGTTGTTGTACAAGACAATCTCGCTTCCGTTGTTGTTGTAAGACCCAATAGACACTTCGAGCGAAGGTGTGCCGTCCTTCGCGTACCGCACGACCTCGGAATCTACTACGTATGGAGGCTTGGCGCGCGGTGAAATCAGGCTGAGCGTTTGCGGGAGCGCCAGCGTAACGGCCACCAGGCCCAGCACCACTGCCGCAAACAGAAACCTCCGCGGCCAGCGCAGCTTCTTACGCTCCGGCCGCGCGTGGAAGCAGGCCCGTACGCTCGCGCGCATGGAAGCTGGGACTGACGGAGTGCCCCACGTATTGAGTAGCTGATCGAGTTCAATATCGTTCATTGTTTTCGCTCCAGGCTCGGCGCATATGCGGCGAGCGTCCCTTTCAAACTTGCGCGGGCACGCTGCAGTCGCGATTTTGCCGCGCCTAGTTCCAGGCCCAACACCGGTGCGATCTCCGCCAGAGGCATCTGCTCGTAATGGGCCAAGATCAGCACCTCCCTCTGAGTGTCCGGTAACTCCATCACGGCGCGTGCAACCGCGTTTTCCATTTCGCCACGCAAGAATTCGGTCTCCGGAGAGCGCGGAGGCGTCTGGTCCACTCCGAAACCGCTCTTCCGAAGTCTCTTCAGGGATTGGTTTCGCACCATCCCGAACAAGTAGGTTCGCACCGGCGTCCGCTTCGGATCATAGGTACATTCCGGCCGCAGTAGCGCTAAGAAGCATTCCTGCACGATATCTTCCGCGTCCGCTACCGATCCTGTCATTCGGTATGCGAAGCGAAACAGCGGCAGGTGGTGCTCATCGAACAATTGCACGAAGGCATCCTCATAGCCCTTTTGCGCTGCTTTGACCAGGTCCATGCTTGTCTAAACAGTATTACCGCGCGACCCGAAAAGGAATCGGCCGTGATAGGATGCCTCGATGAAGGAACCCTATGCCATTTATCGATACCAACAGCCTAAAGGTCACCGAGCGCCGGCCCGGCTGGCACGGACGCTATTTCCACTCAGCCAGCATGACCTTCGCGCACTACGATTTTACGGCTGGTTCCACCATTCACGAGCACTCCCATCCGGAGGAAGAAGTGTATGAGGTGATTGAGGGCGAGCTTGAATTGACCATCGACGGAGAGTCGCGGATTGTCCGCCAAGGTGTCGTGGGAATTGTACCCGGCAATGTCCGCCACTCGGTGAAGGCGCTGACCAATGGACGGGCCATCATCGTGGACCATCCGGTAAGACGGGGATTCGATTAACGCGACTTCTTGAGCTTTGCCAGCCACTTTTCTTTCCACTCGGCTGAGCTTTTGCCGGTGGAGCTTTGGAGCGCGGCTTCGAAATCCTTGGCTTCGAAAACCGGACGGAGCTTATTCAGTTTGGTGCGGTCCACCATGAACTTCACCAGCGACTGCGCCATGACGTAGAAGGGCGCGGCCACGTTGGAGCGGTCGTAATTAATATCCGGCGGCTCGCCCGGCACTCCAATGAATGGGACTACGGCTTCGCCACGCTCCGACGCGAGCCAGCGCTTGGCGTCCTGATCGATGCCGCGGTTCCCGCGCTGCGCGAAGATGGCGCCATCATAACCGCCCGCGTGTTCGCTTATGTAACTCTGAACGTAGGACGCCAACCCCTCGTTGAACCACATGGGGCAGTCGTCGCAGGGCGCCACCTGGTGCACGGTCTCATGCAAGTAGGGCGCGGTACGGTTTTGAACCTTGCCGAGCGGCAAATAAATTGACCTCCAGGTGGAGTGCGAAATTTCCACCCGGTTGCTGATGAAATAGCGGATCCTGCGGCCGCCGGCGCGCGAAACGCCCAGGTACGCTTCGATGTCAATGATCCCGCGATTGACCAGTTTGGCAAACGCGTCCATTTGCTCTGGTTCCAGCGCTCCGCTGTCGAACCATAGGCTGGCCCGTTCGGTGCTCACAGCGATGCCGTTCCGAGTCAAATAGGCTGCCAATTCGCGATCGGACATCCAGGAATCCATCTGAGCCGAGCCCCGCTGGCACGCGAGGCCCGCCAACAGCGCCAGTATACACGCGCGCTTATACATGATGGGTTCCGGCCATGGTCTTACTCGGGCATGCCCATATACTCTGACGGCGATATCCGACAGTGGTTACCTCAGGAATGTCAATTATCATTAAGAGATGAAAAAGCGGATCAATTCCCCGGCAGCGCTGCTGGTTCTAACTTTGCTGCTCGCGCCCAACCATCCAGCGAACGGTGCGCCAAAGGATTCCAGCTATCGGCTGCTCAAGAAGCTGACGTTGGGTGGGGAAGGCGGCTGGGATTACTTTGAGGTGGAACCCTCAACTGGCCACATCTTCATTCCGCGCGGAACGCATATCATGGTGCTGGATTCCGAAGGCAAACAGCTGGCGGACATTCCGGACGTGAAGGGCGCCCACGCTATAGTTTTCGCACCAGAGCTAAACCGGGCCTTTTTGAGCACCGACGGCTCCGTGACCGTCCTTGACCTAGCCGCGCTGAAGGTCCGCAGCCAGGTCTGGCTGGCGGATAAGGATCCGGACGCCATTCTCTACGATTCAGCCGTCAAGCGGGTGTTCACCTTCAACGGCGGAGGCAGCCAGGATGCCACCGCTATCGACGCTGAGACCGGCAAAGTAATGGGGAACATTGAGCTGGGCGGGAAGCCGGAGACCGCCCAGGCGGATGGCGCTGGACATATCTATGTCAACATTGAAGACCAGAACAAAATCGTCGCCTTCGATTCCAGGACGCTCAAAGTGCTCAATACCTGGCCGGTCAGTCCGTGCGAGGAGCCTGCGGGGATGGCCATCGATGTCGCTCATCAGAGGCTGTTCTCCGGATGCCACAACCAAATGATCGCTGTGGTTGATTATACGAACGGGAAAGTGGTGGCGACCATCCCGATCGGGAAGGGCATCGACGCAAACCGCTTCGACCCTGGCACTGGACTCGCCTTTGCCTCCTGCGGGGATGGCACCATCACCGTGGCGCATGAAGATGCGCCGGATAAATATACGGTGGTCCAGACCATCCAGACCCAGCGCGGGGCGCGCACCATGGCGCTGGACACAAAAAATCACAATGTCTACACGGTAACGGCTGAATTCGGTCCACCTCCCGCGCCGACGCCGCAGCATCCGCATCCATACCCGGCGGTGATCTCGAAGACGTTCACGCTGCTGATTTTCGGTCAGTGACCTGCGACGTCATCGTGGTGGGCGGTGGACCGGCGGGCGCAACGGCTGCGCGGGTGTTGGGTGAAGCCGGAATTTCTACGCTCCTGCTCGACAAATCTGCCTTCCCTCGCGACAAACCGTGCGGTGGTGGAATCAGCGCGCGGGTGATGGGCCGGTTTCCGTGGCTCAATTCCGCCCTCGCCAATATTCCCGTGAACTGGGTGAGCAAGGTGTACTTTGAGGCTCCGTCCGGCGTGGCCGTCGACTACAGCTCGGAAGACCGGCTGTATCTGATGATCCGGCGCTGTGAATTCGATAATCTTCTTTTCTCCATGGCCCGAAAGCAGGCACAGTGCGTCACGCCGGCCCTGGTGCGAAAGGTGAACTTTCAAAACGACGGCGTAACCGTGGAAGCCGAAGTTGCGGGCGAACGCAGAGAGTATCGTGGAAAGATTGTCGTGGGCGCGGATGGCGCCAACAGCGTGGTCGCGCGCGCGTCGGGACTCCGCAGCGGGACCGTCAAAAGCGAATACGCCATCGACATGATGGAAGAAACGCCTTACGAGGAACTCGGGCTAGCGGAGTGCGATCACATGCCCGCGGAGCGCGATCAGATGTATGTCTACTACGGCTATCAGGGTCAGTACGGCTACAGCTATGTTTTTCCCAAAATGAATCATGTGAACTTGGGGCTAGGGTGCAAGGTGGATCATTATCTCGCGGGAATGCGTGGCGAACAATATAGTCATCATCGTGGGTTCGTGGACCGGCTCATCACGAATGGGCTGCTCACCGGCGCGTCGAACCGCGCTAATTTCAGGGCGTTTCCGCTGCCGATTTCGGGTCCGCTGCCACGCACGTATTGCGATAGGGCCCTCGTTTGCGGTGACGCCGGAGGATTCGTGAACGCATTCACGGCGGAAGGCATTTACTACGCCATGGTGACCGGCGAGCACGCCGCGCAAACGGCCATTCACGCTATTCGGGCCAACGATACAAGTTCGAACCAGCTACGCCACTACGAGCAGGGCTGGAAGAAGGAAATCGGCCAGGATTTGAGCAAGAGCGTGGCCATCCAGCGGCTGCTGCTGGCCGACCTCGGCCGCGTTGACCGCATCGTCAAGGCGGCGGCGCGGAATCCACCGCTGGCTGCTCTGCTGGCGCGCTATGCCACCGGCGCGCTGCCGTATAGTCAATTCAAGCGGGCCCTATTCTTGCGGGCTATGCCGTTGTATGTGCGCGAGAAAGCCAGGGCCTTCCTGGCTCAAATGTAGCTGAGCCACCAATCTTTCCTGCGCTCCTTGAGCCGCGCGAACCAAAGGCACACCGGATAGAGCAAGACAACTACCAGTATCCACAAAAGATAGACGACACCAAGGCTGTAGCCGTAATCAGCGGGATAAACGTTGGCTGCGCCGCCCATCGATGGCGCAGGCGTGAACATAAAACCGGCCCGGCCATATCGGAAAAGCGCCAGTGGAATGGCCAGCAGATGGATGAGGTACAAATGCAGGATGAAATAGAACAGTGGAACGCGTCCGAATACGATCAGCGGATTGGCGCGCTTCAA
>Ga0210388_10003396_pt1 | contig 12490 bp, 12 predicted proteins | sample IncBWC19OmetaG_FD_155485 | JGI IMG/M metagenome (GOLD analysis project Ga0210388, IMG submission 155485) | Forest soil microbial communities from Barre Woods Harvard Forest LTER site, Petersham, Massachusetts, United States - Inc-BW-C-19-O ... | reverse complement strand
GAACATTGAGACTCTTCCGTCCTAACCCCTAGACGATAGCGCCATCAATGACTTACGTTTTGGTTGCCTTGAAATTTTACCTAATTTTGACCCCGCGCGTTTGCGGCAAGAGCTGTTGACTAGCCACGGCACTGCTGCATCGCGTTCGACACATCCTGGGTGTGCACGATGTGATAGCGGTCGAACACGCTGCGGGTCTTGTGGCCTGTAATCTCCACTGCGACCTTTTCACGAACCCCAGCCAGCGTTACCAGATTCCGGATCGCGCTCCGTCTGAAATCGTGTAGCGTCAAACCTTCATACCGCGGATCGTACGGCCTGCCTTCCACTGCGATGATACGGCCCATACCCACCGCAGCACAAGCCTTTGTCCATTCCTTGCGGATGTTGGTTGTGTCGAATACACGGCCCTGTTTCGGTTCGATTCTTTCCAGCATCAAGACAAGGCGCCGAGGCAAGGGAATCTCGCGCGCCTCTTTAGTCCTTGGTTTGGTCGTCCTCGATCCGGATGAGTTTACGTTCCAGGTCGACCTGCGACCATTCGATCAACTCAGCTTCGCCGGATCGTCCACCGCAAAAGTACAGGAACGTGATGTAGGGTTTCAGATTCGGCGGGAACTGCGCAAGCAATTCCTCGAACTTCGGCAATTCCAAGAACCCGGTCCGGGTTATGCTGTCCCGATGCATCATCACTTAGTCGGCCCCATCCGCCCCACTCGCGGGCACATCTCGACTTCGCCGCCTAGCGACTTATACGAGATGCCATCGCTGCGCCTATTCGCATAGGCCTAGGCAACCCACGACTGGTTCTGAGCTTTCATTGATGCTCTTTCACAACATGTCGTCCTCTGAGACCACGGGGAACTCTTCGGTTGCTCTTACCCAGTGCTTCACCGAAAACTCTGGCCTTCAACCTGGGATAAAAAAGTTTCGGCGTTCCCTTTATCCTCACACTCCGATCCTGGTGAGGGTGCGTTTCGAGGCTTGACTACGGTTCGCTTTTGCTACGACCTGTTGTTTTGCTAGCCCTCCTATCGGAGCTGACCAGACTTGCGTCCGGCCAACGAGGACCTTTACATCCGGGCTTCCGACGGTTTGGTCGCCCGCGCCGTCGCCGGATATCACTACAGTGCCAACTAGGTAATCTGCACTGGCAGGACTCTCACCTGCTAGATCATTCAACTAGCTTCACTGCACTATCCCGGCGCACAAACATCGCCATAGCACGTTTTGACCCCGACAATGGCGAAGAGAAGGCGCAAAGTTGTGAGAACGCCTGGTTTCGCCAACCACAAAACGGGGATTCCGGCACCTCACGTTGTAAGATACGGCGGAGAGGGGAATATGTTGGTTCCGACGGAAAACGCCGACAGTTTCGTCACGCTGGGAACTCGCACCTTTCCCACCTCAGGATCGGTAGTGCGAGAGAGTATAGGGACCCTGTTAGTTGTTCTTGCAGTCATCTCATTCGCCAGCCGGATCGAGGGTCAGGTTACACAAAATGCGATTCTTGAACGTGCTCGTAACGGAGACGACACGGCCCTATCTGAAATGGAGAAAAAGGGTGACGTGCAGGATCTTCAGATTTTGTTGCACGACCCGAAGTACGCGGGAAAGTTCGCTGCGCGATTGGCCCTCGCGCGAATGGGGGATGTCGAAGTCTTGCAGTATTACGCCTGCAGGAGCCTGACTGTCGATGTTTCGCAGGTCGAAGACTTAATGCGACAGGAGTTGGATTACATAGGCGGAGGCTTCACCATCGAAATCTACCGGCGCTTTTTGGATTCCGATCCAAGGTTCATCCCCCAGATTGAAGGCGTCATGGAAGAAGCCAGAAAGCACGGAGGCGACTCATGGCCTCCACTGCCAAGCACGTTGGCACTTCTCAGGCTCCATAAACTCGTTCCCGATTCCCCAATTCCAGACGTGTCGCCGCTGCAGCTTCAAGCCAACCCACGAGCAACCGGGGAGATCAAAGCAAGATGGAGGTCATGGATTGATACCCACCAAAGTGAGCTCAAGAAGCTCAAACCCACGCCGAGAGGCGTAATCTTCGACTCCGGCCGGTGTTCTGGTGTTAACGAGGCGAATGCCTATTTCGGGCGTTGACGAAGAATCCGGTCACTGAGTGAAATCGCCTGTTAGTTATTGGCTTCAGGGCTTGATGTCAATAGGAGTGCCAACGCGAACCAGCTTCCACAGTTCGTCCATCTCTTCGTTTGTGACGGCTATGCATCCGTCAGTCCAGTCGTGCAGAGTGTGCGACTTCCCCACCCACCCATATTCCTTCGGAAGCCCATGCAGCATGATGTCACCACCCGGGCTGACGCCCAACTTCCTGGCGGATGCGATGTCCTTGGAACTTGGGTATGAGACGTGAAACGCTTTGTAAAAGTGACTGTTCGGGTTTTTTGAATCGAGTATGTAGCCCCCCTCCGGGGTGCGGTGGTCGCCTTGCTGGGTTTTCGGTCCTACCGGATCACTGCCAAGTGCAACTCGGAATGACTTCACTTCCTTACCCTGCGATAGCAAAACGAGCTTTCGCTGATGCTTATATACAACTACGTGGTCTACGACGCCACTGCGTTTGTCGGTAGCAACGGAGACGGAGGAAGTAAGCAGCAATATCGCAGCTACCAGAGTTCGCATCAATTGAAATTCTATCCGCGAGTTGTCAACAATGGGGGGTTGGATCGTCGTAACTGTTGAAATATCTCGATAGCACTCATCGGCCCCGGCGAGTGGCGTTCTGAGGTTCTGAGCGATATCGCTTTACAACAACTGGCTTTACTGGGCCGTAACTCCGCTTCAAGGAACTCCCGTGGTTTGATTGGGCTGCGGATAGTAAAACGAGTGGATTTCTTTCAGTTCACCGTCGCAGACATGCACGCGATCGAAGACCTGATCCACGCCAAAGATTGTCTCCATTTCAAAGACTGTTGCGACAAAATCTCCCTCGACAATATGCTGCTTAATCTGGACGCTTTTGACGGCTGGCAAAATACTTGACAAGAATCCGACCACAGCGTTCCGCCCGATGAGCTTTCCTACGCGTGGCCCCTCAAAGGTAATATTCGCGGCGAAGGGTATTTTGGATATATCCTTGCCCGCCAAACCTCTCAGATACGCCTCGACAACTGCGACCTTTTCCTCTCGTGACACGCTTTCCCCCGAGTTCGTTGAGATGCCAAAAGTGGCCCACCGATGCCAGCATTGGCTGCCGAAATTAGACCACAACTCACTGCTGGACCGAGAGCGACCAACCGCAGAAGAGGGTAGTCCGAAGTGAAAACGAAATCGTCGTCTACTCGGAAACTGCCGAGGTCGGCATCACGAATGTTTTAACATCTCTATTTAACTTGTAACCTAAAGGTTACAAGTGTAAACTAACTGTCCTCAACAGTTGGGGAATGCCCCGCGCATCTGCTTCGGTCACGATGTCAGCCATGAACACGAGTCGATCCACAAGCCGGGAGCTATCTGGGGCAAGAAGGGCGATGACTTCCGGAATGCTCTTCCGTGATGGAAGTCACATATTTTTATCGTGGATGTGGCATTATGAGCCCCATGCGGAATCTGGCCGACATACTCTGCCCTCGTTTGAAACTCGCCCTTCTTCTTTCCAATCTAGGATTGCTGGCCGCTTGTGGTGGCGGGGGAAACAATACGAGTTCCCCACCCGTCCCGACGCTGCAGTCGATCACCGTATCCTCAGGACAGGCGACGGTAGCCGCAGGGCTGACTGAGCAGTTCAGCGCGAAGGGGAACTACTCCGATGGTACGTCGACGCCGCTCAGCAACGCGACGTGGTCCACCTCCGACTCGACGTTGGCTACCGTAGATTCCCAGGGCTTAGTGACCACTCACAAGCCCGGGCCCGTTACGATTACGGCCGCCGTCGGCACGATCGCGAATACCGCGCCGCTAACCGTCGGCCCACCTATTCCTGAGTCGCTTGCCGTCGTTCCCGCGAGTTCCTCTGTGATAATCGGAGGAAACTCGCCCACGAAACTCTTAGCGATGCTCGCCTATTCCGACGGCTCCTCACAGGACGTTTCCGCGACAGCGACGTGGAGCGTCGTGAATCCCTTCACTGCGAGCGTCGATAGCTCTGGCAACGTGACGCCCTTGCGTAATGGATATACGACAGTTCAGTGCACGAGCGGAACCCTCTCATCAAGCGCCGTATTCGTAGTGACTGCTGAACCGCGATATCTGTATTTCATGAGCGACGCAGGGCGCGTTGCATCCAAAGCGGTTATCAATTCCGGTTCCGGGCAACTCAGGATGACTGGCTACACTCAAACGGACGCGAACGCATACGCCGCCTTTCATTGTCCCACGACCGATCGAGCAGGAAAGTTTCTGTATGTGGGGTCCTCCGTTGACGTTGGCTCGCTCTCTGGAGAGATTCAGATTTACAGCATCGATGCCGTCGCGGGACACCTGACGGCATTGACGGGCAGTCCCTTTGCTCAGGCCACACCCGTCGGCTGTCTTGATTTTGAGCCAACTGGAAGATATGCCTATGCCGCTGACGCGGTCGACAGTTCTACCCAGCTTCTGACCTTCTCCGCAGACTCTACAACAGGTGCACTTACACTGCTGAACTCGATGGGGCTACCCGGAGTTCCATCGCGCGTGGCCATCGATCCACTAGGCCAATATCTCTATCTCGTGATGTTTGCCGATAATTACCAAAGCGCTTCGGCTTTGGGATACAGCATCGACGCGTCCAGCGGCGCATTGACGCCAATTCCTGGCACTCCGTTCGCTCTCACCGAATACGCGGGTACCTTCTCTTTCCACCCAAGCGGGAATTATGTTTATCAAGCCAACACAAACGGCTCATCGATCGACTCCTACTCAATCGATCGCTCGACTGGAAAGCTGACGTCGGCCGGCACGATTGCGACCTGCATCAATCCCACCACGGTCCGTTTCAGTTCTGACGCGACGATCGCCTACACCGGCTGTTCCATGGATGTGGCGCATGACCCGAACAGCGCATCGGTCGACAGTTTCACAATCGGTACGAATGGAGCACTAACTCACCTTAACAGCACTCCGGCAACGGGCTGGCCTTTCGACTTGAGCGTGGATCCTTCCAGTCAGTTCATTTATTCGGTCAGCGTATATCCCTATATCGACTCGTTTCAGATTCAGTCCGACGGAAGTGCGAAGTTCATTCGCCGCTTCGGTACGCCCACAAACACGGGGATGTCCTTAGTCGTGTTCGGTGGGGCGGCAGCCGTCAAATACAGTCCCCAAACCGCGTATATCACATCTACCGGCAACAACACTTTCACAACTTATGCGACGAACACGGATGGAACCCTGACATTGTTGCAGAGTGCACCAAGCACGAACGCCTACTCTTCGCTAAGTCTCTGGCCGTGGGGAACTGACATCGCCATGTCGTCGACGATTGCGAGCCCTAACGCGTTATCTTTTCCTCTTGCGGTCAATGGCCTTCCGGGTTCAGCAACTTCCTTTGGAAACGCCGTCTCGGCCGGCGGTGTCGCAATCGATCCCTCCGGCCAATTCGCATTTGAAACCGACTCCAACCAGGGCCTCATCTATACGTATGGAGGAGGTGACCCATGGTCGTTGATCACCTATTTTACGACTCCACCAACCACCACTTTCGCAGCAGGCGCCGGCGCTGGCCCGATAGCGATTGATCCGTCCGGGTTGCTGGTTTACGTCGCGAATCAGATCGACAACACCATTTCGGCCTACCAGTATTGGGGAACCTCCCCTCAGCTGTTTGAATCGAAAGGGCAGTATGTTCTGCCGTACACCGACGGCTCACCATTTGCTGTGGGTGCAAGTCCGTTGGCGTTGGCAATCGACCCCAATGAAGAATTTCTGTACGTGCTAGCCGCAGACCACACGCTCCGCGTTTTTTCGATCGATTATCGAAGCGGTGGCCACCTCACAGCGGTCGCGAGCGCTCCACTTGCGGCGCAGCCTTCCGGTCTTGCAGTCGAGCCCAACGGTCAATTCGTCTACACGACCGACAGCACCGGCGTAAGCGCTTTTTCCGTCGATCCATCCACTGGATCCCTGTCTCCAGTGGCGTTAAGCCCAGCCATCACGTTGGCGAACATTACTGGCGTCTATGTCGAACCGGCAGGCCAGTATGTATATGTCACAACCGGTTCCCCGACTGTCGCCGGAGCCGTGTATGGATTCTCGATCGGCTCGAACGGTAATCTCACAGCCGTGTCGGCGCAACCACTCGCCACTCCGAAACTTCCTTCGTCCATGGCGTTCAAAGACGACATTCAGTAGTAGAGAAGATTTTCGATAATGATGGAGGCCAGTTTATCCGGCCAGGTTTTACGCGAGAATTGCGCTGCGAGAAGTAGACAGTAGCGACCCGTGTTTGTTTCGGCATTAAGGTGGCTGGACCAAACACAGACAACAATAAGATCAATGACATATGGGCTTTGGGCTGCGCTGAAAACGATTGAGAATCTTCCGTCCTAACCCCTAGACGATAGCGCCATCTTGTTGCATGAGGCCAAGCCGGTGTGGAACGCCAGCGTGACAGGACCGCGCAGACCCCGTGCCGTCGTTGCAGAACGAGATTCTACGCCGGCAGAAGCCTGCCGTGGGAAGGAGCGCGCTTAAAAACTTGAGTTTACTGTTTCGGAGCCGAGCAAGGAAAATGAGTTCTCAGGGCTGACAGAACGATGATATCGGCACTTCGATTCAAAAGACTGGGATTTACATCCATCCAGTCGATAGTGGCTCTCACAATGTCTTCGTTTTTTGCATCGGGAGGTACGCAGACGGAACTGATCGAGGCGTCTGCGACTCCGGATATGTATCCGGAGCAGACTCCTGAACCGGTCAAGTCTTCTTTTCCGCAGGTGGCGTGGTGTTCACAGTTCCTGAAATGCTCGCAATTCGACGACAAATCACTTCCATTCATTCGAACGCTACGCTGATCTTGCGCCAAGCTCGCAATCAGAACAAAAATGACTACCGTCGCTACTCCCCAGTTCCTCATACTTACTGCACCGCCCCTGGGCCTCGTCTTGGTGAAATCTCCGTACCGAAGTAGCGTAAAACGCAACGAGTTAGAAATCGATTTCAATCTGTCGCGAGGCGTAACGAAGGTAACGCCTACTTGTCGAGATGAAAGCGGGAGAGAAGGAATATCTGCTCAGTAAGTTTGATCGGCATGAATTGCGAGGAACGGCTGCAGGGGGACCGGTCCGCGCAACCACGTGCGTTTGAGACGGGAAAATTTCCCGAATGGGGCCGGCGTTCCCCCTAACCTCAATCGGGGAATTGTTGAACGCGCTTACTGGTCTGTGAATTTCATCCTAACGGACTGTTGAAGAGATCGCAGGTTTCCAGGACGTACATTTGCGAAAACCGAACAAGAGGGTGCAACCTCCTCTAGTTGGTGAGCCCACATCCTGGTCTAGGAAGTCGACCTTCGAGTTGAAGTTTTCTGCAAGCCATGCAAATATCATCTGCGCCCCCGGTCTCGCCCTCATTGGATTGAACCGACATGGAAAACCTTTTGACCAAAACTCAAAAGCTTATTGCTCTCGTGTTGGGGGTTTTGCTGATCGTCGTTGTAGCTCTGGCCACCGTAGATCTAGGTTTCCTTATTGCACAAGACATCTGGAAGCCTCCGAGGTTTCTCATCCCGGTACAAGGTCTCCTAGAGATCTTCTCGTTTTTCTTGGTAATCCTTATCGGTGTCGAGTTACTGGAGACCCTGAAGGCATATGTCAAGAAGGATGTCATTCATGTTCGGCTAGTCCTCGAAGTAGCCCTGATTGCGATGGCGAGAAAAGTCATCATCCTAGAGCCCAACAGCGTTACTGCTCTGACACTATTTGGTATGGCGGCTCTCATTTCGGCGCTGGGTGCAGCCTTCTACTTTGAGAGAAAAGCGCATAGGGAACAACTCGACCCTTAGTTGCCGTAACAGTGCGCCGTGAAAGGCGCTGGACTCCTGCGGGTGCAACTCCCGGCCCGGGAGCCATTGAAGCGCAACCGGGAAAAAGTCAGGGCAGCTTAACTTGTCCGTTTCCGTACCAGTTGCTTTGCGCCTTTGGGTTGTTTTTCGTTGCGGATATAGGAGAGGCCGCGTTTCAACTCTGCGGTAAGGTCCGTGGTCTCAACGGCGGCATGAACTGGCTTGCCCGATTCTTCTCCGAGCCAGACGTTGAGTTCCTTGGGTGAAGTAGCCACGAATCGGCCCTCCCGATGAACTGGCATTCCTTCCGACGCCCATCGTTGGACAACCGTGAGTTTTCGGCAAGCGTGCGTGACGGCAGCTAAGTCGCGCTGTTAGGTTCGTGGAGTCGCCGAAGAGCGGCCGAGGGCGAACCGCATGAGCACAGCAGTCATTCCCGAGCCAATCGCGCAGTTACAACGCCAACTGGATCAGATTCGTAGTACCCAACCGCGGGGGAAGAAACTGCCGGATTCGGTGTGGCAAGCCGCAGTCGAACTGGCCCGGGAACACGGTGTGTATTCCGTCGCGCACCCGTTACGGCTGGACTATACAGGGTTGAAAAAACGGCTGGGCGGAGTTTCCCATCGCCGACGAAAAGTACGCAAGCCGGCATTTGTCGAACTGATCGCGCCACCTTCAGCGATGCTGCGCGAGTGCTTGATCGAGTTCGAGTCGTTGCACGGAGGCAAGGTGCGCATTCAGTGGAAAGCTGCGGCACCGCCCGATTGGATGAGCCTGCTGCGGGCCTGGCGGGAAACAGAGAGATGATTCAGATCACGGCGCAGATGCGCGTGCTGGTGGCCATCGAGCCGGTTGATGGAAGAAAAGGGATCGACTCTCTAGCGCAACTGTGTCAGGAGAAACTGGCAGAGGATCCTTTTTCCGGCTGCGTGTTCGTGTTTCGCAGCCGCAGCGGAACTGCTATTCGCTTGCTCACCTACGATGGGCAAGGATACTGGCTGGCACAAAAACGACTTTCGCGAGGAAAATTCGTCTGGTGGCCGGAAGGATCAGGAGCAGCCAAGCCGCTGGAAGCCTATGAGGTGCAGTTGCTGATGGCGGCGGGCGATGTGTCGCGCGTGCGCGCGGCGCCGATGTGGCGGCGAGTGAGCGTGCTGAAGTAATCAACCTGACGACAAAAAAACACGGCGTCACCCCTTGCGTTCCAAGAAAAACCAGTTCATACTGCGGATCGATGGTCGAGTTCAGATATCGGGGCCGGAAGATCAGCCAGAAAGACATCCTTTATATACGCGCACTGATCGAGCAGCACCCGCAGGAAAGCCGCCGCACACTCTCGACCAAGCTCTGTGAAGCCTGGCAGTGGCGCCAGGCCAATGGTGCGTTGCGCGACATGGTGTGTCGCGGCCTGTTGCTCATGCTGGACCGTGCCGGCCAGATCAAGTTGCCGCCGGTGAGTTATGTGCGGCACAATCCGCTGGCCAGAAGAGCCCGACCTACACCCCTGTTGATCGATAGCACCCCGATCGAAGCCGGGCTAAGCGAGCTGGGGCCGGTGGAGTTTCAGCTGGTGCGACGCACGGGGGATGAGCCGCTGTTTAACAGCCTGCTGGAACAGCATCATTACCTTCGCTATGAGCAGCCGGTGGGCGAGCACTTGAAGTATCTGGTGTGGGGGCCATCGCGGCCGATTGCGTGTTTGGCCTGGTCGAGTGCGCCGCGACATCTCGGTGCGCGTGACCGCTACATTGGCTGGAGTGCGGAAGCACGGCGACGCAATGTTCGCTTCCTTGCCTATAACCCGCGGTTTTTGATTTTGCCGTGGGTGCGGGTGAAGCACTTAGCCTCTCACATTCTGGGGCGCATGGCCGCGCGCCTCTCCCCAGACTGGGAGAACGTCTACGGTCACCCGCTGTACTTTCTCGAAACCTTTGTAGATCCGGAGCGCTTCCGCGGCACCTGTTACTACGCAGCCAACTGGATCCGGCTGGGGGAAACGACAGGTCGGGGAAAAGCTTCGAACAGCTATGTACCCAATCGCTCGATCAAGCACGTTTTGGGATATCCACTGAGCCACCGGTTTCGCGAACAGCTGGGCGAGGTAGGATGAGATCGGCAATCGAGTTCATCGACATGGATCGCGAGGAATTGAATCAACTGGTGGATCGCGCCCGCGCATCATTGTCGGCGGAAGAGTATCGCAAACTGAAGGGCGTGGTGGAGGCGCTGACGTATCTGACGGATCTGGTCGCCGATCAGGAAACAACGATCCACGATTTACGCGAGTTGTTGTTCCCGGCCACGGAGAAGACCGAAGCGGTGCTGAAGAAAGCCGGCATGGAGGGAAGGTCGAAGGCAGCAGCCGACCCACCGAACACCAGCCAAGCTGGAGAACGGAAACAGAATGCCGGTGGCCACGGACGGAACGGAGCTGAAGCTTATCGCAACCCGCGCCGAGTCAGGGTTTCCCATGAGAGCCTGAAACATGGCGATCGGTGTCCAGGCTGCCTGAAGGGCAAAGTCTACGAGCAGCAGGAGCCGCGACAGTTGGTGCGCATCGTGGGGCAAGCTCCGCTGACGGCGACCGTTTACGAACTGCAGCGCTTGCGCTGCAATCTATGCGGAGAAGTCTATAGCGTGGATGCACCGGAAGGGGTGGGCGAAGACAAGTACGACGAAAGCGCAGCGGCGATGATTGCCCAGTTGAAATACGGCACGGGCATGCCATTTTACCGACTGAAGGATCTGGAACAGAACCTGGGAATCCCCCTGCCGGCGTCCACCCAATGGGAGATCGTGGAGGAGGCAGCTGAGGTGATCAAGCCGGCGCGCGATGAACTGATCCGTCAGGCGGCCCAGGGCGAGGTGCTGCACAACGACGACACCAGCATGAAAGTGTTGGGGCTGCGACGCGCAATCGTCGAGGAAGCAGGCGAACGCACCGGTATCTTCACGTCCGGGGTGGTGTCGACGGGCGAAGGGCGCAAGATCGCATTGTTCTTCACCGGCCGCAAACATGCGGGAGAAAATCTGGCCGAGGTGCTGAAACGACGCGCTGCCGAGTTACCGGTGCCGATTCAGATGTCAGATGCGTTGTCGCGAAATACACCGAAGCCCATCAAGTTGCTAGTGGCGCACTGCCTCGCCCATGGGAGAAGACAGTTTGTTCAGATCACGCCCAATTTTCCTGAACCCTGCCGGCATGTGTTGGAGGCATTGGGCGAGGTATACCACTACGACCAACTGGCGCGCCAGCGTGAGCTATCACGCATCGAACGGTTACACTTTCACCAGCAACACAGCCAGCCAGTAATGAGCGACTTACACCAATGGCTGGACACACAGATGAAGGAAAACAAGGTAGAACCAAACTCCGGCTTGGGCAAAGCGATCAAATACATGCTCCGGCATTGGCAAGCGCTCACTTTGTTTCTGCGAGAGCCGGGTGCACCACTGGACAACAACTTGGCCGAGAGAGCCTTAAAGAAAGCAATTTTGCACCGAAAAAACTCGCTATTTTACAAGACACTAAACGGTGCCGACGTCGGTGATCTGTATATGACCCTGATCCATACCTGCGAGCTGAACGATGTGAATCCCTTCGACTACCTCACCGAACTGCAGCGGCGCACCGAAGAGCTCGCTGCCAGCCCTGCGGAATGGATGCCCTGGAACTACCGCCCGACACCGGAGCAGAGCCTCTCCAACCATTGATCGCGGTTTTGCGCAGCCTTACCGAAAGGACACTGTGCTCCTTGTGCTCCGGCAGATAGATCGATAGATCTTCGTGCGAACAGCTCAAATGCGGGTTGGCAGCCCTGAACCCCTGAACCGTTCACCTTGCCTGCAACCCTGCAACCTGCAACAGAAGGGCAACAGAGGAAAAGGCCAATCTGATTTCTCAGACTGGCCTTTATTTATGCCGGCAATGACCTACGCTCCCACACACTTGGCGCGTGCAGTACCATCGGCCCTGCGGGGCTTAACTTCCGTGTTCGGGATGGGAACGGGTGGATCCCCCGCGGTAAGATCACCGACAAATTGAGGCGATTGCGCGGCCTCTGAGCCGCGCGCCGAAATCCTGAGCGCTTTCCGCGAAGGATCTCTACGCCATCTCGTTGTCGCTTGTGAGCGACGAACTTTCAAAGAACGTGAGGACAAAACCTCACAACTGAATAGATTGGTGTGGCTTACTTTCTTGTTGTTTGTTTCCGATTTCAACCACGATACTTCGGCTTTGCTTTTTTGCTTCGTCCCCGAAGCTGAAACAGCTTCGTCTAGAATTTCAAAAGCGTCGGCGCACAGTTGTCAGCGCGTTTGCTCTTTTCCGCCCAGATTCTGGCGATCGAGAGAAAACTTGCTCTCGCCTCAGCTCAGTTTTTAGCTGAGGACTGAAAGCTGAGAGCTGACAGCTGTATCTGCACCGAGTAAATTTTATGGTCAAGCCGAACGGGCGATTAGTACTGGTAAGCTACGAGTGTTGCCACTCTTCCACCTCCAGCCTATCAACCAGGTAGTCTTCCTGGGCCCTTCTTATCC
>Ga0210388_10003395_pt1 | contig 12491 bp, 8 predicted proteins | sample IncBWC19OmetaG_FD_155485 | JGI IMG/M metagenome (GOLD analysis project Ga0210388, IMG submission 155485) | Forest soil microbial communities from Barre Woods Harvard Forest LTER site, Petersham, Massachusetts, United States - Inc-BW-C-19-O ... | reverse complement strand
ATGGGCTTGCCTCTGACGGGTCGCTGACGCAGAGCCTGACTGGCATCGCGCAAAGCCTTCTCGCAAACGGAACGATGAAGCCGGGCTCGGGAATGGCGAGCATGGCAATGATGGCCAATCCGATCACCGGGCCGGCGATGATAGCGACGAGTCTATTGGCAAAACATAAGGCTAACTCCAGCAATGTGACAGATGTATGGGCAATCCCGGGCCAGAAATCGGATTTGTTTACTCATAACAGCCAGCTAGCATTCGAGGTTAGCTTCGACGGGATTCCTGGAATCACCGTGGACGACTACGAGCCTGTGCTAGTCAGGCTATTGCCATCGCCACAGAGCAACTTCCGCCTGGTGGGAGCAACCGCAGCCAAACCGAGTGAAATGCAGAGTTCCGAGGCGAATTGGGATCTGTACGCATCGTTTGTGGAGCAGAGAGTGCCAGCACAAGCGACGAAGGTCGCTTGGGGCCGTTACCAGTTGCAAGCGAGCGGCGGGCTCGCCCCGGGCGAGTACGGCGTGGTGCTGCGTCCGACCGATAAGGCAAAGAAGTTTTCCGGCAACAACGTAGCCCAGAACGTTGGCGACGGCTTGGTCTTCAATTGCGTGTGGTCGTTTGAAGTTCAATAAGGGAAAAGCAAGCTTCTCGACCGAAGCGTAACGGTCGGGTTGTTCGTTCTCGCGTCCTCCTGGAAGCCTGGAGCTGGACAGCACGTGACTGGCGTTCCTTAGAGCTTCCTAGTGCTGGAGCCCTACGGTTGAGATCCTTCCCTCCTCCGGAACTGTACGGGCAAATGGAGTTAGTCGCTTGATTTGGGCGAGGGTACGGGACGTGCGGGAGTGGGGTCACCCTTAACGAAGTGGGCGTACCAGGCCAAGTTACGCTCGAGGCGATCCTTGATGTGAGACGGGAGGGTGAATTCGTGGAATTCGTCGGGGTAGACGACTAGTTCGGTGGTGCGGCCGAGGCGTTTTAAGGCTTGGTACATTTGTTCGCCGCCGAGAATGGGGACGTTCCAGTCGATATTGCCACCCATGAAGAGAGTGGGAGTGGTGACTTTGACGACGTTGCGGAAGGGGGAGATTCTTATCCAGGCGGCTTGATTTTCCCAGGGCAGGCCCAGCTCGGTTTCGTAGTCTCGTTGGTATTGGTCGTGGCCGTAGAGGCTGGAGAATTCGGCAGCGCCGGCACCGGAGATGGCAGCTTTGAAACGAGTGGTTTGCGTGATGATGAAATCAGTGGAGATGCCGCCGTAGGACCAGCCGCCCACGCCGAGTTTGTCGGGGTCGGCGAAGCCCTGCTCGATGGCGTAGTCGACCATGGCCATGTCGTCCTGGAAGTCTTTGTTGCCCCAGTCAGCGTAGATGGCTTTGCAGTACTCCTGGCCGTAGCCGGTCGAACCGCGGGGGTTGGGAAAGAGGACGGCGTAGCCGTTGGCGGCGTAGAGCTGGGCTAGATGGGAGAACTCGGCGTAGTAAGCCCAGACGGGTCCGCCGTGGGGAATGAGGAGAGTGGGGTATTTTCTTCCGACGACGTAGTCGAGCGGTTTGTAGAGGTAGCCGGAGACTTCGGTGCTGTCCTTGCTTTTGAAGTGGACGTATTCGCCATGGGAAAGTTTTAGTTGGGAGAAGAGAGCGTCGTTGGTGTGGGTGATTTGGGTAAGTTTGCCGCCGACAACTATGTAGATTTCATCGGGGCGGTCGATCGTCGCCATTTGTACCGCGATGGTGCTAGCAGTGAGGTTTCCGGCAGTGCCGCCTCCAACTGAATAGGAACTTACAAAGACGGATCCGGAAACGAGGGGAGCGCCCATTTGGCCGTCACCAAAGCGGATTTGTGCGAGAGTTTGCGTGGCGTTGTCGTCCACGATGAAATAGATGGACTGGCCGTCGGGCGAGAAACGTGGATTGGAGACCATACGGTCGAGAGAGAGAGTGAGAACTTTGGCGGGTCCGCCGGAGGCCAGAGAGACGGCGAGATGCCTGGTGGCGTAGTCAAAGAGTTTGGGGTCGAGCATCGTGACGTAGGCAATCGACTTGCCGTCGGGGGACCAAGCCGGGGAATTGTCTATGCCCGGATTTGTGGTGACTTGGGTGAGGTGAGCACCCCTGTCGGAATTGTTGGCAGCGACGACCCAGATGTCTGAGTTGTAGGTTTGATCGGGGTCGGGCATGGAGCGGTTGCTGGTGAAGGCGAGGAGTTTGCTGTCTGGAGACCAGGCGGGCTCGGTGTCGTCGAAGTCGCCGCTCGTCACTTGGAGTAGAGATTTCTTGGCAACATCGAAGACATAAAGATGGGTACGGCGGCGATCGAGGTAGCCGAGTTCGTCGACTTTGAATTGCAGGCGGTCGATGACCCAGGGCTTTTTGGATTTGGGCTTTTTGTCGTCGGAGTCGGTGTCAGAAGGGGTTGAGGAATGAGCGGCGGCGGATTTCTCCTTGGCAGCATCGAGTTCTTCAGGCGTAGGGTCTCTTAGGACGAGGACCAGGTGGCGGCCGTCGGGTGACCATGCGAAATCTTCGACATCTTGAGCGGTGTCAGTGAGTTGCTGAGCTTCGCCGCCGAGACGGTTCAGAAGCCAGACTTGGGTTTTACCTTCGCGCCGAGCGGAGAGGAAGGCAAGGACTTTGCCGTCGGGGCTCCAGCGGGGGTGGGAGGAGGAGACGCCCTCGGCCGTCAACGGCAGCGCATCGCCGCCTGAGCTGGCGACCATCCAGATGCGGGTCTCGTTTTTGTCGGTCTTTAGCGTGCCTTTATCCACCGAGTAGGCCACCCACCGGCTGTCTGGGCTGAGCTGAGCGTCGTGAACGGCTTGGATTTGAAAATAGTCATCGATGGTAATGGGCCGGGGAGAGGCTGGAGGGGTCTCGGCGGGGGCGGAGGGCGAGAGAGCGAGCAAGGCGAGGGTGAGGGCGAGAGAACCGAGCTTCATGCGAGATGACTCCTGACGAGGAATATGTGCGAGCAGAAGAGCGCGAAAACAAAAGGCAGAGTTTAGCACAGGGCATGAGCGGATCGAATGGATTGCAGGAGAGGTGCCAGCGAGGAGTTGCAGCGGTGGGAGTTACGGTCGGAGAGCGCGCCGCCGGAGCACAGGCTGAAGCCCGTGCACGGGGCCTAGAGAGAGGGACAGTTTTTCGGCGATGAAAAAATATTCGGCGGGATGCATTATTTTGTTGCATGCCGGGACCAACCTTGTATTCTGCAAATGCGAACTCACTTCACCCAGCGCGCGAGTGAGAATCGCTTAGGAGGACGAGAGTAAAAATTGAGTTCTTTATCCCTGCCTGTCCAGATTCCTTCCCACGCGATTTCAACAGCTAAAAAAAGGGTCGCAAAGCTGACGCTCTGGCCGCTTGTGGCGGCAACGTTTTTCATGGTGTCGGGCGGAACGTATGGAACCGAAGAGATCGTTCATGGCGCGGGCTACGGGCGTGGGATTCTGATTCTTTTGTTCTTGCCGGTGCTGTGGTGCTTGCCAACGGCGTTCATGATTGGGGAACTTTCCAGCGCTCTGCCTGCGGAGGGCGGTTATTACGCTTGGGTGCGGCGAGGGTTGGGAAATTTTTGGGGATTTCAAGAGGCTTGGCTGTCTTTGACAGCAAGCATCTTTGACATGGCCATCTACCCGACTTTGTTTGTGTTTTATTTGAAACAGATGTCGCCGTGGTTCGGGTCAGGGAGCCATGCAGTGATGGCAGGGCTGTTTGTGGTGGTGACTTGCGCGCTGCTGAATGTGGCGGGCATTCGCGTGGTGGGAATCACTTCGCTTTGGCTGTTCTTCTTTCTTTCGGCGCCGTTTGCGGTGATCGTGGTGATGGCGCCCTTTAAAGTCGGAGCTTTTGCCAGTGCCAGTGGTCATGGGGCAGCGGAAGCGACCGGCCTGGGCCTTTTGGGCGGTGTGCTTGTGGCCATGTGGAATTACATGGGATGGGACAACGCGTCGACGATCGCGCAAGAGGTGGAGAGGCCGCAGCGGACTTATCCGAGGGCGATGATCGCGGCCGTAGTGCTGGTTTCACTCACCTACGTTCTGCCGTTCCTGGCGGTCTACTTTACGGGGATCCCGTCCGAAACGTTTGGCGCGGATGGATCTTGGGCTACGATTGCGGGATTAATGGGCGGAAAGATATTGGGATTTGAGTGGCTGCGCTTCCTGATTGTGATTGGCGGAATGATGAGCGCGTTCGGGATGTTCAATGCGCTGGTGATGAGCTACTCGAGGCTTCCGCTAGCAATGGCGCGGGACGGGATGCTGCCGAAGGTGTTTGCCAAGACGAGTCGCAAGACGCAGGCGCCGTGGGTGGCGATCCTGGTGTGCGCTTCGTGCTGGGCGCTGTGCCTGGGTTTGGGATTCAAGAAACTGGTTACTTTGGACATTATGCTTTATGGCGCCAGCTTGATGCTGGAGTTCGTGACGCTGGTGGTTTTGCGGATTCGCGAGCCGGAATTGAGGCGCGAGTTTAAGGTGCCTGGCGGGCTCGTTGGAGCAATTTCTTGCGGAGTATTTCCGCTCCTGCTGATGAGTCTGGCGATGGTCGAGAGCGACAGGGAAAGTATTCTAGGGATCAATGGGTTGATGTTTGGGTTGATCATTATGGTGGGCGGCGTCGTTCTCTACACTGCGACCAAGCCTTTGCGGCGATCGGTGATTGCTCCGGCGGCCACACCGAACGCGGTTACGGGCGACTAAGCCGCCGTGCGGCGGGCGCGGTACTGGTATACTCCACAATTCCTTTCTGAACTTTTTTTCCATTTGGAGACGAGACTGTGAATAACTTAGGGCGTTCCGTCCTATTCCCAGCTGCTGTCGGGTTGGCTTTGTGTGTGCACATGGCGGCTCGGGCGTTGCCGGATGTCGAGCAGCAATTCGACCAGAAGTTCTTTGGGGAAATGCGGTGGCGGTCGATCGGACCGTTTCGCGCGGGCCGGTCGCTGGCAGTGACGGGTGTGCGCGGACAGCCGGACGTCTACTACTTGGGGTCGGTGAATGGCGGCGTTTGGAAGACGAACGACGCGGGGCGGACGTGGAATCCGACCTTTGATGGCCAACCTGTGGGTTCGATCGGGGCGATTGCCGTGGCGCCTTCGAATGCGACCGTGATTTACGTAGGGTCGGGCGAGGCCGACATGCGCTCGAGCATTTCGTCTGGCAACGGCATGTATAAGTCTACCGACGCGGGCAAGACTTGGACGCGCATAGGATTGGAAGATTCGCGGCAGATAGCGCGGATCGTAGTGGACCCGGACGACCCGGAGAGAGTTTTCGTGGCGGCGCTAGGGCATGCCTACGGACCGAACAAGGAGCGCGGAGTTTTTCGTTCTAAGGATGGCGGGAAGACCTGGCAACAGGTGCTTTTCAAAGACGAAAATACGGGCGCGATAGATCTGGCTATGGAGCCAGGGAATTCGAGGAACATGTACGCAGCTTTGCTCGAAACGCGCCGGCCGCCGTGGAGTATTTATCCGCCTTCGAAGGGGCCCGGGACTGGTCTGTACCGTTCGAAGGATGGCGGAGAGCATTGGGAGTTGTTGACGGGGCACGGATTGCCTGCCGCAGAACTGGGGCGGATGGGAATTGCGTTTGCACCCAGCAATCCGCAGCGGATTTATCTGATTGCCGACGCCAAGGAGGGCGGGTTGTACCGCTCCGATGATGGCGGCGAGAATTGGGCGCGCGTTTCTAAGGATGCGCGGATTTGGGGACGCGGATGGTATTTCTGTGAGGTGAGCGTGGATCCCATGGATCCCGAGACGGTGTACCTGCCGAATACTTCGATGTACCGTTCGCGCGACGGGGGGAAAACTTTTACGGCCATTAAGGGCGCGCCGGGCGGGGATGACTATCACCAACTGTGGATCGATCCGGACAACGGACAGCGCATGGTATTGGGATGCGATCAGGGCGCGATCGTAACTCGGAACGGCGGAGAGACCTGGAGCTCCTGGTACAACCAGCCGACCGGGCAGTTTTATCACGTGGCGACGGACAACCGATTTCCCTATTGGGTCTATGGGGCGCAGCAGGACAGCGGAGCGGCGGCGACGCCGAGCCGGAGCAATTACCGGGCTTTGAATTTTCATGATTGGCGGCCGATGGAAGCGGGAGGCGAGAGCGATTACGTTGCGCCCGACCCGCTGAATCCAGAGATTATTTATGGCGGATCGGTGGCGCGGCAGGATTTTCACAATGAGGAAGTGCAGCAGATACCGCCGACGCTGATGTATCCCGGGGAATACCGGCGGACGTGGACTTTGCCGCTTGTTTTTTCGGAGACGGATCCTCACGTGCTGTACTTCAGTGCACAGGTTTTGTTTCGAACGGCCGACGGCGGCAGTTCTTGGCAGAAGATCAGTCCGGATTTGACGCGGGAAGATCCGGGTGTGCCTGCGAATCTGGACGCGGCGACAGCAGCGGATGCTCCGGCATCGGTGCGGCGCGGAGTAATCTATACGATCGCGCCTTCGCCCGTGCGCGCGGGCGAGATTTGGGTGGGAACCGATGACGGGCTGGTTCAACTGACGCGCGACCAGGGCAAAACGTGGAATAACGTCACGCCCAAGGAATTGACATCGTGGAGCAAGGTCACGCACATTGCGGCTTCGCGCTTCGAAGTTGGCAAAGCGTTCGCAGCGGTGGATCGGCATCGGCTGGAAGACTTGGACGCTTATCTGTACCGGACGAAAGATTTCGGGAAGACGTGGCAGCGCGTTTCGAACGGGATTCCGGAAGGAAGCTTTTTAAATTGCGTGCGGGAAGATCCAAAAGTTGCGGGGTTGCTTTACGCATGCACGGAAAAGGGCGTGTACGTTTCGTTCAACGATGGCGATGACTGGCAGCCGCTGCAGTTTAATTTGCCGATGACTTCGGTGCGCGATTTGGTGATTCACGGAGATGATCTGGTGATCGCCACGTTCGGACGATCATTCTGGGTGCTGGATGACGTGACGCCGTTGCGGCAGTGGAGCGCGAAGGTGGCCAGCACGGATGCGTGGCTGTTTGAGCCGCAGACGGCATATCGAGTGCGGCCGGGCTCAGACGAGGGCACCCCGATACCGTTTGATGAACCACAGGCAGAAAACCCGCCGACCGGAGCTGTGCTGGACTACTACTTGAAGGAGAAGCATACGGAAGCGGTGCAGCTCGAAATTTTCGATGCGGCGGGGAAATCGGTCAGGCGATTTGCTAGCACCGATGAGGCTCCGAAGACCAATCCAGACGAGTTGGATATTCCGATGTATTGGGTGCATGACGCGGAGCCATTGTCGGCTGAGGCGGGGATGCACCGGTTTGTTTGGGATTTGCGCTACACCTTTGCGGGACCACGGCGGAGATCTCGCCGAGGAGGTGGAGGACCGATCGCGGTTCCGGGGCGATACACGGTGAAGCTGACCGCGGCCGGGAAAACCATGTCTCGGCCGCTGCTGGTGAAGATGGATCCGCGTGTGAAGACGAGCGTTGGAGAATTGGAGCAGCAGTTTCAGTTGGCTTCGCAGCTGGCGGCACGCGTGGGAGAGTTTTCCGCGGCTGTCACGCAGGCAGACGATTTAGAGAAACAGATAATTGCGCGGACCAAAGAGGCGGAGGGGAAAGCAGAACTTGCCGCGGCTTTGGCTGATTTCGAGAAAGAAGTTGCGACTGTGGCAGGTGCAGGAGCGGGCGGTGGATTTGGGTTTTTTGGGTTTGCGGTGCCAGGCAATGGACCAACGACCTTGCGACAAGTGCAGACGGCGATGGGCGCGCTGATGGGGATTATTGAAAGCGCGGACGGGGCGCCTTCGGCGGACGCGGCGGCGGCTAGCGAAAAATGGGGAGTGGCGGCGAAGGCTACCCTAGCGCGGTGGGAGGAGATTCGGACGAAAGACCTGGGGCGCGTGAATTCCCTGCTTCAAAAGGCGCAGCTACAACCGTTGAAAACCGGAGAAGAAAAGCCTCGCCCGTGAAGGGTAGGCTACTGCGCATCGTGGAGATTGGGAGAACGTCTTTGGAGAATCACAGCGGGAACGCGACATTTGGACGCAACGCGGGTTATATGGGGGTAAGAGAAAAGAACGCCAGCCCAGAAGAGGACCGTCCATGAATAGGAATGGCATCACAAAACAAATTGCCGTAGCCGCTGGATTCTTGGCGCTGACCTTTGCGCCGGGAATCAGCCGCGCACAAAGCAGTTCGCAGCCACCGGCGCAAGATCAAAGCCAGGCGGCACCTGCCGCGCCAGCCGAGCACGAAGGAAGAATGCATGGCGCGATCGAAGGACTGAACCTGACTGACGATCAAAAAGCGGGGATGAAGAAAATTCACGAGTCCACAAAAGCACAGTTGGATGCTGTGAACAAGGATGAATCTCTGACAGCGGATCAGAAGGAAGCAAAGATTCATCAATTGCGGCACCGGGCCCGCTTGCAAATGGTGAAGCTCCTGACGCCGGAACAGCGGCAGCAGATGCGGGCCAACGGTCGCGCGCTGCGTGCATCTCGCCGGGAAAAACAGCAACAGCAGCAGCCACCACAAGCCCAACCGCAAGGGTAGTTGAGGCGTCAGCCATTTGCTCCGATTCTTACGAACTTACTTGCCGTCAGTCGAACCAAGGTTGGCCATCGCGGTTCGTGGAGGGACGGTCCGAGTGGCCGTCCCTTTTTCGTAGTAGCGAGCATTCGAGCAGCGCGGAATGGCGGATAGATTTGGTATGCTGCTCGACGTGGAAAATATCGCTCGAATGATTCGGCGCGCTTGGGGACGGGACAGTTTTCGAATCGGCGCACCGTTTTTCTTTGTGGTTTTCGGAGCCGTGGCGCTGAGTTTTTCTTCGCCGGCGCCTTCAGAAACGGCGGCGGCTTCCCTTCCGGTTCAATCCGCTGCACCTCAAACTTTGCCGACGGCGCCGGTCCAGGGACTTCCGCAAACTATTCCACCGGCAATGCCACGCGCGGGTTTGAATATTGTGGTGCTCGATCCGGCGCACGGCGGGACCGATCCTGGAGCGCGGGGAACGGGTGGGATTCGCGAGAGCGAGATCGTGCTGGATTTTGCAGCACAGGTGCGCCGGGCGCTGGAGGCGCAGGGATTTCAGGTGGTTGAGACGCGACAGGGGAATGAAGATCCATCGTTCGACGACCGCTCGGCCATTGCCAACGCCCAGAGCGGGGCGGTCTTCGTTACTTTGCATATTGCGTCGACGGGGTTGCCGGGGACTGCGCGTGTTTACGTCAACTCGGACTTGCCGGTGACGACCGACGGCGGCGGATTGATTCCGTGGGATCGAGCGCAGACGCCGTTCGAGGGGTTGAGCAGGAAATTGGGCGATTTGGTGCAGGGGTTGCTGGCGCAGCGATTTAAGGGCTCGCCAAATACGGCGCAAACCGCGGCGGTTCGGCAGTTGCGAACTACGGCCGCGCCGGCGATAGCGGTGGAGGTTTCAAGCGTAGTGGTCGAAGACCGGGCCGACCTAGAACGCATGGCGCCGGGCGTAGCCGACTCTATTGCGACGGGAATTGCGGCGTTCCGGCCTTCCTACGTGGTGCCGAGGACCGGAGGAACGCCGTGATGGCGCGCTGGATCAGATGGGTGGTTGGCGTGCTGTGCGTGGCGGTGCTCGTGGGAGCGATTTACTTTCCGATTCTGCGGCGCCGACTGCAACTTGCTGCGAAGCTGCACCAGCAAACTGCAGAACAGGCTCGGAGAGAATTGACACAAGCCGTTCCAATAAATCCGGGCGAGCCGCGGGTGAAGGCCAAATTATTCTGGGCTTCGGGAAACGGCGACGGGACGCTGTGGGACTCAACTGTCGAATTACCGCTTTCAAGCGATCCTGTGCTGCGTTCGAAACAAGTGCTGAATACCTTGCTGGCTGGACCGGTGGACGCCGACCTGCGCACACTGCCGACGGACGCTGTGCTCCTAGCGTTTTATTTGCTGCCGAACGGGACAGCCATTGCTGATTTCTCGGAGGCGCTGGCGACGGCGACGCCTTCGGGAATTCAGAGCGAGCAGCTGGCTGTGGATTCGATTGCGCGAACGCTCGAGGCAAATGTGACGGGTGTCCAGCGGCTAAAGATTTTGATTCATGGGCAGGAAGTGGAAACGCTCGCAGGGCATTTGGACCTTACCGGCACCTTCCCGGTGAACACCAAGGGAGCACAGGTGACGCCTGCTTTTGCGGCTCCCGTTTCGGCGCCAGCAACTCCACCAGACACGGACAAGCCTCTACCGGCGGCGGCCCCAACAACGAAACCCCGTTCTTCCGCGGGCGCGGGAACATTGACACCCGACAAGGGGACCGGCAAACTCGAGCAGCCTGAACGGAAACCGCAAAAGATGTTTTTACAGAAATGATGAAAGCAGGAGGAAGAGTGCGAGTTGATGGCCGCGGCCCGGACCAGATGCGTCCGTTGAAGATGACGCCGGATTTTATTTCGACGGCGGAAGGAAGTGTGTTGATCGAGATTGGGGGCACGCGGGTGATTTGCACCGCCACGGTGGACGACGGCGTGCCGGGATTTATGAAAGGCAGCGGCAAGGGTTGGGTGACGAGCGAATACGGGATGTTGCCGAGAGCCACTGAGGAAAGGACGCAACGCGAAGCGACGAGAGGCAAGCAGTCCGGGCGCACGCTGGAGATCCAGCGGTTGATTGGGCGGTCGCTGCGTGCCGTGACGGATCAGGAAGCGCTGGGTGAGCGCACCGTGTGGATCGATTGCGACGTGATTCAGGCGGATGGTGGGACGAGGACGACTTCGATAACAGGAGCTTTCGTGGCTTTGGCACTGGCCTTCGAAAGGCTGGTAGCTGCGGGGATTTTGAAGAGTTCGCCGCTGATCGATACGGTAGCGGCAACGAGCGTGGGCATTGTGGATGACCAGGCGCTGCTGGATTTGGTGTATGAAGAAGACTCGCGGGCGGAAGTGGACATGAACGTGGTGATGACAGGAAGTGGCCATTTCGTCGAGATTCAGGCTACGGCGGAGGGGCGGCCGTTTAGCGGGAACGAAATGCAGGACCTCCTTGCGTTGGCGGCGGCTGGGATTCGCCGGCTGACAGAGGAACAGCGCGCGGTGTTGCCGGTTAAATTCAGTGCGCGCGCCCGTTAATGAGCGCGCGCCTTACGTGGTATCTGGCGTCCTCCAATCCAGGAAAGCTCCGGGAGTTTCGCGCGCTGGCGGCGAGCGATGCACTACCTGCATCCCATGCGTTGAACGCCGGTGTGGAAATCGATCTGTTGCCAGAATTTGACTCCCTGCCTTCGTTTGAAGAGGATTCGCCGACATTTGCGGAAAACGCAGTGGGAAAGGCGCTGCATTATTCCCGGCTTGGAACTGGGAATGTGTTGGCGGACGATTCCGGGTTGGTGGTCCCGGCGCTCGGAGGAGCACCCGGGGTACACTCGGCGCGTTACGCGGGGCCCGAGGCCACGAATGCAGATCGCATCGCGAAATTGCTGGGTGAGCTTCGTGGGAAAAAAGGCCCGGAACGATCCGCGTATTTTGTGTGCGCGATCGCCTTGGCAGAAAGAGGGCGAGCGCTCGCCATCGTGACGGCCCGGGTGGACGGCGAGATTCTGGAATCGCCGACGGGCACCGAAGGGTTTGGGTATGATCCGGTGTTTTACTTTCCTAGACTGAATAAGACGTTTGCGCAGCTTTTGCCGGAAGAAAAGAATCGGTCGAGCCATCGCGGTATGGCGTTTCGGAAGCTGCTGGATGCGTTCAGGAGCCCGTAGGGCACGGCGTGCCGTGCCCCTACTTCTCCCTTTATAGAACTGATCGGCCTCTCGACGCCTTGACGGATTGGACCGGAACGCCTCGCCTGGCCTATGTGGTATCCTTCGCGTTATGCCGACTAAGAAAACGAAACAGAAAAGAAAAGTGCTGCCAAAGAAATCTGGGGCGTGGAAACCCGTGCGGGCGTCGAAGAGCGGGGCGGCCAACAAAAAACCAGCGGCGGGAACCGAGCCGAGACGCGTGGCGGCGATTTTAGCGAAGTTGGATGAGGCGTACCCGGCAGCGACCTGCGAATTGAAGCATGAAAATGCGTTTCAGTTGCTGATCTCTACCATTCTTTCCGCGCAGTGCACGGACGTGCGCGTAAATCAAGTGGCGGAGTTTCTTTATAAGAAATATCCGACGCCTGAAGCGTTCGCGCATGCGAATCCGGCCGAATTGGAGCAGCACATTCGTCCGACGGGATTTTTCCGGAATAAAACGAAATCGATCATGGGAGCCAGCAAGGCGATCCTCGAGAATTTTGGCGGACAAGTACCGCGCACCATGGAAGAGATGCTGACTTTGCCGGGAGCAGCGCGGAAAACGGCGAACGTGGTACTGGGGACGGCGTTTGGTATCGCGAGTGGAATCGTTGTGGATACGCACGTGATTCGCATAGCGAACCGGCTGGACTTAACGCGCAATGAAGATCCGAAGAAAATCGAGCAGGACCTGATGCAAGTAATTCCAAAAGAAAAATGGATTGTCTTTTCGCACCAAGTTATCTGGCACGG
>Ga0210388_10003391_pt1 | contig 12497 bp, 15 predicted proteins | sample IncBWC19OmetaG_FD_155485 | JGI IMG/M metagenome (GOLD analysis project Ga0210388, IMG submission 155485) | Forest soil microbial communities from Barre Woods Harvard Forest LTER site, Petersham, Massachusetts, United States - Inc-BW-C-19-O ... | reverse complement strand
CAACATGGGTACTTTATTTCGCTCGGCTGAGGCTTTTGGCGTGAAGCATATCTTTTTGACAGAAGGTTGTTGCGATCCCTTTAACCCCAAAGTGGTTCGGGCCGCAATGGGTTCTTTATTTAGAGTTCCTTACATGGTAGGGAAGACCTGGAACGAATATATGGACTGGGCCAAAGAAAATCAGGTCAGCTCCTACGCGTTAACTTTGGAAGGTTCTCAGTCATTACTGGAAACCAAATTTTCAAATAAAAGCATGATTTGGGTGGGGTCGGAAGGCGCGGGTTTGCCAAAAGAATTATCGGATGCCTGTACGGATCGGGTGTTGATTCCCATGGCCGGTCAGGTGGAATCGTTGAATGTCTCAGTGGCCGCCAGTATTGCCTTGTTTCAAGCTGGGCTTAAAATTTCACGTTAACTTTTCAGATGAAGTTTTAGGCTAAAAACTAAATAATAGCTTCCGTTGACGCACACTTTATCTGGAGATAAACCCCGTGATTGAACGGTTACAAACCCTTCTTAAAACCGCTGAAGAATCCATTTTGGGCGCGGCAGACCTCAAAGTCATTGATGAAATTCGTGTTAAGTACCTGGGCAAAAGTGGCGAGTTAACTGAAATCCTCAAGGGTCTCAGCCAAGTTTCGGCTGAGGATCGTCCTAAAGTCGGTAAAGTCTCCAACGAAATCAAAAACAAAATCGCCGAGCTCTTAGACCAGAAAAGAGAAGATTTGGAATCTAAAAGCAGCCAGGCCGTTATTCCGGGCTGGGACCCCACTTTGCCGGGCCGTAAACTGGACATGGGTAAAATGCATCCTCTGGTCGCGGTTCAAAAAGAAATCGCCGAGATCTTCAAAAACCTTGGTTTTGACATCGCTGAGGGACCGGATTTAGAAACCGACTATTACAACTTTTTGGCGCTGAACTTTCCGCCAGATCATCCCGCTCGTGACGCTCAAGATACCTTTTATGTTAAAAATAAAGTTTTAAGAACCCACACGTCGCCTATCCAGGTGCGTGAGATGGAAAAACGCAAACCGCCCTTTAAGTTTATCGCCCCGGGTCGGGTTTACCGCAATGAAGCCATTGACGCGACTCATCATCATATTTTTCATCAGGTTGAAGGTTTTTTGGTGGATGAGGGCGTTCAGTTTAGCCATCTCAAAGGCGTTTTGGATGTTTTCATCAAGAAGTTCTTCGGCGCGGATGTGAAAACCCGGTTCCGCCCGAGCTTCTTTCCTTTTACCGAGCCTAGCGCCGAAATGGATATTTCCTGCGTATTTTGCAAAGGCCAGGGGTGCCGTATTTGCAAGCAATCCGGCTGGGTCGAGATGATGGGTTGCGGTATGATTGACCCGGTAGTTTTAAAGAACTGCGGAATTGATGACGAAAAGTACTCGGGTTTTGCCTTTGGTATGGGCGTGGAAAGAATCGCTTTGTTTAAGTATGGAATTGATGACATTCGGTTGTTTTACCAAAACGACATTCGTTTTTTGGACGAGTTTTAATTAAAGAGGGAATTCATGGAACAAAGATCAGGCTATAAAACCGCCGCTATCATTATCCTGACGCTTTTAAGCGCCTATGGACTGGCAAACTTAGAAGTTATCCGCCGCGCCCGTGCCTCTTATATGAGGGGCGAGGAGTTCTTCGCCAAACGCGATTACAAACACGCCATGTGGTGCTATCAAGAAACACAAGAGTTCTATTATTTGCCCCACAGCCATTGGGTGGACGACTCTGAACACAAAGAATGGATTTGTCGCGCTCAGTTGGGTGACTTTATCCCGCCCGAAGGTCCTTTAGACGCCGATTTACGTAAAGACAAACCTGAAATTTACCAAAAGTATCAGGCTGAAATCGCCCAAATTACTCCGAGCGGCGATATTTCTTATGATCCCGCTCCGGCCACACCGGAAGATAAACTGTTGGATAAGAAGATGAAAAAGACGAAGTAGCTTAGCGCGTTCCAGGCCATTGATAGCCAACCGCATTTAAACTTTTAATAAATGACGGCGTGAAGGGTTGCCTGACCAATCCCTTTTCCTTTTCGTAAACGAATATGTCTTGCAGAACAATAACGTCGCCTTCCATCCCTTGAATTTCTGATATTTGTGTTACCGATCTTTTGCCATCAGGTAAGCGGGTTTGTTGTACGACCACTTCCACCGCTCTGGAAATTTGCTCTCTTATCGCTTTCAGCGGTAATTCGACGCCGGCAAATAAACACATTGTTTCTAAGCGTGATATGACGTCTCGGGCGGTGTTCGCGTGAGCAGTCGTCATAGAACCATCGTGGCCGGTATTCATGGCCTGTAGCATATCCAGCGCCTCACCGCCGCGACATTCTCCCACCACAATCCGATCTGGCCTCATGCGAAGCGCGTTAATGACTAAGTCACGAATGGAGATGTGGCCCTTTCCCTCAAGGTTGGCGGGCCGGCTTTCTAAACGAACAACGTGATCTTGAGATAACTGAAGTTCGGCGGAATCCTCAATGGTGACAATTCGTTCTGAGGATGGAATGAAATTGGACAGAATATTTAAGAGCGTTGTTTTGCCCGAACCGGTTCCGCCTGAAACGACTATGTTTTTTCGAGATTTTACACAGGCGCCCAAAAAGTCCGCGGCTTCAGGTGTAAGGGAACCGAAGCGGACGAGATCCTCTACGGTTAGTTTGTTTTTGGAAAACTTTCGAATCGTCAGGATGGGGCCGTTCAAACTAATGGGGGGGATGACCGCGTTCACGCGAGACCCATCCAAAAGCCGGCCATCCACATAGGGCTGACTTTCATCGAGTCTGCGGCCGATAGGGGCTAGAATTCTTTCGATAGAAGTTCTGAGTTGTTGGTCGTCAATAAAGCGAACATCACTCAGCTCAAGGCGACCTTTCTTCTCAACGAAAATTTGATGGGGGCCATTGGCCATAATTTCAGAAACATCGTTGTTTTGCAGAAGTTGTTCTAGCGGACCAAGCCCAAAGGCTAGGTTTAGTGTTTCGGCCACAAGGTATTGTTTTGTTTCTCGATTTTCGACATTCATTTCTGCAATTAAGGTGTTTAGTATTTCTTTTGCTTGCGGTTCCAACAGTTCTCTGTGGAATGAAGTGTTCTTTTGAGTTTCGTTTAATATCCCCGATTTTCTCAATCTTTCTAATAGCTTTTGATGAAGTTCGTGTATTTCTTGGAGTGAAATTTGAGAAGTGATTGTAGGGCCATTTGTTTCGATCGGTGCATTTGATTTTTTTTGATTTTCTGTTTTTTCTTGAAAATTTAAAATATTGTTTAGGACTGAAGAAATGTTTTTTTCAATGTTGTTTTGAATTGGTTTTTTTTCTAACAAGTCAAATGACAAATCGTTTCCGAGGAATGGAACGATTCCAATGTAATTTAAAATCCCAGATAAGGTTTTAGGTTCCTTTGGCGCTACTTGGTTTTGTTGCGTCTGATTGAAAAGAACATCGAAATTTTTTAAGTTTAAGTGAAAATCAGATAAGCGCTTTTCAGTTTTTCCAAGAGAAATTAAAGCGGAGTGTTCTAAAGACGTTACGATGATATTTCTGTTGCTAATTTCGAATATTTTCAATTGCTGATCTTGAGGAAATGATGACAAGTCAATTATGGTGTAGTCGAAAAATTCTGAAATTTTTGATATTAGACTTAAACTTCCATTGAAGTTTGCGGGGTGATTGCTTTGCGTTACGGGTATATAACTTAGGTTTTCATTAGAAATGAAGTATTTTTCAATTAGTTTTGAGTTGAGGTGAGCGGCGTAGGGACTTAACTGATCAAGCGAATGCAATGGTGTGGATAAAGGTAAATAGGCAAATAACATGGACTGTTGAAACTGAGTTCCGTCAATCAGCGCTATTTTTAGACTTTTGCTTTTTGAAAAAGCAAGAGAAATTAAGGCTGTTAAAGTAGAACAACCGACGCCGCCCTTAGACCCGGCAATGGAAAGAATAGTCCTGTTTAGGGCTGATCCCATACCCAAACTTCCCAATAGCCGTTTTCAGATGAATTTTCGTGATAAACAGCATTTCGAACAATACCTTTGGAATCTTGAAACAAAAACTTATGGAGTACTTCGTGGTTTAAGGCTGAAATTTCAGATTGATACTGGATAACCTTTCCCCAGGCGGGGTCAGTCGCGGGTTTGTGTATCACGATTGTGGATGAAGGACTTTTGATGGTTTTAGTTTCAGCGCTTTCGTCAACAGTGGCGGTGGGTGTGGCCGTTTCGCGGGCTAATAAACTAAGATTTGTTGTTGAAAGGAATACTAGGGATAAAAGGAAAGTGAGTGCTAAACGAGTTAAGGTTTTCATAGGTATTACATGCCTGGTTCGGCAGGAAGACTTTCAATCAGGTTGGTAAAGGTATCGGTGTAAGGGTTGTAACCAGTAACTTGAAAAAGATTAGCTAAAGTTAAAACCGCAGTTGGGTCTTTGTAAGTCTTGGGCAGTTCTGGTTTTTCGGTAAGCATCGGTGGTTTCAAACCAGTGCCGGGCATGCTACCGCGGGAATTGAAAGCCAAAACAGACGCAGTAGAAAGTTCCTCTTTAGAAGAACTGACAAACTCTTTGGTTCTGGCGATGAATTTAGGCTTTAAGTTTTGAACGTCATCATACATGTCAAAAAATTGGTACATCTTGTCGTTCTGCCAGTTGTAGAACATCCGTTCGCAAATGACTTTTGAAAACTGTTTTTTCTCTGCGGTTGATAAGGATGAGTAAAAATCAGCTGGGTGGCCATATTTGTTGATGGGAGCTTTTTCGTCCGCCCATAAAACTTTGATGGGTTGATTTAACATGACGTCTAATTTTTGTTTAGCTGCCAATGTATCGGAAGAGGTAGGTTGAATTTGCATCAGAATTTTGTAAAGACCAAAACCAAGTTTGAAATTAATTTTTTTGATTTTATAGCCTGCGGGGACGCTCTCTTTCCATACATCGGCGCCTTTTTCATCCACTGAATTGTCTTTATAGCGGAAGTAATCCCAGTTGGTTTGTAAGGTTGAAACCTGGTCAATTAAGAAGGTTGCGAAACGAGAAACATAACCTTTTTTAATCGCGGGTGAGTTAGGCCATCTTTTCGCCAAAAGGTCTAAACCTTTGACACAACCGTCGTAATCACCAGTTCTAAAGGCGCATTGGGAATAATAATAAAGCGAGTTTCCATTGATAATTGGTTGCATTGAAGCTGCGGCAAGCTTTCTGAACAAATCTTTAGCCTGATCAAACTTGCGAGCCTCATATAAGGAGTAGGCATAGTTGTAAGCGATGATTAATTGTTGGGTCTGGGCATCGACTGGGGCAGCTGCTTGGGGAGCGGGTTGTGCTGGCGCGGGAGCGGCTGGCGCTGCGGCTGCAACCGAAGGGGCTGGCGCGGTCGCCGCAAAGATGGTCGCGGGGACGATCGATAAGAATAAGGCCGTAATAACAAGTTTGTTCATGGCCCTATTATATTGATTTTCATGGGTTAAAATCATTTAAAATCACACGTTGACGTTAGTTGGGTTTGTGGATTTTGACCATTTAAGGAATTACAACATGAGAATAACTCAAAAAATAACTATTCCTATCTTATTTTTGCTCCTGACTTTAGCGGGTTTGTCATGCCGTCCTGGACTGAAATCCGGCCTTCCAGTTACACAATTGACAGTTGATCAAAACAAAATCTTAGTGGAGGTGGCCAACACGGAACCGACCCGCATGGCCGGTCTCATGTTTCGTAAAGATTTGGGCTCTGATGTAGGGATGTTGTTTGTCTTTGCGGATTCGCAACAAAGAGCCTTTTGGATGAAAAACACACTGATTCCATTAAGCATTGCCTATATGAACGAAAAGGGAGTGGTCGAAAACATTTTGGAGATGCCCCCGCAAACAGAGCAGTCTTTTATGTCGGCTGGGCCTGCGCAATTTGCTTTAGAAATGAACGCGGGTTGGTTTTCGAAGCACGGAGTTAAACCAGGTGATGTAGTTGTTGGCGCTTCCGAAGCCCCCAGAGCAAAAGAATGATCTTAGCTATTGTTTTCGCCAATTAGTTTTGGTGTTACGAAGATAACTAATTCCGTCTGAGATTTTTCGTCATCGGTATAACGGAATAGTTCGCCAATAATTGGAATGTCGCTGATCAGTGGTATTCCCGTTGTTGTTTTTTGATTTTGTTCGTCAATTAGACCGGCAATAACCAAGGTGCTTCCGCTTTTCATATAAACGGATGTTTCAGCCCATCTTGTTTTTAAGGCTGGAATAGAAATGCCACTACTAACTATGCCGTTGGCGTTATCAATTTCGCTAACTTCGGCTCGAAGGTTGGCGCTAATGTTTTCTGTTCCGTCAATAGTTGGTTTGATTTTTAATTTTATCCCATAAGGTTTCCATTCTACGTTGGTGGCGCCCACTTTGTTTTCGGTCGCATACGGAATTTCACCACCCGCTAAAAAACTAGCTTCTTCTCCGCTGACAGTCAGTAACTTTGGTTTTGATAATATTTTCGCTTTTCCCCTGTTGATCAATAACTCCAAGTTTGCAGTTAATGACTCCCGTGTAAACGATCCCAGAGATACCAATGATGGAGGAGTGTTTTCGGATATGGCGATATTATTGGAAGTGGTAGATGTGGATCCGTTGGAAGAAGCTATCGATCCCCAGCTTAACCCCGCTTTCAAAGCGCTTTGCGAGTCGATTTCCATTATTTCCACGCCGACTTCAATCATTGGTTTTTTGGATGTATGTGACGAGACAATTACAGTTTGTGTCTCTTTTTCACCTGAAACAGAAGTATAAGTAATCTTGGTTGTGCCAGCTGATTTTCCGGAAATTAAGATTTCGTCGTCGTTAATTGACTTGAAGGTCACAATTTCTAAATCGTCTACTGTGATTTGATCTGCGTTTTGAACGCGAATGAGCTTTGAATCGCCCGCACTTAATCTTATGGCGTCTGGATCGGCGAAAACGGCATTGCTGATCAAATAAAGTAGAGTGACTAGCATTAATTTTTTCATCATTTTTCCTTTTCTGGGTTAGCTTTATTACTTGCGGTGAAATGCCCGATTTTTGAAAGAACCTCAGAATCACTTTTGGCCGAAATCGAAATGACTTCGTCGTCGTTGGGGCCTCTGAGCAATAAACGGATAGGCTGTCCATCCAAATACATTAGTGTTTCGGCTTGCTCGGGAGTTACGGCTAGGGTTACTGTGCTGTAAGATTCTAGGGAAGTTGAATTTTTTTGTTCGTTTTGCGCGAGCTTCTGACCAGTAGCTAATACCTCAATATTTTGAAAAACGAAAGAGGTAATTTGACGTTTGTTTGAGGTTATTTTGGTCATGATGTCAACGTGATTACCCGGATGGATTAAGTCGCTGACCCCGCTGGTTTCGTTGACTTCTAGAGTGTAGGCACGCAATCCATTGTTCAAGTTGAGCGCGAGTGAATTGCCACTGTATCCAAATTTGTTGGAAAGAATTTGTTCTCCGGCTGAAATTGGCACCAAAGTCAAAAGGTTAGAAACTTCTTTGACGTTTTGAATGGCGCTGGGGCTAACGTACGATTCTGGAATGGATTTTTTTTGAACCATATCGACTGTCAGAATGTTGCCGGCGGGTATGTAACGGGAAGCGACCAGTATTTCGATTGGCGTTGTTTTTTTATCAATCTCCGAAGTCTTTTGAAAAAGTAAAAAGAAACTGAGGAGTCCAGCTGCGAGACCTACAACTAAGGCGATAATAGAAGCGCGTTGATTCATAACTACCTTTCTTAAGTTTTATATAGGTTCAGTTTTTTATTTGAACCAGTGAAATAACGTTTTGGTCTTTTTCAATACTTGTGATGGCCAGGATTTTAATTTTTTTACCAGAGAGAATGTAGCTTATTTTATCTTTTTCTTTTTGCCACAAGGTTTGAGAAAGATTGCCGATTAAACAGAATTGGTTTATTACTAAATCGGGTTTAACGTTTAATGGTGTTGAAATAAAGCCGATTTTAAGATTTGCAAGCTTTTCGCATACTATTTGGATGGCTGCTGCTGGCGGTGGGAAAGGGAAATCCCAATTTGCTTTTGCCTGCGTGAGGTCGAGAATGTCGCCGGGAATATCGGTGGTCATTCCGTATGTTTGGTCGGTTTCTTTAGCCTGCCATAAGCCCAATGATTTATAAATACCATCTTTTTTAAACATTTTTATTTGGATTTGATCGGACAGGTCTAAGTTTTCCCCGAGGCCGTTGAGGAGTACGGAGGTAAGATCGAGGCCATTTGCAGCGGGTACCCAATGATCGTTTTCAAGTTCCTTGGCAATAATAGGTTCCAATTCAGTTAATCGTCCCGCATTAACCCAGAATTGAGTTTTTTCTATGCTCCCATTTACCTTGGTTTCGTACCGACTGATCGTTTGTGGTTGAAAACGTAAGGGGGTAGAAATTAGTGCCCAACTAACGACTGAAGTGGCTAATAAAATCCAAAAGAAGAGTGTTCCCCAAAACCATTTTTGTTTCATAGACACCTTTAACTTGGATATTTGATAAAACTGATTTGACTGTGAAATTGGATACCTGAAGGGAAAATAATTGTCATAAAAGATGGTGTGCAGGAGATTGTGAAAGTCCAATTTTGTCCCGCGTAGTTAAAGATATAAGACTTGATTTGAGATGTGAAAGCTCCCAGAAAACTGAGGTGATTCAAAAATGTGTCAGCCATAGTCGTTTGGGGTGACTGGGTAGATAAAGTTAGACTTTGTTGGCTGAAATAGTTTTGGTAGGCCCCCAAATCTTGCCAAAGAATATTGGTAATGGCAGTTTGGTCATTAATGCGACCGGCTGCATATTGGCGGGCGGCTTCACCACAGGCTTTGTCAAAAGCGCAACGCGCTTGAAACAATATCGCAAATTGTACTGTGCCAGCAGTTAATAAAAACAGTAATGGGATTGCAATCATCATCTCGGTAAGCGCTTGGCCTTTATTGTTTTTTTTAAATCGGGCCATTGGTAAGGACCTTTGTAACGTCGCTAAAAGAAGGGAACTTTCCTGCGCTGAATAACTGACTAACAAGTGACTGAATACTAATTTGTTTTACGAGTTCTATGGGATCGGTAGGCGCCAAAGTCGTTTGATATGGTTGATCACCAATGTTCCAAGCGGCCAAGCCTGTACCGGTTACGTTAATTTGTGAAAGCGTGTGGATTGTGGCGTTGTTGTTTTGAGGATCGGGGATTGAGGTGGGGTAATCGGCATATACAAAGACATTGTGGATGGCTGGTATATCCCTATCGGTTACATCCAACTTCAACGAAGCTAAAACGTTTGCTAGCTTGATCAGACTGTTCAACTTTGATAAACCCGCCGAAACTTCTTCGGCTACATACTTCCCTTCATTTTCTAAACCGCTGCCTTTTTTAACCCGCATTTGTCCCTGGTTTTGAGAGTTGGTCGCAATTTCAACTTGGTCTTGTTTGTAATAGTAAACTTTGCCCGTTTTCTTGTTCTTCAATCTATAAGTTTTCTTTTCTTTGGGTACGGCGTTTAAAAAGTAGTCGCCCATTCTAAATTTGAGTGCCATATTAGGAATGATCGCTTGCGCGAGACTGGGACCAATTGTGGTGATATTAAAAACTAAGATAGGCGAAGGTGGAATTGGCATAGACCAAGAGAGGGGATTGGTTGTGGGCCAGGTATTCTTTAAACCGTTTTGGTTAGCGACTGAGACGGTTTCTCCAAAGATTAAAAGGGGATAAACTCCGGGGAGGGGGCCCTTTATTCCGAACAGGATGTTTTGAATAGTCTGGATTTTACCCCTGAAATTGGGATCTTTGAAGCCGGGTGGTAACACCAGAGAAAGGCCGCCAGTAAGATCTAGTGCGGCGGTGATGACAATCAAGTCCGCGATCGCGAAACCTAACAGAATGGCGTTAGTTAATCTGACTAATTGCATTCCGTTGGCATAGACGGCCCCTGCGGATAATGCAGTTAAATTACCAGATCGGATTGCTCGTTCTTTAGCGCTATATAACATTCCGGATTTATAAAGCCCAACAAAAAGGGCCACGAAAATAAAGCAAAACATCAACGTGGCTAATAAAACCTGTCCTGTGGGATTTCTGGTCCAATTTTTTAATGTGATCATGTTACGTTTCGGCGCCGATTGAGTTCTCGTCTAAAGCTTTTGCTTCAAAATTAACCCAAATGACTTTGGTGGGGGCAAGCGTATTTGGAGTAGAAATACCTAGGCCTACCGCTTGTAAAACTGAAGTCAGTGTTGGCGGAACGAGGCCGAGTGCGGAAGAGGTGTCGAGATTTTGGCCCATCAAATTTTTGATAATTGGAACCCAGAGCGGCATCGGGTAGGAAACTGTAACAAATACAGTTGTTCCGTCACTGTGGATATCACATTTAGACGAAAGGGCACATGACAAAGTTGCGGAGCTCAATTGTTCTAATGGCAATAAAGCCTCAATAATTTGAAACTGTGGCAGAAATGAATCGGGGTTGTCGGAAGCGGCAGCTTGCTGTGCAATGGCGTGGGTTGCACGTTGAACGGCTAACAATACGTAGGCTATATAAAATAATTGGATAATGCCAAAGAACAGTATGAAAAGAACGGGAGCAATCAGCACGAATTCAACAGCCGATTGCCCCTTTGATTTGCGCATTGAGATTTAATTATTTATTTCCGGTAGTGTTCCCGCCGGTGGTAGCGGAACCGATCGCGCTGCCAACTGCTCCGGCGGCAGCGGTGCCAGAAGTGTTACCTGTTACTTGTGCGGCTGCACTATTGAACCCTGCTGATACGCTGGTTCCGAAAATCTTAACAGCTGCGATTACCGCAACCGCGATTAAAGCCACGATTAAAATATATTCAGTCATTCCTTGGCCTGATTGTTTTTTGTTTAATTTCATCACAAACTCCTTTTTATATTAAAACGGTAAAGTCACCACTTGAAATAACAGCGAAAGATAACCATTGATCTGATTTGAAAATAAAACCGCAATGCCTGAAAGTGCCAGCAATATTGCGGTAATGGTCAATAGATATTCCGTGGAAGCTTGTCCCCGGTGGTTTTTTCCAATGACTGTCTTGATCGCCATGGCGCAAATTATATTTAACTAAATCTTTTTGGAAATATAAAAAGTGACTTTAGTTGGGTAAACGAGTGTTCCTGGAAGCGTTTATCTCTCGAAAATCGTTTCGATGTCAGGATTGCACTCGTACTCTTTTTGAGGTGTGTAAAGGGGCGGTAAAACGTTAAAAAAGCCCCAAAACCCTTGAATCGAAAAGGGCCTATGGTATAGTTACTGGCATTCAGCCATGGAGATTTTCTAACAAATGAAATGCAGTAATTGTCATACTAAAAACGACCCCAAAAATAAATACTGCAAAGAATGCGGAGTGGATTTGAAAAGCCACCCGGAGCATGCGCTTGTCGTCACTAACTCCGAACTATACGGTAAAGAAGTTGAAGTTCTTTTCTACCTGGATTCTTCTTCGGGCAAGATTTCCGGATTTGTGAATCCGACGGCTGATCAAATCAGCCATTTCAAAAAAGACAGCGTGGTTCAGCGCATTACGGTTGAGGCGCCCGACAATGTGGTGACCGATGAAAACGCGGGCGCGGTTTTGGCCTTTATCCGCCAGAGCAAAGAGTTTTTGGGCGAAGACTATGATGAGAGCTTTTACCGTAAGTATTCCGTGGTTGATTTGAAAAAAGAATATTTGCGTTTATTTGAACGGGTTTTGAAGGTTAAGGCCCAGCGCGGTATTAAGTAAACACACCTTAGTTATTCTCTGAATTCCCCTTTTTTCCTGATCTTTTCGTTTTCCTTTTCGAATAGGCCATATTTCTTAAAATTATTGGACTATCTAAACCGCTATGTTAAACTGCACCCCCTGATTTCCTAGGTTTTTTTAACGGCTTTACTAATTCCTCGGCCAAGTGGCTGGGGTCTTTTTTTGAACACTAAATTCGGCGTTTTTTTCAAGGAGATTTGTTTTGTTAAACTTTCTTTTGGGTCTTTTTTCTAATGATGTCGCCATCGATTTGGGCACTGCCACTACTTTGGTTTACGTCAAGGGCCGCGGCATCGTTCTACAAGAACCCTCGTTAGTTGTGGTTCACAAAAGCACCAATCAAATTTTGGCGGTCGGGAATGACGCTAAGCTGATGTTAGGCCGTACGCCTGCCTCTATCGTCTCTATTCGCCCGATGCGCGACGGGGTTATCGCTGACTTTGAAGTGACCGAACGGATGCTCCGCTACTTTATCTCGAAGGTTCATAATCGCCGTTCCTTGATCCGCCCTCGTATTGTTATCGCTATTCCTTCAGGCTGTACGGAAGTGGAAAAGCGCGCTGTTCGCGACTCCGCTGAACAAGCGGGTGCCCGTGAAGTGTTTCTGGTGGAAGAACCCATGGCTGCCGCGATTGGAGCGGGTATGCCGATCGCTGAACCACAAGGGAACATGATTGTGGATATCGGCGGGGGAACCACCGAAGTGGCTGTTATCTCCCTGGGG
>Ga0210388_10003390_pt1 | contig 12497 bp, 13 predicted proteins | sample IncBWC19OmetaG_FD_155485 | JGI IMG/M metagenome (GOLD analysis project Ga0210388, IMG submission 155485) | Forest soil microbial communities from Barre Woods Harvard Forest LTER site, Petersham, Massachusetts, United States - Inc-BW-C-19-O ... | reverse complement strand
TTCCTATGCCGCCCAATCCGCTAAGGGCGGCTCGTCGGTCTCGCTCGAGCTCTCCGTGAAGCTTTTCAAGAACATCTTCACGTCCGGTGAACAACCGGTTGCGCATGGGGACGTTCCAGTACCGAGGGAGAGCTCCGGGAAACTCGGGCTTTGCTGCGCTTGTGGCAAGTCGGGCATCAATTCCGGGGAACTGGGGCCCCGTCGATGGCTTCCGGCGGCCCTTTGGCAGACCCTCCAGCAATCTTTCGCGTGCGGTCGCTTCGTCCAGCTTTACGAGATCGACGTAAATAATGGAGCCGAGGAGCCCTGGCGGTTGGCAGTCCTCAATGCGCACCGGAATAAGCTTCTCATTTTTGCCCGTCGGATCGAGCTTGAACGCGGCGGTCCATTCCGCTTCGGCGAATTCCGACAAAAAATAATTCCGTGAAAGCGATCTCTGCCGCAGAATGTGGCTCCATTTTGTTTGCCAACGCTGCCAGCGCGAAGCCGAAGTCCGAAAGGGGGTAGGGGCTGGGTTCCGGCAGGCTCTTCAAGGCGACTACAAGACCCTGCGCCCCTTGTTTTGCGATCTCTGGCGCAGCTTGCGGCTCCATTTTGTCTGCCAGTGCAGCCAGCGCGATGCTAAGCTCTTCGAGTCGATCTGGGCCAATTCGATCTGGGCCTGAATAGGCTGCCTGTGGATCCTCCAAGGCGGCGGCAAGCACCACCGCGATCTTGGTCGCAGCCTGTGGCTCCAGTTCATTTTTCAGCGTTTCAAGTGCCTTGCCAATACTCCAAAATTTGCGCCATTCGGAAAATTGGATTTCACGCGGTTTCTCCAAGAGCGAGGCAAGTCGAAGGCCAAACTCTCCTGCGTTTCTAGTTGTGATTCTGCGGTACTTCAGATTAAGCCCGATGGCTGCGCGAAAGCCCTGTCCGTTACGAGCTTCCCCCCTCATAAATGACTCTGCTGTCGAAAACCATCGATTCAGCAAATTTTCGCGCACGACGGCGTTTGCAGGATCGAGCTGCGCCAGCTCCCATAGCGCTTCTCGTTCATCTTGTGTGGGGATGTCTGCACTTGAAACGCCGATAGTGCGGAAAAAGCTTCCAGTCAGAGCATTCTGAGCCTCGCGTGTTGCACTCTGAGCTTCGTACCTTTGCCACCACGCCATTCCTGCCAGCAGGAAAAACACTATCGCCGCGGCAATCGAAACCACATTGGTGATCGTCCGTCTCCTCTCCCTGCTCCGCTTCTCCGCCTCTCCGCCTCTTCCCGCTCGATGCTGGCCTGGATGAAGGCGCGCTCGTCGTCCGTCAGTCGCGTCGGATGGTCGACGAGCCAGGCGCGGGCGCGGGTGAGCTTCAAGCCGGTCAGAAGCGCGCCGGCCTTGTCCTTGTCAGCCGCGGCTTGCCAGTCGCGCAAATCCTGCTCGAGCTGCTGCTTGCCGATGAGGAACACCCGCTCCGCATCGAGCCGCTCCTTGAGCCACGGCCATTTGCGCAGCAGCGCCTCGTGCGCCACCTCGACGACCCGGGTGTCCCCTTCCTGACGGATGACGAGCAGGCGCGCCTTGGCCAATCGCTCGAGGAGCGGTTTCGACTTCGCCGGCAGCTCGTCCATCCGCGCCGGGCAGCGGACATATTCGCCTTGTTCGTTCACGCGCACCATCGCCGGCACGAAGGCCTCACGCAGCGCCGTCTTTTCTTCGTGCGTCGCATTGGCCTCATCGAGCACCGCGTCGGCTGCCTTGCGCACTGCGTTCTCGAGTGGGCCGAGCCGCGCGGCTTCGTCCCCGAGCGACTTGTACGCTTGCAAGGTCAGGCATCCCTCTTTGGATTGATCTTTTGCCGACTGATCGAAGAGCTGACGCAGCGTGAAGGCTAGCAGAGGCAGGGCGTCTTCCGTCTCCGCGTCGTGCGCGGCCTGCTGCACGAACTCGTCCTCGACGCGAAGCCCTGTTCTCCGCGCCGGCCCTTCGATGACCTGAGGGATGCGACTGAGCGGCATGGGGCCGAGCGAGAATTCCTCGAACCGCGCGGTCAGCGACGTCGCCGACTGAAGCTGCCCCAGGAAGTCGGAACGAATCGTCATGACCGCCATGAACGGCAGGCTCTCGGACAGCGCCTGACTCAGGATCGCCAAAAAGCGCCGCGCCTCATCAGGATCGGCGACGCCGAACAGCTACTCGGCCTGATCGATCGGAATCAGGATCCGAGCCTCGTTGGCGCGAGCTTCGCCGCGAAGACTGCGAGAGAAGCCGTCAAGCGCCCGGACCGGGTCGCTTCCGATGAGATCGTCACGCACCTTCTTCCAGTCGACCCTCGGGTCGCAGGCCGTTGCTAGCGCGCTCGCGAGCTCGTCGACCGGGTGGATTTGCGGCCGCATTGGCGAGACCACGATCCAGTTCCGCCCGGCGCGTTTCAGCCTCGGGATCACGCCGGCTCGAAGCAAGGAGGACTTGCCCGATCCCGACGAACCGAGAAGCGCGATCAGCTTTGCGCCTCCCTGGTTGCGCCGCGCCTCCAGCCGCTCGTTCAGGCGGCGGATGTCGTCGTCACGGCCGAAATAGACGGCCGCGTCCTCCTCGTCGAAAGCCAGCATGCCGGGATAAGGCGAGCGGCTCGCGTCCCATGCGAAGCCGCCTTGGGCGTCGAGCGCGATCCGCACCAGTTCTCGCTTGAGTCGCTCGAGCCCGCCATCGCGGTCGCTGAGAAGATTGAGCGCCTGGATGTCGAGGGAGATGGATTGTCCCCCGGTCGGCGCGACGATCGCCGGGAAGATCGCCTTGCCCAGAGCCCGGGCTTGGGTGAACTCGACGAAGCACCAGTTCGGCGTCTGAATGATGATCATGGCCTGGGACTGCTCGACCGCGCGGTAGAGCTTCCTCTCCCAGTCCGCGCCGGGCGGAATGCCGGTCGCCTTGTCCTTATCGAGGAAAACCGACTCGAATCCCACGCTCGCGAGCCAAGCCTTCATCTGCGCCGCCTGATCGTTGTCGGCGCTCGAGTGGGAAATGAAAATGCGAGCCATGGCGATTTTTATTTGCAGATTTGGCCAACGAAAGGCGGAATTCGCTGGGGCGGGAATGGCCCCACCCGCCAAGACTGGAAGAAGTCCTGTGGGGCGTCAGGGGATTGCTTGTAAAGGTCCAAGTGATCGGATCGCAGGATCCCGATCACCAGCAGTTGACCATTTCGACAATTAAGCAGTCCCCGGAGAAACCGCAGGAGCTTTGCGGCCATCGAACCGGCCGCTCGGGCCAACAGTTCTTCGAACTGATCGACGGCGATGAACACTGTCGCACCCAATGCTAGTCCGCTGAGATTTAACTCGAGCCCTCCGGCCTTTTCCACCTCGCGGATGCGGCTAAGAAGTACACGCCTGCCTCGGGCCAATGTCTTTGTGCGGTTTATCCTTGTCACTTCCCTTCTAGAACGCTTGTTTGCGATCAGTTGTTGGACCTGTTCGTAGAATACGGACTCGCTCTGCAGTTTTTGAAACTGGTGGCGCCAGTCCAGTCCGGTCTCGAAGGAGAGCTTTAACAGAACATCTGCCAGATACTCGTTGACCTGCGCCAGCTGCTCGTGAAGAAAGATGAACTCGGCGATCGCCTTCTTTTGCTCGCCTTCATCTGACGAGAGCGCAGCAACCTTCGTCATAAGCTTCGCCGACTCATCAACTATCATGTGTTGATCCGCGACATATGCACGATAGCTCCGGCAGCCTTTTCCGCCCGCCCGAGGCGGGCTCATGCGCTTTCGGATTCACCCTTGTCATTTTAGTTTAGTTCGTCTCCTTTGTGCTATTGCTGGCAAACCAGTAAACTGCTTTGTTGGTTTTCTGGTTTACCGCCGGCTCATGCTTCTTTGCGAGAGGTTGCGGCCGTGTTGTGACGGTTTCACACCCAGCCACCTGCTTCTTGGCCTGATCCAAGAGATGTCGCACTGCACTTAAATCGAGACCCGCCTCTACCCCAGCTAACTCGCCAGGTCTCTGTAGGATCTTTCTCAGCTACGCGCTGGCTCTGACGTACCTCAAGGGCGAGTCGGCGAGCAGTGGCTCAAGCTTTCCGCGCTGTTCCTCCGTGCTCTCGATCATCCAGGGATCTGGCGCCAATGCGTACGCCTCCTTATAGGTTGCCTCCGCCATCGCCGTCTCTCCCGTTCCGAGATACGCTTCCGCCTTCGTCGCTACGACCCAGTATTTGCTATTAAGAGATTGCTTCTGCGCTGCTTCGCTTGCCTTCTGGTCGAGAACCGGACTGGATTTGATCAACTCGTCGCAAATCGTGAGGACTTCTTCGCGGACCTGCTCGGCCCACACGAAGTCGGCGATGGCCACCGCCAGATGCCGGGTGAACTCCGCCGGGGCGGCTGAAGCTTTGGCGAGGCCGGCGGCGTGAGCGGCCCGGATGTTGAGCAGAAAGGCGAAATTGATCCCATTGTAGTAGTCGTTGCGCAGGGAGAACCCCCGCTCGTAGCTGCGTATCGCCTCGTCGAGGGCCGCCGGATCGTTATCCTTGTCCCAGAGCCGCTTATGCACCGCTCCCCACAGGCCGAGTGTCTCGGTGTCGTTGGAAGTCGCCGGGTTCAATTTGGAAAGCAGACCGGACGCCTCTTTGAGCGCCGCGATTTCTTTCTCAAGCGAATCGTGCTTGGCCTTATAGGTGACGAGCGCGAGCTGCTGAATGATATACGGCTCTTCGGGCGGTTCTGGCAGTCCCCCTGTATCGGGCTTCTTCGGCTTCATCTTCTTCCGGAGGAGCTTAAGGAGGCTTTTCGCGTCATCGAAATTTTTCGCCTTCTTTGCTTCTTCAACCTCCTCCATCAACTCGCTGTAGACTTTCGCATTTCCCGACTCCGCCTCCACGTCAGATTCTCCACCCGTTGCGGGGGCCGATTTCGCCGCTGCCTCCGCGACGCCCTGCATTGCCGCGGCCAGCGCGGGAGGGTTGAGTCCGTCTAGAAAAGTATAGACGGGGCTATCTTTTTTCGGAGGCTTTTTCTGCCCGATCTCAACGATGGCTTTGGTCAGTAGATCGCGAAATCGCATTACTTCATCGTAGCCGATATCTTCGCCAAGGTGATGATATTGCCTGACGGCTACATGATTCACATCAAACGGAAAGGTTTTGATGCCATCCTCCGCGATCACAACCGTTGTATACGGACGGAGAGCATGGCGTACGCCGAGTTCATAAAAGGCGTTCTTGTTGGAGGTTGAAAGATCAGCGACAACAACGTCGGCGTTTAACAACTGCTCGTACATCGGCACATCGATCAGGTCGGAGTGGACGATCTCGTCAGCGCGAATGCACTCGAGTCCGGCGGCCTCGACGGCGGGTTTGATGATGTTCCGGTAAGATTTGTCAAGGTCGAGGGTACGGCCGGTCTCGAAGTCCGTCTTCTTACCAAAACCCATCACCACGAAGCATGTCCTTGTTACTCTATAGGTGTTCCATTTGTCATCGCATGAACCTCCTGTCAATTTTCTCGCGACTCTCATAATGGGGTCAGCGCACGAAACGGACAATAGAGTACGTTAAGCCTAAGACTGCACCGCAAACAGGTATGAAAGCGAGTCTTGGCCCTTCCGCAAGGGCCGAAAGCCACCTTTCGCCACTCGCTTATTAGCGTGCCAGACGTAGTCGCCAGTCAGATTGATGTGCTCCCAGCCCAAGGGCGATAGGTGCGTCAGGAGTGAATCCTTGACCAATTGACCAGCCTCGCGCAGCCCTTTGATGACCCGCTCCAGGTAGACGGTGTTCCAGAGGATATGCCAAGCCGAGAGCCAGGACAATTTGGCGATAGAGGTTCCCGGGCAGGCCTCGGCCATTTTATGGAGTCCCAGGTTGATCGCATCGGCCAGAATCACCGTCAGCAGCAGGGGGCGGTCTTTTGCCGGCTCCTGGTTCTTCAAATGGGTAAAGTCGGTGAACCGGGTCCAGCGATCCACTTCTAAAAGCAGGTCGGTGACTTTGACGTGCGGCAAGAGGGAGTAGCCTGCCGCATCAAGGCCTCCGCTTCTTCGGGAACCGCGTTCGTCAGCGGGGTCACCTTGAGGATCCCGTCGGCAATCTCCGCATCGGGCAATTGGCGCTGGGCAGCGAGCGAATCGACTTTTTCCAGTTCGTGCCGCAAGAGGGTTTCGCGGCCGGTCCAATACCGATCGAAACTTCCACCCGTGGTCAGCGGTAGCTCCTCCGAGACATCCAATAACTTGAATTCAGCTGTGGGGAATAGATAATCCTCAAAGTCCCTGAACTGGCGGCTTCCTGGTACCCAGATATCGCCCGAGCGCAGCGCGTTTTTGAGCTCCGTCAAGGCGCATAACTCGTAGTACCGACGGTCGAGTCCCGCTTCGGTGAACACGTAAGGCGCCCAGCGGCGACGGATGAAGTCCTTGGGCGCATCGTCAGGCATTGAGCGTGAGTTGCTGATGGTGAGTCCTTTTAGAACCTCGATCGCGTCCAATATCTTTTGTGCCGCAGGAGCGGCTTTGAACTCGAATGCCTCCAGAAAAGTAGGCGTGTAGCGGCGGAATTGCGAATAATGGTTACCCAGAAGCCCCAGGTAATCGAAATCTTCGGACCGGGCTAACTTTTCGGCCTCGCCGACGCTTTGAATAAAGCATTCCCAGGAAACGATTTGCTCGATCGCAGCGAAAGGATCGATGCCGACTTCTTTGGCTTTGATCAGCGCTTGGCCGACTTGGGCGTAAAGCCGCACCTTTTCATTGATGGCTTTGCCCGACTCCTGAAAAGAGACTTCGTAAGCGCGCCTGGCTTTGGCGAAGGCGCTTCCGACCATGCGGTCGTGCAGGTCGAGGATCTCGTCGATGAGCGTGGCCCGGGTATCCAGCAGGATCGCCACCAAGGTGGCTTGACGACGTTGGACCTCGAAGTCCCTCAAATGGTAGACCGTAGTTTGCGCGCCTTCGCGCGCGCCGCTTTGTTGCGCGTGCACGATTCGAGCCAACCTGTCTGATTGCTCCCTTCCCAAATTCTTAACGATTTCGGCCACCCTTTTATATGACATCCCGTGGGGAGGAATGTACACCCTGCGCCAATGGCCCGTCGCTGTCGCTCATCACTGAGCTCGTCGACGTCGATCGATTGCGTAAGCCGGTCTTTCTCGGGCTCAGGGAATACCATCGAAACAATTTCCTCCTGTTAAACAGGTCTGGAGTTTCGGACGACGCCCTCCGATGCAGCCCCGTTTTCGGTGAAGTTGGAGCACTGGCAGCTCGCGGTGACGCTGAAGGACACCGTCGGCGGAATTTTGTTCCGAAACTCGGCTCCATCGGGTATTATCATGCAACATGCAATTGTCTGTGGAACGGGACTATTGTTCGCCAGGGAACGGCGCGGTTGGTGCACCATGATCTTCGTTCCGATTCGGTTTGCGGCTGAAGATCAGACCATGAAAACGGAGGATAGACGCACCTGCCCGAGCTGCGGTAACGAGTTTTCTGGAGCGATGGAATTCTGTCCGGTCTGCACGCTTCGCAAGGAACCGCAAGGGAGTAGACCGCTCCGCCTGGAAGATCAAGCCCGCTGGCTACGCCGATGACGAGATTGTGATTCAGCAGTGGGATGAGATCCTGCGCATGATCGCGACCATCAAGCTCAAGGAAGTGACGGCTTCGGACTTGTTCCGCCGGCTCAACTCTTACTCGAAGCAGCACGCCCTCTATCGGTCGCTGAAGGCGTTTGGACAGATTGCGAAATCGCTGTTTATCCTCCAGGTGATCGACGATCCGGTGCTGCGGCAGGCCATCGAGAAGCAGATGGATCGGATCGAGCATGTGCACCGCTTCACGCGGGCCGTCTCAGTGGGCAACCCGCGGGAATTCCTCCAGGCAGAAAAAGAAGACCAGGAGATGGCCGAAGCCTGCAAGCGGCTCATCAAGAACGGCATTATCTGTTGGAACTATCTCTATCTGTCGCAGAAGCTGGAAGAGATCACGGATGCCGAGAGCCGCGAGGCGCTTCTCGACGCGGTGGCCCACGGCTCGACGGTTGTCTGGCAGCACCTCAACCTGCTCGGCGAGTATGATTTCTTGGCAGAAAGCTGCGGGACAGCGTCGGGATCCGGCTCCCAAAATTGGGGGGACAGAAGTCTGGCATTCCACTAATAAAGGGCATCGCGACATCCAGCTTGGATCGGAATTCGATCGTTCCAAGACGACGATATTGCATTTTAATCGTAGACCAAATGGGGGGTCCAAATGGTCTACGACTGCAATCGACAACAGCTTCGCGCCAGCAAACTTCTGTCCTTTCGGCCGGGGCCGCACTTTGACGCATCCATGTCGACAACCTGACGAAACGCCGCGACAAACGCTTTGGGGTGCTGTGCACCGGAGAATGCGGGAACGCCGTTGATGACAAAGAAGGGCCCGGCGTTGAGCCCTCTGTCTCCTTTCCTTCAGCTTCCTCACGTGTCGCGTCCATCTCTGGAACTAAAGTGGCTCGCACTCTTTTTTCCGCTGTCGATTTACCTGCAATTTATTTTGTAATTAAATCGTAGACTCCGAGGGAGAGGATCCCATTTGGGTCTACGATTTAACTGCAATCGCCAATGAGGATGGGGCTTTCATTTTTCGTGAGTTAAATGGGAAATTTCAAAAAGTTCAGGACTCACCGCGGCCTGTTTGACTGGTCGCCGATTCAAGAGAGTCAGCGTGACCGTCACTGTGCCAAACAGGGCGATGGCAACTGAACCAAGATCAATCGCGATTCCAAGTCCCCACGCCTTGGCGGCGATGCCCAGGAGAAGCGCGACGGCTCCTTGAAGGAAGTAGGCAATGACCAATACCGCTGAAATGGTCCCGCCGCGATGATGGACGGGGGCGTTGGCATTGATGAGGTTGAGACCACCCAAAAACGAGAGGCTATAGCCAACTCCGGCGATGGCGACTGCGGCCAAGAAGATGGGGAGCGAGCGCTGATTAGTCGACAAGGCGAGGAGGCCCATACCCACAAAGGAAGCGAGTCCGCCAAACAGCATGGAAAAACTCGGAGCAAGTCGTTTGCCGGAAACGGCGGCAATGCCTGATGTAATGGCTAGAAGCGACATGGCCGCCCCATTGACGAGCCGATTGTTTGAACCAATCAAGTCATGCGCAATCTGCGCACCGAGCGACATCATTATCGCTCCCAATGCGTAACCAATTGTGATCGCGACGGTGGAAGTGGCAAAGATCTTGTAAAGGGATTGGGGTACGCGGGGAATTTTCGGGCGCCAGGGACCGGAGGCTTCGGTTGAAGTGTGGCGGGGAAGGAACCACGTCGCCGTGAAGATGACTGCGATGACGGCGAACAAGACCCAAAAATTTAGTCGCGTGGGGAAAGGAGCATATTCGATTAATGCTCCGCCTACGAGCGTGGCCAAGGCAAGTCCTAGTGATTGGGCGGCGGTCGTAATCGATCCCGCGCGTTTGGACTGAGCCGCCGGACTAAATTCCACCAGGGCGGCGGCAGAAGGGGATGCAGAAAGGCCCACTCCGATGCCCATGAATGCCCGACCGAGAAAGATCCAATAAACATTGGATGCTACAGCAAAGAGTAATACGCCGATCATGGATGCAGCTAAACCAAACAGCATCGTCGCACGGCGTCCGATGTAATCCGACATATCTCCGAACAGGATCAAAACACCTACGACAAAGAGCGGATAGACCGCAAATATGGCGGTCGTGACCACAGGAGATAAATGCCACTCCGCTCCATAGAGCGGGTAAGTCATGGCCGGGGCCGCGCTCGTCCAGAGGGTATGGGCGACGACGGCCGCGGCGACCCAGAAGCTGGCCCTCTGACTCAGGGTGTGGTGAGTGGCGGTATTCATGGCGACCTTGGTGAGGAGGATTTATTGGCGACAGATTCACTTGTAGAACGGATAGTCGGTGTAGCCGTGAGCGTCGCCGCCGTAAAAGGTCGTGCGATCATAGGGGATCAACGGAAGGCCAAGTTTGATGCGCTTTGGCAGATCAGGATTGGAGATGAAGTAACGTCCGAAGACCACGAGATCGGCATCTCCTTTCTCAAGAATTTCTTCCGCAGAATCGGGTTCGAAGCCTCCCGCCGCCAGGATTTTTCCGGTGAACAGTTTGCGAAGCTTTCCGGCGGCGACTGGTTCCAGACCTTCCTCAACAGCAGCGTTGCCCTTAATCCGCGGTTCAATGCTGTGCAGATAAGCCAATCCAAAGCGATTGAGGGCCTTGGCCACATAGCCAAAGGTCTCGTCGGGATTGCTGTCGCTCATTCCGTTGAAGCTCGTACTCGGTGAGATGCGTACTCCAACCCGATCAGCTCCCCAGACCGAAGCAACCGCTTCTGTCACTTCCAGCAAAAATCGAGCGCGGTTCTCGGCTGACCCACCGTAGGAATCCGTTCGCTGATTGCTTCCAGTCTGGAGGAATTGATCGAGGAGGTAGCCGTTTCCGCCATGGATTTCGACGCCATCGAACCCAGCCGTTTTGGCTCGCTCCGCACCTTTGCGAAACTCCTCAACAATGCCGGGGATTTCCGCCGTATCCAGAGCACGATTGAGAGTGACTGGCATCCACCCATTCTTGGTGAAGGCGACGCCGTCATAAGGAATGGCCGACGCCCCTACGGGTATTGCGCCGTTGGTCATGTCGACGTGGGAGGTCCGGCCCACATGCCAAAGCTGCAGGAAGATCTTTCCACCCTTGGCATGGACGACATCGGTGACTCTCTTCCATCCCGCCACCTGCTCGTCGGTGTAAATACCTGGCGCACCAAGATAACCCCGTCCGGTAATCGCCACGGTGGTAGCCTCGGTGATAATGAGACCACCTTCGGAGGCGCGCTGACCGTAATACTCGACCATGAGATCTCCGGGGATGTCGCCCGGTTGATCCGAACGCATTCTCGTGAGAGGTGCCATGACCACGCGGTGGGCTAGCTTGAGCGGCCCAAGGTTGACCGGTGAAAACAACTTAGCGGAAGTTGAGGTGATCATAGACTATTTTTCAATATGGACGACCGTACTTCTATGTCAATTGAGGGCCTTTAAAAAACATTCGTCGCAATGTTAAAATGGCAATTTCACTCTGAAACTTTGCATTAAAACCAATAAGGACGACTCCATTAATTATGGCACGGCCCTTACACTCAGCCTCAGAGGCTCTCTACCAAGAACGATGTTGCATTTCAATCGTAGACCAAATGAAGGCTTCAAATGGTCTACGATTTAACTGCAATCGACACCCCGCTGGCCAAAGGTGGCTAGGCCTGGCGCACCACGGTTGTCGAGTTTGACACATGCAATACGCCCGTCCATATTTACGCATGGCTAAGCAATCCCATCGAGCCGTGATCCTAAGCAAGGGCATGGAGGTCATGCACCGGCAGGGTTACAACGGGACCAGTGTGCGGGACATCGTGCGCGCCGCAGGCGTTCCCCAGGGATCGTTCACCAACCACTTCGCCTCCAAGGAGGTGTTCGCGCTGGAGGCGCTGGACCTTTATTACGCCCGGAGTTGCAAGATGATGCGCGAAACGCTGGGCAACGAGGCGCTCTCCCCGCTGGGCCGGATCCGCGCGTATGTCGACGCGTACCGGAGTTTCTTCCGTCAGCACGGTTGCCAGCACGGCTGCCTGTGTGGCAATTTCGCCGCCGAGGCGAGCGACCAAAGCGAACCGCTGCGCAAGCGCAACGCCGAGATATTCGAGGAAATTCAGCGTCGCATCGTCGATTGCCTCAAAGCGGCCGTCAAAGCCGGCGAAGTGTCGCGCCCCATGAAGTACGACGAAGTGGCGAACTTCATCATCGGAGGACTGCAGGGTGCACTCCTCCTCGGCAAGAGCGGCCGCAGCCTTCTGCCGCTGGAGCAATTCGAACGGATTCTCTTCGCGCAGGTCTTGCGCTGAAAGAGGCCGGCAAAAAAAGACGACCTACCGATAAACTCTCTTTTGGACCGTTAAATACGGTCGTACATATTGATATCGGAATCCAAAGATCATGAACACCAAAAGTTCCTTTATTGATCTAACACAACGCCCGCCGCGGAGCTTCGGCGTCCGTTTTGGGATAGTAGCTGTCCCATTTTACAAGGTTTTCCTCGACCTTGCGCGCTCGGTTTCCGAAATATTCGCTGGGCCAAATTGCGAACTTTTCCAGATACCACCGCAGTTCCTCCGCCTCGATTGGTCCCAGCGGCGCGACGAAAAGCCAGCTCAATCGGAGCGGCGGAGCTTTTGGTCGGGGGAATGCGAGGGCACAAATCGTCGGTCCTCTCGCCCGTCGTTGAAACTACTCCGACGCTGCCCCGAAGCCGAATGGGCAACCGCCCTGCCTCGGCCTCGCGCTCCGCCAAGGTACGGGCTGATGATAAAAATTGGGGCTCAGCACCTCATTCTCGAAGACTTTGTGAAACACTGGCGTTGTTGATCCGGATAAGGGTGGGACAATCCAACTCCAGTCGGCATGAGTGGTTCGACCGGCCTTCATTTCGCGTGCCTGATGAAGCATGAATTGCCGCGTCA
>Ga0210388_10003388_pt1 | contig 12501 bp, 14 predicted proteins | sample IncBWC19OmetaG_FD_155485 | JGI IMG/M metagenome (GOLD analysis project Ga0210388, IMG submission 155485) | Forest soil microbial communities from Barre Woods Harvard Forest LTER site, Petersham, Massachusetts, United States - Inc-BW-C-19-O ... | reverse complement strand
ATGCGAGCCCGCGGCCACATGCCATCCACGGACGCGCATCCACACGCGATACACGGGCGCACAACCGCACGCGATACACGGACGCGCATCCACATGCGACCATCGGTCGCAAGGTAGCCCCGCGCGTAAGCAAGGGGACCAGCGTCTATCTGACGAATTCGTAACGTTCCAACGTGGCGGCGACTTCGGCTTTTCTCGCGAATCGCACCACTTTGCCGATGCAATGTAACCGAACACGCTCCCCTTCGCCTGGAGAGGTGGGCAGCGTAATCACGTACTCTACAGGCTCGCCAATATGGAGATCCGCCTCGGACTGAAATAGAACCCCGGCGGAACTGAGGTTTTTGGTTTCACCATGCTGGGAAAGAGGTTCTGAGCCGCTACGGATCAGTTCGAACGGAAGTTTGAGGTCGAATCGGCGAGCTTTACGCTGTTCCATAGTGGTGATTTGTGGTTACATCAGTGTTACGTATTCGACTCTACTCTGATAACGTGTCTAAGGTCAATAGCTGAGATGCCAGTACGACTTAGATAAGTTCCAGTACTTACTTCAGAATCCGGACCTTACGAGATCGGCAAGTGTGGCACAATGAGAGTTTTGACCGGCCATGCACGAGCTTAGCTTGGAAGAACAACTCCAGAAAATGCGGGTGGATTGGGACCAGCGTGCGCGGGAGAACGCTCGCCATTACGTTGTTACCGGCAACGAGGATTGGACAGATGAAGCGTTTTTTGCCTCTGGTGAGAACACCGTAGCGGAAGAAATTCTAACGGATCTGACCAACATCTGCCAAGGCAAGGCCCCCGGCGACATGCGAGTGCTGGAGATCGGCTGCGGGGCCGGGCGGGTAACCAGGGCGCTGGCGCGGCTCTTCGGCGAGGTGCACGCCGTGGATGTCAGCGGCGAAATGGTGCGGTTGGCTAAGGAGGCGCTTAAAGAGCATCCCAACGCCTTTGTCTACCAAAACAACGGCAAAGACTTAACCGTGGTACCAGAGATGCCGTTCGACTTCGCATTTTCCTTCATCGTGTTTCAGCATATTCCGAGCTACGAGATTATCGAAACCTACATCAAGGAAGTGCAGCGCCTGCTTCGGCCGGGAGCGCTATTCAAGTTTCAGGTGCAGGGGGGGAACGTGATGGATCCAACCAAGCCGGATGACACCTGGGTGGGCGCTCCGTTTTCCGAGCGCCAGGCTGTTGATATGGCTTTTCGCTGCGGTTTCGAGCCTCGTTACCGCTATGGCGCTGGAGATCAATACTTCTGGCTGTGGTTTTTTAAGCGTGCTTCTTAAGCGTGTTTTTTAAGCGCTGACGGAACTCACGGAACCGGCGACGGCCGCTACGGATTTGGGCTGGATCTGGGATTCGGCTCCGAGCGCCTCAGCGGAGGCCCGTCGGGCTTCCCAGTATTTCGACATTCTTTTCGATACCTCCAGCCGTTCCTGGGGACTCATGCTCTTTCGCCCCCTGCGGCCGTTGGCGCGCGCTTGCTTGCCCAAACGTGTCTCCAAGGCGGCTATTATGATATCCAGCCTTCTTTTTTCTTCGTGTAACTCACGCAGAGCTTTGTTGACGTCCATCGCGACAGTCCGAATTGTGGAGTAATCCTTTGAATAAAAGGTCCGTAGTGGAGTCTACATAATAGAACGATTCCGGAAGGAAATCCAGCTTTTTTTCTACTGGGCCAGCTTTTGCTCTACTGGGGAATGACGTGGATTTTAATGTTGCGGAACCAGACCTCATCGCCGTGATTCTGCAATGAGATGGGACAGTTGTGCTTCGGCTGGTCCCCCAACAGATGGTAGACCGGAGAGTCGGCGGTCCAGCGTTTCGCGACATGCTGCTTCACTTCCGGAGCCGCCAAATCGGCGTCCACAACCTTGACGTCATTTAACCAGTGCTCCACGTGATTCCCTTTGACTATCAGGCGGGAGTGATTGAACTCGCCCACCGGACGGGTAGCGTCGCGTTCGGGCGCTACCATGTCGTACAGAGCTCCAGCTGTGTGGCTCAAACCGACGCGGGCGTCGGAATTGCGCGCGTTGTCCAGCATCTGGTATTCGAAGCCGATCACGTAATCCTGGCCGCGCTCGGGCCGGTCCGGCCGGCGATCCCGCAACGAGAGATTCACCAGGTCTTCGAACCTCCCGACATACCCGCTGTGCAGGAACACGTGATCCTGGATGCGATACTTCACGCCGCTGTTGCCTCCGGGCGAGATGCGCCAATCGAAGACCAGCTCAAAATCACCGAAGGTATCTTGCGTAAAAAGATCTTCAGTGATTCGCGCGTGGGCATGCGCCTTCAGGCAGCCGTCTTCCAGAGTCCAGGCATCGCCCGGAGGAGTTTTCTGGCGCGGATCGTCCCACCCGCTCATATCCTTTCCATTGAAGAGCAGCCGCCACCCGGCAGATTTTTCGGCGGGCGTAAGCTGGTTCTCCTGCGCGGCGAGCGTGCCGGCCAATACAAAAATGAAGAGCGCCAATCGGTTCATGGATCTAGTGTAGACGTGGAGCGGTCAATCTTGCCCGTTGTCTGCCCCACGTTGGTTGGCTGTACTACTAGACGTGAAAATCTTCGCAGCCTGCGACGATTCGTGGGGCGGACCCCCTGGTCCGCGGCCGACGCCCCCGTCGGCCCAGCTTTGGTTGCGGCTATGCTGCTCTGTGGGGCAGGCTCTTTCGCCTGCAAACCCGCCTAGCGTGTCACATATGGCCACTTGTTGATCAAGTGCAAGTGGAAGTATGCGAACACAAAGTATACGGCGGCCGCGGCCACCAGCGTTATGGCGACAATTCGCAGCACTTGTTTCCACGGGATTCGTTTGCCCTCGCGGCGCAGTACTAGCGCATATCCGCAAAACACTCCCACGAAATACAGGGCGCACATGGGAATGGCGAACAGCATCAGATTAAAAACGTCCGGCGTGGGGGTGATAATGGCGGCGGCAATGACGATGGCCAGAATGGCATAGCGCGAGTGGCGCAACAGGAACCTGGGAGAAGCCAGTCTCAGTAGGGTAAGCAGGAAAATCAGGACCGGCAGCTCGAAGACCAGACCCACTCCGAGCGTCACGTTTACGAAGAGATCGAAATATTCGGTGATCGACACCATGGGCGTGACGCTGTTGCTCATGCCGATGCCGAGCAGAAATTCCAAGCCGAAACGAAACGCCAGGAAGTAAGCGAACAGGCCGCCGACGATGAACAGGCCGGCGGTAATCAGGACGAAAGGAGCAGCCCAACGCCGCTCGCGTTTATAAAGCCCAGGCGAGATGAAGGCCCACACCTGGTAGACAATCCACGGAGACGCCAGGAATACCGAACATAACAACGGCAGCTGCACCCAGATGATGGAAAAACTTTCCATGGGAGTGATCTGGACTAGGTGCGGCGGAACGACGCCCAGATGCTTCAAGGCGGAGACGGCCGGTTCACTGATGATGTCCCATAGCTGGCCGGCGAACACCAGGCTGAAGATGAAAGCGGCCACCAGCCCGTACAGCGCTTTGATGATGCGGGAACGCAGCTCCTCCAGATGCTCCATGAAGGACATGCGCAGCATGCCTTGCTCTTCCGGATCTTCATCGTCCGTGGGAGGCGAGGGCGGCGGCAGGGCCGGAGGCTGCGCGCCACCGGCCACCACTACGGCTTTAGTCTCTACGGGCGCTACTTCTCCCTCGGGAGAAGGCACTCCCAGCTTTTCTTCGTCCATGCTTTGGTTACTTGAGGTCTCTTACTAGCTATTAACGGAATGCGACTCCGGCGCCGGTTCGCTCGCGGAAGTCCGCGGGACGGTTCCATTGCCAGGTGCTTCATGAGAGACCGGAGATTCAGCGCCCTGAGGTGCGGGTTCGCTTACAGTGGATGGATTTGCTGCAGTGGATGAAGACGAATCGGCCGACGTGCCCGGTTCGTAAGAAGGAGAGCCGTATTCGGTGTAGTGGTTGTAAATATCGTTGGTGTAGCTACTGGTGATCTGCTTAATCGACTCGTGTTCCTTTTCCAACTCTCGCATGTGGCCTTCGAATTGGGCCTTGAGCTCGCTTTGTGCACGGCGAAACTCGGTGATGGCTTTTCCGATCGTCCTGCCTAGCTCGGGCAGTTTCTTGGGGCCGAACAGGACAAGCGCGACGAGGAAAATCACCACCAGTTCCTGCATACCTACAGGACCCATGGAAAACCTCCGCCTTTATAATACCAGCAATGTGGCGCAGACACTCGTGTCTGCAGCGCCGAGACTCGTCTCGGCGTTTCTTCTCGGTGAGAATTGACGATCAGCCAACGCACTATTGAGTATGCGAACCTTCCAACGCCGCCTTCCGCATCTTCACCCCGAAGGCAAATGGCTCTTCATAACCTGGCATCTCCACGGCAGCCTCCCGCACGCGCGCTACCCTCCAGCCGATAAACTCTCCTCCGGCGCCTCCTTCGTGTGGATGGATCGGTACTTGGACACCACGCGCGAAGGGCCAATGCATCTAGCGCAAGAGAAAATAGCCAGCATTGTCGTAGCCGCTCTGCAGCGCGGCGAGCAGCTGAATCAATACGATCTCGGAGCCTATGCAATTATGTCCAATCACGTCCATGTGCTCTTGTTTCCGAAAATCTCGCCGTCCAGGCCGATGCAATCACTGAAAGGAGCTACAGCTCGAGACGCGAATCGTTTTTTGAACCGCACGGGCGAGACATTTTGGCAGGCGGAGTCTTATGATCATTGGGTTCGAGACGAAAAGGAGTGGCGGCGAATTGCGGCTTACATCGAGAATAATCCTGTTAAGGCGGGGTTGGTGGGACATGCGGAGGATTATCGTTGGTCGAGCGCGGGGGAACGGAAGAACGCCGAGACGAGTCTCGGCGCTGCAGACACGAGTGTCTGCGCTACGTCGCGATAGAATGGTCGCGTGAAGCGATACCTGTATCTTTCTTGCATTCTGCTGGCGCCCTGTTTTGCTCAGACGCCGGACCAGATCGATATCCAGCTGGACGGCAAGCCGTTCACCACATTCCATGCGGGCGTGGACGCCGGAAAACCTTATCTGGCCCCGCTGCGCTCGGCTTCGGGCAAGATCGTCACGCGGCGGTTTCCGATGGAAAATGTCGAGGGTGAAAGCCGTGACCATGTGCATCATCGCGGCTTGTGGTTTAGCTACGACGACGTGAACGGCGTGAAATTCTGGGAGAACGATCCGTCCTACAAGAATCCGAAAATCGGCCGCATCGCGGTTCACGCAGTCAACTGGAAGGCAGCCACGAGAACCATGGACGCCACTTTCGATTGGAACGATCACGACGGAAAAACGCTGCTGACCGAACACCGGGTGATGAAGTTTGAAGCCACTCCTAAGCTGCGCGTTATCGATTTCGATATCACGCTTACCGCGCCGGAGAAAGTCGTTTTCGGCGATACCAAGGAAGGCGCTTTCGCGATCCGCCTGGCGGATGCCCTCGCGGAAAAGAGCGGCTCCGGAAAAATGGTGAATGCCGAGGGCCGCGAAGGCATGGCCAACGTGTGGGGGAAACCATCGAATTGGGTGGATTATTCGGGCACGCTCGACGGCGAAAAACTGGGCATCGCGATTTTCGACCATCCCTCCAATCCCGGCCATCCGGTGCGCTGGCACGCGCGGGATTACGGATTGTTCGCTCTGGATCCCTGGGGCCAACATGCGTTTGATCCGGCCGCCGAGGAGGCGCACACCACGCTCGCGGCAGGCGCCTCGCTGCACTACCGCTGGCGTGTGGTGATCCATTCCGGCGATACCGCCGGCGCGCAGGTGGCCGACCTGTACCGCGAATTCGCGAAATAAATTCACCGGACTCTCTAGGAAGCCGCCCCGTGGCGCACGCACTCTTGCGTGCTGCGCCGAGACTCATCTCGGCGTTGGGCGGACATCGACATGAGTGTCGATGCAGCGCGCAAGAGTGCGTGCGCCACGGGGTCTTCATCAGCTTTGGGGTGGCTAGCAGGCCCATGGAAACCCGGTAACACGCTCTTTCCGAGCCGCGAGCGTCAGCGACCGGTTGTTTGGGGTATTGACAGCCTTCCATTCTCATGCTATTTTTCTAGCATAGTGCTGCTAATGCAGCATGCGAACAAAATGCCGTCGCACACCACCCTTAGCCGCCGCGAGCGCCAGATCATGGACATCCTCTATCAGCGCGGGCGCGCCAGCGGCGCCGAAATCCATGCCGCGCTCAGCGATCGGCCCAGTTACTCGGCGGTTCGCGCCAAGCTGCGGGTGCTGGAAGAAAAAGGGCACGTCCGGCATGAGGAAGAAGCGCTGCGCTATGTCTACGTTCCCACGCTTCCGCGCGAGCGCGCCAAACGGTCCGCGCTGAGCCACATGCTGGAAACGTTCTTTGATGGATCGGCCGAACAGGCCGTGGCGGCATTGCTGGATCTGAACTCCGCCAAGCTGTCTGCGCCGGAGCTTGACAGGCTGGCGAAGCTGATTGAAGAAGCCAAAGCGAAAGGAGATTGGAAATGAATTCGTTCTTGCTGAAGTCGTTCTTGATGGATCAGGCCGTCCGCGCGACGGTGCTATTGATTGCTGCTTACCTGGCGGCGTGGGCGATGCGCCGGGCTTCCGCTTCGGCACGCCGTTTGGTGTGGATCGCCGCGGCCGTGTGTTTGCTGACCATGCCGGTACTTTCGCTGTTGGTGCCGCCGATTTCGAATGGTCGCGTTCCCGCCGTGCCCGCTGCCGTCGTGATGAAGGTCAGCCCGGCTCGAGCTTTATCGATACCGGTTACGAATCAGGTTCCAGCGCCCAAGATCCCCTGGATTCCGATGCTCTGGGCAGCCGGAGCACTGGCTGTTCTCGGACGACTGGTGGCGGGGATGATTCGCCTCATGTGGCTGAAGCGCTCTGCGCGGCTAATCGAATCGGACACCGGCGTGCCGTGTCTCGAAAGCGATCGAGTGTCCATGCCCATGACCTGCGGAATATTTCGGCCCGTGATCCTGCTACCGGCGGGGAACGGTGCGTGGCCCATTGAACGCCTGCGGTTGGTTTTGGCGCATGAATTGGTCCACGTGCAACAGCACGACTGTTTGTTCCAGATTGTGATGCAGTTGGCCTGCGCGCTCCATTGGTACAGTCCGCTGGTTTGGCTGGCAGCCGCGCAATTCCGCAAGGAACGGGAGCGCGCCTGCGACGATGGCGTGCTGCGGCAGGGCATTAGCGGTCCCGAGTATGCGGGACATCTTCTGGAGTTGGTGCGAACGCTTCAACCCGGCCGGCCGCCGTCTCTGGCTGTAGCCATGGCGCATCAATCGCACCTGGAGAGCAGACTGGTCGCGCTGTTGGATGCGAAGATCAACCGGAATCGGATTGGCCGGAGAGCCGCGCTGGCGACGCTGCTGGCCGCGGTTTGCCTGCTCTTCCCCATCGCGGCCGTTCGGGGCCAGGCACCCGGCGGGCGCGCTACGATTTCAGGTTTTGTGTATGACGCCAGCGGCGCGGTGATTCCGGGTGTTACCGTGCTGGCCACTAATCTGGACACAAACGCTAGAGAGATGGCTATCGCTGGTGCCGCCGGCGAATATTCGCTGGCCTCGATTCCGACCGGACATTACACGCTTGAAGTGGACAGCCCGGGATTCAAGAAGCATCGCAATGACGCAACTCTGAATTCGAATGACAGCCAGCGTTTCGACATAATTATGGAACTCGGCAATATCAGCGAAAAAGTGGAAGTGCTCGCCAAGAAACCGGCAGGTCTGGCTGCGCGTTCCGTTGTTCCACGCCGCATTCGCGTCGGGGGCAACGTTGTTGCGGCTCAACTTGTCTCCAAAGTTGCGCCCGTCTATCCGGAGGTGGCTCAAGAAAAGGGAATCGAGGGGCCGGTTTTACTGGAAGCAGTTATCTCCACCGGAGGCAACATACTTTCGCTGAAGGCGGTGACCACCGCCGATCCGGATCTCGCTTCCGCAGCGATGGCAGCAGTTCAACAATGGCATTATCAGCCGACATTGCTTAACGGGCAGCCGGTAGAAGTGGTGACCACCATCACTGTGGATTTCCGATTGACACCGTAACGCCGCCGTTCAGAATGGATCGCCGCGCGGCCTCGACCACCTGTTCGTTGTAATGGCTGTTGGCGGGCGTCGCGGCGATCCCTTCGCGATCGATCTCTTGAATTGCGCGCCGGCGGTCGGAAGCGCTCTCTACCGTGAGGCAGCAGCGAAAAAGATATTCAATGGACCGGTAGCCGTACCCCACTGGCGTCAGCCCGCCGCCTCCCAGATCGACGTATTGAAAATAGTCCGGGCTCGGCTCCGCGTAAACCGTCGCGCCGGGCGATTCCGGCCGGCGCGCGTAAACGTATTCCAAACCGCGATATTGATCGGAGTGCCGCAGCAGCGCACCACTATCCTGCGCTGAACAGTGCAGCGTCAGGCCCTGCGTATTGGTGCCGGGCGCGTCATCGGGAAAGCTAAGCGAATTTTGAACATTCAGACATGCCCCGTTGCTCCAAATTACCCGCGCATCGGTCCACAGGTAACCTTCCCGGCCGTTTGGATATTGATCCGCGATGCCATAGACGCTCACCGAGATCGGAGTCAAGCCGGTGATAAAGTGCACCAAATCCACGTAGTGACAGCCGATATACGTGAACGCGTCCGAATTTTCCGTGGTGCACCAATTTTGAAAATTCGAGTGGCGATAGTACCACTTCTCCATTAGGCAGGCCGTGCCCAGCCGGAATTCGCCGAAATCTCCCGCCCGATATTTGCGCCGGGCCATCAAGCTGCGATCATCAAAACGCTTGTGGTATTCAACTCCCACGAATAAGCCGCGTTTCAATGCCTCGTGTTGGATGATTTCGGCTTCAGCCGCCTTGAGCACCAGAGGTTTCACCGCTAGGACGTGTTGGTCCGCTTCGAGCGCGGCCATTACCGCATCGAAATGCAGTTGATCGGGAAGCGCAACCACAACCAGGTTATGAGCGGGCATCCGGGCGATTGTTTCGCGATAGGGATCCGTGGACGCGCGAAAAGTCTGCCCGGGGAACGCCTGCTGAATCTGCTCCGATGCTGCCAGCGCATCCAAGGTGCTCTTACGGCGCGCGCACACGGTGATATGTTTGACCAACCCCAGCCTCCGCAGCTGATAGAACGACGGCAGAATCTGATCGTGCGCGATCATCCCGCCCCCAACAATCACTACTTGCATTGACTGGCGAACGCCTCTTCCAGCACAGCGGTACTTTCGAGAATCGCTTCTTCGGTGATTCCGAGCGGCGGAGCGATCTTCACCGTGGCCCCTCCGAACCCGACCGGCGCGAACATCAGCACGCCCTGTTCAAAGCAGCGCTGCACAATCTCGAACGCCAGGTCCGCATCGGGCGAAGTTGAGCCCGGCATGACGCAGGCCATGCCGGCAACCAAACCGCGGCCTTGCACCACGCCGATCTGGCGAAAACGGCTCTGGATCTCGAGCAGCCGCCGGTGCATTACATTGCCCATCTGGCAGGCATTCGCCGCCAGCTTCTCATTCACCACCAGGTCGATGGATGCCAGTGCAGCCGCGCAACACACTGGATTTCCCGTATGCGTGGACGTCATGGTGCCGATGGGCTGCGAATCCATCAGCTCCGCGCTACCCGCGACCGCGGCAATGGGAAGCGAGCTTGAAATTCCCTTGCCGAACAGTGCCAGGTCCGGCACAACGCCGTAGTGCTCGAAACCCCACATAGTACCGGTTCGTCCAAAACCGGCCTGCACTTCATCCAAAATCAACAGTGCTTTGTGCTGGTGACACCAGTCTCGAAGCGCCCGCATATACTCGTTCGGAGCGAACGCCGCGCTGGCCCCCTGGTAGGTTTCCATCAGCACCGCCGCAACGTTGCGCGGATCGACATCGCGTTCGTGGAGGCAGCGCTCGAAATGATCGAAGGAAGTTTCGGGAGTGCGGAAGCCATCGGGAAACGGCAACTGTACGAAACCCGGATCAAGATTGCCGATCCATTCCTTCAGGTAGGGAATGCCGCCGGCCTGCTGAGCCCCCAAAGTTCGGCCGTGAAAGGCGTCGGAATAGGAGACGATGATATTCTTGCCGTGCCCGCCGTTGCGAAAGCCGTGTACGCGGCTGAGTTTGATGGCGCATTCCACCGTTTCAGAACCAGTGGTCAGCAGGAACACTTTCTTGAGCGGCTGCGGAAGCAGCTCCGCGATCCGCTCCACCAAACGCGAACGAATCTCGCTCGGAAATCCGTAATTTGTGAGTAGCGCGGAGCGGGCCTGCTGGACAATGGCGTCGATGATCTCCGGCCTCCCATGCCCGGCGTTGGTGATGAGCACGCCGGACGACCAGTCGATCCAACAGTTGCCGTATGCGTCGTATACCTGGAAGCCTTGGGCGTGGTCCCACACCACCGGCGGCTGGCCGCGCATCGCCAGCGGTTCATAGCGGTGCAACTTATCGAGGATCGCCAGCGACTCAGGGACCGGCAGCTTGGTGGCAATTCGCCGCAGTTTGGTGTCGACCAGGGGAACAGACTGTGGCGTTAAAGGAAACTCGCGAGCCATGATGGATATTCTCGCACGACGTGGCGCAAACACTCATGTTTGCCGCGTCGAGACTCATCTCGACGTTCTGATCATCGAGACGAGTCTCGATGCTGCAGCCTAAAGGCCGCGCCACGATGTCTACTGAGAATTGATCGAGACTGGCTGCGTCAGCCTGTACGTGAACCGCGTCTCGGAAGCAACTTCGACGCCTTTTCTAGTTAGAATTCCTGCGGTCGCCCCGCCGAGAGCACCCACCCCAGCGCCTATGCCCGCTCCCGCGCCTCCACCGACGGCGGCCCCAATCGCGGCTCCAGCGCCGGCTCCGGCCGCGGCTCCCACAGCGGTCCTCTTGGCGCGTGTGCCGCTTTGAGAATCAACGGTGTCCGTATTTACTTCTACCCTTTGTCCGTTGACGGTGACTGCAACCAGGGAGAGGGTCAGAGAGGCGCGCTTGAACTTCGGATTCTTTACGTCGGTTACTCGCAAGAAAGCGCTAGCTTTCGCCGGCACCACCTCCACGCCGTCTACGATAACCGGATCGTCAAGACTCGCCGCATACTCTTTGTTCTTGTCCGCAGTCTTCGAATCGATGCGGTCGATGGTGCTAATGGCGATCTCAGTACCAACCGGAAGCGTGATGCTTTGCGGCTGCTGGGGCGTGGCCGGAGGCTCCTGGGCTAACAGCAAGCCGCCGGCGCCCGCGAGCAGGTAGAACTGCCAGAAGATCAACGGCGAAATTCTTTTCATAAGTGTCCTCCTTAATTACGGAATGACAGTCCAATGCACCACGCAATGTTTCTGCGGGCCGGAACTTTTGTTTTTGACGATCAACTTTTGTGTCTGCCCGTCGCCCGGCGCCAGGCGCGCGTCCCAGTTTTTGGTGTCGTAGTCGAGCTTCATTTTGGCCAGCGGCACATTTCGGAACACATACTCGGCGTTCTGCGGGATGGCGCCGCCGCCGCATTCCAGAGTTCCGGACTTCGGTCCGCTGTAAGGCGCCGGAGCCGGAGCCGAAGATCTAGCAGCGGCCTGGGGTGACCGGGGAGCCGTTTGAAGTGATGGCGCAGGGGCGTCGCCGGTTTGGCGCCGCGTCACCGCCGCAGTCTGATCGCCGGTGGGAGTACTCTCGTTTACGGCGGGCCGGGAGCGCCCCGGACTTCTGCGGGAACTTTGCTCCGCCGCCGATGCACCACCGGCGTCCGATCTGAGATCGGCCAGCCAGCGTTCAGCCGCATAGCTCTTTTCCTGGTCGCTTCCGTGCAGATCCTGAACCAGAAGACTTTCGGCTACGCGGCGGTAGTGCGGCAGGATCTCGAGAGCGTTCTTCTTCCACGTCCCTAAATCCGGCATGTCCAACAGAATTCTGCAGACAGTCTCCGCCTCCGCTTGAGACAGTTGGGGCGTGTGCTGGCCCGTGGCTGGAAGCAGATCGTCGAGAAACGGTTTAGCGCTTTCCGGGAAGCGCATCATCAGGTTCACGAACATCGGCGCGTATGCGATAGTGAACGCCTGAGGACGTCCTTGGCGCCATGAAAACTCCACCACCGCCGAAGCCACGCGCGAATCGGCTAGCGGCTGCATTAATTCAGCTAGATTCGCCCTACTGTCTTTCTGCCAGCCCGCGATCAGCTCTTCATCGATAATATCTCTGTACCAGGAAAACAGGCCGTTCAGGGTCGTGATGGTTTGCTGGCGATTCGCCGGATCAACTCCTTCGAACAGCGCTCTGATTTTCTGGCGCGCAACCGTTGGCGAATACGGAGGAGGCCCAACCACTTTGAACTGCGCATCTGCCGCGACCATGGTTGTGACCAATACAACAACCTGAGCGACGCGATGAAAGGGGCGTTCCATAGGACGAGCCTGGATGCTGAAGATAAGCGCCACTTATTGTAGCGCGACTGGCAGAATATCGCTTGCCTTTTCCCTTAAATTAGGATGTAACCGAGCCGCGACCGCGAGGGAGTGACCATGGGCCTG
>Ga0210388_10003386_pt1 | contig 12505 bp, 7 predicted proteins | sample IncBWC19OmetaG_FD_155485 | JGI IMG/M metagenome (GOLD analysis project Ga0210388, IMG submission 155485) | Forest soil microbial communities from Barre Woods Harvard Forest LTER site, Petersham, Massachusetts, United States - Inc-BW-C-19-O ... | reverse complement strand
GCCCTGGTGGATAAATTTATAGATCGTGCGTTTGTTGCTCGTCTCCTGTGCGCCAAGATTCACCGGTGCCGCCTCGGTGGATTTCATCATGCGCAGCGGATGCGGTGCGTGCGCCGGACATGAGAGTAAATAAAACTTCGCGGGGTTCTTGGAATCGTCGCTGGTGAAGGAAACCGATTTCGTTCCCATGGGCAGATAAACGCAGTCCATTTTTTCGAGCGCGAAGGTCTGGCCGTCCGCGGTGACCTTCCCTGCTCCGCCGATATTGATGGCACCCAGTTCGCGGCGTTCAAGGAAAAAGGCGCGGCCGGTTTCCTTATGGTTCGGCAGTTCCACGGCTTTGGCGGCGGGCATGACACCACCGACGACGAGCCGGTCGAGGTCGGTGAAATGCGCCGTGAGTTCGCCGGAAACAAAAAGATTGGAGATCTGGAAGGTGTCGCGCTGCGCCTGCGTGGACAGGCCGATTAAATCCTGCGGACGCGGCGTGCGGCGGATGGTGTCGTGAATCATGGTTTCGCAGTCTCGCAAAAAAGGTTTCGCGCGACAAGCAGATGACGGCACCTTGCAGCGAGATAAAAGCGGAACGGGTCGTCACTACCCACCGCTTAGCATGGCGAGAGCGCCTGAATTTGCGAAAACGGCATTTCGTTCACACACCTCAAAAAGCGGCAGAGGACTGCCGCAGTCCAAGACGCTGGCGCGTTGACGATGGTTCCCGAAATTCGCGAAGCGTCCTGGAGTGAGGCAGTCCTCTGCCGCTTTTCGTCTGCACCGCGTCGATATTATGACAGAAAAGGCGGCCGCCGTTTCATGATAGGCGCAAATTACGCCTTCAAAACTTCAATGAACGCTTCCTGCGGGATCTCGACGTTGCCGATGGCTTTCATGCGCTTCTTGCCTTCCTTCTGCTTCTCGAGAAGTTTGCGTTTGCGGGAAACGTCGCCGCCGTAACATTTGGCGGTCACGTCCTTGCGGAAGGCGCTGATGGTCTCGGACGCGACAATCTTTCCGCCGATGGCGGCCTGGATCTTCACCGCGAACTGCTGGCGCGGGATGACTTCCTTCAATTTTTCCGCCAAGGTGCGTCCCCGGCCCTCGGCCTTGGTGCGGTGTACGATGCAGGAAAATGCGTCCATCGGCTCGGTGTTGACCAACATGTCGAGCTTCACCATTTCGCTCTCCATATAGTCCGACGGCTCATAGTCCATCGAGCCGAAGCCGCGCGTGATGGATTTGATGCGGTCGTGGAAATCGATCAGGATCTCGTTCAGCGGAATGAGCGAGGACAGCATCACGCGCTTGGAGTCCAGGGTTTCGGTGTGATCCACCGCGCCGCGCTTTTCGGAAATGAGCGCCATCATGTCGCCGATGTTTTCATTCGGGCAAATCACGAACGCCTTGACCATCGGCTCCTCGATTTTCAGGACGTAGGTGATGTCCGGCATGAAGGCGGGGTTGTCCACCTGCTTCATCGTACCGTCGGTCATATAAACCTTGTACACCACGCTCGGATAGGTGGCGATGATATCCATGTCGTATTCGCGGCGAAGACGTTCCTGCACGATTTCCAGATGCAACAGGCCGAGGAAGCCGCAACGGAAACCGAAGCCAAGAGCAACGGAGGTTTCAGAGGAATACACGAAGGCGGAATCGTTCAGCTTCAACTTGCCCATCGAGGATTTTAACGCCTCGTAATCGGCGGTGTTGATGGGATAGATGCCGCTGAACACCATCGGATGGATTTCCTTGAAACCGGGCAGTTCCGGCGAGGGATTGCGCGCGTCGGTGATGGTATCGCCCATCTTCACTTCGGCGGCGGTCTTGATGTTGGCGGTGAAATAGCCGGTCTCGCCGGTCTGCAATCTTTCGCGGATGTAAGGCTTGGGATTGAAGCTGCCGACTTCCTTCACTTCGACATTCTTGCCGGAGTGCAAGAGCTTGACCATCATGCCCGGCTTCAATTCGCCGTTGAAAACGCGGACATGCGTGACGACGCCCTTGTAGGTGTCGAAAAATGAATCAAACGCCAGCGCCTGCAGGCCCACTTCACCCGTGGGCTTCGGCGGCGGTATGCGCTCGACGATGGCTTCCAAAATTTCCTCGATGCCGATGCCCTGCTTGGCGCTGCACGGAATAGCCCATTCGGCGGGCACGGCGAGCACGTCTTCAAGCTGCTGTTTGGCCTGGGCTATATTCGCATGCGGCAGATCAATCTTGTTGATGACGGGGATGATGAGAAGGTTCTGCTTTGACGCGAGATGGAAATTCGCGACGGTCTGCGCCTCGACGCCCTGCGACGCGTCAATGACGAGCAACGCCCCTTCGCACGCGCTCAAGCTGCGCGACACTTCATACGCGAAGTCCACATGGCCGGGCGTGTCGATGAGGTTCAGCTCGTAGGTTTCGCCGTTGCGGGCCTTGTAAAGCATGGTGACCGGATGCGCCTTGATGGTGATGCCGCGTTCGCGTTCGAGATCCATCGCATCAAGCAACTGGTCTTCCATATCGCGCGTGGCGATGGTGCCGGTCATGTGCAACAGGCGGTCGGAAAGCGTCGTCTTGCCGTGATCAATGTGGGCAATGATGCTGAAATTTCGTATGTGCGCGGCGTCCATTTATGTCTCTAGTCGAGCGCGACAAGATACATGGAAACGGGTTGAAGAAAAGGAAATTTAGGGAATGTGATGATTTCAAACTTTTGGAGCGGTCCGAGGCGGATGGGCGTTCCTGATGGCGCGGAATGCGCCGGTTACAGCAGGTTGGAAAATGCTGCGGTTGGTCGGTGACACAGCCGCGCTCCGGCGACTCAGACGGATAATCTCTAAGCTCTCGATCTAAACGCGTATCGAATAATGATAGACAAAGAATAAATCAGACTCACAAGATTGACAGGAATAAGCCACGCCCATCCCATCCAAGCATCCGGACTCTTGGCTAAAGTGAAAAGGCCGACGAGAACGCAAACTGCCAATGCACCAGATAGCTGAATCAAAATGGCAATAATCATCCGACGTGTGAGCGCACCGTGAAAACGGGTGACAAACAGGTATGCCATCGGAATCAGCAAAGCGCCGAAATACCAAAAAACAAATGAGAGCAAGTCGTGCATATTCACCTAACAGTCATTGTGCTGAACTTTTGCGGTCTATCAAGGTTGGATTGCAGTTGAAGGTTTAGCGTGGCAAATATGTCGCCCCAGAACGGGGCTTGAGTTTTTTTCTGGTTTGGTTTCTACAAATATTTCCCACTTACGGCGCTGGCCTTCAGATGGCGCGGACTCACGTCCGCGGCTACGGGTGATGACGATTCTACAATCCGCACCACCGTGTGAAGGTGCGCATTCGTCCGTAAAAATAGAGCCTGCTCACGCCGGCTTCTACGCAGCTAAAATTTGTCCGCTTTCGCTTCTGTCCGCCGTCCATTCAGGACGGGGTTCTCTTTTGGCGCGAAACCAGACACTGCGTGTCTGGCTAATTTCCGGTTGTGCCTCCGGCACGAACGGGAGAGAAATTAAACGAAACCGACCAAATCAAAGCCGCAGTGCGGCAGTCGAAAAAAGTCGAGGACGAGGAGCAAATGACGAGGGTCGAGGGCAAGGCGTATTTGCGCTTGCAATCCGACCGGCGCGAGGTTGAATAACGGTGTTACTCAAAGTCGTTCTCAGAATCTAGTTTCAGAGTTCAACCCGGAGGAATTATGATGACGGTGAAAGTGGAATGCGATTGCGGCCAGCCTTACGCCTTTGACGCTGAACCGGTAAACGGGCAGCTCGGCACTTCCGTGGCCTGTCCGGCTTGCGGCGCAGACGGTACGCCGGCTGCCAACGAAATCATCGCCCGCGGCCTGGCTCCATCCCCTGCCCCGCCACCGGTACTTGCCGGCGCTTCCTTGAAAGTTTCTGCGCCTGAATCTTCCGCACCCGTCGCGATGCCGGCGGGTGTAAAGGTGCATTCCACCTTGCTCGGCCTGGTTTCGCCGGAACAGGCAAGAAAGGAGGCCGCGGCAAAAATTTCATGGGGCGATACGCCAACGGAGGTGGTGAATTACCTGATGCTGCAAGGCTTCAATCTGGCCGAGGCGCGTTCGATCGTGGACGAGCTGTTCGCCGAACGGATGGTGACGGTGAGGAAAAACGGCATCCGCAAGATCATCGTGGGCTGCGGGATGATGTGCGTGCCCATCATCGCCTGGCCAATTACTTCGCAACTCATCGTCTTCCGTGCCAGGCTGATGGGTCTTGCGTTGGGGGTGGGACTATGGGGCGTATGGAAGGTGCTGAACGGCATCATCGCGCTGGTCGCGCCAAAGATGGAGTCCGGCGACGTGGCGGAACACTGATGCGCACAACCATGCGGTGGCGGAAGGGACTGAATTGAAGCATCTTGAATGAGTGTCATTTCCCCGGCTGATGTTCCTTGCCGCGCTGTTGGTGTTTTCCAGCAGCGGAGGTGATGTGTTTGGACAGTCCAGCCGACCGGGCTGGGGTTCCATACCGTATCATACTAACAACACCTACGGCGTGACGTTCCGGGTGTGGACACCGGATGCGACGAGCGTCTATGTGCCCGGGCAGTTCAACAGTTGGTCCACGACCGCGACGCCGTTGGTGAAGGAACTTACCAATGGTGTCTGGAACGGCAACTGGTCGGCGGACGTGACCACGGCCACGAACGGCCAGCAGTATAAATATTATCTGAACTATCCCGGCGGGTCGGATTACATCAGCGGCACGAGCGTCTGGCGGCATGATCCGCGCGCGCGCAAGGAGGTCAGCAGCAGCACCAGCGCCAACGACATCATCTATGACCCGACGTTGTTCAATTGGACAAACGACGTATCGGTTTCGCCGGCGCTGAACGACCTGGTGATATACGAGCTGCACATCGGAACATTTTTTAACACCAACGCGAACCCGTCGTCACAACAGGCGACTTTTTTGAACGCGACGAACCGGCTGGACTATGTGAAAAACCTCGGCGTGAGCGCGGTGGAAGTCCTGCCCATCTCGGAATTTCCTGGGCCGGCGAGCTGGGGCTACAATCCCGCGGACATCTTCGCGGCGGACAATAGCAGCTACGGCGGCCCGGACGGCTTCAAGACGTTTGTGAAGGCATGCCACGCGCGCGGTCTGGCGGTGTTTCTGGACGTGGTCCACAACCATTACGGCCCAACGGACCTCGACATGTTTGATTTCGACGGCTGGACGGGCACGAACGCGGGCGGCGGGATTTATTTCTATCAGGACCCAACGATCAGCAGCACGCCATGGGGTTCGCGCCCGAACTACACCCGCCAGCAGTCGCGCGATTTCATCCAGCAAAATTTCCAGATGTGGCTGGACGAGTGCCATGTGGACGGTTTCCGCTGGGACACGCCCGGCACGATGACGAACGACGATGGCGTTTTTATCCCCGATGCCGTCACCCTGATCACCAATATAAACACTTTTATCCATACAAATTATTCTGGGAAGATTTCCATCGCCGAGGACATCTACAACACCTGCGGCTTCGACAGCACTTGGGACACAAGCTACCCCTACACCGTCACTCCGGTGCTCACGAACATGGTGGACGCCGACCGCAATTTAGATGACATCACCTATGCGCTCGCCGATAACGTGCGTTTCGGCGGCAACTCCGGCTTCAACCGCGTGTCCTTTCTTGAATCGCACGATGTCGTCGGTGATCTGAACAACGGCACACGGCTCGTCACGGCGATCGATCCCGTGACCCCGAACAGCTGGCGCGCGCGGAAGCTTTCCCTGCTGGGGACGGCGCTGACATTTTTCTCGCCGGGTGTGCCGATGATTTTCCAAGGGCAGGAGATGCTGGAGAACCAGCAGTTCAGCACCAGCCGGGCGGTGGATTGGACGAAGACCAACACCTATGGCGGAATCGTCAGTTGTTACCGCGACATGACCGGTTTGCGCCGGAACCTGAACGGATATTCCGCCGGATTGAAGGGCGACTCGTTCAACATTGTGGATACCGACAACACAAAAAAGGTCATTGTGGCCCATCGCTGGCAGTCGAACACGACCAACACGGACTGCCTCATCATGGCCAATCTGTCCAGCAATACGCTGGCGAGTTATTCCGTTGCCTTTCCCCGAACCGGCAACTGGTACCTGCATTTCAACTCGGACTCGACGAATTACAGCAGCGATTTTTCCAACACCGGCAGCAACCAGGTGAACGTCGCGGGCGCGTCGGCGAACATCAGCCTCGGCGCCTATGCCGTCCAGGTCTTCTCACAACAGCCGTTCATGCCGGCGCTCACCATAACAACGAGCAACCGGACGATGATGGTTTCATGGCCGGCGACTTTTTCGAGCTGGACATTGCAATCGACCACCAACCTCAACGACAACTGGACTGCGGTCAGCCCTGTCACGCTGCAAACCAATAATGGCAATGTGTCCATAAACCTTACAAATGGCGGATTTGGCTTTTACCGGCTGGCAAAATAAGCAAAATTTCAGGCGAAAAACCTGTTGCATGTGGCGTCAATCATGTTAATTATTGAGTAGTAACATTGAGAGCCACAATACCATTGTGCCCATAATGCCAATTCCAACCAAAACGGACCACCGTCGGGCGGCATTCGCCTTGGTTGAGGCCATGGTGGTGATCGCCATTATCGGCATCATCGCGGCGCTATTGTTGCCGGCATTGAACCGGGCCCGTGCACGCGGCATGGCCATTGTCTGCCTGAACAACACCCGTCAATTGAACCTCGGCTGGCAGCTTTATGTGGAAGATCACGACGGCTTGTTGCCCTGCAACTTTTCGATGGCCGGAACTTCTTTCCGTACAAACTTGAACTGGGTCAACAACGTGATGACTTCGGACTTGAGCCCGGACAACACCAACACGGACACCATCACCCAGGCGGCCCTAGGATCCTATGTCAGCGGCACATTGTCCGTTTACCGTTGCCCGTCTGATTACCTCCTTAGTCCGGTACAGTCGGCGGCGGGCTGGGACAACCGTCTGCGCAGCTATGCGATGAACGGGCTTATGGGCCAGAATGAAACCGGTCCTTCCTCAGCCAATGCGCATCAGTTTTTAAAGGTCACGGACGTGCCCAAAGCCAGTGATATTTTTGTTTTCCTCGATGAAAACCCGAACAACCTCAACGACGGTTCGTTTGCGTTGAACAAGACCGTGGTGGCTGGCACCACCATCAATAATGACACGCCGGCAATATGGCACAACAATTCCTCGGCGCTCTCTTTCACGGACGGGCATGTATCCCTGCACCGCTGGCAGAATGCAAATGCCTCCGGCAGTTCCGGCGGAACGGTCCAGTCATCGGCTTTGGCACAACCGGCGTCGACTGACCTTCAGTGGCTCTCGGAGCACATGGGCGCCTCGAATTAGTCCGCGACCTCCTGCCTCATATTTGTTTTTCCATTGCTGAACAATTTCAGCTAGGCTTGGTCAAATGCTGCGATTCATGATGTTTCATAAAAAAGTTTTTTCCGCCGCGACCGCGGTTATTGTCGCTGCGGCCATTTGGACCGGGTGCCAGTCCGCGCGCAGCGTCCAAACTTCCGGTGTTGACGCCACCGCCACCGCCACCGATGACTTGAAGCCGGGGCCGAACGATCCGCAAATCGCATTCATCGCCGTCCGGCTGCTCGAAAATTATCATTACCTGCATCATCCGCTGGATCGTGAGATGTCAGAGAAGATTTACGACGGGTACATCAACGATCTCGACCGGGAACATGAAGCTTTTCTCCAGTCCGACCTTGATGAATTTGCGCCGCTGCGCACCAATCTCGACATGCTGCTGCTCGGCAACCACGGGGCCTCCGAGCTTCGTCCGGCCTTCGCCATTTACGAACGCTACACCGAACGCGTCCGCCAGCAGACCGATTACGTCAACGAACTGCTGCGCGATGACAAATTTCGTTTCAACACCGAGGACAAATATATCTACGACCGCCGGCACGAGCCTTTCCCGAAAGATCTGGACGCCGCCAAACAGCTCTGGCGGCAACAGCTACGGTTCGAGTATTTACAGTTAAAACTCGCGCTCGAGCTTCATGATACCAACGGCACCTACGCCGTAAAGCTGCCCGCCGATGCCGCGACCAATATCACCGCCGATTTGACCAAGCGCTATCATTCCATCCTGCGCATGGCGACGAATTCCAGCAGCGACGACGTCCTGACAAGATTTCTGGATTCCGGACTGGCCCACGCCTACGACCCCCACACGGATTATTATTCGGCGCCCAAGGCGCAGGATTTCTCGATTGAAATGAATCTCGCGCTCATCGGCGTTGGCGCGCAACTCGTCGAGGACGACGGCTATTGCACCGTCGTCGAACTTGTGCCCGGCGGGCCGGCGATGAAATCCAAGCTGCTAAAACCCTATGACCGCATCGTGGCCGTGGCCCAGGACAATAAACCGCCGGTGGACGTCATCAACATGGAACTGGAAAGGATCGTCCAGATGATTCGCGGCCAGAAAGGCACCGAAGTCCGCCTCACCGTCAGCCCCGTGGAAGACCGCAATGCCCGCCGCGTCGTCACGCTCGTCCGCGACGAAATCAAACTCGAAGACAAACAGGCGAAGGCGAGCATGATTGAGTATCCGAACGGTCAGCGTATCGGCATCATCGATCTGCCCTCGTTCTACGCACCCATCGGCGACGGCACCCAGGCCACCAAAACCACGCCGAAATACACTTCCGTGGACGTGGCGGCGTTGTTGAAAAAGCTGAAGCAGGAAAAGGTTTCCGGCGTCATTCTCGACCTGCGCAGCAATCCCGGAGGATCGCTCGAAGAAGCCATCAAGTTCACCGGCCTGTTCATCAAGGAAGGACCGGTGGTGCAGCAACGTGATTCCTCCACCGGCCGGGCCACCGCCGATTCGATTCCCGAACCCGGTCCGGTTTATGAGGGCCCGCTGATGGTCATGGTCAACCGTTTCAGTGCTTCCGCGTCCGAAATCGCGGCGGCGGCATTGCAGGATTACGGGCGCGCCATCATCGTTGGCGACACCTCCACGCATGGCAAGGGAACGGTACAGCAGCTCCAGCCGTTGCGCCCGTTTGTCTGGCCCGCGACGGCCAGCGCCACGAACGACCCCGGCATTTTGAAGATCACCAAGGGGAAATTTTATCGCATCAGCGGCGGCTCCACGCAGATGAAAGGCGTCGCCTCGGACATCGTCCTGCCCGATATCTGGAATTATTCCACGCTTGTCGGTGAAAGCGCGCTCGATAATGCAATGGAGTGGGACACCATCGCTCCTTGCGATTATGACAAACTGAACCTGGTCCAGCCGTTTTTGCCGGAACTCGAACGCCGCTCGCTTGACCGGGTTGCCACCAACCAGGACTTCACTTATATCCGGCAGGACATCGAGGAATTTGTGAAAAAACAGGCTGAAAATTCCGGCACGCTCAACGAGCACGCTGCCATCGCTGAACATCAAGGCGATAACCAGAAGAATCACGAACGCGACAAGGAACGCGACGCGCGTCCCCTGCCTGCGGAAAAATTATCTAATATCACCCTTGACGCCGACACCGGCCTGCCGTCGTCACCGGAATTGGAGCCGTTCTTTACGACCAATTACAACACCAGCACGACCACTGATCCCAAGTTTCAATTTTCAAAAGATCTGACGGCACAATTTTCATCCCCCTCCGCCACGAACACGGTTGTCTTCACCAACTTTTTTGACTCCAGCGTGGTGGCGGACTTCGAGCAGTATTACCGCTCGAATTACCCCGCCACCACCATCATTTCCACCAGCTCGCAAACGACCAATTACATCGCGGAAATTTCCAGCGGCAATGGGACCAACCAGCTCTTTGAACCGGTCATATCCAAATCCGTCTCCCACGACCCGACACTCGAAGAGTCTGAAAATATCATGCGCGATTACATTTCACTTTTGTCAAAGAGTGGTATGTTGACCACAACCCGTTGACGCCATGAAAAGACAGATTTTCGTCCTGCTGGCCGCTGTGTTCGTGGCTGGGGGTGCTTCCGCGCAGTATTTCCAGGCAGAACAACAGGCCAAGCGGGCCAGCCAGCAAAACGACGCGGAACAGCAGCGCATCGCCAATGCCTCCGGCAACGGTTCCGCCGGCCAATCCTCGCAACCCGTCCCGGGCACACCTCCCGCCGATCCAATACTACAGGCTACGCTGAACAACATCGCCAGCCTGCAGGCCGACCTCGCTGCGTTTGTCGGCACCGACAAGCCGGATCCGGCACAGAAAAATTCCCTATTGGGCGACATGAGCCAGGCCGCCCAGGGCAAAAAAGCCACCACGGACTCCGCGAAGGAACTGGCGAAGGACTTGCAGACCGCCTTGACGGGAAAGAAAAGCCTGGCTGCGGCGCAACAGAAACAACTCGCCGCCTTTATCCATGCTTCATTCAACGGCTCGCACCTCACGGATGCCCAATCGGACAAGATTACCGGCACGGCGCAAAAAATTCTGACTGACGCCGGCGTCTCCACCGACGCCGCGGTGGATATTGTCACCGACATGAAGAAGGTCATCGCCGATACGAAGTAAGACGGCTTGAGTGGTTTAAGATAGGATGTAGCCGTTGGTTTCCGACAGTTTTCTCCCTCACCCTAACCCTCTCCCGCTGGGAGAGGGAGAAACGCTCCCCGCTCCAGATGAAAACCAGCGGCTGGATTGGAGAATACCGTACTCAATAAAACAAAGGCAACCATGGCTGTTCCCTATCCCAGCGGGAGAGGGTTAGGGTGAGGGAGAGAACATGGATTTTTTAATGCTCTATCTGATCTCCACAAACTTCACGTCCACCGGAGATCCGATCTTTAACTCGCGGCCGGTCGGGGAAATTTCCCCGGTCTTTTCATCCACCGCAAACTCGACGGCATTGTTTGATTTCTGATGGCCGGTGAACAACCAGCGCCCGGTCGGGTCCAGCCCGAGGCCGCGCGGAACATTTCCACCAGAAGAAACATTTTGTACAAATTTCAGCGCGCCGTGTTTGCCGATCTCAAAAACACTGACGCTATCGTGACCACGAATGGTCGTGTAGAGAAACCTGCCATCCGGCGAGACCATGATTTCCGCCGCCGTATAACCTGGCTGCACCGTCACGTCAGGCGGCAGCGCGGAGACGGTGTCCTGCAATTTTAATTCACCCCGCTCTGCATCCCATTTAAACCGCGAAATGGAGCAGCCCATTTCGTTCACGACGTAGGCAGTTTTTCCATCGCGGCTGAATGCCAGATGCCGCGCTCCCGCTCCCGGAGGCACGGAGGCCGTGGCATGCTCCACCAGCGCGCCATCCGGGCCGAACTTATAGATGACCACCTTGTCCGTGCCCAGGTCGCAAGCGAGCGCAAACTTGTTTGACGGGTCGACACAGATGAAATGCGGGTGTGCGGAGGCCTGGCGATTGGTGTTCGGCCCGCTGCCATGATGCAGCACGACCGAGGCATCCGCACCGATGCTGCCATCGGCATTCACGCGGAACGACTTCACGCTGCCACCGGCGTAATTCGCGGCGAACAGAAACCTGCCGTCCGCATCGGTGCTTGTGCAGCATGGCCCCGCGCTGCCGGAAGACTTTGCGTTCAAAAAATTCAAGTGACCGGAATTCGCGTCCAGCGCAAACGCGCTGATTTCACCGGCGGCCTCGCCATTGAAGGTTTTGACGCTGTTCGCGGCGTACATATGTTTTTGATCCGGCGCTACCGCGATCCAGCACGGGCTGTACGTTTCCGCCGCCAGTTCAGGTTCGGAAATTTTTCCCGTGTCTGCATCCAGCCGGGCCACATAGATGCCCTGGCTCATGGCATTGGTAAAGGTGCCGAAATAGATGAAAAACTCCTTCGCCGATGCCGACGAAACCAGAATTGCCGCGGCCAGGATGGCGAAAAATTTCATACCACGAATTCCAGCTCCTGGCGGTGTGGGATGATACCGCGTTCGAAACCAAGGTTCAGGAAACGGCGGATGGATTCCCTGCCCTTGTCACCATAATCGAGCGTCCAGTGGTTGACATACATCCCGACAAATTTGTCGGCGAGGTCACGGCCCATGTCCCGGGCGTATTGCAGGGCGTGCTGCACGGCTTCAGGGCGGTGATCGAGGCTGAATTGGATGCTCGCTGTGAGCGTGTCGGAAATCTTTTTGCGGAGCTCCGGGGCGTGTCTTTTGTGGATCACGTTTCCGCCCAGCGGGAGGGGCAGACCGCCATTTTCGCGGCCCCACCAAACCCCGAGGTCTTCGCACAAAACCAATTTCTCGTTCTGGAAGGTAAGCTGGCCCTCGTGGATGATCAGGCCGACCTCGGCAGTGCCGTTTTTGACGGCGGCAAAGATCTGGTCGAACGGCACGACGATATAATTGAATTCCTTCGCCGTCTTCCCCAGCCACAACTGCAGTGCGAGAAACGCGCTGGTCATCGTCCCGGGCACGGCAATTTTTTTCCGGGCGATTTCCTCGCGCGAAAATTTTTGTTTCGCCACCAGCATCGGG